>Ga0181522_10002276_pt1 | contig 11027 bp, 8 predicted proteins | sample PEATcosm2014_Bin_27_FD_121103 | JGI IMG/M metagenome (GOLD analysis project Ga0181522, IMG submission 121103) | Peatland microbial communities from MTU Mesocosm Facility, Houghton, MI, USA - PEATcosm2014_Bin05_10_metaG | ecosystem: Environmental > Terrestrial > Soil > Wetlands > Peat | place...
GTTCAGGAGCTGCTGGAGGGCGCTCGCGCCGAGATGGCCGTCGTCTCCGAGCGGGGCGGCGCCGTCGAGGCCGTCTCCTACATGAAGGCGGCCCTGGTCGACTCCCACCGCCGGCGCATCCACCGCATCGAGTCCGGCGAGCAGGTCGTCGTCGGGCAGAACCGCTTCGCCGAGACGGAGGACTCGCCGCTGACCTCCGACGCCGAGGGCGGGATCCTCGTCGTCGACCCCGCCATCGAAGCCCAGCAGGTCGAGGCCCTGCGGCGCTGGCGCGCAGAGCGCGACCAGGCCGCCGTCGACAGCGCCCTCGCGAAGCTGGCGGCGGCAGCACGCGAGCCCGCAGGCGAGGTCAACCTGATGGTCCCCACGATCGCAGCGGCCCGGGCAGGCGCGACGACGGGCGAGTGGGCCGGCGCTCTGCGCGAGGTCTTCGGCAGCTACCGCGCGCCGACGGGGGTCGGCGAGGCGGCGGCAGCGGTGGCAGACGGCGATCTCGCGGAGCTGCAGGCGGAGGTCGAGCGGCTGCGCGTGAAGCTGGGGCGCAGGCCGAAGATCCTCGTCGGCAAGCCGGGCCTGGACGGGCACTCCAACGGCGCCGAGCAGATCGCCGTGCGGGCCCGCGACGCCGGCATGGACGTCGTCTACGAGGGCATCCGCCTGACGCCCGCCCAGATCGCCGCCTCAGCGTTGCAGGAGGGCGTGCACGTGATCGGCCTGTCGATCCTCTCCGGCTCTCACCGCGAGCTGATCCCGGCCGTCGTCGAAGCGCTGCGAGAGGCCGGCGTGAACGCTCCTGTCGTGGTGGGCGGGATCATCCCCGAGCAGGACGTGGAGCCGTTGCGGGCGGCGGGGGTCGCAGCGGTCTACACGCCGAAGGACTTCGACATCACCCGCATCATGCGCGACATCCTGGCGCTGCTCGACGAGGACGCCGAGCGCGAGCGTGCGCCTGTCGCCGTGGGCGGCTCGGCCGCCGACGGCGAGGCGTGAGCCGGGAGGGCGCGACCCTGGGCGCGCGTCTGCGCGAGCGGGACCTGAGCGCGGCCCCGGCTGCCCTGAATCTGCTCGAGAGCGACGCTCCACCGGACCGGGAGCAGGCCGCCGCACTGCTGCACGAGGTCTCCCCCGCCGTGCTCGGCGGCGAGGCGCCGGGGCACGTCGTGGGAATCACGGGACCGCCTGGCGCAGGCAAGTCGACGCTCCTCTCCGCCCTGCTGTCGACCTGGCGCAGGCGCGGGCAGAGCGTGGCGATGCTCGCCGTCGACCCCAGCTCACGGCGCTCCGGGGGCTCGCTGCTGGGCGACCGCGCCCGCGTCGAGCTCGACCCCTCCGACCGCCACGTCCTGATCCGCTCGACAGCCGCCGGGGAGAGGCTGGGCGGGCTCGCCCATGCGACCCGGACCGCCGCGCAGGCGCTGGCTGCGGCCTTCGACGTCGTCGTGATCGAGACGGTCGGCGTCGGTCAGGCCGAGACGGAGGTCGCGGACGTCGCCGACACGGTCGTCGTCGTCGTGCAGCCCGGCAGCGGCGACGTGCTGCAGTTCCTGAAGTCGGGGATCATGGAGATACCCGACGTGCTCGTCGTGACGAAGGCCGACCTGGGAGACATCGCCATGCGCACCCGCCGCGACCTGTCCGCCTCCCTGCGCTCGCTGGGCTCCCGCTCCACGCCCGTGCTGGCGGTCTCCTCGCTTGCGCCCGCGCAGGGCGTGCAGGAGCTTGCAGACGCCCTGGCCGAGCACCGGTCGTCCATCGACCTGGCGGCGCTGCGGCTGCGCTCCCGGCGCGCCGGCGCCCTCGGCGACTTCCTGCTCGAGCACGGCGAGCGGGGTCTGCGCGCCGTCGGCGGCAGGCGTGCAGCGGAGGCGATCCTGTCCGCCCAGGACCCGGCCCTCGAGATCCCTGCCCTGGTGGCGGCGCTGGAGGCGGGCATGCAGGAGGCGGCACGCCCGTGAGCCGCGACCTGCTGATCATCGTCGGCTCCTTCGTGCTGGCCAGCGCAATCGCGGGAGCGCTGGGGGCCAGCAACCTGGGCACGGCCCTCGCCTTCGGCCAGATGGCGATCGCGATCAGCATCGTCTACGTGATGCTCAAGCGCTGAGGAGCACTATCCTCGGGCGCGCGATGGCGAAGGGCTGCTTCATATCGACGGGCCGCTCCCTGCAGGCGGCGGTGGAGCGCGTCAGGCTGGCCGAGTCGCTGGGCTTCGAGTCGGCCTGGGTCACCCACATCGCAGGCAGGGAGTCGCTGACGGTCGTCACGGCCTACGCGCTGGCGACAGAGCGGATCCGGGTCGGGACGGGAGTCGTGCCGATCTACACGCGTACGCCCGCGACGATGGCCCAGACTGCGGCGACCGTCGACGAGCTCTCGGGCGGGCGGCTGAACCTCGGCATGGGCGTCTCGCACAGGCCCGTGGTTGAGGGCTGGCACGGCCAGAGCATCGACAGGCCCGTCGCGGAGATGCGCGAGTACGCGGCCATCGTGCGGGCGATCCTGCGCGGCGAGCACCCGCCGGCGGGGCAGAAGTGGCAGACGGGCTTTCACCTGATGGGCCTGGACCCGCGACCGCAGCTGCCGATCTACGTGGCTGCCCTCTCCCCCGCGATGCTGCGCCTGGCCGGGGAGATCGGCGACGGCGTCGTGCTGTGGCTCTGCAACGCCCGCTACATCGCCGACGTCGTGATCCCGGAGGTGACGGCGGGCCGCGAACGGGCCGGCAAGGGCCTGGATGGGTTCGACGTGGTCGCGGCGGTGCCGGGAGCCTGCACGGACGATCCCGAGCAGGCGCGCAGCACGATCCGCTCGGAGCTGCTGCCCTACTTCGGGCTGCCCTTCTACAGGGCCATGATCGAGCGGACGGGCTTCGGCGCCGACATCGCGGCCTTCGACGCGGCCGCCGGCGATGTGGAGAGGATGCAGGCGGCCATCTCTGACGGCTTCCTGGAGGAGCTGACGGCGATCGGCGACGCCGAGCAGGTCCGGGCGGGCATCGAGCGCTACAGGGCGGCCGGAGCCTCCTCCCCCTGCATAGGCCCGATCGGCGGGACCGACTTCGACGCGACGCTACGAGCCGCTGCCGGCGCCTGAGCGACGGCGTCCGTCTAGCCTCCGGGATGCCGGCGTCCGGGGCGCGTGTAACGCCGGAACGGCCACGGAGACTGAAGCTCAGAGCAGATGATCGTCCTGATCGGCTTCGCAATCCTCGCGGGAGCTGGCACGGCACTGTCGCCGTGCGTCCTGCCCGTGCTCCCGGCGCTGCTCTCCGCCGGCGGCGTGGGCGGCCGGCGACGGCCGCTGGGCATCGTGCTGGGGCTGTCGATCACCTTCACGGTCACGATCGTCGGCCTTGCCAACGTCGTCGACGGGGTCGGGCTGGGCAACGATCCGCTGCGCGACCTGGCCATCGCAGTGCTGCTGATCTTCGGGGTCGTCCTGCTGATGCCGGGCCTGGCGGACCGCCTGGAGGCGCCCATGTCGCGGCTGGCCCGCTTCGGGCCCAAGGACAGCGGCGACGGGTTCCGCTCGGGGCTGCTGGTCGGGGGCGCGCTGGGATTCGTCTACACGCCCTGCGCCAGCCCGATCCTGGCGGCTGTCATCTCCGTCAGCGCCGCCAGCGGGCGGACGGTCCTGCTGGCCCTGGCCTACGCGCTCGGCTCGGCCGTCGTGCTGCTGGCCCTGACGCTGGGCGGGCGGCGGCTGTTCGACCGCGTCCGCAACGCCGGGCGGGGGCCGCTGCTGCAGCGGGCCCTCGGCGTCGTCATGGTCCTGACGGCCGTCGCAATCGTCACCAACCTCGACGTCAGCTTCGACCAGCTCGTGGCCGAAAAGATCCCCGACGTCAACCTGACGGCCTCCCTGGAGTGCTCGGGCGAAGTGACGAGCCGCCTGCACGAGATCACAGGGCACAGGGCCAAGTTCGCGCCTGCCAACGGCTCCTCGGCGTGCAACGGGTCGACGTCCACGAAGATCGCGGTGGCACGGGCCGACGCGCCCCAGTCGACGCTGCTGGCCGACGCCCACAAGCTGCCCGACCTCGGCCCGGCCCCGGAATTCACCGAAACGGAGGACTGGTTCAACACCCCGGGCGCCAGGCCGCTGTCGCTGGCGGGGCTACGCGGGCGCGTCGTGCTGGTCGACTTCTGGACCTACACGTGCATCAACTGCATCCGCACCCTTCCCTACCTGAAGGCCTGGGACGCCGCCTACCGCAGGGACGGCCTGACGATCGTCGGCGTGGAGACGCCCGAGTTCGCCTTCGAGAAGGAGGCGGGCAACGTCCGCGACGCGATCGACCAGTTCGGCCTGCGCTACCCCATCGTGCAGGACAACGAAATGGGCACCTGGAACGCCTACGGCAACCAGTACTGGCCGGCCGACTACCTGATCGACGCCCGCGGACAGGTCCGCTACGCGACCGCCGGGGAGGGTGACTACGGCAAGACGGAAACGGCCATCCGCGCCCTGCTGGCGGAAAAAGGATCCCAGGTCGGCGGCTACGGCCATCCGCAGGACGTCGTCGTGCCCTCCGAAGAGGCGACCCCCGAGACCTACCTGGGCACGAACCGCGCCGACGGCTGGGTGCACGCGCCCAAAGACGGCACCCACGACTACGGCGGACCCGTCACCGGCGAACTGGCCCTGAACGAGTTCGCCTTCAGCGGCACCTGGAACATCTCCAGCCAGCCTGCCGAAGCCGTCGCCAACGCAGAAGTGGACGTCGAGTTCGAGGCCAAGCACGTCTACCTGGTGCTCAGCTCGCCTGGCGAAAGGCCCCTGCCGGTCAAGGTGCTGCTGGACGGGAGGCCGATCTCCTCAGCCGAGGCCGGCGCCGACGTCCACGACGGGACTGTCACAGTCGTGCATCAGAGGCTGTACTCGCTGGTCTCATTGCCAGGCGATCAGCGCCACCACCTGACGCTGCGCTTCGCGCCGGGCGTGACGGGCTACGCGTTCACGTTCGGGTAAACGGATACGTCAACGCGGCGTAGATCTCATGGCACATCGCCGACTTTGACGCAGGAGCCGTCGTCATGGACCCTTGCAGACTTAGAATCGGCGCACCTGTTGAGATTCGAGCCAAGGGGAACCCATGGACACATGCAAGAGGGGCCGACCGGCGACTGCTCGCCGGTTGCGCATCCTGATCGCTGGCATGCTGATGTTGCTGTTGCTGGGACTGATCGGCACAGATGCCGCGTCCGCGAGCGCGCCCCCCGCCTCAACGGACGTGATGTTCGTCTTCGACACGAGCGGATCGATGACGAGCGAGCTCGCCGAAGCCAAGGAAAAAATCCAGAGCGTGATGGCGTCCCTGTCCGCCACCCTGCCCAACGTCGCATTCGGCGTCTCGCGCGTGGAAGACGTGCCCGACTGGGAAGGCGAAAGCTTCGCGGGCTCCGAACCGACTGAAGCGGAACTGATCGCCAACAAAGAAAAAGCCTGGGAACTGGTACAGCCGATCAGCACCGAACAGGCCGCCTCTATAGCCGCGATCAACAAGCTCGAAATCTACGACGGGGGCGACGCGCCGGAAGCCTACGGTCGCGCCCTTTGGGAGGCTGACACCAACCCCGGCGTCGGCTGGCGGGCGGGCGCACGGCACGAGATCGTCCTGATCGCGGACAACGTGCCGCACGGCAAAAACCTCGACGAAGGGCTGCCGGAAAGCGAGTGGCTCAGCAATCCCTTCGACACCGGCGCGGAAACCCCGGCGAAGGACGGAATCCCTGGGACCCAGTGGACACCGGGCACCGATCTGGCGATCACCGCGGTAGCCAAACAGCTGGCGAGCGACGGCAAGCCGCTGGAGTCGGTGGAGTTCTTCGGTGGCGAAGACGGCTACCTGCACTACTGGGAATACTGGGCGGGCCTGTCCGGCGGATCGGCCCTGAACGGGTCCTCGGGCGAACTGGCGAGCAAGTTGACGAGCCTCATCGAAGGCGGGGCCTGCGGTGCGACCTGCCCGCACCCCACGACCACGCAGGTCGTCTGCAGCCTCGTCGTCGCGACAGCGTCGGACACGTGCACGGCAACTGTGGCTGACACGGACCCGACTGGATCGACCGTCCCGACAGGTGCTGTCGGCTTCGCCAGTGCCAGCGGCGGCTCGTTCCCGTCCGGGAACAGTTGCACCCTGGTCGCGACGCCGGCTTCTCCGAACACCTCCAGTTGCTCGGTCGAGTATCTGCCACCGACCAAACCGAGCTCTGCCCCAGCCATTACGGCTACGTACGCGGGCGATGCAGGTCACACCAGCAGCCAGGGCAAGACGACCTACCCGGCAGCCGAAGAACTGGGCAAGGACATAGACGCCTCCGAACTCGGCGAATACAGCGAAACCGGCGTCGAACTGCCGATCGAATGCGGCTTCCCGTGCTTGGTCTCAGGTGAACTGTTCACGATGCCGAGCCTCGCGAGCCTGTCCTCGGTGCGCGCTGCGACCCTGGAAACGACGGCCAGCGCTGCCAAGCACAAGAAGAAAAAGAAACCCGTGCTGCTCGGCAAGGGCACGTTCAAGCTGGCCAAAGCAGGCAAGGGCAAGCTGGTCATCCACTTCAACAGCAAGGCCCGTCACGCCTTCGCGCACCTGAAGGGGAAGGTCCACCTGACGATCAAGTACACGATCAAGACGCTGTCCGGGACGTTGGTCGAGACCAAGACCGAGCACGTCACGCTCAAGCTCAAGAAGAAGAAAAAGAAGAAGCACTGATCTAGCCCGCGTTGCGATCGGCCCCCTGTTGACGGGTGGCCGATCGCAAGCGGTCGCCGCAGCGCTGGCGAACATGTTGACCAGGCGGCCTACAATGCCTCCCATGGAGGGCTCGATGGCCGAGACGAGCGCACGCAGCTGGCTCCGCTGCTACCGCTGCTGGTCGCAGGACCTGGAGGTCCAGGTCCACTACGAGGGCATCCACAAGATCGACCCCGACACGGGCGAGCGCGCGGAAGTCGTCGACGAGCTGCAGGAGGCTGTCGTGCAGTGCCTGGACTGCATGCACGACCAGCCGCACCTGGGCTTCAACAACGGCCGCGTGGAACCGATCGAGGACCGCTGGGAAAGGATGATCGCGGGCACCCCGTGGGTGGCCTCCTGCACGGTCACGGTCGACTCCGAAGACGTCGAGAGCTGCTCGGGCCCGGAGGCCGGCGACGCCCTCTCCTATGCGGCCTTCGGCGACCATGGCGTGCGCGAGTTCTTCACCCACGTCCGCTTCCACAAGCACGAAGACGACGCGCGGATCATCGTGCACCTGCTGGTCGAGCTCTACGCCCGCTCGCTGGAGGAGGCGACAGAGGTGCTCGAGACCTCCGCCAGGGGCGCCTTGACGATCACCTCCCTGGCCGAGGAGTCTCGCCCGCCAGCAGCGGCCGGCGAGACCCACCACGACTGACCCGGGCCCGGCGCGATGAGCCCAGAAAGCTCCGGCCCGCTCGCACGCGCTCGCCGTCGTGTCGCCGACGTGCGCGCCTCCCTGCCGCCCCGCGTCGCCTGGGTCATCGAGCTGGTCCTCGTCGTGGCCCTCGCCCTGGCACTGGCCGAGGGCGTACAGGCTGCGATCGTCAAGCCCTTCCGTATCCCCTCGGGCTCCATGGAACCGACGCTGCAGGTCGGCCAGCGCGTCCTCGTCGACCGCTTGGCATACGACTTCCACAAGCCCCACCGGGGCGAAGTCGTCGTCTTCCACCCTCCCGCCCAGCTGACCTGCGCCGTGCCCGTCGGGGCTCAGGAGCCCTGCCCGCAGTCCGTCACGAGCCACGGCGGGGACTACTTCGTCAAGCGCATCATCGGCCTGCCCGGCGATCGCCTGTCGGTCCGCGAAGGGCATCCCGTGATCAACGGCCGCGAGCTGACCCGTGAGCCCTACATCACGCCCTGCGGGGAAGTGCCGGAGTGCAACATGCCCAGGACGATCGTGATCCCTCCAGGGCACTACTTCATGATGGGCGACAACCGCGGCAACTCCGATGACAGCCGCTTCTGGGGACCGATCCCCGAAAGCTGGATCGTCGGGGAGGTCTTCTTCACCTACTGGCCGATCGGCCGCTTCGGCTGAGCCGCCAGGCGGGCTCTGGGGGCGACTCCTCCCGAGCCGCCCTCCAGCGCGAGACGAAGAATCAGGACAGGCGCTGCTCGAGCGCCTTCAGCTGCGCCGTCAGCTCCGCAGGCAGGTTCGCGAACTGGGCGAAGTGCTGCTCGAACTGGGGCAGTTGGGTGCGCCACTGCGCCGCGTCGACGCTCAGCAGCTTCGCCATCGCCTCCTGCGAGACGTCGAGGCCGTCGACGTCGATGCCTCCGGCGCCGACGGGCGGCATGTAGCCGATCGGCGTCTCGGTGGCCTCGCCGTGCCCGGCGCAGCGGGCGAAGACCCAGGCCAGCACGCGGGAGTTCTCCCCATAGCCGGGCCACAGGAAGCGACCATGCTCGTCCTTGCGGAACCAGTTGACGTAGAAGATCTTCGGCAGCTTGGCGCCGGCCGTGCGGCCGATGCTCAGCCAGTGGGCGAAGTAGTCGGCCATGTTGTAGCCGCAGAAGGGCAGCATCGCAAAGGGGTCGAAGCGCAGTTCCCCGACCGTGCCGGCCGCGGCAGCCGTCTTCTCCGAGCCCATCGTGGCGCCCAGGAAGACGCCGTGCTCCCAGTCGAAGGCCTCCGTGACCAGCGGCACGACCGTCGAGCGCCGCCCGCCGAACAGCATCGCGTCGATCGGCACGCCCGCGGGGTCCTCCCACTCGGGCGCGATCGCCGGGTCCTGGGCCGCGGGCGTCGTGAAGCGGGCGTTGGGGTGAGCTGAGGGCGTCTCGGAGTCCGGCGTCCAGTCCTTGCCGTGCCAGTCGATCAGGTGCGAGGGCTTCTCGGCCGTCAGGCCCTCCCACCAGACGTCGCCGTCGTCGGTCTTGGCGCAGTTGGTGAAGATCGTGTTCGAGGCGATCGTCCTGATCGCGTTCGGGTTGGTCTCCTCTCCCGTTCCGGGGGCAACGCCGAAGAAGCCGGCCTCGGGGTTGATCGCGTAGAGGCGACCGTCCTGGCCGAACTTCATCCAGGCGATGTCGTCGCCGATCGTCTCGACCTGCCAGCCCGGCAGGGTCGGGATCAGCATCGCCAGGTTGGTCTTGCCGCAGGCGCTCGGGAAGGCGCCGGTGATGTACTTGACCTCGCCCTCGGGGGAGGTCAGCTTGAGGATCAGCATGTGCTCGGCCATCCAGCCCTCGTCGCGGGCCATGACCGAGGCGATGCGCAGCGCGAAGCACTTCTTGCCGAGCAGGGCGTTGCCGCCGTAGCCGGAGCCGTAGGACCAGATCTCGCGGCTGTCGGGGAAGTGCACGATGTACTTGTTGTCGGCGTTGCAGGGCCAGGAGACGTCCTCGGCGCCGTCTGCCAGGGGCATGCCGACGGAGTGCAGGCAGGGCACGAACTCGCCTTCGCCCAGAGCATCCAGGGCGGCCTGGCCCATCCGCGTCATGATCCGCATGCTCACGGCGACGTATGTGGAGTCCGTCAGCTGCACGCCCACGTAGCTCTTGTCGGAGCCCAGGGGGCCCATCGAGAAGGGCACGACGTACATCGTGCGGCCCTGCATGGAGCCGCTGAACAGCTCGCTCAGGGTCTCGCGCATCTCGGCCGGGTCACGCCAGTTGTTGGTCGGGCCGGCCTCCTCCTCCGTCGCCGAGCAGATGAAGGTCCTGTCCTCCACGCGGGCCACGTCGCCCGGGTCGGACAGCGCCAGGTAGGAGTTGGGGCGCTTGGCCTCGGAGAGCTTCTCGAAGGTTCCCGCGTCGACCAGGCGCTGGCAGAGCTCGTCGTACTCCTCGGCGCTGCCGTCGCACCAGTGGATGGAGTCGGGTTCGGTCATCGCCGCCACCTCCTCCACCCAGGCCAGGAGACGCTCGTTCTTGGTCGGTGCGGGAACGGTGGTATTCATGGCGAACTGGCGACTCCTTCGATTCGCTATCTGGGTTGGCCCGCGCTGTGCCTGCCTGCGTTTCCGGGCGTGGACTGCGCCGGTTGACAGAAGAACGCCCTGTGGGCGCGGGCTTGCGAAGCGTACCTTACAGACGGCGGAGGGGCTTGCGGGTTTGCCGCAACCAGGTTGTGCGCAACGGCACTAGAAGGGCGCCTCCGCGGGCCTCGGGCGGCATGAGAGCCGGCACGCGAGACGTCTCCGTCATTCCAATAGGCAACATCGTTGCCGAGGACTAGAGTGACCGGCGGAGATGGGTGGGCCGATCGCAGATCAGATCGGGGGCCCGGACGGCAGCGCTGTCGCCCGGCGGCTTTTCCTGCCCGCACGCAACGTCCTCGAGGAATTCGGGGACATGATGATCCTGACCGGCAAGACGATCTGGTCGGCTCTGCGTCCCCCCTATCCCTACGGCGGCGAGTTCGTCGCCCAGTTCCTCTTCGCCCTGCAGGCGGTCTGGTTCCCGCTGATGGTCACCACGATCGCGATCAACTACGGCGCGCCCGGCCTGCAGGCTGCGGACTTCCTGACCCTGGTAGGCGCCGTCGATCGGCTCGGCGGCCTGTTCGTGCTGGCCGCGATCCGGGAAATCGGCCCCCTGATCACCTCGCTGGTCGTCGCCGGCGTCGCGGGCACGGCGATCACGGCCGACCTCGGCGCCCGCAAGATCCGCGAGGAGTTGGACGCCCTGCAGGTGCTGGGCGTCGACCCCATCAAGAACCTCGTCGTGCCCCGCTTCCTGGCGCTGATGCTCGTAACGGGCCTGTTCGACATCTACGCCCTGCTGTTCGGCATCTTCGGCGGCATCCTGGCGGCGATCGTGACCGGCCAGCCGCTCGGCCCCTTCTGGGGAACGCTGTTCGCCAACGCCTCGACCACGGACCTGTGGGGCTCTGTCGTCAAGACGACCTGTTTCGGGGCGATCATCGCGATCGTCTGCTGCTACAAGGGCATGACGGCGTCGGGCGGCGCCGAGGGAGTCGGCCGGGCCGTCAACCAGGCCGTCGTCATGGCCTTCCTCAGCTTCGGAGCGTTCAACTACGTCTTCACCCAGGCGCTGCTCGGCA
>Ga0181522_10002277_pt1 | contig 11021 bp, 5 predicted proteins | sample PEATcosm2014_Bin_27_FD_121103 | JGI IMG/M metagenome (GOLD analysis project Ga0181522, IMG submission 121103) | Peatland microbial communities from MTU Mesocosm Facility, Houghton, MI, USA - PEATcosm2014_Bin05_10_metaG | ecosystem: Environmental > Terrestrial > Soil > Wetlands > Peat | place...
AACCTGCGTTATCCGAACGGCAAGCCGGTCCAGTGTGTCATCGCGGACTCCTGCATCGGCGGGGTGGCCGAGGCCGCCGCGTGCGCCGAGAAATTTGCGCGCGAAGGCGTGGGGTTGTCGCTCACCGTCACGTTGTGCTGGTGTTGTGGCAGCGAGACGATGTCCCTGTCCGCCGGCTTCGCGCCACCCCCCGGGCGTGAAAAAAGCATTTAGGACTTGAAATCAGCGCCTCGTTTGATGAAATGTAGTGGCAAAATCAGAGGCGGGACATGAAAATCCGGCTCATTCAATCTGGGGCAGTTCTGCTGCTGTTGCTGCTGCGGTTCCAGGCGCCAGCGTCGGTGCTGTATGTGGACTTGAACAGCACCAATCCCACGCCGCCTTACGCCGGTTGGTCTTCCGCCGCGACCAACATTCAAGATGCCGTTGACACCGCCTCATCCGGCGACAAGGTCCTCGTGACCAACGGCATCTACCAAACTGGCGGGCGCGTCCTGCCCGGTTCGCTCCTCACGAATCGCCTGGTCCTGACCAACGCCATCACCGTCCAAAGCGTCAATGGCCCGCTCGTGACCACCATTGCCGGTTATCAAATCCCCGGCGACATTACCGGGGACGGCGCCGTCCGCTGCGTCTACCTGGCCAATGGCGCGGCACTGACGGGTTTTACCATCACCCGGGGCGCGACGCTTACGGGCGGCAACGATGTCCAAGACGGCGGCGACACCTCCGGCGCGGGCATCCTCTGCCCGCTCGGCGACCCGTCCACCGTGTCCAACTGCATTTTCGTCTCCAACGTCGCCGGAGATTTCGGCGGCGGCATCTACGGCGGCAACCTCTACAACTGTCTTGTCGTCAGCAATACTGCGCAGCTCGGCTCCTACGGCGGCGGCACCTTTGGCGGCAACTACTACAATTGCACCCTCACGGCCAACGTTGCAGGCATCGGCGCCGGCGATGCCTTCGGAAACCTGGTCAATTGCATCGTCTACGGCAACGACCCCGCCGGCGGCAACTACAGTTTCAGCACCCTGAACTACTGCTGCACCACCCCGGACCCCGGCACTACCGGCAATGTCCTCAGCGACCCGCTCTTTGTGAATCCCGCCGCCGGCAACTTCCGACTGCAAGCCGCCTCGCCTTGCATCAACGCCGGCAATAATGCCTACGTCAGTACAGCCACCGACCTTGCCGGCAATCCGCGCATCTCGGGCGGCACCGTGGACTTGGGCGCTTATGAATTGCAATTCCATTACGTTGACCAGAACAGCACCAATCCCGTCCCCCCGTTTTCCTCCTGGGCCACCGCCGCCACCGACATCCAGGATGCCGTTGACGCCGCCGCCAACTTCGACGAACTCCTCGTCACGAATGGCACCTACCACGGCGACGTCCGCGTTACGCCCGACACGGTCACCAATTGCCTTGTGGCCACCAACACCCTCACCTTCCAAAGCGTGAACGGCCCTGGCGTCACCGTCATCGATGGCCGCGCCCTCTACCGTTGCCTCAGCCTCGCGTCTGGCTGTGTGCTCTCCGGCTTCACCCTTGCCAACGGCAACTCCACCGTCGATGCGGGCGGTGTCGCGTGCGCGGATGCCACCGTCCGCATTACCCATTGCCTCTTTACCGGCAACTACGCCGCCAACAACGGTGGCGGCATCTCCGGCGGCTCCGCGTGGAACACCGCCTTTGTCAACAACTCCGCCGGCAACAACGGCGGCGCTGCCGAAAATTGCGCCCTCACCCAATGCGCCTTTACCAACAACGCCGCCCAATCTTACGGCGGTGGCGCCGATGCCAGCACCCTCTGCGCCTGCTTCCTCGTCAGCAACCAGACCGGCATCTCCTATCCACCTGTCACCTCCGCTACGTCCCTCCGCGTGCACCCTCTATTCCTCGTCTGGAACTTCGGCGGCGGCGCCAACAACAGCACCGTCAGCCGCTGCTATTTTTATTACAACACCTCCCAGGTCGGCGGCGCCCTCGAAAGTTCCACCGCTGACGATTGTCTCATCGTCAGCAACTCCGCTGACTTCGGCGGCGGCGTGGACAGCTCCACCATCTACAATTGCACATTCACGGGCAACGTCGCCTACAACTTCGGCGGCACCGCCAATTCCTCCACGCTCTACAACTGCCTCGCCTACGGCAACGGCGATGGCGACACCACCACCAACGATCCCCGCTTCGTAGACTTCGCCGGTGGTGATTACCATCTCCAGAGCAACTCCCCTTGCATCAACGTCGGTGCCAACGTCCTCGTGGTTGGCACCAACGACCTCGACGGACTCCCCCGCATCGCGGGCACCCGGGTTGATCTTGGCTGCTACGAATACCAAACGCCCGCGTCCATTCTCTCCTACGCCTGGGCACAATACTACGGCCTCCCCACTGATGGCTCCGCTGATTACCTCGATCTCGATCACACCGGCTTGGAGAACTGGCAGAAATCCATCGCCGGCCTCAACCCCACCAACCCCGCCTCCATCCTCGCCCTCGTATCCAGCGTGCCAAACCCCGTGGATGGCGGCGTCGATGTCACCTGGCAAAGCGTCAACGGCATTTATTACAACCTGGAGAGAAGCACCGACCTCCAGTCCTTCACCACCATACAAACCGCCATCCCCGGCCAACCCGGCACCACCACCTGCACCGACACCACCGCTATCCACCTCGACCACTGCTTCTACCGCATCAATGTGCAATAATCCCTTCCGAGGGATGGGTTAAATAATTTTTGGACACGAAACGCGAGAAGTCTGTATCCGGCTGTGGAGCACGCACGCGCGATGACGCGATTTCGGCCAGGACGGAATCTTCAATGTAAAAGATTCTGTATCTGAATGTCTTCAACTATCTTCACCCTCTTCGGATCACTTTTGCGCCGTTACGCCAACTAGCCCATCACCATTTCATTTAGCATTTCCCGGCCGGGCGGCATTATAAATGTTCCAGCATGGAGAAAATTTGAAGTGACAGTGTGAAGGCCGCTTGCAAAACTGCGGGGCATTGCCTATGAAAAATTCTTTTCCGTTCATCGGTTCGCTTCCCAAAATCGGCATCCGTCCGACGATTGACGGCCGGCGCAAGGGTGTTCGCGAATCGCTCGAAAAACAGGTCCTGGCCATGGCGAAAAACGCCGCCAAATTCCTTTCGACCAACCTGCGTTATCCGAACGGCAAGCCGGTCCAGTGTGTCATCGCGGACTCCTGCATCGGCGGGGTGGCCGAGGCCGCGGCGTGTGCCGAAAAATTTGCGCGCGAAGGCGTGGGCTTGTCGCTCACGGTCACGCCGTGCTGGTGTTACGGCAGCGAGACGATGGACATGGACCCGCTGATTCCGAAGGCGGTCTGGGGTTTCAACGGCACCGAACGGCCCGGCGCGGTCTATCTGGCCGCCGTGCTCGCCGGCCATAACCAGAAAGGTCTGCCGGCCTTCGGCATTTACGGGCGCGATGTGCAGGATGGCGGCGATACCGAAATCCCGGCCGATGTTCAGAAGAAGCTGTTGCGCTTTGCCCGGGCCGGCCTGGCTGCCGCCATCATGCGCGGCAAAAGTTACCTGTCGCTCGGCGGTGTTTCCATGGGTATTGCCGGGTCGATCGTCGAACAATCTTTTTTTGAAAGTTACCTCGGCCTGCGCGTCGAGTGCGTCGATATGACGGAATTGGTCCGGCGCATCGAGGAGAAAATCTATGACGAGCGGGAGTTCAAGCGCGCCTACAGCTGGACGCGGGCCAACTGCAAGGAGGGCAGGGACTGGAACCCTTCAAAGTCGCAGCGCGACGCCGCACGCAAGGATTGGGAATGGGAGATGGTCGTGAAGATGACGATGATTGCGCGCGACCTGATGGTGGGCAATCCGCGCCTGGCAGAACTCGGTTTCGGCGAGGAGGCGCTCGGGCACAATGCAATCGCCGGCGGATTCCAGGGGCAGCGGCATTGGACGGACCATTATCCGAATGGCGATTTCATGGAGGCGATCCTGAACTCATCGTTTGACTGGAACGGCATCCGCCCGCCGATGATTTTCGCCACGGAAAACGACGCCCTCAACGGCGCGTGCATGTTGTTCGGTTATTTGCTCACGAACAACGCTCAGATTTTTGCCGACGTGCGGACCTATTGGAGCCCGGATGCGGTCAAACGCGTCACCGGCCACACTCTGACGGGCAAGGCCGAAAACGGCCTGCTGCACCTCATCAACTCCGGCGCCGCCACGCTCGACGGTTGTGGCGAACAATCGCTCGACGGCAAGCCGGCCATGAAACCGTTCTGGGAAATCACCAAAGCCGAGGCCGAAAAATGTCTGGCCGCGACTTCGTGGCCGGCGGCGATTTACGAATATTTCCGCGGCGGCGGATTTTCGTCGTGCTATTTGTCACGGGGCGGGATGCCGATGACGATGTGCCGCCTCAGTTTGGTGAAGGGTCTTGGTCCGGCGCTGCAGATTGCCGAGGGCTGGTCGGTGGATTTGCCGGCCAAGGTGCATCAGGCGCTTGACGAACGGACGAATCCGTCGTGGCCGACGACGTGGTTTGCGCCGAGCGTGACGGGGCAGGGCGCGTTCCGCGACGTTTACACCGTGATGAACAACTGGAGCGCCAACCACGGCAGCATCAGCCATGGCCACATCGGCGCGGACCTGATTTCGCTGGCCTCGATGCTGCGCATCCCGGTGGCGATGCACAACGTGGCCGAGAAGAAAATCTTCCGGCCGGGTTCGTGGAACCTGTTCGGAGCGCTGGAACTGCAGGCAGCGGATTACCGCGCCTGCCAGAACTTCGGTCCGTTGTACGGGTGACGAGTGGCGGGGGACAGGTGAACAGCGCGGAATCCACACCTTGCCCCGGCAGGCGGGGGATTCTTCAATATTAGCCTCCGAGCCGGAAGAATCCGAGTCTGCTTCCACGGCGCGGCGACCTCTGGATTCCGGTGAAATTTCACAGTTGTGGCAGTCCCGAGCCGTCCGTCGATTTGACATATCTTAAATATGGTAATAACTTCCAATAGGAGTTTTAATGGTCAAACCGATTTAAAAAGCAATTTATGCACGGCGTCGGCACCCAGAAAACTCAGAGCGAACAAGCCTGAGGGTGGAGTGTGGTTTGAGGTGTCCGTCGCCGGGCGCGACGGAAATGAAAAACGGACGGACAGTTCAGGAATGGCAAAGGCCGCTGGCTTTTCTAGCCGAGGCACCACTCGGCTGGCTGATGCCATGCGCCACCATCAGCCATTCCCCCGGCGGCTCCCCCATTTGCTCGGGCGGCCAGATGGCCGACTGGGCGTTTCTGGTTTTAAGCGGCAGTTGCGAGCAGCGGCGCCAGTTTCCGGGGGCGGGAGCGAAAGTTCTGCGGACATTCAAACGCGGGGAAGCTTTCGGCGGTTTTTCGGGAACCGAAACGATGGTGGTGGCCGCGGAGGACAGCGTGGTGCTCCGCATCCGACTGCGGGATCTGGCGGACATCACACCCAAGGTCAACGGACACGACATTTCCGGCACGCCTGAACCCTCCGACACCACCCGATTCACCTTCCGGCTTAACTCGCCAAAGGGAAAGGTTGTCACGCTGGCCTTTTTATCCGCGCTCCTGCCGGAGGCGATGCTGGTTGAAAATATCGCCGGGCGGTTGCGCTCCGAAACGGGAGCCTCCGTGATCCTGGTTCGGTTGGTGATGTCCGGGGACGAGATAGTGGATTTCACCCTGAGCGGCGAATTGTTTCTGCCACCCGAATTGCGCGAGGCGGAGGCCGGGTTTCATGTCTTGCGCGTAGGAATTCCGGGCGGGTTGCCCAACGCGGGGGTTTTGGAGGAGTTGTTAAGAGTCTTGCGTTGCCGGTTCGACCACGTCCTGCTGGACGTGGCGGCGGAACGCGTTCCGACGCAGGTGCTGTTCGAATGCATCACGCAGTCCCGAACGGCCTATTTTTTCCTGCGCCGCAATGCCGAGGACCTGTACCACCTGGATCTGCTGTTTCACGAACTTTGTCCGGCCTTGAAGAACTGCGCCGCCGCTGAACTTAAACCGGTGCTTTGCCTTGCCGAAAACGAAGTGGTCGCCGGTTTTGACGCCCAAATCGAACGCGCCGGAGTTTCACCGCAGATTTTCATCCGCAGCTGTCGAATGTCCGCCAGCGCGGGTGCTCCCACCGGTTTGTTTCAAGCGGACATCCGGCGGATTGCCCGGGGCATCGGCAATTGTCTGGTCGGCCTGGCGCTCTCTTCGGGTGCCGCAAAAGGTTTCGCCCACATCGGCGTGCTCCAGGTGCTGGAGGAAAATGGCATTGAAGCGGACGTGGTGGCCGGCGCCAGCATGGGCGCCTACGTCGGGGCCATCTGGGCTTGCGGCTGCGACGGTTCGGAAATGGAAAGGCTGGCGCGGGAGCTGGAAACCAAGTGGGCGCTATGGAGTTTGATTGATCCCGTGTTCCCGCCCCGGCAGGGATTTTTGCGCGGCTATGCGATCAAACGGCGCCTTCAACGGACCATCGGCGATGCGCAATTTGCGGATCTGATCCGGCCGTTGCGCGTCGTGGCCGCGAATCTCGACACGCTCGAGCGGGTGGTCTTTTCGAGCGGCAACGTGGCCACCGCCGTACACACGAGCATTGCCGTGCCGGGAATCTGCGTGCCTGTCTGCGTCGGTGAAGACGCGTTTGTTGACGGAGGGATTGTGGATCCGCTGCCGACCGACGTGTTGCAGGAGATGGGGATTCGCAGGATCATCGCCGTCAATGCGATCCCCTCGTTCGAGCGCATCCGCCTTGGCCTGCAGGCCCAGCGCGAACTGGCGCGACAGACCGAGCGGCGAGCGCGCAAGCTGGCGCGCAAATTCCTGTCGCTCAACCAGCGCGTGAATTATTTCGCGCGGGGGAACATTCTGGAAATCCTCATGCACAGCATCCACGGCGCGCAAATCCGGATGGCCGAGGCCAGTTGCCAGCGGGCGAACGTCGTCCTGCAACCCGACGTCGGCAACGACCGCTGGCTGGATTTCAAAAACCCCGGCCAATACATCCGGGCGGGACGGGAAATCGCCCGGCGGCAGATCGAGGAAATCAAAGCGCTGGTTCAGGAGAAAGGAACAGCTTATGCAGCCACACCGGCTACAGAATCGCTGGCAACGGTTGCCTGAAGAGGAAATCCGCGCCCTGCAGTCGCAGAAATTGCGACGGTATCTGCGCCGGGTCGTCCTTCCTTTTTCGCCGCATTACCGCGAATTGTTCCGCGAACATGACCTGGAACCGGAATCCATTCGCACACTCGATGATTTGCAGCGTCTGCCCTTCAGCGACAAGTCCAGCCTGCTCTCCACGCCGGAACATCCGGAACGGTTCAAGGAATTCATCCTGTCGCCGGATCGCAATGCCTTGGTGCGCCAACCCAACACCGTTTTGCGCGCGCTGCTGCACGGGCGCAAACAGGTGGAAAGCGAACTGGCCGCCGAATATCGCCCGATTTCCATGTTTTTCACCACGGGCCGGTCGGCGGAGCCGCTGCCCTTCCTGCTCACGCAACATGATCTCGACAATCTGATCCTGGCCAGCCGGCGGGTGATGGAAATTTGCGCGGCCCGGCCCGAATACCGGATGCTCAACGCGTTTCCCTTCGCCCCGCACCTGGCCTTTTGGTTTGCCTATTACACCGGAATTTCCTTCGGAGCCTTGACGGTCAGTTCCGGCGGCGGCAAGGTCATGGGCACCGAAGGCAACCTCCGGTTGATGCGGAAATTGAATCCCGACGCGATTATCGGTGTCCCGACGTTTATTTATCACCTGTTCCAACAGGCGCTCGAAGCAAACGTGCGCTGCGAAAATCTCAAACGCATCGTCCTTGGTGGCGAAAAGACAAGCGACGGTCTGCGCCGGAAATTGTATGATATGGCCCGTGCACTCGGCGCGCGCGACCCGAATGTGCTGGCCACCTACGGTTTCACGGAAGCCAAGCTTGCCTGGGCTGAATGTCCCTTCCCGCACGATCAACCTTCAGGCGGTTACCATCTTTATCCCGACCTCGCCATCGTTGAAATTGTGGATCCCCAAAGCGGCCGCGTGGTTCCGCCCGGTCAGCCCGGCGAAATTGTGTTCACACCGCTCGAGGCGCGAGGCTCGGTGGTGTTGCGGTATCGCACCGGCGATTACCTCGACGGCGGGCTGACTTACGAGCCGTGCCCGCATTGCGGTCGCTGCCTGCCGAGGCTGGTGGGAAATATTTCCCGCGCCTCCGAAATCAAGGAGATGAACTTCGACAAACTCAAAGGCACGCTGGTTGATTTCAACCAGCTGGAGCACGTGCTCGACGACGCCCCGCACGTCGGCGCCTGGCAGTTGGAACTGCGAAAAGCGGGGAATGATCCGCTGGAGCTGGATGAACTGGTGCTGCACGTTCAAAAGACCAGCCCGGTGACCGATGCGCAACTCACCCGCGAACTCCAGGAGCGGTTCTTCCATCAAACCGAGATTCATCCCAACCGGATTGTTTTTCATGATGCCGCCGAAATACGCCAGTTGCAGGGCGTCGGTGTGCAGATCAAGGAACAAAAAATAGTGGATCACCGGCCAAAGGCCAATGCCGGCGCGATGAAAATGGCGCCTCCGCCGGACGGGGTGGAGGTCAAATCCGAACTGGTCAGAACGTTATGAACGCTGAACGACTGGTCATCGTGGACGGGGTGCGCACCCCGTTTTGCAAGGCGGGCACGGACCTTGCCGCGCTCGGCGCGGACGAACTCGGCCGCATTGCCGTCAGCGCGTTGTTGACCCGCACGGATCTGGATCCGGCGCTTGTTGATGAAGTCATTTTTGGCTGTGTGGCGCAACCGGCGGACGCCGTGAACGTCGCCCGCGTGATCGCCCTGCGGGCCGGCATTCCGCAATCGGTCACCGCCATCACGGTGCAACGCAACTGCGCCTCGAGCTGCGAAGCGCTGACGCAGGCGCACGAAAAACTGCGGGCCGGGCGCGGGTCGATTTTTGTGGTGGGCGGCACGGAAAGCATGTCGAACATTCCCCTGCTGTTTAATGCGTCGGCGGCCAGAAAGTTCAGCCGGTTGAACCGCGCGAAAACATTCATCGGGCGATTGGGCGCGCTGGCCTCGTTTCGTCCGTCTGATTTCAAACCCCGGATTGGTTTGCTGCTGGGACTGACCGATCCGGTGTGCGGCCTCAACATGGGTGAGACCGCCGAAATTCTGGCCCGTGAATGCGGCATAGCGCGCACCCGGCAGGATGAATTTGCCTTGGAATCGCATCACCGCGCGGCCGCCGCCCGCGAGCGGCATGCCGGGGAAATTTGCCCCGTCTTCCAACCGGGAAAAGATCCGGTCACCCGGGACAACGGGGTGCGCGAAAATCAGTCGCTCGCCGCGCTGGCCGGATTGAAACCGCAGTTTGACCGCAAGCATGGGACGGTCACGGCCGGCAACGCGGCGCAGATATCCGACGGGGCGGTGGCGCTGCTGGTCATGGGCGAAAGCCGGGCGCAGGAGCTGGGGTTCACGCCGCTCGGGGTGCTGGCGGGGTATGCCTATGCGGGTTGCGATCCGATGCGGATGGGGCTGGGGCCGGTTCATGCCATTGCGCTGGCCGAAAAACAGACCGGTCTTGCGCTGGCGGATGCTGATCTCATCGAAATCAACGAAGCGTTCGCGGTACAAACGCTCGCGGTCATCCAGGCGGCGGCTTCCGGGGAATTTGCGCGCCAGGCCCTGAATCGTGCGGCACCGTTGGGCGAAATTCCGGCGGCGAAACTCAATGTCAACGGCGGGGCCATCGCGCTGGGCCACCCGGTCGGCGCGACGGGCGCACGGCTGGTCTTGACGGCTCTGTATGAACTGAAACGGCGCAACCAGAAACGCGCCCTGGTTTCCCTGTGCATCGGCGGTGGCCAGGGTGCGGCACTCTGGCTGGAAAGGACTTGAAATCATGGCCATGCAATCACCAAAACCGGTCCTGATGAGCGAAGCCGTTGCGCGGCAGACGGCGCAGGTCGTGTCCCTGGCGGGGGAGCGGACGGTTCGTTTTACCGTTCGGGATGATGAAATTTGCGTGCTCACCTTTGACCGGCCCGGCTCGTCCGCAAATATTTTCGACCTCCGCACCTTGGACGAACTGGCGGAAGAGCTCGATTTTATCGCGCGCCAGACAAAAATCAGGGGGGTCATATTCATCAGCGCCAAACCTTCCATTTTCATCGCGGGCGCCGATCTCAACGCGATGCGCAAGGACATGCCGTTCGAGGACGCGCGCGCCTTGATCGAGCGCGGTCAGGCGGTGATGAACCGCATTGCAGATCTGCCGATCCCGACCGTGGCGGCGATTCACGGTGCGGCGGTCGGCGGCGGTTACGAACTCTGCCTGGCGTGCGATTACCGCATCGCCTCGCCCGACCGCGCCACAAAAATCGGATTGCCTGAAACGCAAATCGGGTTGCTGCCGGCCTGGGGCGGTTCCACCCGGTTGCCGCGTATGCTGGGTTTGCCGGGGGCGTTGAACATCATTCTGGCCGGCAAAACCGTGCCGGCGAAACAGGCGCTCAAGCTGGGGATGGTGGATGATTTGTCACCCGCCGAATGTCTGGCGGATTCCGCCGTGCGCTTCATCCAACGGGGCAAGCCGCAGCGGCCCGGTCATTGGCTCACGAGCAATCTGCTGGCGGCAGCGGTGATTGCCCGGCGCGCCCGCCGGCAGGTTTTGCGAAAGACGCGCGGTCATTATCCGGCCGTGGCGAAGGCGCTGGAGGTGGTGGCCCGGGGCATATCCCGGCCGGTCGCATCGTCGCTCGCGCTGGAACGCGACGGCATGCTCGAATTGATGCGGACCGATGCCTGCCACAATTTGATCGGCCTGTTTTTCCTGCAGGAACGCGCCAAAAAACGGATGTTGCCGGTGGCAGTTTCAACGACCGCGAAATCCGTTGCGCGAACGGCGGTCATCGGCGCGGGGGTCATGGGCGCGGGGATCGCCCAATGGCTCAGCGCCCGCCGGTTGCAGGTCATTTTCCGTGATGTCAGCCTCGAA
>Ga0181522_10002278_pt1 | contig 11018 bp, 9 predicted proteins | sample PEATcosm2014_Bin_27_FD_121103 | JGI IMG/M metagenome (GOLD analysis project Ga0181522, IMG submission 121103) | Peatland microbial communities from MTU Mesocosm Facility, Houghton, MI, USA - PEATcosm2014_Bin05_10_metaG | ecosystem: Environmental > Terrestrial > Soil > Wetlands > Peat | place...
CTTTGTGACGGCGCTTTTCGACCGCCAGAATCACCTTGGTCTGGAATCGGTCACCGAGAATCTTGCGAATTTTATTAAGGCCGGTTTCAACTTCTTGGCGGACGTTCGGAGTGAGTTCGTACTTTCTCGCGGTATATTCCACGTTCATCGGGGAACCTCAGAGGGAAGGTTTCAACGGTTCAAGATTTCAGACTTTCAAGGCTGAGAGATTCCGGGGTGAAACCTTGAAACTCTGAAACTTTGAAACCCTTATTTCTTGACTCTTCTCTGATGGGTGCTCGGAATCTTCATATCTTCCCGATATTTCGCGACGGTTCGGCGAGTGACCTGGATACCTTGCGATTGCAGAATGCGGGTGATCTGTTCGTCAGTCAGCGGACGGCTTGGGTCTTCTTCTTCAATCAGCTTCTTCACGCGGCGTTTCAAAATCAGAAGCGACGTGCCACCGCCCTCGGGCCCCTGCACGCTTTCGGAGAAGAAATACCGCAATTCGAAAACGCCCTGCGGCGTATGAACGTACTTGTTTGCGACGGCGCGGCTGACAGTCGAAGGATGCACCCCAATCTCTTCGGCAACTTCCTTGATCATCATCGGCTTCAGCTGATCGATTCCACGCTCCAGAAAATCCTGCTGCCGGGCCACAATCGAATAGCAGACCTTGGCGATCGTCTGCTTGCGCTGCTCGATGTTCTTGATCAGCTGTATAGCGGACTTGTAACGATCTTTGACATAGTTTCGCGTGTCGCGATCATTCCCGTCGCGCGTGAGCAGGCGCTTGTATGCAGGATTCAGACGCAACTGCGGCATGTCTTCGTCATTCATTACGACCAGCCACTCGTCGCCATGCTTTACGAATGCGACATCGGGCTCGATCAGCCGCGTCGGAACCTTGTTGTAGCGCAAACCGGGTCGCGGATCGAGCGTTCGCACATACTCGAGCGCCACCTGCACGGCCTCGACCGGACGTACCATGGCGCGCGCGATTTCCTTGAACTGCTTCAAGGTCACCGCCCGCAGATGCTGATCGACAACGGCAATCGCATCATGAACGACTTGCTCGTTCAGCGCGTTGCCGTTCCGGTGCAGTTGCAACTGCTCCAGATGGTAGCGCAGTTGATAAAGCAGGCATTCGCGAAGGTCGCGGCACGCGATACCCTGCGGATCGAACTGGCGTACAACTTCGAGCGCTTCGTGCAAATCACCGAGACCGAAGTTGATATCCGAAATCCGGGCTGGCGCGGTCGCCGTCCCGGTGGCTGTGGCACTGATTCCGTTGCTTGCCAGGCCGGGCTGACTGGTCTCGACCATACCGGGCTCGGATGCGATCTCCGGCGGAATCTGTGCTCCCCCGGCGGCCGGCAGATCGAAATTGGCAAAAGATTCGGTTGCGGCGTCCGCCGTCAACTCTGAAATGGAGGCATCTCGTGTGACGAAATCGCTTGCCACGAAATCGGCGGCCGAAGACGAAGTATCCAGATAGGAAGAGCCTTCGCCGGTAGAGTTCACCGCAGCTTCTTCTGGAACCGCAAGCCCAAGCGCCTCCGCCTCACCGACGATTTTGGCGGCTACGTGCGCATCTACTTCCGGCGCCGCAACCGGAGCGATTCCGAGCAATTCTTCGTCGCTTGCGATCAGGTAACCTTCTTCGTTCAGATTTCCAATGATGAGCTCAGCGGCCTGGTGCACCGAAGGACGAACGGAAATCGCGCCCAGTTGCCATAACAGGTGATCGCTCAGGTTTCCCGGCTTCGAGAGGAAGTTCTCGAATGAAGGTTTCTCGATCTCTTCCATCTCTCCCGAACTGCGATAACCGGGATCCAGATACTCCTGGAAGAACGAGCCAAAATCAATTTCTTCGAAGGGATCCTTCTTCTCATCTGCGACGGTCGGACCCTCTTCGGTGGTGGTCGCCTTCGCGGCTAAACGGTCGCGCTCTTCCTCCTGCCGTCCGACATCGTCGAGCAACGGCACCGCATCTTCCAGCTCTTCGAGCACCGGATTCTCGACCATCTCGGCATTAATCATGTCCTTCAGCTCGAGCTTGTTCAGCGCGAGCACGGACACCATTTGCACGAGGCCCGGCGTCAATATCTGCCGCTGGGACAACTTCACATTGAGTTTGTGCTGAAGAAGCACCATCTCTCCCAAAAAAGTCTATCGTTTGTCCACCCACCCGAAAAGAGTTTCTCCGGTGTCTAAACTGTGGAAAAATTAGCTTCTCATGCACCCAGGTAGATCGTCTGGACACGAAAGGTCAATGTGCCCACGCCTTGGTAACCAGAGAGCCAATCAAACAAGTGAGAAGCTCTCACCCAGATAAACACGCCGTACTTCCGAATCGCTACCCAGCTCCTCCGGCGTCCCCGAGCGGAAGATCCGGCCTTCATTAATGATGTATGCCCGGTCTGTCACCGACAACGTCTCCCGGACGTTATGGTCAGTGATCAGAATCCCGATGCCGCTCGCCCGCAGATCAGAAATGATCTTCTGCAAATCCAGAACCGCGATCGGATCAATTCCCGAAAACGGCTCGTCCAGCAATATGAAAGTCGGATTGATGCACAGCGATCGCGCAATCTCCACGCGTCGCCGCTCGCCTCCCGACAACGCATACCCGCGATTCTGCCGTATATGCTCGAGCCCCAGCTGATCAATCAGCTTCTCCGCCTTTTCCCGGCGCTCGTGCCACGAAATCGGCTGCACTTCGAGAACGGCGAGAATATTCTCCTCGACCGTCAGCTTCCTGAAAACCGACGCTTCCTGAGGCAAATAGCTGATGCCGTACTGGCGTGCCCGTATGTACATGGGAACACCAGTGATATCTTCGTCGTCGTACAGAACCCTGCCTGTGTCGGGAGGAACAAGACCTACGATTGAATAAAAAGAAGTGGTTTTTCCGGCGCCATTCGGTCCGAGAAGGCCTACCACCTCGCCTTGCAGAACCTGAAGGCTAACCCCATTTACTACGCGTCGGCCACGATAGGACTTGCCAATTTCGTCGGTGGCCAGCGTATGCATTTATCGTGCCACTTGCGTCCGGGTGATCGTCGGGGAGGTTTCTCGCCCTTCCACCAGCACCCTATCATCGCGTCTAAAGAAAGTCAACGAATCACCCGTAATTTTGCCCCGTTCGGCATCAAAAATGCTGGGAGGTTGACTCGGCGACCCGCCCGTCAGCACATACCGGTCGTCCGCTGCCGTGTAAACCAGGCGTTCTCCATTGGCATGGCGGGTCGGCTGCGTAATCACAATCTTCTCTTCGGCCACAATGTGGTCAACTTGTCCCGGCATCTCCGGGTTTGCGCCAACTTTCGACTGATCCCGCGGCAAAAGATAGACTGTCATCCGCTCCGACGTCATGGATGTATCGGATGTTTTCGCGGTTACGCCGCCGTCGAGGAAAACCTTGCGCTCCGCATCGGCGTAGTTGAGGCGCGCCGAGGTGACGTGGATCGGCGTCACCTTCCCGGTCTTGTCGACCTGCACCAGCACGGTCGAAACCGCTTGAGCCAAACTCCCCGGAGCAGCTCCTTCGTCTGCCCCGTGCGCCACAAGCGACCGATGGTCGCGGTCAAATTGCAGAACAGGAGCCTCGACGATGTTCGCGTTTTGCCACAAGCGGGCGTCCCCCGTATACACCGCAATCGCCGAGGAACGACGCCCGGTCATGCTGCGGCTGGTCACGTGAATCGGGTCCGAAGATGCGAGCATAGCGCCATCCGGTTGCGCCTTCAGATCAGAATATGTGCTTTTGACATTGCCTTCGGCATAGGCTTCGCCGGTCGCCCGGTTCATACGAACGATCTGCGCCGTGGTCGTCATGCCGCCGTCGACGACACGAGGCGACCCATTCAGCACCAGCATTTGATCGGAGGCGGTGTATTCGCCACGTTGAGCCCACGCCTTTTGCATGCCATCGACGTAGGTAAGCGCTCCAGACTGCGTAATTGAGGAGACGCCGCCTTCTGGCAGAAAAAGGGCGTCAAGCATCCGGCTGGTCGAAACGCGATTGGTCGGTGGCGGCGCGCCAGGCTTAGACGGGGCAACCTTGCCGGCGTCGAGCACGCCGCTGACAATCCTCGCATCCGGTTCTCCGTGGAGCGTCGAAATCCGATTCTTATCGTTGAATCGCGCAGTGAACTTACCCGCCGTCACCACCGTCTTCTGATTCGAATCGGGCTGCGTGATCACAATCTGCGGAGGCCCGCTTGTATCGGCGCGGTCCAGCAGACGGCCGTCCCTGACGATGAAGTCCATCACCGGCGCCGTCATGTCGAGATCTTGTGTGCCTCCCTTGCCCGTCGCAGGCGATGACGATCCAGGCGATGAAGCCCACGAGGCGAGCCCAAGCCGGGTGCTGCGATTCTCTTGCGACAACTGGACCCCATCCTCGGCGTGCACTGTCTTCAGTATCTGCTCTCCGACAAAGTTGAGCGTCACCTTGCCCGCGGCGCCATGGGCGGGTTGTGCTCCGAGAGAATCGAGTTGCACGTTGCCCGTCAGGATGGCCTCGGTGAGCAGATTGCGCGTGCCGGTGAGGAAAAGCTCGGCGCGATCGGACCGCTCATGCGTTTCTGAAGCAGGCGTTGTCGGCTTCGTCGCCAAATCGGGCGTCGAGGCGGACGCCTTCGGGTTGGACGGCTTCGAGTCGGAGGATGACCGGCCATGAATCACGCTCTCCACATCGCCCTCGGCAAGAATACGTTCGACCGTATTATCCGGACGCAGAAAGAAAGTCGCCTGCTCAGACTGCATCTCCTGCTGGGCCCGGGTCATGTGCACGTTGGTGAGAAATACCTGATGGGGCTGCTTGGTAATCACGCCATGATTCGCATTCAGGTGAACCGGTTGCGGCCGGTTGACAGTCATATCGACTGCCGACAGCAGATCCATCGTCCCTGTCTTTGCGACATAGTTAATGCCTACCGCTGAACCGGAGGCCTGCGACGTCCGAAACACCACTTTCCCGCTGGCAGACGCGTCCCCCGTATTTTTATTGAAGATGAGGCCGTTGGTTTCAAGATGAATCGGCTCTTTCATCTCCTCCGGAGGCGACTGGTCCGCATGCTGAATGCCTTCGGGGTTCGATTCCAGATCGATCAGCACCTTGCCCTTCGCGTTCACGTTGCCCGACCCGGGATCGAATTCGAAATCGTCGCCCGTGATCTGGTCGAAGCGGCTGGCGTCCCTGCCATAAATGACAATCTTGACGTTGTGCAACTCGGCGCGCGCGCCTTGTTTGAACTGAACCGCCTTGGAGGCGCTGACCTTGAACAACGTGCGGCCATCAACCGACTTCGAAATCGAAAAGCCCTCCGCCGTTTGCTGAATGTCCAGGCCAAGTTTCGCCGGAATTGCATGAACCGCCTTGCGCAGGCTCCACTGCGCGTAGAAATACATTCCCCCGACGGTAGCAACCATCACGATCGCGCCCAAAGCGAACCAGCGGCGCAGGCGTGTAATCTGGGGGGCCATCTTCAGTAAGTGTAACCCGTAGGCCGCGGCTGACAGCTGGCTGAAACCGAGTTTTCGCTGTGAGGGCATCGCTTTAGCTACCGCGGATCGGGGAAGGGCCGGGGAGTGAATCAAAAAGTCAACCATGGTTGCGATACACTTTTCCGAGGCATTTCCCCGTGCCATGAGCGCGCTCTCGCCACGCACCATCTTTCACGTCGATATGGACGCGTTTTTCGTGTCGGTCGAGGAATTGTACGACCCATCGCTGAAAGGCAGACCAGTGGTCGTCGGCGGACAACACGATGAACGCGGCGTGGTCTCCGCCGCCTCTTACGCGGCAAGAAAGTTCGGCGTGCATTCAGCCATGCCGCTGCGAACGGCGGCAAAGCTTTGTCCGCAAGCGATTTTTGTGAATGGCCATCCCGAGCGCTATCGCGAGTATTCGAACAAGGTGCACGAAGTCCTCAGCCATTTTTCGCCGCTGGTCGAGATGGCTTCGGTGGACGAGGCTTATCTCGACATGACCGGAACCGAGCGTCTGCACGGACGACCGCTGCGTTCGGCTCACCAGCTTCATGCCGCAATGAAATCGGCCACTCAACTGAACTGTTCGATTGGGATCGGAACCTCGCGGCTGGTTGCCAAGGTTTCCTCCGCCAAAGCCAAACCGAACGGCGTGCTCTGGATTTTGCCGGGAGAAGAGGCCAAATTTCTGGCTCCGCTGGCGGTCGGTGACATCCCCGGCGTCGGCAAGGTGATGGAGCAGAGGCTGCACGCGATCGGCATTCAGAAGGTGGGCGACCTCGCGTCCTTGGACGATTACGATCTCGAAGACCGCTTCGGAAAATGGGGGCTAGCCCTCGCCGGTAAATCGCGGGGCGAAGATGCGGGCGGATGGTTCGACAACGCCGTTGGCGAGAGCGTCGATCCCAAGTCGATCAGTCACGAACACACTTTCGATCAGGACACGGCCGACGCCGAGCACTTGCAGTCCACGCTGATGCGGTTGAGCGAGATGGTCGGACGGCGTCTGCGCGAGGGCAGATATTTCGCACGAACGCTGCAGTTGAAACTGCGCTACAAGGATTTCACGACCATCACGCGGGCGCACTCGCTCGAGCAAGCAACGCAGATGGATAACCGGATCTTCGAGCAGATCCGGCAGTTATTTTTCGATAATTGGAGGCCGGGTGCGCCGGTTCGGTTGCTGGGAGTGCAGGCTTCAAATTTCGATTCGGGTTCCGGGCAGCTTGATCTGCTCGAGCCTTCGCAGCAGGAGCGCTGGCAAAAGGCATTGGCGGCGGTAGATCATCTGCGCGACAGGTTTGGCGAGTCGACGATCGGCCTTGCCCGAGGAATGAAAGGCGGATTCCGCGAGCGCACCCACGAAAATCCTGTGGGACTGCCTGGTAAGGGTGCTCATGCGCCGCAAAAAGAAGAGAAGCCGTGAGAGCGAGGCTACGAAATATATTCGCGAATGTAGTCGTCGCGCGAAGTGGCGAGTTGATGTCCATCGCCATCGAAAATGACATGCGCGTCCCGCAAAATCAGGAAGCTCATCGGCACTTCGCAATACTGTCCCTTGGGTAGAGGGAGCATCTTGTTGGCGGTTCTGTCGAAATAATGCGTGGCCATGGTGAACGCATCCTGCAGCCGATGAGTGACCATGAGCGCGCTGGTTTTATAAACGTCCCGCTGTTTCACGATGAGTTCGACGATGGTGTTCGAAGTTACAGGATCCAGTCCTCCGGTGGGCGAGTCATAGAGCAGGACTTCGGGCTTCGTAATAATCGCCCGAGCGATCGCGACCCGACGCCTCATGCCTCCCGATAGTTCGGATGGATACATATCGTAGGTTCGCTCCAGCTCAACGAAGCGCAACGCCTCCCTCACCCGCCGTTCGATCTCCTCGGCGGAAATGTGCTCCTCCATCAGCCGAAAAGCGACGTTTTCATCAACCTTGAGAGAATCAAAGAGCGCGCTTTCCTGGAACACGATGCCCACGCGGCGCCGCAGTTCGAACAACTGCTGTTCCGACATGTTGGTAATTTCGTCTCCCAGCACGAAGATGCGGCCGCTATCAGGCCGAATGAGGCCGATGGCGAGCTTCAGCAGCGTGCTCTTTCCCGATCCCGCAACCCCGAAGAGCGCCTTCGTTTCGCCGTGAGGAAGCTGAAATGAAATGCGGTCGAGTACAACTTTTTCATCGAACGCAATCGAAACATTGTCGAACTCGATGGCATAATCCGGGGGTTTTGCCAGTGCGACTGGGGCGTTTTCGCTGGGTAGAGTCGGAACCGGCATAACTTACCTGTAACCAAAGATCGCGAAGATCAGTTTGGTGACGAAGAAGTCGACGACCAGAATCAATACCGATGCAGCAACCACGGCCTGGGTCGTCGAACGGCCGACTCCTTGTGTCCCGCCGCGGGTTGATATTCCGTAGTAGCAGCCGATGGTCGAGATGATAAACCCGAACAGGACGGGCTTAACCAGGCCGGTGAAGACGTCGCGGAATACGAGAATCTGCCAGACCGAGGTCCAATACTGTTGCGTGTCGAGGCCGAAGATAAGATGCGCGACGCCGTAACCGCCGATCAGCCCAAGCAGGTCGGCGATAATGGTCAAAAAAAACAGCATGAATGCCGTCGCGCCGACGCGCGGCGTAATCAGCTTTTTGGTGGGATCAGTGCCGAGAGCTCGCATGGCATCGATCTGTTCGGTCACGATCATCGAGCCGAGTTCGCTGGCCATGCCCGAGGCGTTTCGCCCCGCGACCATCAGTCCGGTAATGAGCGGCCCGAGTTCGGTCACCATGCCGAGCGACACGAGTTGTCCGATGAGGGTGATTCCGCCGAAGCGTTGCAGCGTGCTGGCGGCGTTAAGCGCCAATAGCGCGCCAACGGAGAGGCCCGTCAGAACAACAATGGGCAGCGAACCGAACCCGATCAGGTCTGCCTGTTGCAGCATGTCGCCCATGTACAGCGGACGACGAAAGAAATTCGCGAGCGATTGCGCCGCCAGCAGCGTGTATTCCTGGACCGCAAGCGCAAGATCCTTGGCAATGTCAATCGGCGAGATAAGTTCGAGTTCTAACGCCATGTCTGGTCGCGGAAGGTCTGTCCAAGGAACTATAGCAGAGCCGAAAAGAGCGGCAAAACGATTCCATCTACGGCCGCATCAACCGGCGAATCCCGGAGCACACGGATTCAGTTAGCCAGTTCTTCGAGCATGGCTGTCATCTCGGATTGGGCGTGTGCGTTGCCAGAGCGGCTTGCGGAGGCGATGCCGTCTGCCAGCCATCGTTTGGCTTCGTTGACGCGGCTCGCGTTGGCCAGCGTCTGCGCAGCCATAAAATAGGCGGCAGTATAATCCGGATTTTTGTCAATCAGCGTCCTGAATTCCTGCAGCGCCTGTTCGATTTGTCCGGCCTTCGAGTACTCCATCGCGAGCCCGTAGCGGGCAAAGGCGTCCTCTGGATTGCCGGCAAGAATTTCGCTTAACATCGCAATGCGATCCATAGTTTGGATTCTCAGGTGTCAGATCTTAGATCTCAAGTCAAGGATCTTCAGTCAAGGATCTCCAGTCAAGCACTTCAACAAAGGTTGATATCTTGCTATTCATAGTACGGCATTCCTGTCCCGCCCCGCGTTACAATGGCTGTTCTCCAGGGAGCCAAGTTGGCTTGTCCATTCTTTGTGCCGCGTAAAATCGTGAACGACGGTTCATGGCCGCATCCCTCGCGCCTCCCGCTCGGGGCGGGATGGACGGGCAACTGTCGCGCCTCGGGGAATGAAATATCGGCCTCCGATCAACACCTGCGGGAGTTCTGCAATTTTGGGTATGCAACCGACTGTCCGCATCTTCCCCGACACCGTGACTGGGACGCGATTCGGTTTTCGATTGCCCGCTCGGGCGACGACCAGGTCACAATCTGCTTTGTCTGCGAGTTCGGCCACGCTCCGATCGACCACGGACACTTGACCTTCGACCTGAGGAGCGAGGCCTGGGTCAATCCTTCTCCTGACCACCGTGTGCTTACTCTGGCCACCAGTTATCTCGAGGTTTACCGCGCTCGGCAAAGCGCGGGTGGTATCGATTCAGTGTGAAGCGGTAGCCTATGGACGAGCCGCCGATGACAGAGAACGATCAAGGAACACTGCCTCGCCCGCGGCCCGTGCGGGAATCGATCTCCGAGATGACCGAGATCGTTTTGCCGAACGACGCCAATCCGTTGAATGCGCTTCTTGGCGGGCGCCTCATGCACTGGATCGATCTGGCCGGCGCCATGGCAGCCCATCGCCACTCGCGCAGCTACGTGGTGACGGCCTCCGTTGATCACATGGACTTTCTCGTGCCGGTTCGGGTCGGCGATTTTGTGATCCTGCGCTCGTCGGTCAATCGTGTCTTCCACACTTCAATGGAAGTTGGGGTGAAGGTTTGGGTGGAGAATTATCGCGCCGAAGAAAGCCGGCACGTCAGTTCCGCATATCTGACCTTTGTTGCCGTTGATGCTGCGGGAAATCGCATACCTGTTCCGCCCATCGTCCCCGAGACAGAAGACGAGAAGCGCCGCTATGAAGGCGCGGCCCGGCGCCGAGCGATGCGCCGTGCAGAATCGGCGCGCAGAAGCAAGGTTCGGACTTAGATGTATCGCTAACCAAGCCAACGCGAAAGCGGGGTCCTGTATCTTGTGTGGTGCTAAACTGACGGGTCTCTAAGATGAGACGCGTCGATCAATCCGAGCTCTGCTTATGGACGCACTCCTAGTTCATCGCCTTCATTTTGGCTTCACCGTGACCTTTCACTATCTCTTTCCGCAGCTCACGATGGGACTCGCGCTGCTGATTGTCGTGCTCAAGACGACCGCACTTCGACGAAACGATCCTCTATACAGCGAGTCAGCCCGCTTCTGGGGAAAGATTTTCGGCATTAATTTCGTATTGGGTGTTGTAACTGGCATTCCGATGGAATTTCAGTTCGGCACCAACTGGTCGGCGTTTTCACGATTCGCGGGCGGCGTCATCGGACAAACTCTTGCCATGGAGGGCATGTTTGCTTTCTTTCTCGAATCAGCGTTCATAGGATTATTTCTGTTCGGCGAGAAGCGCCTTAGCCCGAAAGCGCACTGGTGGTCGGCGGTAGGAGTCTTTGTGGGCTCCTGGTTGTCGGGTTATTTCATCATCGTCACTGATGCTTTTATGCAAAATCCCGTCGGATACTACAAGGCCGATGACGGCAGTCTGCAGCTAGCGAGCTTCTGGAGCTTTGTTCTGAATCCCTGGGCGGGTTGGCAATACGCGCACAACATGTGCGGAGCGGCAATCACTGGCGCGTTCGTCATGGCAGCCGTGGGCGCGTTCTATTTACTCTCCGACAAGTGGACTGCGCATGCACGAGTTTTCGTCAAAACTGGAGTGATCGCCGGTTGCACATTCAGCGTGCTGCAGCTTTTTCCCACCGGAGACGGGCAAGGCAAAATGGTCACCGACCTGCAACCCGCGACTCTGGCGGCAATGGAGGGATTGTTTCACAGCCGGCCAGATGCGCCGCTCGTGATC
>Ga0181522_10002280_pt1 | contig 11014 bp, 8 predicted proteins | sample PEATcosm2014_Bin_27_FD_121103 | JGI IMG/M metagenome (GOLD analysis project Ga0181522, IMG submission 121103) | Peatland microbial communities from MTU Mesocosm Facility, Houghton, MI, USA - PEATcosm2014_Bin05_10_metaG | ecosystem: Environmental > Terrestrial > Soil > Wetlands > Peat | place...
CAATCAGCCGGCGATCTTCATCATCCTTGAGGTCAGCAAGAAATGGTACGATTCCCTGCCCAAGGACTTGCAGGACATTGTCGACCGCGACGGCGCCGCGGTATCGACGGCGCTTAGTCCAGTGGCGCTCAAGATGGACCAGGACCAGCGCAAGGCCTGGATGGACGGCGGTGGCGAACTCATCAGCCTGCCACCCGACGAGCAGGCTTCGATGATGAAGATGCTGGTGAGCGTCGGCGAGGACGTCTCGAAATCCAAGCCCGCTTTGCACGACGCCTATGCCATCGTGTCCGATGCGGCAAAGCGCACACGACAGGCCCCGACCCAGTGATCCGGGAAGTGCGCGGCCCCGGCCAAGAGGTTCGACGGTGATCGACAGTATAATTAAATGCGTTCGCTGGCTGATTGCTTTCACCCGCACCGCGGCGGCGATTTGCCTGATCTCGAGCGTGGCGATCAATTTCATCAACATCATCGGCCGCTATTTCTTCAGCGTTTCGATTCCGTGGGCCGAGGAGATCATGCTGTTCCTTATGGTCGGCTGCGTGTTCACCGGCTGCTGCGCCGTCGCCTGGGAGGGACGGCAGATCCGCATGGACGTCGTGCTGGGCATGTTGCCGCCGCCGCTGCGTGAGTTCTTCAACGTGTTGGGGGAACTGGTGATGATCGCCACGGCCGCTGCGGTGACGATATTCGCCTACCCGGTCATCACCCAGCTTGCGGCATTCGACGAGCGGAGCCAGGCGGCAAATTTCCCGCTGGTGATTCCGCAGGCGATGGTGCCGATCGGTTACTCCCTGATGGCGCTTTTGGTCGCGGTGCGGCTCATCGTGCGTTGGCGGCGCGGCGTCGGTGGCGCCGGCGACGCCGGGCCTTCGCACTAGGGACGGTGGCGATGGGCTATTTCGTTTTTTTTGGGCTGCCGGTGATCCTGCTGATCATAGGCTTTCCGATCTTTCTCATCCTGCTCGTGACCTCAATCGTCGCGGTCCTGACCGTCAGCACCGATATTCCGACCGACGCGATCCAGACCTATATGTTTGGCAGCCTCGACAATTTTCCGCTGCTTGCCGTTCCCTTCTTCGTGTTGGCCGGCGAGATCATGGCGCAAGGCGGCATCGCACGGCGCATCATCGCCATGGTCATGGCCATCGTTGGCGGCGTGCGCGGCTCGCTCGCGGTGACGACGGTCGCAGCTTCTGAACTGTTCGGCGCGATGTCGCATACCGCGGTCGGTACCGTGGTTGCTATGGGACGGATGATCTATCCGTCTCTGAAGGAAGGGGGCTACAACGACCGCTTCGCCGTCGGCTTGATCGCCTCCTCGGGTGCAATTGCCGTTGTCATTCCGCCGTCTATCGCGATGATTCTTTACGCTGTGTCGGCGGAGCAGTCCGCGGTGCAGCTGTTCACCGCGGGCATCCTGCCGAGCCTTCTCATCGGCGTTATCGACGCCGCGTTCGTCATCAGCTACGCGCGGATCAAAGGTGTTCCGCTCGGTGACAAGGCGCACTGGGTGACGATCTGGAAAACGTCCAAGGATGCGAGTTGGTCGATCGGCTCGCTCGCCGTGATTTTCGGCGGCATTTATGGCGGAGTGTTCACGCCGACCGAGGCCGCCGGCGTCGCCGTGGTTTATTCGCTGTTTGTGACTATGGTCATCTACCGGGAAGTTGATCTCGCCCGTTGCTGGCAAATTCTCCTGAGCGCCTCGTATCTCATTTCGCAGATTCTGCTGATCGTCACCTCGGCCGGAATTTACTCCTGGCTCCTGACGACCAGCGGCATTCCGCAACAGATCGTTGCCTCGATCGACGCCCTGCAGATGCCGAAGTGGGAGTTGCTGCTTATTCTCAATATCGGCCTGCTCCTGGCTGGGAGCTTCCTCGAACCGCCGGCGGCGATCCTGATCCTCACCCCGCTGCTGCTGCCGATCGTGCGCGGCGTCGGGGTGAACGCCATTCACTTCGGCATCATTGTCGCAGTCAATCTGAGCCTCGGTATGTATACGCCGCCGTTCGGGCTGAATCTGTTTTCCTCGCAGGCGATCTTCAATGCGCCGTTGAGCCGCATTTATCTCGGCGTGCTGCCGTTCCTGCTCATCAATTTCATCGCACTGATGATCATTACTTATGTGCCGGAAATCTCGATGGTCTTCCTGCATCATTGATTTTTCCGCCTCATCCGGCGAACTTCCCGGCGCGGCGGCATCTTCCATTCAAAACGCGAGGAATCATTTCTCATGACCAAGGCGGTGCTTGGCATCATTGGCGGCTCCGGCATTTACGATCTTCCGGGCCTGGAGAAAGTGCGCTCGAAGACCATCAAGAGCCCGTGGGGGGCGCCATCCGGGCCGCTGCGCATTGGCGAGATCGCCGGCCTGCCGGTGGTGTTTCTGTCTCGGCACAGCCCCGGTCATCGCCTGTCGCCGTCCGACATCAACTACCGAGCCAATATCGACGTGCTCAAACGTGCCGGCGTCACCGATCTCATCTCGCTGTCGGCCTGCGGCTCGTTTAAGGAGAATTTGCCGCCCGGCACTTTCGTGCTGATCGATCAGTTCGTCGACCGCACCCACAAGCGCGAGAGCTCGTTCTTCGGCAAGGGCTGCGTCGCCCACGTCTCCATGGCGCATCCGGTGTCGCCGCGGCTGCGCATTCATCTCGCGGAGGCTGCGATGGCCGAGGACATCGGCATCGTACGCGACGGTACTTATGTCTGCATGGAGGGCCCGCAATTCTCGACGCTGGCGGAAAGTCTCACTTACAAGAACCTCGGCTACTCGGTGATCGGCATGACCAATATGCCGGAGGCCAAGCTCGCGCGCGAAGCCGAGATTTGCTACGCGACCGTCGCCATGGTGACTGATTTCGATTGCTGGCACCCCGACCACGACGCCGTCACCGTGCAGGACATCGTCAAGGTACTGCTGGCCAACGCCGAAAAGGCGGCGCGGCTTGTCGGGCGCCTAGCCAAGGATTTTCCCCGCGAGCACGAGCCGTGCCCGATCGGGTCCGACCGCGCGCTTGACAATGCGCTGATCACCGCGCCCAAGGCGCGCGATCCGAGGCTTGTTAAAAAGCTCGATGCGGTCGCCGGCCGGGTGCTGCGTAAAAAATAATGCGGCAAACGCCGATATCGGAATTCTCCATTTTCCATTATGGCCCTACCGGGCGGTCGTAAGGATTCTTAACTGAAATGCGGCACAGTCCCGGCCGCCAACAAACCCATTCAATCGGGTCATTCGCAGGCACACCTTGGCTCAACCGATCATCCCCTTGATCATGTGCGGCGGCGCCGGAACGCGGCTGTGGCCGGCGTCGCGCGAAGGCCGGCCCAAGCAGTTCTTGGCGTTGTTTGGTCCGTATTCGACGTTTCAGGAGACGATCCGCCGCGTCGCCGATCCCGCCCTGTTCGGCCGACCGATTGTTGTTACCAACGCTCAGTATCGTTTTCTGGTGGCCGAGCAGCTCGCGGCGATCGGGATTGCCGCCGATATCATGCTGGAGCCGATGCGGCGCGATTCCGGGCCGGCCATCGCGGCGGGCGCGGCGTTTGCGCGAAAGCGCGGCGGCGATCCGGTGCTGGTGGCACTCGCCGCCGATCATGTCGTCACCGACCCGACGGGCTTCGCCAAGGTCTGCGCCCTTGCGGGCGATGCCGCCGCCAATGACCGCATCGTGACCTTCGGCGTGCGGCCGAGCCGTCCGGCGACCGAATACGGCTATATCCGCGCCGGCGCGGCGATCGATCCGGATGTTTTCGCCATCGAAAAATTCGTCGAAAAGCCCGACGCCAAAACCGCCGAGCGCTATGTGAAAGAAGGCTACTTGTGGAATTCCGGTAATTTCACATTCCGCGCCGGCTTGCTGCTGGACGAATACAAGCGCTTCGAGCCAGACAGCGTGGCCGCGGTCGAGGCGGCGGTGCAAAACGCTGGCACCGATCTCGGTTTTGTCACGCTCGATGCCAAAGCGTTCGGGCGCGCCACCGCGAAGTCGATCGACTATGCGGTGATGGAGCGCACCACGCGCGCCGCGGTGATGCCGGTCTCTTACGGCTGGTCGGACGTCGGTTCGTGGCAGGCGGTCTGGGAACTTTCCGATCGCGACGCGCTCGGCAATTCCGCGCATGGCTCGGTCGTGTTTGTCGACTCACGCGGGTCCTATGTCACGACCGACAAGCAGCTCGTCGCGTTGTTCGGCGTCGAGAACCTGGTCGTGGTCACTACCGACGACGCCGTGCTGGTCGCCAAGCGCGAAGACGGCGACGGTTTGCGGCGGCTGGTGGCGAAACTGAAGGAAGTCGCGCCGGCGGTGACCGAAGAGCATTTGAAAGTGCATCGCCCGTGGGGTTCCTATCAGTCGATCGATCAGGGGCCCCGCTTCCAGGTCAAACGCATCGTGGTCAAGCAGGGCGGCCGGCTATCGCTGCAATTGCACCATCACCGCGCCGAGCACTGGGTCGTGGTGCGCGGCACAGCCCGCGTCACTGTCGGCGACGAGGTCAAAACCGTGCACGAAAATGAATCGGTCTATATTCCGATCGGCACCAGGCATCGGCTCGAAAATCCGGGCAAGATCGACCTCGAATTGATCGAAGTGCAGACCGGCAGTTATCTCGGCGAAGACGATATCGTCCGCATTGAGGACGATTATCGGCGGTCGTGAGTGGCCGCACCGGCTGATCGATATAAGTCATTGAAATAACTTAGTAAATTTTCTGCGATCGGCGGCGTAAACCTCTGACTCAAATCGTGTTCGGATTTTGCCCTGCATCCCCGTCGCCAGTTGGCATCGGTCGTGCTACGGGAAAACGTTGGGGTGGCTGTTGGGTAGCGAGGGGGCTCATCGAGTCATGAGTGAGGCGGAGAAAGCAGACGCCGACAAAACGCTGCGCGTTGGCGTGGTCGGCGTGGGCGTGATGGGCAGTAATCATGCCCGGGTGCTTTCGGAACTGCCGGGCGTGAAACTGGTTGGTGTCGCCGACCCGGACCGCAAGCGCCGTGAATTCGTTGCCGGCAAGCTCGGCTGCGCCGCGTTTGCCGAAGCCAGCGATCTGATCGCCGCGGGTGTCGATGCGATGTCGATCGCCGCGCCGACCCATCTGCATCGGGAACTCGCCATCGATTGCACGACGCGCGGCATCCATGTTCTGGTCGAAAAGCCGGTCGCCTCGACCGTCGAGGAGGGCCGCGCCATTGTCGCTGCCGCCCGTCGTGCCGGCGTCACGCTGATGGTTGGTCATGTCGAGCGCTTCAATCCGGCCGTCGAATCAATCAAGCGGGCGATCAAGGACCAGGACATTCTTTCGATCGCCATCACCCGGGTCGGGCCGTTTCCGCCGCGCATGTCCAATGTCGGCGTGGTCATCGATCTTGCCGTCCACGACATCGATCTCATCCGCTGGTTCACCGATTCCGAGATCGTCGAAATCCAGCCGCAGACGTCGAGCGCGGTCGCCGAGCGCGAAGATATCGCGTTGCTTCAGTTCCGCACCGCCTCCGGCGTGCTCGCGCACATCAACACCAATTGGCTCACCCCATTTAAAGCGCGCACCATCCACATCGCCACGCGCGACAAATACCTGATCGGCGATCTGCTCACGCTGCAGGTCACCGAATGTTTCGGCTTCCAACCTGACGGCAGTTATTCGATGCGGCATCTCTCGGTGGGCTATGCCGAGCCGTTGCGTTCAGAGCTGGTCGCCTTCGTCAACGCCATCCGCAGCGGCCAGCCGCCGGCGGTGACCGGCGATGAAGCGGTAGCCAGTCTCGAAATCGCCATCCGCTGCCTCGACGCGCGCAGCGCCCAATCTGCGGCGCCGGCGCGTAAAGGACCGCGCCGCGTCGTCGGTTGATCGCTCTTTATTCCTGCCGGGCCCGCCACAGAAGAAGTTCAAAATCGATAATGAATCAACACGCCCGCGTTGACGAAAAGCCGATCCCGTTCATCGACGTCGCGGCGCAGCGGCGCCGGCTCGGCCGCGCCATCGACGATGCTGTGACGCGCGTCTTGACGCATTGCCAATTCGTCCAGGGACCCGAAGTGGCGGCGTTCGAAGCGGATCTCGCCCGCTTCTGCGGCGCGCGGCACGCCATCGGCTGCGCCAGCGGCACCGACGCGCTGCTACTCGTGCTCATGGCGTGGGGCGTCGGCCGCGGCGATGCGGTGATCTGTCCGTCGTTTACCTATCACGCGACCGCGGAAATGGTGGTGCTCCTCGGCGCCACGCCGATTATCGCTGACGTCAACGCCAATACATTCAACCTTGATCCGGCAAGCTGCGAGCGCGGGGTGGCAACCGCGAAAAAGCTCGGCTTGAAGCCGCGTGCCATCATTCCGGTCGATCTGTTCGGTCTTCCGGCCGATCACGATGCGATCAACGCCATCGCCGCCGCGCACGGTCTTCTCGTGCTTGACGATGCCGCGCAAGCCTTCGGCGCGAACTACCGGGGCCGCAAGCTCGGCACGCTCGCGACGGCGACCGCAACAAGCTTTTTTCCGGCAAAACCGCTCGGCTGCTATGGCGACGGCGGCGCCGTTTTTACTGACGATGATGCGTTGGCCGCGCGCGTGAAAAGCCTGCGCCTGCATGGCGAGGGCGTCGACCGCTCCGAGGCCGCGCGCATCGGCATTACCGGACGGCTCGATACCATCCAGGCGGCGGTGCTTATCGAGAAGCTGAAAATCTTTCCTGAGGAAATCGCCGCGCGCGACAAAGTGGCGGCACGCTATTCCAAGGCGCTGGCCGATATCGCGGCGGTGCCGCGTACCGGTAACGAATCGACTTCAGTCTGGGCGCAATACACCATCCGGCTTAAGCCCGGGCAGCGCGATGCGCTCGCGCCCGCGCTCAAGGCCCAGGGCATCCCGACGGCGATCTACTACGCCAAGCCGCTGCACCGGCAGCCGGCCTATCGGGACTTTCCGGTCGCCGATGGCGGCGTGCCGGTGAGCGAACAGCTGTCCAAAGAAGTCATCAGCCTGCCGATGCACGCCTATCTCGAGCCGCCGGTCCAGGACCGCATCATCGCGGCGGTGCGGCGGGCGCTCGCGGGCTAGAACCTACTCCGCTCATTCCCGCAAAAGCGGGAATCCAAAAGAAAATTTCGGCACGCCAGGCCCCGGCTTTCGCGGGGACGAGCGGATCGTGGTACCTACTCGGCAATGATCAAAAAGATTCTCACCGTTGGCGGCTACACGCTGCTGTCGCGCCTGACCGGCTTTATGCGCGACATCATGCTCGCCGCCATTCTCGGCGCCGGCCCGGTGGCCGATGCGTTCTTTGTGGCCTTCCGGCTGCCGAATCATTTCCGCGCCATCTTCGCCGAGGGTGCATTCAATGCCGCCTTCATTCCGGCCTATGCCCGCATCCGCACCCAAGGAGGCGAGAAGGCGGCGGGCGAATTCGGCGATCGCATTTTTACGCTGCTATTAGCATCCCAGGTCGTGCTGTTGGCCCTGGCGCTGATCTTTACGCCACAGGTGATCGAAGTTCTGGCTCCGGGTTTTTCGCGCGAACCGCAACAATTTTCGCTCGCGGTGTCGCTAACGCGGATCACTTTCCCCTATCTTCTTCTCATCACGCTGGTCACGCTGTGGGGCGGCATCCTCAACGCGCTGCATCGCTTTGCCGCCGCTGCCGCGGCGCCGATCCTCCTCAACGTCACGATGATGGCGACGCTGGCGCTGGTGACGCTGTTTCCGGGTGCCGGCTATGCCGCTGCCTGGGGCGTTCTGATATCGGGCGTGCTGCAAGCCGCATTGGTCGCCGCCGATACGTCCTATGCCGGCGTGATGACCTGGTTTCGCGCGCTGCGCTGGGACGACGATGTGCGCCGCTTCTTCGTGGCGCTATTGCCGGCCACCATCGGATCGGCTGGTACGCAGCTGGCGCTGTTTGCCGATACCATCATCGCAAGTTTTTTGTCCGCTGGCGCGATCTCGGCGCTCTATTACGCCGACCGCATCGATCAGCTCCCGATCGGCGTGATCGGCATCGCGGTCGGCACTGTCTTGGTGCCGGAAATGACGCATCGGCTTGCAACCGGCGACGAGGCGGGGGCCCGCTCGGCGCAGAACCGCGCCATCGAATTTGCGCTGCTTCTGGCAATTCCTTGCGTCGTCGCCTTCCTGGTGGTGCCCGGACTGATCATGCGGGCGCTGTTCATGCGTGGCGCTTTTACCGCGGGCGACGCGCACGCCGCAGCGATGACGCTGATGGCCTATACGATCGGGCTCGTGCCTTTCGTGCTGATCCGAAGCGTCGTGGCGCCATTTCTCGCCCGTGGTGACACCGCGACACCGGTCAAGGCGGCGCTGATCGGAACCGCGATCAACATCGCCTTCAAGATCGTGCTGATGGTGCCGCTGGCGCAGGTTGGCCTGGCGCTGGCGACCTCGATCGGCGCCTGGATCAATTTCGTCCTGGTGCTGTTTTTTGCCGTGCGCGCGCATGTCATCGCCGTCGACGCGGAACTCAAGACCTCGCTCGTAAGGCTCGCCATTGCGGGCGTCGCGCTGGCGGTCGTTCTGTTAGTCGCCGATCCCGTCGTCACCGCACTGTTATCCTCGTGGTCTAGGTTCCGCGCCGAATCGGAATTGCTGCTGTTGGCGCTGATCGGCAGCCTGGTTTATGGGGCGCTGGTGCTGGCGCTGTTCGGCCGGCGCTGGCTGTCGCTGATGCGGCGGACTGCGCAAACCGCGGAGGGCGCGCCGATTGAATCCGTGGCCACAGTCGATGATCCGGAAAGCAATGTGTAAATCGAAGCGGGAATCAGAATGCGCGTAACCATGATCGGCGCCGGATATGTCGGACTTGTTTCCGGGGCCTGTTTTGCCGACTTCGGTCACCAGGTGATCTGCATCGACAAGGACGCCGCCAAGGTAGCGGCTCTCGACCGCGGCGAAATTCCGATCTTCGAACCTGGCCTCGACGATCTGGTCGAGGCCAATATGCGGCAGGGGCGGCTCGAATTCGCCACCGATACATCGCGCGTCGGCCAGGCTGAAGCGGTGTTCATTGCGGTCGGCACGCCGTCGCGCCGCGGCGACGGCCATGCCGATCTGACCTACGTCTATGAGGCCGTGCGTGAGATTGCGCCGCTGTTGTCGCCTGCGGCGGTGGTCGTGACCAAATCCACCGTCCCGGTCGGTACCGGCGACGAGATCGAGCATATCCTGCGTGAAAAACGCCCCGACGCCGAGATCCAGGCCGTCTCCAATCCGGAATTCTTGCGCGAAGGCGCCGCTATCCAGGACTTCAAGCATCCCGACCGTATCGTCGTCGGCACCGACGATGCGCGCGCCCGCACTGTGCTCGGCAATATCTACCGGCCGCTTTATCTCAACGCGTCGCCGCTACTTTTTGTCAGCCGGCGTACCGCCGAACTGATCAAATACGCCGCGAACGCCTTCCTAGCCACCAAGATCACCTTCATCAACGAGGTCGCCGACCTGTGCGAAGAGGTCGGTGCCGACGTGCAGGAAGTGGCGCGCGGTATGGGGCTCGACAACCGTATCGGTTCGAAATTCCTGCATGCCGGTCCGGGTTTCGGCGGCTCGTGCTTTCCCAAGGACACCAGTGCGCTTCTGAAAACTGCGCAGGACCACGGCGTGGCGTTGCGTATCGTCGAGGCAGTCACCGCGGTCAACGAGCAGCGCAAGCGCGCCATGGCGCGCAAGGTGGTGGCGGCGCTCGGCGGTTCGGTCCGCGGCAAGACCATCGCGGTGCTCGGTCTGACATTCAAGCCCAATACCGACGACACTCGCGATTCACCAGCAATTCCGCTCATCACCGCGCTGCACGATCTTGGCGCCACGGTGCGCGGCTACGATCCGGCGGGCATGGAGCAGGCGAAGCCGCAGCTTCCGTCCGTCGTCTATTGCGCCAGCGCCTACGGCGCGGCCGAAGATGCCGACGCGGTCGTGATCGCCACCGAGTGGGAGCAATTCCGCGCGCTCGATCTGCAACGCCTGAAGGACATCATGGCGCGCCCGGTGATCGTCGATCTGCGCAATATCTACCGCACCGACGAGATGAAACGCGCCAATTTCCGCTACGTCGCGATCGGGCGGCCGGGGGTAGACTGAGCGCCCCGCGCGTCTGACACTGCACGAATGAACGATCTCCCGAGTGGCCCCTTCATTGGCCGGTCGCTGACCCGGCGCGAAGACCGGCGTCTCCTCACTGGCCGCGGGCAATTCATCGCCGATCTTGAATTGCCGCACATGTTGCACGCGGTCTTCGTGCGGAGTCCGGTAGCCCATGCGCGCATCAAGGCGATCGATCTGTCGCGCGCCGCTGCCGCGCCCGGTGTCGTCTATGCATTGGGTGGCCCCGAACTCGCCCAGCTCTTGCCGCCGGTGTCGGACACGCAGCTGGCGCTGCCGAGCAAATGGACGACGCAGGTCCAGCACAAGTTCATCAATCCGCAGCAGCCGCTGCTCGCGCACGACAAGGTCCGTCATGTCGGCGAGGCCGTGGCCGTCATCGTCGCGGACAACCGCTATGCGGCGGAAGACGCAGCCGAACTAGTCGAGCTCGATCTCGATCCGCTGCCGCCGGTGCTCGATCCCGAAGCGGCGCTTCGCGCCGGCGGCCCGATCGTCCATGACAAGTTCGGCACCAACCTGATCGGCGCCTTCACTATCGCCAAGGGCGACGCCGACGGCGTGCTCGCCCGGGCCCCGCGCCGGCTCAAACGCCGCTTCCATCACCACCGCTATGCCGCGATGCCGATGGAGTGCCGTGGCGTGGTCGGATCGTACGATGCACGCACTGACGCGGTGACGATCTGGTCAGCCACCCAGGTGGTGCATTGGTTGCGCCGCGAAGCGGCCGGAGTGCTGAAACTCCCGGAAGCCCGCATCCGCTGTGTTGCGCTCGACGTCGGCGGCGGTTTCGGCGTCAAAGGTCATGTCTATCCGGAAGATCTTCTGATCCCGTTCTTGGCGCGCAAGCTCGGCAGGCCGGTGCAGTGGATCGAGGACCGCCGCGAACATTTGATCTG
>Ga0181522_10002282_pt1 | contig 11004 bp, 9 predicted proteins | sample PEATcosm2014_Bin_27_FD_121103 | JGI IMG/M metagenome (GOLD analysis project Ga0181522, IMG submission 121103) | Peatland microbial communities from MTU Mesocosm Facility, Houghton, MI, USA - PEATcosm2014_Bin05_10_metaG | ecosystem: Environmental > Terrestrial > Soil > Wetlands > Peat | place...
CTGATGAAATTGGTGTGGTTGGCCAACAGCGCGCCGGCGAGTCCGCACATTGCGCCCGCCATGACGAAGCAGACAAGCTTGTAGCGCAGCGTCGGAAAACCGATGGCGCGCATGCGCCGCTCGTTGGAACGCACGCCCTGGATCACCAGGCCGAAGCGCGAATTGACGATGCGCCAGACCAGATAAATGCTCGCGAGCAGGAGGGCGAAGCACAGATAATAGAACACCGTCGTATTGTTGAGATCGAGCACGCCGCCAAATGTGCTGCGGTGATAAATGGTGAGACCGTCGTCGCCGCCATAACGGTCGAGCCCGCTGGCGACGTAATAAATCATCTGCGCAAAAGCGAGCGTGATCATGATGAAATAGACGCCGCGTGTGCGCAGGCTCAAGACGCCGACGGCCAGCGCATAGAGCGCGGACGCGGCGATCGCGGCCGGCCATTGCACCAGCCCCGAGCCGATGCCCTCCTTGGCGAGAATGCCGACGGCATAGCCGCCAATGCCGAGATAGGCGGCGTGGCCGAAACTCACCATGCCGCCGAAACCCATAATGAGATTGAGACTGAGCGCCGCCATCGCCATGATGAGAATGCGGGTGAACAGGATCATGACGAACGGATTGCCGGCGATGGCGGCGTAAACCGGCACCAGCGCGAGAACGGCGAGCAAAGCGGCATTGACCGCAAAGCGCGGCGTAAGCTGGCGCCGATCATTCATCGGCCCGCCGCCGGAAACAGGCCTTCCGGCCGCAACGCCAGCACCATCGCCATTAAAAGATAAATCAGCATCGACGACAGCGCGGGCGCCAGCGTGGCGGCGGCATTGGGGCTCAGATAGTCGTTGAGAAGATCGGGCAAAAAGGCGCGTCCGATCGTATCGATGACGCCGACCAGAAGCGCCGCGACGAAGGCGCCACGAATCGAGCCGATGCCGCCGATGACCACCACCACGAAGGCGGCGATGAGAATGTTCTCGCCCATGCCGATCTGCACGGTCAGGATCGGCGCCTGCATCAGCCCGGCGAAGCCGGCAAGCGCGGCGCCGAGCCCGAACACCAGCGTGTAGAGGAGTTTGATGTTGACGCCGAGCGCGCCGACCATTTCACGGTTGGATGCGCCGGCGCGGATCAGCATGCCGAGCCGCGTGCGCATGACGAGCAGGTAGAGCAGACCGGCGACCGCGAGCGCCACCACAATGATGACGAGGCGATAGGCCGGATAATAAAGGCCGGGCAGGATCTGCACGGCGGCGAGCATCTGGCTCGGCAGCGACAGCGTCAGGCCGGCCGGTCCCCAGACAAGCCGCACCAGCTCGTTGAAAAACAATAACAGGCCGAATGTGCCGAGCACGTGATCGAGATGATTGCGCCCGTACAAGCGACGGATTGCGGTCACTTCCAGCACTACGCCGGCCGCGAAGGCGGCGGCGACGGCAAGCAGCGCGCCGAGCACGAAACTATCGGTCCATGCCGCAAACGTGGCAGCGAAATAGGCGCCGAGCATGTAGAGCGAGCCGTGCGCCAGATTGACGAGATCCATGATGCCGAAGATCAGCGTCAATCCGGCCGCCAGGAGAAACAGCAGCATCCCGAGCTGAACGCCGTTGAGGAGTTGCTCGATCAGGTACATGGATGCGTTCGCCGCTCATTCCCGCCCAAACGGGAATGAGCGGGAGATTTGCGCGCGCGTCAATAACCGTTACTTCATCGGGCAGCGATCGTGGAATCGATCCTGGTCGTCCTTGACGATCGTGGCGACGGTCTTGAGCGCGTAACCGCCGTCGGCGTTCTTCACCGCATCCTGGAGATAGAAGCTCTGGATCGGGATGTGGTTGTTGCCGTAAGTGAAGTGGCCGCGCACGGAAGCGAAGTCCGCCTTCTCCATCTCCTTGCGCATGCCGTCTTTGTTGCTGAGATCGCCTTTGACCGCGGCGATGGCGCTGTCGATCAAGCCCACCGCGTCATAGGTCTGGGCGCCGTAGAACGACGGCGAGGCGTTGTACTTCGCCTTGTAGTCGGCGACGAACTTTTTGTTCGCCGCGTTGGGCAGGTCGTTGACCCATTCCTGCGCGCCGGGCACGCCGACCGCCAAATCTTTGAGCCGCGGCAGCGACAAATCATCGACCGTGAACGCGGTGTAGAGCGGAATCTGGCCTTTCAGCCCCGCCTGCACGTACTGTGTGACAAACTGAATGCCGGCGCCGCCCGGATAGAATGCAAAGATCGCGTCGGGTTTTGCTTCGCGCGCTTTCGACAGCTCGGCGGAGAAATCGAGCTGATCGGGCCAGCGCGTGAGCTCCTGGCCAACGATCTTGCCGGTAAACGTCGTCTGCACGCCGGCCAGCATATCCTTGCCGGCGGCGTAGTTCGGTCCGAGCAGGAACGCCGTCTTGACGCCCTTCTGGTTCATGTAGCGGCCCACCGCGGCCGGCGTCTGGTCGTTCTGCCAGGAGGTCGAAAACACGTAGGGCGAGCACAATTCGCCGGCGAACTGCGACGGGCCGGCATTGGTGACCACCGTCATGGTCTTGGAATCGACAATCGGCTTGAGCGAAGCGAGCAGCACATTCGACCAGATATAGCCGACGATGAAATCGACGTGGTCGGATTCGATCAGTTCGGTGGTTTTCTGGACCCCGACATCCGGCTTGAGCTGATCGTCGGCATAGACCACTTCGACCGGCAGGCCGCCGAGCTTGCGGCCGTGCTGGTCGAGTCCGAGCTCGAACGAATTCTTCATGTCGTTGCCGATGGCGGCGACGGGCCCGCTGAAGGTCGACATGAAGCCGATCTTGACGGTCTTCTGCTGAGCCAGTGCCGGACCGGCCAACAGCGCAAGCGCGGTTGCCGGTATGACGGTTATCTTCTTCATGAAGTCCCCCCTTTGTAGGCGCAACGCACCTCGCGGCACCCTTCTGTTACTGACGGGGCCTGCCGCTTGGATGCCATGGAGGGATTTGATGCCGACGCGGCGCGCTAATCAAGTCGGGGCGATGCAACCGCCTGATTACCGCCAGAGCTTGAGCAGCGGACCGTTGGTTCCGAACACCGGATCGGTCGGCGGCGGCGGCACCTTGCCGATGACCGCAAGCGCCTTGGTGTGTTCGGATTTGCTGCCGCGGCACAGATTGTATTCGCCGGTCGGCGGATAGGCGCCGATGACGACCAGCGTCGGGGTCTGCGACAGGCACTGATGGCCGGTGCCGGCCGGCAGCACGACGACGTCGCCGACCAGCAGGTCGATCTCGCGGCCCTTCTCGCCGCCGAAACGGACCTTGGCGCGGCCGCGGGCGATCGCCATCGCCTCGTGGATCATCGAATGATAGTGGGGATAGGGATAAATGCCGTTCCGCCACATATCGCCCCAGCCGTTCGTGGCGAAGGTCTTTTCGATGACGTCTTCGGGATTGGGCGTGCCGGTGAGATCGATGCCGCCGCGGTAAAGTACAAGCGGCAGGTCGGGATTATTCGGAATCCGCCCGTCGTCGGCGAATTTATGGGTGATCGGGGAGCCAGCGCTCGTAGCGACCGGTATTGTCAAACTGCCTAGCATCCCGGCAGTTCTACGCGATTCAGGTTGATATTTTCTAACGTTTGCGGCGGATTTTAATGTTTACGCCCGCCGCGCCTCGCGCATCAAATCGACAAAACGCGCGAATAAATAATGACTGTCGCACGGCCCCGGCGAGGCCTCAGGATGATACTGCACCGAAAACACCGGGCGGTCCTTCAACGCCAGACCGCAATTTGAGCCGTCGAACAATGAGATATGCGTCTCCACGGCATTGTCCGGCAACGTTGCGCGGTCGACCGCAAATCCGTGATTCATCGAGGTGATTTCGACCTTGCCGGTGGTGAGGTCCTTCACCGGATGATTGGCGCCGTGATGGCCCTGATGCATTTTCATGGTCTTGGCGCCGACGGCCAAGCCCAGCATCTGATGGCCCAGGCAGATGCCGAAGACCGGTTTCTTGTCGATCAGGGTGCGGATCACCGGCACGGCATATTCACCGGTGGCGGCCGGATCGCCGGGCCCGTTGGACAGGAAAATCCCGTCGGGCTCGAGCGCCAGGATGTCGGCGGCCGAGGTCGTTGCCGGCACCACCGTGACCTTGCAGCCGTGGCCGGCGAGCTGGCGCAAAATGTTGCGCTTGACGCCGTAGTCGATGGCGACGACGTGAAAGTCGGTCACCTGCTCGCGGCCGTAGCCCTCGCCCCACTGCCACGGCGTCTCGTCCCAGGTGAAACGCTGGCCGCTTGTCACCATCGGCACGAGGTCCATGCCGACGAGCCCGGGCCACTCGCGCGCCTCGCGCTTGAGCGCGTCGAGATCGAAACGGCCGGACGGCTCATGCGCGATGACGGCATTGGGCATGCCCTTCTCGCGAATGAGCGCGGTGAGCGCGCGGGTGTCGAGGCCGCCGAGCCCGATCACGCCGCGGCTTTTCAGCCAGGCGTCGAGATCGCGCGTGGCGCGGTAGTTCGACGTTTGCGTGATCGCCGAATGCAGCACCACGCCGCGCGCGCCGGGCGTTGCCGCGAGGTTGACGGTCTCGATGTCTTCCTCGTTGGTGCCGACGTTGCCGATATGGGGAAACGTGAAGGTGATGATCTGGCCAGCATAGGACGGATCGGTGAGGATTTCCTCATAGCCGGTCATGGCGGTGTTGAAGCAGACCTCGCCGACGGCATGGCCGGTCGCGCCGAAGCCGAATCCTTCGAGCACGGTGCCGTCGGCAAGCACCAACAGCGCCGTCGGTTTAGGGTCGTCCCAGGTGGCCTCGGGTTGTGTCGGCATCGGCAAGGGCCTACATGTTGCGCCCAGTTATTCCAGCGCCGCCCCAATTACGAGAGGCCTTAGCCGTGTTGCGCGACGATATCAACAGCGCCCTGAAAGAAGCGATGAAATCAGGCGATGCGCGCCGCGTTTCGACGCTGCGCTTGATCAACGCCGATGTTCTCAAGCGCGAAACCAGCGGCGCCGAGCGGCTCACGCTCAACGATGCCGAGATCCGCGACGTCATGGGCAAGATGGTCAAGCAACGCCAGGAATCGCTTGACATTTACGAGAAGGCCGGGCGGAAGGAGCTCGCCGCGCAGGAGCGCGAGGAGATCGAGATCATTGCCGGCTTCCTGCCCAAACAGATGTCCGACATCGAAGCCGGCGAGGCGATTTCGGCGCTGATCAAGGAACTGGAAGCCGCGACGCTCAAGGACATGGGCCGCACCATGGCGGCGCTCAAGCAGCGCTTCGCCGGGCAGATGGATTTTGGCAAGGCTGGCGCGCTGGTGAAGAAGCTGCTCGCGGGCTAAACGTCACTCTCGCGGTGCGCGGTCGGCAGGTTTTTCATGACCAAGCGCAGGATATTGGTCGGATTGTTCGGCAAGAACATCCAGGGATCGTTATCGCCGGTCTTGTTTGCCGACGCCTTCGCGGCCGCAGGCATCGACGGCCACTATCACCTGATGGATACCGATCGCATGCCGGGACGAACGTTGCCGCAATTGCTCGACGCCATCAGGATCGCGGGCTTTGCCGGCGCCAATATCACCTATCCCTTCAAGCAGGACATTATTCCACTCCTCGACGCGATCGATCCACAAGCGGCGCAAGTCGGCGCGGTCAATACCGTCGCGATTGCGCCCGATGGCCGCGCCACCGGTTACAATTTCGATCGTCCCGGCTGGCGCAACAGTTTTGCGGAAACGTTCGGAGCAGACGCAGCAAGCGGGAAAACCGCGGTGCAGATCGGCGCTGGCGGCGCCGGACGCGCGGTTGCGTTTGCGCTGATGGATCTCGGCATCGGCGTTCTGGTGCTGCACGATCTCGATACCGCGCGCGCCGGTGCACTACGAGACGATGTCGTCAAGCACTACGGCGCGGCGCGCTGCCGTCTTGCCGGCGATCTCGACCGCGAAATCTCAGCCGCCGACGGCGTCGTCAATGCGACGCAAACCGGCATGAGCGGTTTTCCCGGCAATCCGGTGCAGGCTACGTCACTCAAAGCCACGCACTGGGTTGCCGACGTCATCTATACGCCGATCGAGACCGAACTTCTGAAAGCTGCGGCCGCCAAGGGCGCGCGCACGCTCAATGGTGGCGGCATGTGCGTGCATCAGGCGGTCGAAGCCTTCAGATGCTTGACCGGCGCGGAGGTGGATGCCGCGCGGCTCCACCGCGCTTTCGCAAAAGGCCTTGCCGCGCGCGACGCGGCGGCCTGAAAGACTTAAGGAAGGGAAGCGGCCACTATGGAATGTGTGATCCGCGGCGTGCGCAGCGTCGAATTGGTTGCCAGCAATCTCGACGAGGCGGCGCGCTTTTACGAAGAGGTGTGGGGACTCACGCCGGTCGCGACCGCGCGCAACGACGCGCGCTATTTCCGTGCCACCATCGGCTATCACCATGTGCTTGGCCTGCATCGCGGCGCGCAGCCCGCACTCGTGCGCATCGTGTTCGACGTCGCCGACCGCACCGGCGTCGATGCGCTGCATGCGAAAATCGCGGCAGCGGGCGGCAAGCCCGGCACGCCGGCGAAGCTCGCCGCCCCCGGCGGCGGCTACGGTTTTGGCTGTAAGGATCCCGAAGGCCGTAACCTCGTCTTCGTCTGCGAGGCTGCCGGCCATGCCGACACTGCGGGAAACGCGGACCGGCCGCGCAAGATCACCCATGTCAATCTCAACGTGCGCGACTTCGATGCGAGCCTCGCCTTCTTCACCGGTGTGCTCGGCTTTCGGGTTATCGACGACAACGCGCCGCTGTGGTTCCTGCACTGCGCCAATACCGATCACCACTCCATCGTCCTCGCCAGGACCGGCCTGCCGACGCTCAATCACATCGCCTTCGAGCTGCCGGATCTCGATTCGGTCATGCGCGGGATCGGCCGCATGAAGGACAACGGCTATCCGGTCGAATGGGGGCCGGGCCGCCACGGCGCCGGCAACAATGTCTTCGGCTATTTTTGCGGGCCCGATGAGGTGCCGCTGGAATACACCGCCGAAGTGACGCAGATCGACGATAGCTACGTCCCGCGCGGATCGGACTACTGGAAATTCCCGCCCAACCGCTCCGACCAATGGGGGATCACGCAGCCACGCTCGGCGCGCTATTATCGCGTGCAGCGGCTGTTCGGCTTCACCGCCGACGGAGACCGGCTGGACAGCTAAGGACGGGAGTCACATCGTGCGCCGCATCATCCTGCTTCTGACCGCAACGCTCTTCGCCGCCGCTTCGCTCTCTCACGCCGCGGCGCAGGACAATTGGCCGACGCGCCCGATCCGCGTGCTCACCACGACGAGCCCCGGCGGCATCAGCGACGTGTTCATGCGCGCGCTCGCCGATAAACTGGAGCCGGTACTCGGCAAGGCGATCGTGATCGAGAACCGTCCCGGCGGCATGCAAATGGTCGGCGCGCACGCCTGTGAGGATGCGGCGCCGGACGGCTACACGATCTGCATCATCAATGCCGATCCGATGATCTACAATCAGTTCCTGATCAAGGACATGGCGTTCGATCCCGCCAAGCTGCAGCCGATCACCAAGCTGTTCGATCTCCTCCATGCGCTGGTGGTCAATTCCGATCTGAAGGTGAAGAACGTCGAGGAGCTCGTCGCGCTGTCCAAGGCTAAGCCCGGCACGCTGTCTTATCTCACGCCCGGCGCGCCGATGGTGCTCTACATGGAGACGCTGAAGAAGACGCAAGGCGCCGACTGGGTGCGCGTGCCGTTCAAGGGCGGCGGCGAAGCGGTCAACGCGATTCTGTCCGGCTCGACGCCGATCGGCCTGTTTGGCGAAGGCAACGTCATCGGCCAGCTCAGGGCCGGCACCATGACCGAGTTGGTGATGATGAACAACATCCACTCGCCGAATTTCCCGAAGACGCCGACGCTGGAGGAAACCGGCTACCGCGGTCCGCCGTCGCGCGGCTGGTACGGGCTGTTCGCGCCGATGGGCACGCCGCGCCCGATCGTCGACCGCATCGCCAAGGAGGTCGCCGCCATCGTCGCCGATCCGGACTTCGCGCAGAAGCAGTTGAAGGACCGGAGCCTCGTCGGCGCCACCGACACGCCCGACGCCTTCGCTACGCTGATCGCTGACGATCGCAAAGTCGCCGGGCAGGTGGTCAAGGACGCCGGCATGGGGCCGGAATAGCCGCACTGTCATGCCCGCGAAGGCGGACATCCAGTAATCGCGGTCGTGCCTTATTTCTTCGACGGCGTCGGCGTTTACTTGGTCGACCGCCTTCGCGGACGACGACAAGCCGGCGGGCCTGTGGATAACCGGGACAAGAGCAGCCCATCGGGACGCCGGGACCGGCCGCCCTATATTTAGGGCCCGCCTGCGCTACCCTTGCAGGTCCAGCGAATCACCATGCGCTTTACGCCGCAATTTCTCGACGAGCTGCGCGCGCGGCTTCCGGTTTCGGAAGTCGTCGGCCGCCGCGTGAAATTGCGCAAGGCCGGGCGCGAATGGAAAGGCCTCTCGCCCTTCAACAAGGAGAAAACGCCGTCATTCTTTGTGAATGACCAGAAGGCGATGTGGTTCGACTTCTCCTCCGGCAAGAACGGCAACATCTTCGATTTCCTCATGCTCACCGAGGGCGTGAGCTTCCCGGAAGCGGTCGAGCGGCTTGCCAACGAGGCCGGCGTACCGCTGCCGGTGATGACGCGCGAGGCGGAAGCGCGCGAGGAACGGCGCAAGACGCTCCACGACGTGGTCGAGCTCGCCGCGGGATTCTTCCAATCGACGCTTGCGTCAAGACATGGCGCGCGGGGTCGCGGTTATCTGCTCGATCGCGGCATCCATGCCGCGACGCAGCTCAAATTCCGCCTCGGCTATGCGGCCAGCGACCAATATGCGCTCAAAGAACATCTCGGCGCGGCGAAAATCCCGGTCGAGGACATGATCGAGGCCGGCCTTGTCGTCTCGGGCGAAGATATCGCCGTACCTTACGACCGCTTCCGCGACCGCGTCATGTTTCCGATCGCCGACTGGCGCGGCCGGGTGATCGCATTCGGCGGTCGCGCGCTCGATAAGGACGTCGCGGCGAAATATCTCAACTCGCCGGAGACGCCGCTCTTCCACAAAGGCGGAACGCTTTACAACATCGCCAATGCGCGCAAGGCCGCCCACGAGGGCGCGCGCGTCATCGCGGTCGAAGGCTATATCGACGTTATCGCCATGGTGACGGCGGGTTTTGAAGGCACCGTTGCGCCGCTCGGCACCGCGCTCACCGCCGACCAACTCGCTTTGATGTGGCGGATGGCCGACGAGCCGATCCTGTGCTTCGACGGCGACGATGCCGGGCGGCGCGCGGCGTTCCGCGCGGTCGATCTGGCTTTGCCGCTGCTCAAGCCCGGCAAGAGCATCAAATTCGCCACGTTGCCGGACGGCCAGGACCCTGACGACCTCGCCCGCTCCGGCGGCCGCGAAGCGATCGAAGACGTGCTTTCGGCCTCGCGGGCGCTGGCGCATGTGCTGTGGTCGCGCGAGAGCGAAGCCGGAGCGTTCGACACGCCGGAGCGGCGCGCCGCGCTCGAAGCGCGTCTCGGCGAGATCATCGGCTCCATCGCCGATGAAACGGTACGGCGCTATTACAAGCAGGATTTTTCCGACCGGCTGCGCAAGATGTTTTCGCCGGCGGAAGTCTCGCCGCGCCGCCGTTTCAACCCGAACTTCAGCCAAAATTTCAACCAGCGCCTCGAGCAGAAAAACTTCGATCCCGGCGCGCGGCGCGGCGGCGCGCCCCGCCCGGCGCCGGTGTTCGGCAGCGACGGACCCTATGTCGCGGCGAGCGCGCAGCTTGCGGCGGGCCCGCTGCATCGCGGCCACCGCGCCGCGATCCCGCGCCGCGAAGCGCTGATCCTGCAAGCGGCGCTGAATCATCCCTGGCTCCTGCACGACCACCTCGAGGAGCTCGCCGCCGCCGAATTCCGCCATGCCGACACGCAAAAGCTGAAAGGCGCGCTGATCGACGTTTTCGCGCACCACTTTGCCGACGATTTCGGCCACGGGCCGGAAGGCAATCCCGACGATCCGGGCGCGGCGGAACGGGCGGGACTCGCCGCGGAGCTCGCCAAAAGGGGCTTCGCCGATCTCCTCGAGCGCATCCAGCGGTCGATCACCACGCCGTCGGTCTGGGGCGCCAGGCCGAATGCCGCGGAAGCCGACGTTTTATCGACGTGGAAGCAGCTCGTTGCCTTGCATCGGCAATGGCATTCCCTAACTAGGGAGCTGAAGGAAGCGGAAGCGGCGCTGGGGACGGACAATTCGGAAGCGAACTATGCGCGCTTGCGCGACGTCAAATCCCGATTGTCCTCGCTCGACGGAACCGAGGCCCTGATCGAGGGGTTCGGCGCTTCGTCGGGCCGGCCGTCCCGTGCGTTGTAGGGTCGCGATCCCTCGTCATTGAGGGAAGGCTGCCAGGCCGGTGGACTCGCCCGATCGATGGGAATAATGAGGCCACCCCCGCGGTTGTCAGGGTTAGTCGGAGCTTAACGGAGTTCCGACAGAGTTTTGGCCTCGATTCGGGGCGGTGCAGTCGGGTTTGACCCCTTTTTGGCCGTTTGGCCCCTTCGCGGGGGCCGCTGGCGGTAACGGGACAGGGTTTGGGACGGTCCCCGGCGTAGTTCCCCTGCGGGCGAGACTCACGCCATAGGGTAGGGGTACTAAACGCGCCAAGGACCAAGCCCCTAGGGCGCGTGAGTGGAGACAGAGACAATGGCGACCAAGAGCGTGGCCACCAAGGCCGTCCCGACCAAGCCCAAGCTTGTTCGACAGAACGGGTCGGCCCCGCAGGCCAAGGACGCCGAGACGCCGGAGAAAGACGCCCCGGAAACGCCCGACGCCCCGCTGCCGGTCCTCGATCTCTCCGACGCCGCCGTCAAGAAGATGATCAAGCAGGCCAAGAAGCGCGGCTACGTCACTTATGAACAGCTCAACGCCGTGATGCCGTCCGAGGAGGTGACCTCCGAGAAGATCGAGGACGTGCTGGCGATGATGAACGA
>Ga0181522_10002283_pt1 | contig 11003 bp, 7 predicted proteins | sample PEATcosm2014_Bin_27_FD_121103 | JGI IMG/M metagenome (GOLD analysis project Ga0181522, IMG submission 121103) | Peatland microbial communities from MTU Mesocosm Facility, Houghton, MI, USA - PEATcosm2014_Bin05_10_metaG | ecosystem: Environmental > Terrestrial > Soil > Wetlands > Peat | place...
AGAAGCTGGGGCCGCTCTCCTACGGCAAGCGCGAGGAGCAGGTCTTCCTCGGGCGCGACTACGGGAGCCGCACGCAAGACTACTCCGAGCAGACCGCCGTGGAGATCGACCAAGAGGTGCGCGCACTCGTCCAGCAGCAATACGTGCGCGTGAAGAGCACGCTGAGCGAGAACCGAGAGAAGCTCGAGAAGCTTGCCAAGGTCTTGGTGGAGCGCGAAACGCTCGACGCCGAAGAGATCCGCGCGGTGTACGAGGGGCGAGACCTTCCGAGACGCGAGCGGATCGTGATCCCGAGCTATGCCGACAAGGAGAAGGCGAGCAAGGACAAGCGAAAGGTCGCGAGCATCTTCGGAGGTCCCCCGAAGCCGGCGACGAGCTAGAAATCGCGGGTTCGCGACAGAGGCGTCGCGCGCGCGCCTCGGGGTACGGCATGATGCGGTTCGTTCATGCGACCACCCCGGCCCTCCCTCGCTCAATTCTTCTTTGCGGCGACGGCGATCGCGGTCGTGGCGATGGGGGTGCTTCTTGTCGGCTTTTTGGAATCGTCGCAGCGCTCAATCGTCGAGCGATCCGAGCACCTCCGCGCGACTGCGGCGCGGCGGATCGAAGAGCACGTCCAGGCGTCCTTGGGCGAAGCATCCGAGGTGCTCCTTGCGATCGACCGAGACGCGACCCACGGCGCGACCGCCACCTCGGAGCCGGCGGCCGTGGAAGCACGGCTGTTCTCCGCCGTGCAGAACTCGCCGCACGTGGCCGACGTGACCTTCACGCACGCGGAGGACGGAGGGTTCGACGAACACGGCGCTCGAAAGCTGGCGCCGGGCGCGCGGTGGCAAGTCTCCGTATACCGCGCGAGCACACGACCGAGCAGTCCGATCCTCACGCGCGTCGTCGAGGCACGCGACGGGGGCTATGTCGCGGAGAAGCGAGACCGGGCCCCGGACGGGTCGCTTCACGCCGCCCCACTCGTCCCGCTAGGGGGCGCGCCCGATCCGACGTCCCACGACACGTTCGGCCCCCCGGCGTCGAAGGCACTCTACGGCAAGGTCGTCTGGAGCGATCTCCACTACTCCGAGCTCGATCTGGCCCTCCCCAGTACGGAGCGACGCATCGTCGTCTCGGTGCAGAAGGGCGTCGAGGACGCCGAGAGGCGGTTCGCCGGCGTCCTCAAAGTCGAGCTCTTACGAGACACGATCGACCATGAGCTGGCTCGGCTCAGGGTCGACGAGTCCGACCCGGCCGACCCACACAGAGTGTTTCTCTGCGACGCCACGGGATGGGTCGTGAGTCGCGTGTCTTCGACCGACGAGCTCCTGTCGCACGGGGTCGATCTTCGGGCCTCTCCCGCGAGCGCCCCCCCGATGATCGCCGCGGCGCTCGGTCTGCCGGCGCTCTCCGGCGTGAACGCCGACCATCCCGACGCGAGCGGGACCGTGACCGTGTCGGGCGTGGCGTTCCTCGTGACGTTCCATGCGATTGCGGGGAGCCAGGGGTGGATCGTGGGGATCGTCGTCCCCGCGGAGCGCTACACGCGCGACCTGACCCTCCTCAGGAACCGCTTCGTCTTTGCCTACGTATCGGTCACCGTCCTCGTCCTCTTGGTCGGCGGCATCGTCACGGGTCGCGTCCGCCGTTCGTTCGACCGAATCGTCGCGATCACGACGCGAATGCGAAGCTTCGACTTCGCGCCCTCGGAGACGACCGCGACGTTCCGCGACGTGGCCGAAGTGATGGATGGACTCGAGCGGGCCAAGACAGCGATGCGCGCGCTCGGCCGATACGTCCCCGTGGACCTCGTGCGGGAGCTCTACGCCAACAATCGCGAGCCCACGCTCGGCGGAGAGCTCCGCGAGATGTCGATCCTGTTCACGGACATCCGTGGCTTCACCACGGTTGCCGAGGGGCTCTCCCCGGAGGCCTTGGCGACCGCGCTCGGCCGCTATCTCGAGGTGATGATCGCCGCCGTTTCCTCGACGGGAGGGACGATCGACAAGCTCATCGGCGACGGCGTCATGGCGTTCTGGAACGCCCCCGCGCGCTGCCCCGATCACGAGCGCCGGGCCTGCGAGGCGGTCCTCTCGTGCCTGGAAGCGACCGAGAGGCTCTTCGCCTCCCCCGCGTGGGCCGGCCTCCCGCCGTTCTTCACGCGCTTCGGACTCCACGCGGACGCAGTGCTGGTCGGCCACTTCGGCGCGCCCGAGCGGCTCAGCTACACGCTCATGGGCGATGGCGTGAACCTGGCCTCGCGCCTCGAGTCACTCGGCAAGCAGTACGGCGTCGCCACGCTCGTCAGCGAGACGGTCGTAGAGCGGGTGAAGGACGATTTCGTCTTTCGGCTCGTCGACCGCGTCGCGGTGAAAGGCCGCGCGAAAGGCGTGAGGGTCTTCGAGCTGCTCGGCCGAGCAGGCATGGGCGGAGCGAAACTGAACCTCGCCCGCGCCTACGAGCGCGCGCTCGAGGCATACTTCGCCCGCGACTTCGCCCGCGCGCGTCAGCTCTTGGCGTCGCAAGAGGACGGGCCGAGCAGGACGCTCGTGGCGCGCTGCATCCATTTCGAGGACGACCCGCCGCCGCCCGATTGGGACGGGGTGTTCGTCGCCACGGCGAAGTAGTCGTGTCGCGACGGTATCGTGCGAGCGCAACGGGCATGATCGCGCCGCGAAAGAACCTGACGCTCGCCGGCTGCGTCTCTGGACTTCTCGTGTCCGGGCTTCTCGCCGTTGCGATGGTCGCTTGCGCGAAGCCCGGCGTACGAGAGCCACGAGAGCCGACTCGCCCCGAAGACAAGGTCATCTGGTCTTACGAGATCCGGGCCTCCGCCGACGGAGCGCTCGATATCGTCGCCGACTTCGCCGGGCCCCTCGCCGGAGAGCTCGCCGTGGACGAGGACTCCCTCCCGTTCGTGGACGGCTTGGTCGTGTACGACGGGTCCGGGAGGAGGGTGAAGGGCCCCTTGGCAGACGCGTGCGCCATTGGGTGTCGGGCTAGGTATCGCGTGCGCTTGCTGGACGCGGCTCGCGCGCTGGCGGACGTGGATACGGCGATCGAGGCGGGCGGGGCGCTCTTTGCGCCACCTTCCGCATGGCTCCTGCGTCCCACCCGAGGTCCGTGGTCCGGGCGCTGCCGGTTCCACGTCGTTCCGGCGGCCGGGACTCGGTTCCTGACCGGCGTTCGACCTCTGAGCGGGACCCGGGACACCTACGAGACCCCGGCTGCGTCCATCGACGAGGGGAGCTTCGCGGCGTTCGGCCACCTCCGCGTTCGGCACGTCTCGGAAAGAGGCGTCGACGTCGCCATCGCGCCTTCCATCCGCCTCTCCGACGACCTCGTCGAACACTGGGTGAGGGCCGAACTCGACGCGGTGACCTCGTACGTCGGCCGGATGCCAGAAGACCGGACGTGGATCTTTCTCGCGCCGGGCACGTCCGAGGTCATGCGCGGCAAGACGCTCGGAGACAGCGGAGCGTCGGTCTTCGTCCGCCTCGGGACCGGCGTCACGCCGTCGAACCTGCTCGAGGACTGGGTGCTCGCGCACGAACTCATCCACGTCGCCTCCCCCTCGCTCCCGAGCGAGGAGGCCTGGTTCTCCGAGGGTCTGGCGACGTATGTGGAGCCCCTCGCCCGCGAGCGAGCCGGACTGCTGCGTCCGGAGAAAGTGTGGGGGGACCTCGTCGAAGGGCTGCCGCAAGGCCTCGCCAAGCCCGGCGATAAAGGACTCTCCGGCGCGCGCGACATCGGGCGCGTCTACTGGGGAGGAGCGCTCTACTTCTTGCTCGCCGACCTCGGCATCCGCGACAAAACCCTGGGGGCCCGCTCGCTGGACGACGTGGTCCGCGAGACCGCGCGGCAGGGCGCCAACGTGGAGATCCACTGGACCCTCGAACACATGCTGGACGAGGGGGACCGTGCGACGGGGACGCGGACGCTTCACACTCTGTACGAACGCATGGGGCACGCCCCCTCCGAGGTCGATCTGGGCGCCTTGTGGGTGCAGCTCGGAGTCCGGAAGGAGGGGTCGTCGATCCGCTTCGACGACGCGGCGCCGCTGGCGAGTACGAGGCACGCCACCGACACGGGTCATCCGTAGATTGCTCTCCGACCGCGATCGGGGTAAAGCGACGGCGCTCGCGTACCCGAGCCCTCGAAAAGGAGACAAATCCCATGAAGGTCGTGAATTCTTTGCTCGTGGCGGCGGTTGGTGGAATCCTGGTCGGCGCTGCGGCATGTGGTGGCGAGACCAAGCCGGCTGCGAGTCCCGACAACGCGGCGGCCGCTCCCGACGCGGCAGCCTCGACGGCTCCGGCTGCGACGGAGGCCAAGCACGCCTGCAAAGGGCAGAACGATTGCAAGGGCCAGGGCGGCTGCAAGACCGGAAAGAACGGCTGCAAGGGCAAGAACGATTGCAAGGGCCAGGGCGGCTGCAAGACGGCCTGATCGGCGGATCGTCCCCGATCGCACCCGAGGACGCCCGATCGTAATCGGGCGTCGGTCGGTTGCGCCCTTCGTCGAAGACCGAGATGAACCGTTTTGCGCTGCCGAACCTCGGCGTCGGCCTCGGGCTTCGCACCGTTCACTACTCGCACATCCTCGAGCACGCGCCGAAGGTCGACTGGTTCGAGATCCTGAGTGAGAACTACATGCAGACGCGGGGGCGTCCGCTTTACTTCCTCGACCAGATCGCGGAGAGGTATCCGGTCGCTTTGCACGGCGTGTCGATGTCGATCGGCTCGACCGATCCTCTCGACTTCGCCTACCTCTCCGAGCTCAAGGCCCTGCGCGACCGAACGCGCGCACACTGGGTGTCCGACCACCTCTGCTGGACCGGTGCGGCAGGGAAAAATACCCACGATCTGCTCCCGCTCCCCTACACGGAGGAAGCGCTGCGCCACTGCATCGCGCGGGTCCGACAGGTTCAGGACTTTCTCGGCGCGCCCCTGGCGCTGGAGAACCCGTCGACCTACGCTGGATTTGTCGCGTCGACCATGACCGAGTGGGAATTTTTGAGCGCGCTGGCCGAGGGGGCCGATTGCGCGCTGCTCCTCGACGTCAACAACGTCTACGTGTCGGCCTATAACCACGGATTCGACGCGCAGCAGTATCTGGCAAACGTTCCCTACGACCGCGTCGTTCAACTTCACGTCAGCGGGCACACGAACCACGGGACGCACATCGTCGACACGCACATCGGACCGGTCATCGATCCGGTATGGGAACTCCTTGGGGAGGCGTACCGTCGCTCGGCAGCGAGCGTTCTGCTCGAATGGGACGCCGAGATCCCGAGCTTCGAGGAAACGCACGGAGACGCCTTGCGGGCGCGCGACTTCATCGGCGCGGAGGGGCCAGAGTGACCGATCGCCTACCCTTGCCCATGGACGGCGCCGCGTCGCGGATCACACCCTTCGGCGAGCGCGCCAGTGCCACGCCGTCCCACGTCCGCCATCGCGTCGCGGAGCCTGCGGCAGAGAGCGCGCCGAGCCGCGCGCGCACGCCTGCTTCACTGTCCGAGCTGCAGCTCTGGGTGCTCTCCTCGATCACGGAGGGTGAGCCGAGCTCCACGGAGGTCGACCGCGTGCTGACTCCGGGCCCGCGTTTGTCGGCGCGCGATCGCTTCGAGGTCTACCGGGCGGGCTACGACGCTCGCCTCCTCGAGTGCCTGCGCGACGACTATCCGGTGACGGCCGAAACCCTGGGCGAGGAGGACTTCGCCGCGCTCTGTCACGCCTATGTCCGCGCGTACCCCTCGCGCTCGCCCAACCTCAACCTCTTCGGCGGACACCTCACGAAATTTCTACTGGAAAGGAGCGAGATCCCCGGCTTGGGACCGATCTCTCCCTTCTTTCGTGACCTCACTGCGCTCGAATGGGCGCTCGTCGAGGTACTTCACGCCGAGACCCCCGCCCCGTTCGACCTCGCGACCCTCCAAGCCGTCCCGATCGACGCCTGGGCTTGTGCGCGCTTCCTCCCGAGCGAGGCGGTCCGTGTCCGCGCGTTCGAGTACCCCGTAAACGCCTACTACCAGGCGTGCCGTACGGGCGACCGCCCCGCGTCCCTCCCCTCCCCGGGGACTTCCAAGACCGCTGTGTACCGACGTGGTCTGAAGCTCTGGCGGATGGACCTCACTCCGGCGATGGCGCGAGTCCTCGAGGCGCTACTCTCGCGAGAGACCCTCGGTGAGGCGCTCGGGCGGATCGAGACCGACGCGTCGGACCCCGAGGCCCTGGCCGAGGCCGAGCGAAGCGTGATGGTGTGGTTCCGCGAGTGGGTCAACGCCGGCTTCTTTGGCGGAGTCGTCCTGGAGTGAGGAACCCCGCGAACTCGGCCAGGTGCCGAGGGCGCAAGCGGCCAGACGACGACGCCAGTCAACCTGCCGAGGTCGGCTTCTCTGAGTGCCGCCCCGCGAAAGTCCTGCCTGGGGTGGGCCCCTACAGATTCCGGTGACTCGGCCGTACATCAAGCGTGGACCCCATTTCGGACGACAACACCCTTGCCCAGCAGCTGGGTCGGGCTTTCTCCCTCTTTGGCATCCTGGTTGCCGCGGGGTGGTTTGTCGTCGCGTTCACCTATGGCGCCAGCGCGTTTTGGCTGACCCCCGCAGCCCAGCGAGGCCGGGATGCCGTCGAGGCCGAAAAAATGGCGCACGCGGCCATGCTCGACGAGGAAAATGGGGCCCGCGCATACCTTCTGAGCCACGACATGTCGTTCCTCGAGCCCTACTTCAAGGGTGTCACCGAACTCGCTCGAGCCAATCAAGCCGTCATCGCGAACGCCGGCACCGGGTCCGAGCTTGCTGCGTCGGTGATCAGCACTCGCCTCGCGGAGGAGAGGTGGCACGAGCGGTGGCTCAAAGCAGCCGTCGACCCCCGACCCGGTGCCGTCGCTCCGTCGATGCTCGAGGGTAAGGCGCTCTTCGACGCATACCGCAAAGAAGAGCTTGGACTCGCCGACGCCCTCGCACGACGAAGTGAAATCCTGACCGGGCGTGATGCGTCGATGACGATAACCCGCGTCGTACTCGTCCTTGCGATCTACGTCGTGATCCTCTTTCTCGCCGTGCGCCAGTATCGCGCGCTCCGCGCATCCATCGTCACCCCCGTTGCCGCGCTGTTGGCCTATATCGGTTGCGTTCGTGACGGACGACTCGACAAGATGGTCGATCCCGACGGCCCGCGCGAGCTACGTCAACTCGGAGAGGGTCTCAACGAAATGGTCGCAGCGCTCGCGGGGGCGCGAGGTTCCGCCGAATCCCGCGACGAGGCTATCCGCGAGCATTCGATACGATTGCGCCAGATTCTCGACGCGAGTCGCGAGTTCTCCGAGAGCCTCAATCTCTCCTACGTCGTCGGATCCGTGCGCGAGAGCACCGCGGCGGTCGGCGGCTACGAGCGCGTCATCGTGTGGCTCATGGATGATCTGCAAAAGCGACTCGTCAACGCAGAGGAGGGCGCACCCGTCGCGTCCGCCAACGAACCGTCCGAGAAGGGACTCGCGCTCGCGGCGCGGGCCGCCAAGTCGGGGCGCATCACGTTCGAGGGGCCCGCCGGACAGGTACGATTCAGCGACAGCAATCGCGGACCGGTTCGCGCCATCGCCATCCCGCTCATCGTGGGGGCGCGCGTCGTCGGAGCTCTCGAAGCGCGCCACGGCGAACCCAAGGTCGCGACGATAGAAGTGATCGAGGTCCTCGAGATGCTGGCCATCCACGCGGCCACCGCCATCGAATCCGCGCGCCTCCACGAGGTCATCGAGGATCGAAGTCACACGGACTCTCTGACGCGGCTCTTCAACCGGCGTCGCCTCGAGGAAGACCTCGACGCCGAGTGCAAGCGCTGCGCTCGCTACCTCCGCCCCTTGGCTTTCGTGATGCTGGACGTCGACCATTTCAAAGCGTTCAACGACGCTCACGGTCATCCGCGGGCAGACGTCGTCCTTCAGGAAGTGGCCGAGGTCATCTCAGGGTGCGTGCGAACCACGGACACGGCCTACCGCTATGGCGGGGAAGAGTTTTGCATCCTCCTTCGCGAGACGACCGCAGAGGACGGCATGCATCTCGCCGAGCGGATCCGCCAGCGCATCGAGCTGCGCTTTGCGTCGGGCGCGACGCCAGGAGTCACGGCCTCCTTCGGTGTCTCGGAGTTCTCGGTAGCGACGCCGTTGCCGCGCGAGCTCGTCGAGGCGGCGGACGCCGCCATGTACGAATCGAAGCACGCGGGACGCAATCGCGTCATGCTCAGCTCCAGGCCACCCTTTCTCGCGGCTCCCGCGCTGTCTCTCGCGGCTCCCGCGCTGTCGTCCTGAAGCGCCCACGGTGCGGCCCATGGAGCCGGCAGGAAAGACGACGATCGTATCGATCGTCGAAAAAAAACGCGCCGAAGAGTGGATTTGCCTACAGAGCGGGTAGCATCCGCCGTTTCGAGGATCGGAGGGGGAGACTCGATCAGGCAGGTATCCACGGACACGGAGGGTCGCGGAAGACTCATCGTGCCTCGCTTCGATAACTGGGATTCTACAAGCAGATCATAGGGAAGATGATCCGGTTCGCGGGTCACGATTGACCCCTGCGCTCGTCGCTCGCCCGGAACTTCGGCAAGTTTTGGCGTTGGTCCAGAGCTTGCGAGAGCCTGGGATCTCCTACGGAAGGATCCTATGAGCGCAGCCCTCGTCGAAGTCGTGGTCCCCGCCGATGAGCCGTTTTCGGTCGATGAGACGCTAACGAGCGTCGTCCTTACGTTCCGCAGCCCATCGTTGACCCGAAGCCGCGAAAAGATCATCGGCCATCACCCGAGTCTCGACGCAGCCCTCGCGATGATCGACCGCGTCGCAAAGTCGTCCTGCACCGTCCTCGTGTCCGGCGAAAGCGGGACCGGCAAGGAGCTCTTTGTGGCGGCCCTCCATGAGGCGAGCCCACGCGCCCTGGCTCCCCTCGTGGCCATCAACTGCGGAGCCATACCCGAGGCCCTCATCGAGAGTGAGCTCTTCGGGCACGCAAGGGGGGCATTCACCGGTGCGCACGCGATTCGGCGAGGCCGAGTCGCCGAAGCCGAGGGGGGCACACTGTTCCTCGACGAGATCGGCGAGCTGCCGCTCGCGATGCAAGTGAAGCTCTTGCGATTGCTTCAGCAGCGAGAGTATTCGCCCGTCGGCGACTCACGGACGGTGAAGTGCAATATCCGCGTCGTCGTCGCCACTCACCGAAACCTCGAGCAGGAAGTGGACAACGGACGTTTCCGGGAGGATCTCTACTATCGCTTGAACGTCATCCACTTGGAGCTGCCGGCGCTCCGCGAGCGAGCCAGCGATGTCGGAACCCTGGCAGAGCATTTCTTCCGCATCTGCTCCGAACGGGCACGGCGGGACGACCTGAAAGGCTTCACGCCGGCCGCCATCGAGGCCATGGTCGCGTACGGTTGGCCGGGCAACGTGCGTGAGCTCGAGAACAGCGTCGAGCGCGCCGTGTTGCTCGCAATAGGCCCTCTGGTAGACGTCGACGACCTCCCCCCGCGAGTGCGCCGCCAGCGATCCTTCCCTCCCGCAGCAACCACCCGCGCGCTCCCTGACGGGGGTCTCGATTTCCGCGCCACCATCGAGCGCTACGAGAACAACCTGATCCGTCAGGCTCTCGAGCGGACCGGCGGGAACAAGAACCGCGCGGCCATGCTCCTCCAAGTGAACCGCACCACGCTCGTCGAGATGATCAAGCGCAAGCGAATTGGCTGGGCTGCGTAGCGAACGAGTCTTGTCCGGCCACGCCCTCGCCTCCGGTTGCACGCTTAACGGATCGTCTTTTCCCGCCGTTGTCGTCATGAAGCAGGATGGGTGCGCTCGGGATGAGCAACGACAAGGCGGAGTCCGAGTTTGGGGACGAGGGCGTCGCTCATCCACCCGGCGCGATTGGCGCGACAGCTTCTCTCGAACACACCTTCGAGCAGGTGCTCAACGCGCTGACCGACATGGTCCTCATCAAGGGACCCGGCTCGCGACTCGTCTGGGCAAACCGCGCCTTCCTCGACGCGTACGGCATGACCAACGAGCAGCTTCAGGGGCTGATCGACGCGCCGTTTGTCGAGCCCGACTCTACCCAGCAATACGTCAAGGACGACCTCGCGGTCTTCACGACAGGTCGTCCCCTCGACATTCCCGAAGAACCGCTGACTCGCCACGACGGCCGGGTCCTCCGCGTGCACACGCTCAAGGCGCCCGTCTCGAACTCGCGCGGGGAAACGATAGGAACCTTTGGCATCATCCGGGACATCACGGCGCGGAAGACGGCGGAGGACGAAGCGCGCCGCGCGAATACGACGACGGAGAACGCCATCCTTCGTCTGGAGGCGGAGATTGCTCGGACCCATGCGCTCAAGGTCGAAGCCGAGCAAGCCAATCGCACCAAGAGCGAGTTTCTCGCGAACATGAGCCACGAGGTGCGCACCCCGATGAGCGGGATCATCGGCATGCTTCACCTCCTTCTCGACACGAACCTCGACGGCGAGCAGCGCGAGATGGCGAGGACCATCCAGGAGGCCAGCGAGGCGATGCTCACGCTCCTCAACGACATCCTCGACCTCTCGAAGCTCGAGGCCGGCAAGGTGCGCCTGGAGCGGCGCGCCTTCTGCCCGGAGGCTTTGATACGCGACGCGGCGAAATTGTTCGAGGCGAAGGCGAGGGAGAAAACCCTGACGCTCGAATGCGAGATCGATCCCGCCCTTCCGACGGCTCTACTCGGCGACCCGACTCGCCTCCGGCAAGTCATCCTGAACCTCATGGGCAATGCCATCAAGTTCACGCAAGACGGCTCTGTTCGCCTGCGCGCAGGGGTACGGCAAAGCCCGAGCAGTCCTCCGAGTCTTCGGGTCGAGATCGACGATACCGGTATCGGGATCCTGGAGGACGGGCGCGCCCTCCTCTTTCGGAAGTTCTCTCAAACCGACAGCTCGATGTCGCGCCGATTTGGCGGCAGTGGGCTCGGCCTCGCCATCAGCCGCGAGCTCGTCGAGCTCATGGGCGGCACG
>Ga0181522_10002285_pt1 | contig 10996 bp, 8 predicted proteins | sample PEATcosm2014_Bin_27_FD_121103 | JGI IMG/M metagenome (GOLD analysis project Ga0181522, IMG submission 121103) | Peatland microbial communities from MTU Mesocosm Facility, Houghton, MI, USA - PEATcosm2014_Bin05_10_metaG | ecosystem: Environmental > Terrestrial > Soil > Wetlands > Peat | place...
CCGCCAACCGGCTCGATCGCCTCGTCGCGACCGGCGGCGCAGCGGCGAGGCTCGGGATCGTCACCGCCGGCAAGCCCTATCTCGACGTGCGCCAGGCGCTCGACGCGCTCGGCCTCGACGAAGCGCGCTGCGAGACGCTCGGCCTGCGAATCTACAAGCTCGCCTGCGTCTGGCCGGTCGAGCCGCAAGGCCTGAAGGCTTTCGCCACTGGTCTGGACGAGATCGTCGTCGTCGAGGAGAAACGCGCGTTGATCGAGACGCAATTGCGCGAAATCCTCTACGGCGTCGAACATCCGCCCATCATTGTCGGCAAGCGCGACGAAACGGGTGATTGGCTGCTGCCAAGCAAGGGCGCGCTCGATCCGCAGACTATCGCCGTTGCGATCGGCGAGCGGCTGATGAATCTGTCGCCCGATCCCGCGCTCGCCGCCGCGCTGGCGCGGATCAAGGCGACCCGCGCCGCGCTGGCGACCATAAGCGAAGCGGCGGCGCGCACGCCCTATTTCTGCTCCGGCTGCCCGCACAACCGCTCGACCACCGTGCCCGAAGGCGCGCGCGCCTATGCCGGCATCGGCTGCCATTTCATGGCTTTGTTCATGGACCGAGCCACCGAGGGATTCACCCAGATGGGTGGCGAAGGCGCCAACTGGGTCGGCGAGGCGCATTTCTCGACCCGCCGCCATGTGTTCCAGAATCTCGGCGACGGCACCTACAACCATTCCGGCGTCCTGGCGCTGCGCTGGGCGATCGACGCCAATGTCAACGTCACCTACAAGATCCTGTTCAACGACGCCGTGGCGATGACCGGCGGCCAGCATCTCGAGGGCGGGCTCAACCCGCCGCAGATCGCTGCGCAAGTCGTCGCCGAAGGCGCCAAACGCGTCGTCGTCGTCGCCGAAGACGTCAACAAATATCCGCCGGCGACGCGCTGGCCGGAAGGCGTCGTCGTCCGGCCGCGCGAGGATCTGCTGGCGGTCGAGAACGAGCTTGCCGCGCTCGACGGCGTCACCGTGCTGATTTACGACCAGACCTGCGCCGCGGAGAAGCGGCGGCGGCGCAAGCGCGGCCAGTATCCCGACCCCGACAAGCGCGTCTTCATCAACGCTCTGGTCTGCGAAGGCTGCGGCGATTGCGGCGTCAAGTCGAATTGCGTTTCGGTGCAGCCGCTCGAAACCGAGTTCGGCCGCAAGCGCCGCATCGACCAGTCCGCCTGCAACAAGGACTACTCCTGCGTCGACGGCTTCTGTCCGTCGTTCGTCACCATCGAAGGCGCGCGGCCGAAGGCGCGCGCGGCGCACATGACGCCGCCGCCCTGCCCCGAGCCGATTCTGCCAAGCGTCGACGCCAGGCCCTATGCGATCCTGGTCAGCGGCGTCGGCGGAACCGGCGTGGTGACAGTCGGCGCGGTGATTGCGATGGCGGCGCATCTCGAAGGCAAGGGCGCCGCGACGATCGATATGGCCGGGTTGGCGCAAAAGGGCGGCGCGGTCTTCAGCCACGTCAAGATCGCGGCGCGGCCGGAGGAGATCCATGCGGTGAGGGTCGGCGCCGGCGAAGCCGACCTCGTGCTGGGCGGCGATCTCGTCGCCGCCGGCGCGAAGTCGGCGCTGGCGACGATGCGCGCCGACGCCACCGTCGTCCTCGCCGACAGCGCCGAATTGTTCCCCGGCGACTTCACCCACCGACCCGACTTCGATCTTCCCGCCGAACGCATCAAAGCAGCGATTCGGGCGCGCTGCGGCGACAGCGCGCGTTTCGTCGAGGCGAGCGCGACAGCGGCGGCGCTGTTCGGCACGACCACCAGCGCCAACATGGTTCTGCTCGGCTGCGCCTATCAGGAGGGTTTGCTGCCGGTCGGCGCGGCGGCGCTCAAGCGCTCGATCGAACTCAATGGCGAAGCGACGGCGACCAACCTCGCCGCCTTCGACTGGGGTCGCGCGCTCTCGGCCGACCCGTCGGCGCTCGCCGCCTTCATGCGCCCGGCGCCGCCGCAGCGCGACGACGGCCTTGATGCGCTGCTGGAGCGGCGCGTTGCGTTCCTGACCGATTACCAGGATCGCGCCTACGCCGAGCGCTACCGCATCCGCGTCGCCATGGCGGCTGCGACCGAGCACGAACGCGCGCCGGGCGCCGACGCCTTCGCCCGCGCAGTCGCCCGCGGCCTGTTCAAACTGATGGCCTACAAGGACGAATACGAAGTCGCGCGCCTCTACAGCGACGGCGCGTTCGCGGCCGAGCTGAAAGACGCCTTCGACGGCGATCTCAAACTGACGTTCTATCTCGCGCCATCGTGGCTGGCGCGCGGCGACAAGGCCGGAGGCGAGCCGAAGAAAATCGTCTACGGCTCGTGGTTGATGACGCCGCTGCGTTTCCTGGCCAAACTGCGGCGGCTGCGCGGCACGCGCTTCGACCCGTTCGGCTATCTCGCCGAGCGACGCGCCGAGCGGGCGCTGATCGCCGATTACGAAGCGCTGATCGGCGAGCTTTGCGCCGGGCTGACGCCCAGCAATCGCGATCTCGCCGTCGCGCTCGCCGCCCTGCCGGAGACGATCCGCGGCTACGGTCCCGTCAAGATGAAGGCGATTGCGGCCGCCGACCAAGAGCGTCGCCGTCTGCTAGACTTGTGGCGCGCGCCGCCGGAGCGAAGGCAGGCGGCGGAATGATCGGAGATCGATGAGATGCGCTATCTGCTCGCGTTGTTCCTGCCCTGGCTCGCCTTCTTCAGCATGGGGATGATCGGCTCGGGAATCATCTGTCTGATCCTGCAGCTCACCATCATCGGCTGGCTGCCCGCGGCGATCTGGGCGTTTTTCGCCATCAACAATTTCTACGCCGATCGACGCAACGACGAGCTGATCCGGGCGATCGAAAAGGGCGGCGCCGCCAAGCCGTGACGCGGCCGCCTCAAGGCGCGAGCATGAGGCGCTCAGGCTGAAGGAATTGGCGCGTTGCATTCAGTTCGAGCAGCGACGCGACGATCCCGTCTTCGCGCGCGCGGGGAGAAGGGACGCGGCGGCGTGCGCCTGCGCCTCTATTCCGCCGCCGCCGCCCCTGGGTTGTTGGGGTGCGCGGTCCAGGCCAGCGGCGGCTGCGTGTAAGGAAGGCCGGTGCGCGGGTCGACGCCTTCGGTCTTGTGGACGAGGGTTATGCAATCCTCGACCGGGCAGACCAGCGTGCACAGGTTGCAGCCGACGCATTCGGCGTCGTTGACGACGAATTTCCGCTCGCCGTTGACCCTGGCGAAGATCGCCTGGTGCGAGGTGTCCTCGCAGGCGATGTGGCAGCGACCGCATTTGATGCAGAGATCCTGATTGATTTCGGCCTTGGCGACGTAATTGAGATTGAGGTGTTGCCAGTCGGTGACGGCGCCGATCGCCCGGCCGCGGAAATCCTCGATCGTGCGGTAGCCCTTGGCCGCCATATAGGTCTTGAGGCCCGAGATCATCTCTTCGACAATCTTGAAGCCGTAGGTCATCGCCGCCGTGCAGACCTGCACGTTGTAGGCACCGAGCGCAATGAACTCGGCCGCATCGCGCCAAGTGGTGACGCCGCCGATCGCCGAGATCGGCAACTTGGCGGTCTGCGGGTCGCGGGCGATCTCGGCGACCATCGCCAGCGCGATTGGCTTGACCGCCGGGCCGCACATGCCGCCGTGCGTCGCCTTGCCGTCGATCGCGTGGACCGGCGCCATCGCCTCGAGATCGACGCCCATGATCGAGTTGATAGTGTTGATCAGCGACACCGCGTCCGCGCCGCCCTGAAGCGCCGCGCGCGCGGGATGCTTGATGTCGGTGATGTTGGGCGTCAGTTTGACGATCACCGGCATGCGGGTGTGCGCCTTGCACCAGCGCGCGACCATCTCGATGTATTCGGGCACTTGGCCGACCGCCGAGCCCATGCCGCGCTCGGACATGCCGTGGGGGCAACCGAAGTTGAGCTCGACGCCGTCGCACTCGGTCTCCTCGACCCGGCTGAGGATCGCGCGCCAGGCGTGTTCTTCGCACGGCACCATCAACGAGACGACGAGCGCGCGATCGGGCCAGGCGCGCTTGACCTCCTTGATCTCGCGCAGATTGATCTCGAGGTCCCGGTCGGTGATCAGCTCGATGTTGTTCATTGCGATCAGGCGGCGATCGGGGCCGTGGATCGCGGTGTAGCGCGCGCCGGAAACGTTGACGACCGGCGGGCCCGCCTCGCCGAGGGTCTTCCAGACCACGCCGCCCCAGCCGGCGCGAAACGCGCGCTCGACATTGACCTTGCGGTCGGTCGGCGGCGCCGAGGCGAGCCAGAACGGATTGGGCGACTTGATGCCGATGAAATTACTGGTGAGATCGACCACGGCGTGCTCCTTCAGCTCTTGGCCTTGAGCGCGGCGTCGATCGAACGCGCCGCCCGTTTGCCGTCCTCGACCGCGCTGACTGTCAGGTCGAGCCCGCCCGAGACGCAATCGCCGCCCGCCCACAGGCCCGGCAGGCTGGTGCGCCGCTCGTCGTCGACGACGATGCGGCCGGCGTTGTCGCAGTTGACGGCGGCGCCGTCGACCGTCGCCCCGTCGGCCTTCTGGCCAATGGCGGTGAACACGACGTCGGCCTCGATGCGGAAGGCGCCGCCGGCGCCCACCAGCTTGCCGTCCTCCTCGCGGGTGCGCTCGAACAGCACGCCGCTGGCGGTGTCGCCGTGGCCCTCGATGGCGATCGGCTGCGCCCACGGTCGGATCACCACGCCGTTGGTCTGCGCCAGCTCGCGCTCGAAGGCGCTCGCCTTCATGTGCTCGACGCCGCGGCGATAGACGATCGTCACGCTTTCGGCGCCGAGCCGCTTCGACTGCACGGCGGCGTCGACCGCGGTCATGCCGCCGCCGATGACGACGACGCGGCGGCCGACCGGCAGGCGGGTGAGATCCTTCGCCTGACGCAACTCGGCGATGTACTCGACCGCGTCGATGACGTTGGCGAGATCTCGTTCGCCCGGCAGTCCGAGCTTGTTGGTCGAACCGAGGCCGACGCCAAGAAACACGGCGTCGTAATCGCGGCGCAACTGGTCGAGCGTCACGTCGCGGCCGAGCGCGACGCCGTGTTTCACGTTGATCCCGCCGGTCGACAGGATGAACGCAACCTCGCGCGCAGCGAAATCGTCGGGCGCCTTGTAGGCGGCGATGCCATATTCATTGAGGCCGCCCGACTTCTCGAGCTTCTCGAAGATCGTCGCCTCGTGGCCGGCGACAGCGAGCGCGTGGGCGCAGGCGAGCCCCGCGGGGCCGGCGCCGACGATCGCGACGCGCTTGCCGGTCGGCGCGGCGCGGCTGAACGGCGTCTTGCCGGTCGCCATTTGCGCGTCGACGGCATGGCGCTGCAGCAGGCCGATGCGCACCGGCTTGCCCTCGGCCGCCTCGCGCACGCAGGCCTCCTCGCAGAGGGTCTCGGTCGGGCAGACGCGCGCGCACATGCCGCCCATGATGTTGGCGTTCAGGATCGTTTCAGCGGCGCCGAGCGGGTTGCCGGCGGCGACCTGGCGAATGAAAAGGGGGATGTCGATCGAGGTCGGGCACGCGCGCTGACAGGGCGCGTCGTAACAGAAATAACAGCGGTCGGACTCGACCTTCGCTTCATGGGCGTCGAGCGGCGGGTGCAGGTCGCTGAAGGCGTCGCTGATCGCGTCGCGGTCGAGGCGGCCCGGCTTGACGTCGGCAATTCCCCGCGGTTCGGAAACGAGTCCCATTCCGGCCCTCCACGCGCCAGCCGGCGCGCTGCGTTGCGACAATTCTTGACCAATCGGTCAAAATGCTCGCCCGGCTTCCCAGCGAAGTCAAGCCCGCCCGCGCCTCCGCGAGCCGTCGGGCGGCGGCTGCTCAGGATGAAGCGTCGGACCGTAATCAGCGAGCGCCGACCATCCGCCGGCGCACGTCTGGGGTCTAGCACATGTCGCATTCCGCTGCGCGCCGGCTTGGCGCCGCATCGCTCTTCGCTGTCGCGATCGCCGCGTTGACAACGGCCGGCGACGCGTCGGCAGAGATCAAGAAGTTGATGTCGACGTGTCCAGGCCAGACGCTCTGCGCCTGGTTTCAATCGCCGGTGACGCCGCCCAAAGGTTGGGTCGAGGACAAGGACGCCGGCGAGCAGAACCACGTGACGATCCTGTTGCCGGACAAGGAGGACCTCGATTTCAACGACCCGATGATCTACGTCCAGACGTCCTTCGAGCCGGGGACCGAAACGCTCGAGGCGATCATCGCCGTCAACCAGGCGCAATGGCGCAAACAGGAGCCGAAAGGCTCGATCACGCCAGCCGGGACCGCGGCGCGCATCAACGGCGAAGCGCCGTTCAGGCTGTTCCTTTATCAGAACCCCGACAAGCCGAAGCAGGCGTTCGAGACGATCGCCTACGGCTTCGCGACGCAGCCCAACGGCGAGCGCTACTTCCTCACGGTCGTCGACACCGCCGCCAGCAAGGCGGCGATCGACAAGTCGAGCGACGACTTTCTGGCGGTGCTGAAAGGACTGTAGCCCTCGCCCGCGTGGACTCAGATGTCGTAGGTCAGTTCGCCGTTCGCCTCGGTGAGGTCGCGCATCGCCGCCAGCGATCGGTGGTCGAGCACGTCGGCGATCGCCGCGCGGACTTCGAGCATCATCAACCGGACGTGGCAGGCTTTCTCGCTCGAGCAGTCTTCGCAGCGGCGGTAGAAATTGCGGCTGGCGCAGGCGATCGGCGCCAACGGGCCGTCGAGCGCGCGGACGATGTCGCCGACCATGATCTCCGACGGGCTCTTGGCCAAGGCGTAACCGCCGCCACGCCCCTTCTTGGAATGGACCAGGCGCGCGGTGCGCAATTCGCCGAGGATCGCGTCGAGAAACTTCTTGGGAATCGCGTTGGCGGCGGCGATGTCGGCGACCAGGGACGGTTGGCCCGGCGGCTTGCCGGCGAGGTGGATCATCGCCTTCAGTCCGTACTTGCCCTTGTTGGTCAGCATTGACACCGGCTATGCCCTCCAAGCGGAACGTCGGCGCGCGCGCCGGCTATCCCGACTCGTTCGACAATATTTATACGATTTGCACCCGACGTCCATGCAGCGACGCCGTTACGGCGTGCCGGCCTCCGCATCGGGTAGCCTCGGCCGCAGCCCGAAAAGATCGGCGCGGACCCACAGCTCGGCGGGAAAACCGGGGTCCGCCTCCGTCGCAAACAGCCGATAATCCGCGCGCGCCGCCGTGATCTCGGGGTCGTTCCAGACCCACTGATGGAAGCGCGTGTCGAGCCGGCCGACCAGCAGCGCGTCGGGGCGGTTGCGCTTGAGGTCGGCGACGAGCCGGTCGCGGTCGGCGTCGATAAAGGCGCGCATGCGCGCGGCAAGCGCCGCGTCGCCGGGGTTCTCGTCGATGCGCCGGCGCGCCGCCGCGGTGATCCACAGGCTGGGAACGCTTTGCGCCCAGACTCCACCGACCCGGCGCGCCATCGGGTGGCCGAAGGCGAGACTTTCCGAGAGCGACGCTACCGTGGGATGCGGACCGAGCGACGCGAGCGCGCGGGCGATCGTCGGCGTCTCGATGCCATCCATGGCGAACAGGCCGCAGGCCGCGCCGAGCGCCGCGGCGACGCCCATTTCGGCGATCGGCGGCGCGCCGTTCCGCCCTTCGAGGACCCAGGCCAACGTCGCGGCGGCGCCGGCGGCGACAAAGGCGAGCGGCAGCGGCCAACGGCCGAGCGCGAGCAGACTCGCAGCCGTCGCCAGCAACGCGAGCGCGCCAAGCGCCACGCGCGGTCTCGGCTGGGGCGCGCGCGCGAGCGCCGCGCCGGCTGCGAGCGCGAAGAAGGCGAGCGCGGGATAGGCCTGATAGAGCCAGCCCTTGCCCTGAACGAGATAGGCGGCGAGCGCGCCGAGTCCGGCGAGCGCAGGAACCGCGACCAGCGGCTCGCCAGGATCATCGCGCGCGAGCCTGAGGGCGCAGACGACGAGGACGAAAGCAACGAGCGGCCCCGGCGCAGCGAGCAAGGACGCAAGCGGCTCGCGGATGGGCGCGTAGAGATCGAGGCCAATCGGCAGGACGTTGGCGACGTAATCGGGAAACGCGTGCGGGACGATCGCGACATAGGCGAGGCCGAACGCCGCTGCGACATAGTATTCGACCGCTTTCAACAGCGGAACGATTCCGGCCCGACGGACGATATAGGGCAGCAGGACGATCGCAACCAGCGCATAGGGCGGCTTGATGACCGCCATCAGCCCGGCGCCGAGTCCGGCAAGCAGCGCCAGCCGCGCGTCGAGAGGCGCGCGCGCCGCCCGCGCCGCCGAAACGGCGAGGAACGGCAGGCCATAGACCGCCGCCAGATGGTCGCGCTCGTCGAACGACTGGCCCGGCAGCACGGCGAACGCGATAAGGGCAATCGAAGCGCCGAGCGCGCCGATGCGGTCGATCAGTCCGGCGCGGCTGAGGATCGCGGCAGCGAGGCCGAGGCCGGCCGCGATCGACAGGAAGCCGAAGGCGGCGACCGTGAACTCGGGCGCGACCCCGAGGACGCGCGCCAGCGCGACGGCCGGTCCGTAGAGCATCAGCGACGCCGGCGGATTGATCTCGATGATGTCGCGATAGGGCGTCGCGCCGTCGAGCCATTTCTCGTCGACCGTGATCAGCCAGGAAACGTCGCCGAGCAGACCGAAGCGCCATTGCAGCAGGATCGCGGCGAGGCCGATGACGACGATGGGCGTCAGCGCCGCCGCCAGGCCGCCGGCCGGCGCGCGCCAGCGGGCTTGAGGAAGGGCGGCGGGGGGCGCGGCCGACATCGCCTTCAGGCGCGCCGCGTCGTCGCTTCGTCGCGGCCGGCGGTCTCCTCAGCCGGCGCCGCGAAGCCGGCTTCGCGCTCGACGACATAGAGCGGGCGGCGCTTCACCTCGGAATAGATGCGGCCGACATAGACGCCGAGCACGCCGGTCATCAACATGTTGGCGCCGCCGAGGAAGGTGACCAGCACGGCGATCGAGCTCCAGCCGCGGGCAAAATCGGCGTTCATCGTCCACATGGCGATGACCCACAGACCATAGAGGATCGCCAGCGACGAGATCGCCAGGCCCGCCCAGAAGGCGAGGCGCAACGGCGCGTCGGAAAACGAAACGACGCCGCTGATCGCCAGACGCAGCATCTTGACCAGCGAATATTTCGTCTCGCCGGCGGCGCGCGGCGGCCGATGGAACCTGACCACCGCCTGACGGAAGCCGATCCAGGCGAACATGCCGCGCACGAAGCGATCGCGCTCCGGCATGGCGAGGAAAGCGTCGAGCGCCTTGCGATCGACGAGACGGAAGTCGCCGACGTTGCGCGGAATCTCCACTTCGCTCAAGCCGCCGAGCAGGCGATAGAACAGGTCGGCGGTGAAGCGCTTGAATCGGCTCTCGCCTTCGCGCGTGAGCCGCTCGGCGTAGACGACCTGGACGCCCTGCTTCCATTTGGCGACCATGTCGAGCACGACCTCGGGCGGGTCCTGCAGGTCGGCGTCCATGACGATCACCGCCCGGCCGGCGGCGCGCGCCATGCCGGTGGTGATGGCGACCTGGTGGCCGAAATTGCGCGACAGGCGAACGAAGCGATAGCGCGCGTCTGAGCGGGCCTTCGCTTCGAGCACGATTGTCGAAGCGTCGCTGGAGCCATCGTCGACCAGGATCGCTTCGGCTGGCGCGTCGAGCGCGTCGATGAGCGCGTCGAGGCGGCGCAGCAGCAGCGGCAGGACCGCTTCTTCGTTGTAGATCGGGACGACCAGCGAATAGACGGGCGACATGGGGCGCGGGCCTCGCTTCGGCGATGCGAGCCGGCAGGGTAAGCCGCCAACGCTTAAGAAAGCGGTAACCAGACGGGCGCGGCGCAGGGTTGATTCGCCGCCACAATCGGCCGCCTTCGGCCTGGAGGGGGGCGCGCCGCTCTGCTAGAGGGAAGACACGGCGAGAGCGGGCGACGAGAGCCGGGAGCGCGCGTCATGGAATGGGAAAACACCCCGATATCCGACAACGTCGAGGATCGGCGCGGCGGAGGCGGCGGCCTTGGCGGGCTCGGCGGCACGGGCGGCCTCGGGCTCGGCACGATCCTCGTTCTCACCGTCATCGGATACTTCACCGGCATCGATCCGCGGATGTTGATCGGCGGCGCGGAGGTCGTTTCCGACATGCGCTCGCAGACGCCGCAGAGCCAGCCCGCCCCGCCCGGGCTCGACGACAAGCTCAAGCTGTTCGTCCGCCACGTCCTCGGCGAGACCGAGGCGGTGTGGGCGGACGTGCTCCCGGCGCAGACCGGCGTGCGCTACCAGCCGGCGACGCTCGTGCTCTACGACGGAGCAACCGAGTCCGGCTGCGGCGGCGCTCAGTCGGCGATGGGGCCGTTCTATTGTCCGCTCGACAAGAAGGTCTATCTCGACCTCTCGTTCTTCCGCGACATGCAGACGAAATACGGCGGCGGCGGCGATTTCGCCAATGCCTACGTGATCGCCCACGAGGTCGGCCATCACGTCCAGGACCTGCTCGGCCTTCTCGCCAAGACCGACGCCGCCAAGGAAAGCGCGAGCCGCACCCAGGCCAACGCGATCTCGGTGAGGGTCGAACTGATGGCCGATTGCCTGGCCGGCGTCTGGGCGGCCAACGCCAATCAGAAGTGGAAGCTGATCGATCCGGGCGACGTGGATAGGGCGGTCGCGACGGCGCAAGCGATCGGCGACGATCGCCTGCAGACGGCGGCGCGCGGTTACGCCGTGCCCGACAGCTTCACTCACGGTTCGTCGGCGATGCGCGTCAAATGGCTGAACACAGGCCTGCAGAGCGGCAAGATCGATAGCTGCGACACGTTCAAGCAGTAGCGCCCCCTTCTCCGCGCAGCGGGGAAGGGAGTCGCAATCCACCTACGCCGCGTTCTCCAGCAGCAGCGTGCCGGCCGCGGTGTTGGAGATCGGGATGTGGTAGTTCTGGTGCAGGCGCTTGACCTTGCCGTTCAAGCAGCCGCGCATCGCCAGCCAGAGAATGAAC
>Ga0181522_10002286_pt1 | contig 10986 bp, 11 predicted proteins | sample PEATcosm2014_Bin_27_FD_121103 | JGI IMG/M metagenome (GOLD analysis project Ga0181522, IMG submission 121103) | Peatland microbial communities from MTU Mesocosm Facility, Houghton, MI, USA - PEATcosm2014_Bin05_10_metaG | ecosystem: Environmental > Terrestrial > Soil > Wetlands > Peat | place...
CAACAGAAGACCGGACTACGCTTCGTACCGACAGCCAATCGGTCCAGGCTTTGACAAGCCAGGCAATGAATTCCCCTGAGATTCGTCAGGACAGAGTGGATGCACTCAGCCTATCCATCAAGACCGGTGAATACAAGGCTGATGCATCGAAGACCGCCGGAGCAATCATCGCCAGCGAAGGCTAGTGGATGAGAAGTTGCGGAAAGAGAAAGGTTTGATCGGCCCCGCGGGCAAGTTCGCGGCCGGCAGGCATTGCAGATGAGCGACGGAGCAATCCAGACGCGCGACGAGATCGCCGCCACTTACCTGCAGCAATTGCAAGAGTTGGCGGGCGAGCTCTCCAATGCCACGGATGCCATCGCGTCCAATGCCATATCCAGATTCCAGGAGAGCGTCGCGAAGCAGGAGGTACTCTGCGCCAGCTTGGCAAGTATGGCAAATCGCGTCAGCGAAGGGTTTGGGTCGCCCGATCAGCTGATGCCATCGTGTAGTGATACATCAATTAGAACGAGAATTCGAGTGGCGGGCGATAAGGTCCGTGAGCTGAATCAAAATTATTCAGCGCTTCTGCGGCACTCTGGCAGGTCGATTGCAATGCTTGCATCGTTGTGCAGAAGCCACACAGGACACTTTCAGGAGGCTCACGGGCCCAGGTCGAAGCATCAGACCTGGTCTTGTGAGATGTAACCTATGTCTTTGAGCACGTCACTCACTTCGGCCGTAAACTCGCTGAACGCCGCCTCGGCAGCGATACAAGTAACAAACGACAATATCGCCAACGCGAACACTCCTGGCTACACCAGGAAAATGGCCATCCTTCAAGAGGCGGAGCCCACCAACGAGAACAATCTGAGTATTGGGAACGGCGTGGTATTGGCCGGATATCAGAGCGTCCGCGACGAATTGCTGCAGACCAGGATTCAGCAGGAGACCCAATCCCAGAGCGGCGCAAATGCCCAGCTGTCCTCATTGCAGCAGATACAGCCCACCTTTACGACCTCGACACAGGACATCGGGACGCAAATGTCAGCCCTGTTTGCGAGTATCTCAAGTCTCTCAGTCAATCCGACAGGCTCCGCGGCGCGCCAGGCTGTATTGACAGCCGGACAGAATCTTGCCACCGCATTCAATACGGCGTCAAACTCTTTGACTACGCAGGAGTCAGGACTCAATACGCAGGTCACGCAGGATGTGACCCAGATCAACCAGCTCACCCAGCAGATTGCAGCTTTGAATCCGCAGCTTGCCCAACTGAAAGCATCCGGCCAAGACGGCGGAACTCTTGAAGATCAGCAAAGCCAGTTGGTGCTGCAACTGTCTGCTCTGACGAGCGTGGCCGTAACCAACACGGACGATGGCGTGACCTTGACTACCGGGAATGGAACGCCGTTGGTAGTGGGTTCGAACAGCTTTGCATTGCAAACCGCCACTGGGAGCAATGGCGCGACGCAAGTGTTGGATCAAGACGGCACTAATGTGACGGGATCGCTCACAGCAGGAGATTTGGGTGGAACGATCCAGACACGCGATCAAATAATCCCCACCGTGCTAGGCCAATTGGACACGCTGGCAAACCAGTTTGCGACAAGGTTCAATGCGGCGCAGGCAACTGGCCTCGATCAAAACGGGAATGCCGGAACGAACTTCTTCACGATCCCAACTACGGTCGCCGGATCGGCAGGCGCCATCAAGATGGCCGTCAGCGACCCTGCCTTGATCGCCGCCAGCTCGGACGGATCTTCCGGCAGCAACGGAAACCTCGCCAATTTCAGTGCAATCCAGACCACGGCGCTTCCTTCCGGCAAAACTCCCGGCGATATGTATGCGAGCCTTGTTTACCAGGTAGGTAGTCTTGCTTCGAACGCCAACGCCGAATCCAGTGCGAGCGCTGCCAGCTTGATGCAATTGAATACCCAGCTTGCCTCGGTATCCGGAGTGTCGATCGACGAAGAATCGGCCAACTTGATCACGTATCAACAGGCATATGAGGCCGCAGCCAGAGTCGTCTCGACGATTCAATCACTCTTCGCGGTGACTATGAGCATGGGCACCGCTGCCGCGGCATAATAATCGAGTGCACGGCGAACGGCCGCGCAGAGAGGGTCAGCATGCGAGTTACTAATATGGTTCCTGCGATGCAGTACGCGATGCAGCAGAGCCAACAGGCCCTCTCGACGGCGCTGCAGCAGGTGTCAACAGGCTTGCGGGTCAGCCAGCTTTCCGATGACCCTTCAGCCTCGGCCAACATGGTAACTTCACTCTCAGCTTCGGCCAGCGTCGACCAGTTTACAACTAACACCAGTGCCGTCACATCTTTGATGCAGACGGCAGACTCGGCCTTCAGTTCGGTAGTTACGTCGCTCAACTCCGCAATCACCATTGGCACTGAGGGAGCGAATGGAACCGAATCAGCTGCCAACCGGCAGGCCCTGGCTTTACAGTTGCAGGGCATTTTACAGGCAGTGATCGGACAGGCCAACACCGCTTACCAAGGCGCCTTTGTTTTCGCAGGTTCAGCAAGCACCATGCCGCCATTTGTCGCGGCATCTACAACCTATACTTCTGCGCAAGGATCGGCGGCCAGCCCGTTGGCCGTCACCACCGGGCTTACGGCGGGATCGGTCACCTCAATAAGCGACGCTACAACAGGCAAGACGATGGTCTTCAAGGCGGCCGCAGGGGATACGGTTGCTACCTTGCAGACGGCCATCGGCGACGCAGTTGCTGCGGGTACTCTCTCGGCCGGCACCGCCGCGACTATCAATGGCACTGGTCAGTTGGAGATCGCGACGAACAACAGCGCCAATGGGATTGTGGTGAGTTCCAATGACGCTGCGCTCGGCGCCATGACAGCGACAGCAGGATCTGAAGTCGCCAACGCTTATGCTTACGTGGGCAACAGCGGTGTCAACAGTGTGCAGGTAGGCGATGCCATGAGCGTTGCAACCAACGTGCCCGGCGATCAATTGTTTCTGTCGGGCGGCAACGTGATCGGCTCGATGGGCGGCTTGATAAGCGCTCTCCAAAGCGGGACCACTACGGACATCGGTGCGGCTACATCCGCAATCTCAGCGGCCCTGACTCACGTCACCCAGCAGCGCGTTCCATTGGATAACACCCTGAGCCAGCTGAACTCCCAGCAGACTTACCTTGGCCAGGAAAAGATAACTCTGACAACCCAACAGAATTCGCTGGTCGGAATCAGTCTTGCCGAAGCAGCTACCAATCTTTCCCAGGCAGAGCTGACGAATAATGCAACGTTGGCGGCCGCTGCCAAGTCCATGCCTCAAACACTGCTCGATTATTTGAAATAGTGAAATGTGATTGTTCAGACTAATGGCTCATGACAGAGAAGAGCCACTGAGAGTCAAGAGATATTTCTGTGTTCCTGTTCGGCTATGCAATTCACGACTGCTTCTGCACTCCTCAACATACTCTGTTTGGCACGCAGCGTGCTTCTTCATCCATGAACGGATGACTGCTCGGCACATCTTCTAATGGAAGCAAACGGAGAATCCGGGAACATAGCGAACATGCATGTGACCGGACTGAATGCCAAGGACAAAATCGGAGACGACTTCCAATTGAGCTTCAAAATATCTTCAATGCATTTCACGGAAGTAACCCTCGCATTGAAATGATTTTCCACACTGGTCGATAGGATGTCTGTCCAAGACGACCTCCTTCTCGACGAACCGGCGCCTCAAAGCAGGCCCCACACAAAAAGCCGAGTGCAGGCGCAAAGGGCAAAAAGGAGATACACCATATGTCACTCACAATTCTGAATAGCGTCTCCTCCCTGACGGCGGAGAATGCACTGTCCACAACCCAGGCTAACCTGCAAAAAACCTTGACCCAACTTTCAACAGGCTTAAAGATCAACTCCGGTTCCGATGATGCCGCCGGCCTGTCAATCGCCACGGGAATGCAGGCCAACATGGCCGCCCTCACCCAGTCTCAGCAGAATGCCAGCAACGGCATCGGCATGTTGCAGACCGCTGACGGCGCCCTGTCGCAGGTCACCACGCTCCTCAACCGCGCCGTCACGCTGGCCACTGAAGCTTCGAACTCAGGCATCACCACCGGCGGCAACAGCCAGGCTTCGGCTCTGGACGGTGAGTTCCAGTCGATCATGAGTGAAATTAACCAGATCGGCCAGACCACAGACTTCAACGGCCAGAACGTGTTTGCCAACAACGCACCGACAGACTTCACCTCAACGCAGGGTTCATTGGCAACAACCACCGCTCTAACAGCCGGGGCTTCCTACACGATCTCCGACTCCAAGACCGGCGGCACATTCGTCTACACCGCTACGGCCACGGGCCACGGTGGCGCCACAGTTAGCCAAGTCAGCGATTTGATTGCCGCGGTTGGTACCGCGGTTACGGCCGGAACGCTTTCTGCCGGCGTTACGGCGTCGGTTAATGGTAGCAACAAGCTTGAAATCAAGACCACCACTGCTGGCGATTCCTTAACGGTCTCCTCGAATGACGCGGTGACTGGCGCGATGAACGAAGTTTCCACAGGCAATACTAACACCGTCTATCTCAGCGACGGTGCCGGAGGCTCAGGTGTTACGGCCGCTTCCGCGAACAACACCATCTCAACAGCTATCAACACTCTCTCCTCGGCAGCCCTGGGACTTAACACAGACGATTTGACCAGCACAACAAATGCACAGAAGGCCCTTGGCGATGTTACGACTGCCATCAACGCGATTTCGGCGCAACGCGGCGTCATCGGCGCTTCTGTCAACCGCCTTACGGCTGCAAGCAGCAACATGAGCAACGCAGTCAGCAACCTGACCAGCGCGACAGACAGCATCGAGAACGCCGACATCGGCAAGACCGTTGCCAACATGACCCAGTACAACGTCCTCCAGTCCACCGGTATGGCGGCCCTGCAGCAGTCCAACCAGGCCCAGCAGGCTGTTCTGAAGCTGGTCCAGTAATCTAACGCAGCAATCGACGTAACACCGGAGGTGGCGCCGTAACGGTTCCACCTCCGCTTCATCCCCGGTGAATCGAACTTCGAATTGACTCTCGACCCATTCGCCGCAAACTGTCAGGCTCACGGGTAGGCCACCCGGAAGCAGAGGCCGGCGCACTCAACGGCCCCCCTCGCAGAAACAGGTAGAAACTATGAGCTCCGTTTCCGCTGTCAATTCGCTCCTTTCGGGCACAGCTACGACGACGCCTTCAATCAACATCAGCAATATCCTGGCCGCGGACGCGGGCGCAACCACGCCCGGTATCGACGTAACCGCCGCGGTTACTGCTGCCCTCTACGCGGACCGCGCACCGGAGAGAACCTGGCAGTCTGACCAGACTACGCTCACCAGCCAGACGACCGCTCTGACCTCAATGCAGACAGCGACCGAAGCGCTAGCCAACGACATGCAATCGCTGAATACTCTTACCGGTCCTCTGGCGGCGCGGACAGTGACCTCCTCCGATACAAGCGACATCACCGCGACCGCAGCCACCGGCACCGTTGCGGGAGTGCACACCGTAGTTGTTACAACCCCGGCCACAACGGGCTCGTGGTACTCCGACCTTCAGACCAGTGCGACGGCGCCTCTTTCGGCAGGCACTTTCACAATCACTCCCACGGGCGGCCAGCCGGTATCGATCGCGATCACGGGTTCTTTGAACGATCTTGCGACCGCGATCAACTCTGCCAAGACAAGCACCGGGGCCAGTCTCGGAGTGACAGCCACCGTGGTCAGTGACACCACCGGATCAAGGCTTGCCCTCATCGCCAACAAGACCGGAACAGCAGCCGACTTCTCCGTTGCAACGTCGAATTTCCAAGGTACGTCGTGGACATCAGCCGACATGCCCACCGGCTCGACGCTCGGCGCAAACTCGGTTACGCTTACCAGCGCCACGGGAACCGCGGTCATTACAACAACCGCCGGCGAGTCCTATGCGACGCTAGCCTCCGCAATCAACAATGCGACAATTCAAAAGAGCTACACCTCGACACAAACGGGCATGGACAGCACTACGCCGCTGACCGCTGGTTCTGTCACCACCATCCAGGACAAAGCCACCGGCAAAACATTTACCTTTACAGCGGTGACAGGGAATACCATTGGCGACCTGAACAACGCGATCTCGGCCGCGGTGACCGCCGGGACTCTGCCGGGCAACGTGACCGGGACAATTTCATCCAGCGGCGCCGAAGTCATCGCAGACAGTTCGGCCGATCAGGGCATTGCTGTAACATCCAATGAATCCGCGCTGGGTTCCATGGCCGCGGATCCCGCCGTATCTCTCGGCCTAACCGCGACTGCCGGCTCAAATGCGAATGGCACAAGTCTCACCATCGCCAGCAATGTTCCTGCCGGCGGCGGCGCTGCCCCAACATTCACCATCAACGAACCGGCGATTGGATTTACACAGTCAAATGCGGCGGTCAACGCACAGTTGACCGTGGATGGCGTGCCCGTTCAGAGCGCAAGCAACACTGTGACCGGAGCAATCCCCGGCGTCACTTTGAACGTGCTTGGTTCAAGCCTTGGAGCGCCGATAACCTTGACTGTAGCTTCCGACGCTTCCCAGGTTTCAACGGCAATCAATCAATTCGTTACGGATTACAACACGGCGCTAAACCTCGTGAATGCACAATTCGCCGACAGTACGGCGAATTCGTCTGGAGGCACCACGGCCTCGCAAGGGGTTCTTGCGTCCGACCCAACCGTTGTCGAGTTGCAGAGCACGCTCGAACAGGCTGCCGGTTATGCCTATAAGCCCACAACGGGAACTACAGCTGTGTCAACCCTCGGCGACCTGGGCATAACAACGAACGATGACGGCAGCCTGTCAGTGGATACTGCCACCCTCAATAATGCGCTCACCAATCATCCCTTGGATGTCCAGAACTTTTTCGAGGGTACAGCCCTGAATGGTTTTGCGAACTCGTTTTACAATTCGCTGAATAACTTCACAAGTCCGGCTAACGGCGCGTTTAAAGTCGATCTAAGCAGCATAAGTGCGGCGAGCTTGGCCATAACCAACCAGATCAATAACTTTGAGACAGGCTACATTGCAGCCCAGCAAATCACTCTGAACGCCGAATTCAGCAGTGCCGAAGAAGCGCTCCAGGCGCTGCCGCAGGAAATGCAGCAGCTTAACGCGGAGCTGGGTTTTACGCAGACCAACAATAACGGATAACGCTGATGACAACAGATATGACATATCGCAGATCTTCGGTCGCCGGCGCCAGCACCTTTGGGTTGATGATCGCTCTCTTCGACACGCTGGTACGCGACTTTCAGCGCGCGGCTGCGGCACTTCGCAAAAACGATATCGAGACCCGTTGCAGGGAATTGAACCACGCGGCTCTTGTGGTGGGCCAGTTGGAGAGCTGGGTTGACTTGGAGAAGGGCGGACAATCGGCTGAAAGCCTGACGAGGTTCTATCGAAACTTGCGGGCGAAGATGATTGAGGCATCGGCAACCAAGTCAGGCAAGGTCCTCGAAGAACAGATTGAGGCGATCTTGCACGTTCGAAGCGCCTGGCAGAAGCTGGACAGCACTCCACAGGAGGAACCGGATCAATCCACGGGAGTCCCTGCGGAGCGTATGAATGCGGCCTATTCGCCGACGTCCGATGCAATGTCTGACCGGGTTCCATTCTCTTTGTCCGCCTGATTCAGGTGCCACTTACTCACCTGATGCGGTTATTGACGGGGGATCCCACCTTTTACTCCGCTCGGTTTCCAGAGACACTCCGGAGAGTGGCCGCAGCGGTGGCGCGGTTCGGGGTGGTCAACCAAGCTCGTGGGCCAGGGGAAAAATGAAGGCGCTCGTAATCGCGGCAACCAGCACAATGCGGTCGGTCTTGCGCCGAATACTTTCCATGCGCGGGTTTGAAGTTGATGCGCAGAGCGAGGCAAGACGAGCAATAGACCCGATACAAAATAGTGACGCGATAGATCTCGTCCTGATCGAGTGGATCGTGAATGAGAAAGATAGCGTGGATGTTGTAACTCGATTGCGCCTTGGGGCCGGGCGGAATGCGGTGATCGTTTTGCTGGCGGATATCGAGCCCGCTGCACGTGAGCTTCAAGGTGCATTGATCGCGGGAGCTGATGATTACCTGGTAAAACCCTTCACATCCAGACAGCTTGACGAGAAGCTAGCTCGGGCAGGATTTGGCCGGGAATTCGAGTCTTGTTCTGACAGAACAGGCCATCCTTGCCGATAGTGCTGTTGAGGGAACGTCTCAGGGTATCGTTTGATAAGGCACGGCCAGGGATAGAACTCAGTAGTTTGAAGGCTAACGCAAGGGGAGAGAACAGATGGTCGCCCGCGAGTTCATTGCGTTGACAAATGCCGAACGCATCCTCGTTGGCTCCCGGGTTGGCCGGGGTGAGCATCTCATCGTCGATACTTTGGAGTCCGCTTCAGTTTTTATCGCAGAGAGAGTTATGATGCCGAAGCGCCTGAAGGGAGCCCGCAGTGAATAGAGGCACCCTGTTTGGAGTCTTCATTGCAATCTTTGGCATTGCGATTGGCTTGTACCTGGACGGTGGTCAAGTTGGACAAGTGCTGCAGCCCACGGCGGCGCTGATCGTGTTCGGGGGCACGTTGGGCGCGGTGATGGTGCAGTTTCCTCTGCCCGTCTTGATGCAGGCGGTCCGCCACCTCAAAGAAGTATTTTTCCAAGTGCAAGACCCCGGCCCGAAACTGATCGAAGACCTTATGCGCTTTGCCGTCAGAGCTCGCCGCAGCGGCATTATGTCCCTCGATGCCGACCTTGAGCTCATCGAGAATCCATTTTTGAAGAAGTCCCTGACACTCGCTGTTGACGGTACCCATTCCGCCGAGCTGCGAAAGACAATGGAACTGGAAATGGACCGGGAAACGGACATCGAGGAGCATATACCCAGGGTCTTTGAGGCCGCCGGAGGGTTTGCTCCAACCATTGGCATCCTCGGAGCTGTGATAGGCCTTATTCAAGTGATGCAGCGGCTGGAGAGCATCAACGAAGTCGGCAAGGGAATTGCAGTGGCGTTTGTGGCGACTATCTATGGCGTGGGATCTGCAAATATCTTCCTTCTCCCCTGCGCCGGGAGAATGAAAATGTTGATGCGAAGAAGACAGGTACTCCGCGAATTGATCCTTGATGGGGTAATTGCCATAGTCGATAGGACCAATCCGAGGGTTATTGAATCGAAACTTGCAGTCTACCTAAGCCGCTCTGCGCCATCGCCAAAGGGAAACCTCGCGGTTATGGATGAGAAGTTAGTGACGAAATGAGAAAGCGAACCAAGATCGGGGATGACGCTCATCATGAGCGCTGGCTGGTTTCCTATGCCGATTTCATGACGCTTCTCTTCGCTCTATTTGTAGTGCTCTTCGCCTCCTCCTACCGGGACAAGAAGACGGTTCAACGCGTCTCTGCCGCCGTTAAGGACGGCTTCCAGGAGATGGGAGCTTTTTCAGGCAGCAGTGGTGCGTCAATAGGGCAGCCCTCAAACGGGTTGAAACCAGGCGCCCTTCTCAGTTCGACGGAGAATCAAGACCAGAATCTCGGTAAGGCAAGCGCAGAGTCCGGCATCGATGTTGCCGAGTTGAACAGGAAGCTCCACGCCGCTCTTGGCAAGGAGATAGAGCGGCAGGAAATCAACTTGCGTATGACTCCCGAAGGATTCGTGATCAGTCTCCACGAAATTGGATTTTTCGATAGCGGCCAGGCGAAGCTGATGCCGGGAGCTTCAGAGAAGATCCAGAAGATCGCGACGGTGCTAACGCAGTATGGATTGGATATGAGAGTGGAGGGACATTCAGACAACGTGCCCATCCACAATGAGTTGTTCAATTCAAACTGGGATCTTTCGACTGCACGGGCCATGGCGGTCGCCATGATGCTTGTTAACGAGTCAGGCGTCGATCCTAAACACATGTCCATTGCGGGCTATGCCCAGTATCATCCAGCCGCGAGCAACGACACCGCAGAAGGCCGCAGGGCCAACCGACGTGTAGATATTGTGGTTGTCTCCGCTTATAAGCATTCAGCTGCGAAGTCGTTTTAGCTTAGAGAATTGTATTTCGAGGAATGCCGCGGCCCTGGAATTCGGAGGCGAACTGCCTGTTTGGGCACAACGTCGAGATGGCACGTGGGCGATTGCCCGGATTGCAGGCGTTGCTGATTCCAGTTACTGCCGATTCCAGTTGCCGATGAAGGCTGGGAATATCTACTGCCTCGAACTAGGCTCTTCAATCACCTGATAGGCCACACGATTGCGTCCGAGGGATTTTGCGATGTAAAGCTGCGAATCGGCTTCTTCGACAATGTCGAGCCGCAAAGTGCCGGGAAGTTGCCGGCTGCAAGCAACGCCCAAACTCGCACTTATATGCCTTGTGCGCGAGTACAGATGCGGAACGGCCAGATCGTTGATGCACTTACGCACCTTTTCGGCAAGAAGAACCGCGCCTTGAAGATGCGTTTCCGGGAGAAGCAATACGAACTCCTCGCCGCCGAAGCGAGCCACTATGTCGGTTGCCCGCGTGGTAGCCCCCTTAATGGCCAGCGCAATCGCCCGGAGGCATTCGTCCCCACATACATGCCCATAGGTGTCATTGAAAGCCTTGAAGTAATCTATATCGAGCAGGATCAACGACAACTCGGCTCCGGATCTTGCGTGCCGGGCGTATTCATAGGCCAGCATTGCATCAAAGTAAGATCGGTTTGCAAGTCCGGTGAGGCCATCGGTTGCGGCCAGTTGGGCAAACTTGTCCCGCGCCAACTTGAGCTTGATCTGTGTGCTCACTCGAGCTTTCACGGGTTCAGGTTTGATCGGCTTGGTGATGTAGTCGACCGCACCTAATTTCAGCCCCCGGGTTTCGTCTGCCACATCGTCGAGCCCTGTGATGAAAATAACCGGAATTTCGCTGGTCCGGGAATCCGCTTTTAAACGCGAATAGACTTCATAGCCGTCAATCCCGGGCATCATCACGTCAAGCAGGATCAA
>Ga0181522_10002287_pt1 | contig 10984 bp, 12 predicted proteins | sample PEATcosm2014_Bin_27_FD_121103 | JGI IMG/M metagenome (GOLD analysis project Ga0181522, IMG submission 121103) | Peatland microbial communities from MTU Mesocosm Facility, Houghton, MI, USA - PEATcosm2014_Bin05_10_metaG | ecosystem: Environmental > Terrestrial > Soil > Wetlands > Peat | place...
ATTTCCGGCTTCTCGTGCTCGTCGCGAATTTCGCCGACGATTTCCTCCACCAGATCTTCGATGGTGACCAGCCCGGCAACCCCGCCATATTCATCCACCACAATCGCCATGCGGATATTATTCTTCTGCATCTCCCGCAGAAGATCGCTGCCGAGCTTACTCTCCGGCACAAAATAAACGTCACGCCGCATTAAGGTTTCGAGCGTCTTCGAGGCCTCGCTGTCCGGCACCTGCAAAACATCCTGCGTGTACACGATGCCCTTAATGTTGTGGATCGTCTCCGCATACACCGGCACCCGCGAATAATGCTTGGTGCGCAGCATCTCGATAAATCGTTCCACCGTGGTTTCCATGGGCACGGCAAACATCTGCGGCCGCGGCTTCATGGCGTCCCGAACCGTCTTGCCGCTGAACTCCACCACTGACTGAATCAAGTCCCGGTCGCCTTCCTGAATAATTCCCTCTTCCTGTCCCGCTTCAATCAACGCGTCCACCGCCTCCGACGCGCTCTCCGGCTCTTCGCGGGTATTCTCCCGCGTGAGCGATACCACCGATTGCAGAAATCCCAGAACAATGGTCACTGGCAACACCAGATAGATCAGAATTCTCAGCAGCCAGATCCAGCGCATGAGCCACGTCCCACTGGTTCGCGAGAAGAAAAGAAATGGCAGAAATTGATTGAACACGATCACGATCACAATCAGGCTGATGGCTGCTTGCGAAACTTCGTAGAGCTCCCACCGCTGATTTCCGAAGATCCCAAACCCCAGCACCAAAGCAATCGTCCCAGTCGTCAACTGTTTGAGCACAGACATGGAAAGCGCCGCGCGCGAACGGCTCACTCGCAGCGCAGGTTCGACTCGCTGCTCGAACACGTCGATGTTGTCCTGAAATTCCCGCGACAGAAATTTCCCGATCTCCTGATAAACACGATCCACGTAGGAGGCCAGTGCCAGGAGTCCGAGCAGCGGAACCAGCGCGAGAGGAACCGCCCAATTCATAGGCTCTTCCGCCTTTTGGATTGCGGAGGCCGGCGAACCAGCTCGCGGCTGCCAGCAGACCGAGCCTGGTTTTGCGCTCTTTCGATCAAACCAGATTCCAACTTGAGTTGCATCCGCAACCGGCTTTCCCTGCGCGCCATCTCACCACGATCGCGCTCGTGATCGAATCCAGCCAGATGAAGAATACCGTGCAGCACGAGAATTTTTATCTCCTCCGCTGCGGTGTGTCCGAGGCGATCGGCGTTCTCGCGCGCCATGTCAGCCGAGATAGCAAGCTCACCCGCAATTCTCTTCGCTCCCCCCAACTTGAGCGGTGGCGACGGGAACGACAAAATGTCTGTAGCTTTGTCCTGCCCGCGAAATTGCCGGTTCAGAGATCGCAACTCTCGGCTATTCGTAACTAGCACGTTCACGCTGTCGACTAAGTGGGCCGCCCGCCGTGCCTTCAATACAAAGCGTTCCAGGCTCGCGGCAGTCAGCCCCGGAATTCTTTTTCGGAGGATGACCAACTCGTCCTTCGCCCTCCTGTGAACTCGACTCACTGCTGAGAAATGAACCAGTCAAAGGAACAGAATTTGTTCCCAGAAAATGCAAACCTCATTGTCTTCTCGCAGCTTCTCTAGGTCGGTCGTCCGGATCCTCGTCGTCCAATCGCTTGCTTTCGGCGCTCTTCAATTCAGCGCTTCTGCCTCCGGAAAGCAAAAGCATCTGTTGCTCCGCCATGTGAGTCTTGTGCTCGTCATAGGCGCGGATGATGCGCTGCACCAGATGATGCCGCACCACATCGGATTCATCGAAGTGAACAAAAGTCAACCCTTCCACGCGCTTGAGGATGTCAATCGCCTCGAGCAGCCCGCTCCGCCGCGCATTCGGCAAGTCGATCTGCGTCACGTCCCCGGTGATCACGGCTTTGGAGTTGAATCCCAGCCGCGTGACGAACATCTTCATCTGCTCCGAAGTGGTGTTCTGCGCTTCATCGAGAATCACAAACGAATCATTCAGCGTTCGCCCACGCATGAATGCGATCGGCGCGATCTCAATCACATTTTTCTCGAGATACCGATCCACCTTCTCTGGCTCCAGCATGTCATACAAAGCGTCGTACAAAGGACGCAGATAAGGATCGATCTTATCCTGCAACGTTCCCGGCAAAAATCCCAGCCGCTCGCCGGCCTCCACCGCCGGACGCGCCAGAATAATTCGATTCACCCGCTTGGCGAGCAGCGCGGAAATCGCCATGGCCACGGCCAGATAAGTTTTCCCCGTACCCGCCGGGCCGATGCCGAACACCATGTCATGCTTCTCGATCGCCTCTACATAGCGCCTCTGATTCACACTCTTCGGTTGCACCACGCGGCGGCCCAGCGATCGCTGCCTTCCGGCGTCGGCCAGCCCGCGCAGGGTCGCCGTAGGATCGGCCACCAGCACGCGCAACATGCTGTTTAAATCGCCGTTATTAAAGCCGTATCCCGAGCGATGCAGCGTTTCATAATCGGCGAACACCTGCTCGGCGCGCGCCACATCCCGCGCTGCGCCTTCCAGATCAATCGCATTCGACCGCAGGTCAATGGTGACCTTCAGCCCGTCTTCCAGCACGCGCACATTCTCGTCCCGCGTGCCGAATAAAGTCTCGATGTTGGGAGTGATCCCGATACTTTTTTTCATTCAGTCTCTTTAGTTTTCATCTTTTGTCGGAACTTTGTTTTTAATCAACCTGTTTGGACGAACTGGATTCGAAAAGGATGGACGGATAATGGACAGACAGGATTGTGCGCAGAGACGGGACGGAACGGGATGCTCATGCCCGGAGGGCAGGTCACTACCATTGCATAAAGCCTACCCCGCGGCAGGTGCGTAGTCAATGGCGTAAAAGCGGTAAAAATTCTAATTACGACATCAGTCAAATTAAACCGTTTCCCCCACCACCGACGCCGGGACCGCTCGCGTCCTGGCCCAGTCCCGCAGGGCGACGATCTCCTCCGCCCGCGTGGTAGAAAGCGGTACGGTCTGCGCCAGCGCGTCCAGCAACAATCGCGTGCTCAATTGCTGTTTACTGGAGAAAGCCGAGTAGAGCGCAGTCTGCACCGCGGCATCGATTTCCGCGCCAGAATACCCCTTAGCCGCCGCCGCAACTTGCTGAATATCGAACTCCGTGGGATTGCGCTTCCTTCGCGTCAATTGGATCGAGAGCACCTGCTCCCGCTCCGCCTGGTTCGGAAGATCCACGAAAAAAAGCTCGTCAAAACGCCCCTTACGAATCAGCTCCGGAGGCAACACCGTCACATTGTTGCAAGTGGCCACCACAAAGACGGGCGCCTTGCGATCCTGCATCCAGGAAAGAAACGACGCCAGCAGCCGCGACGAAACTCCCGCATCCACCGACGCCGAATCCGCTCCGCTGCCGGCAAACACTTTCTCCAGTTCATCAATCCACAACACGCACGGCGCAAGCCCTTCGGCCACTTCGAAAACTTTGCGGATTCTTTTTTCCGTTTCGCCAATGTATTTATCGTAGATCGCCGCAGTATCGAACTTCACCAGCGGCAGCTGCCACTCCCCCGCCACAGCCCGCGCGCACAGCGACTTCCCGCATCCCTGCACTCCCAAAATAATCACGCCGTGCGGCGGATCCAAACCGAACGCGCGTGCCGCGTCTTCCCACGCGCCGCGCCGCAGAGCCAGCCAGCGTTTTAAATTGTCCATGCCGCCCAAGTCCGAAAAACTTTCGCTCGCTTCTGTAAACTCCAGCATCTCCGAGCGCCGCAGCAATGATTTCTTCGTCTCCAGAACATCGCCCGCGATCTCAGGACACAAGGCATACCGCGCCACCAGAGCCTGAGAAAGCGCGCGTTCCGCCGCCTCCTCCGTCAGGCCGCGCAGACTTTCCACGATCGCGTCGTACCCTTTGATATCAAGTCTTCGCTGGAGCGTGTGATCCTTGGAAACTCTGACAACAACCTCGTCAATGATCTGCCGCAGCCGTCGCCGATCCGGCAGCGGCAATTCGAGAAATTCCACCAGCCCCCTCAACTCCGCTGGGATCTCAATCTTCGGCGAAGTCAAAATGATAGTGCGCCGGTTCTTCGAAAACTCCTGCCCCACATCGCGCAGCCGCCGCACCACCACCGCCTCATCCATATGCCGGTGCAGATCTTTTAAGATGAACGCCGCACCAATGGAAATAGCTTCCAGGTTGGCCAGCATCTGCGCCGGCTCCTGACTGTTGTAAATCGCCTTGGAGTTGGCCAGTGCCTGCTGCGCGGCTGCGCCATACGAAGAATCCACGCCTGAACCATGTAAAGCCGGACCGTGCAAACCCAGACCCTCAGGTACTAATTCACCAACGTCGCTGCCACAGCGCACCAGCCCACTGGCAATCGTCCACTCAAATGCAGCCAGGTTCAGCGCCGCGCAAGCGGCGCGCACCAACCGAACCGCGCGGACTTCTTCGACTGTCTCAATAGCCACAATCGGGGTCGAAGAATCCAGCAGAACTTTCAACCGAGCCAGCGGATCAGGCGGCGAATTGGGAGCGACAGACGATGCCATGTGTTTGACCAGACACAATTTACTCCCCTATAATAGGCAATTCGGCACTCACCGGAATATCTCGTTAGACACACAGAAGGTAACCAGCAGACATGGCAAATCATTTCTCGGCGCTCAAGCGCGCCCGGCAAACCACCAAGCGCACCGCCAACAATCGCGCCAATGCCTCCCGCCTGCGCACCTCGCTGCGCGGCCTCCGCGAAACCATCGAAAAAGGCGACAAGGCAGCCGCCGAAAAGACCTACCGCGAAACCGTCTCTGCGCTGGACAAGGCCATCCAGAAGGGCACGCTGCACGCCAATACCGCCGCCCGCTACAAATCGCGGCTGAATGCGCGCGTCAACGCGATGAAGTAGGTTTGAGACCGGCCCGACTTAAAGCCGATCCTTCCAATATCCTGGCTGGCGATGGCCATGGGCAATCGCGAGAATCTGAACCGCCGATTCTTTCTCTCGATAGATAACTGCATATGGAAAGTCTTGGAGAAGGAATCTTCTCGTACTGTGAAGATACGACGGCCATGTTTGCGGCCATCGGGCGATATCTTCCAGCGCATCGTAAATGGCAGCCACAAACCTGATGCTTGTGTCGGGACTCCGCTGGCGATACCAGTTATCGGCGCTTTCGAATTCCTCCCATGCCGCTGGGTGGAAGTGATACGGCCTAACGCGCGGCATCGGCCAGCCGCGCCGCCAGCCGCCGCCGCACTTCCTCGCAGGGAATCATCTGAACTTTGCCCGAATCAATCTCTTCGATGCGGCGCTTGATCTCTTCCGACCAGGCGGCTTCGATGCCCGCCTCGGCCGGAGCGTCATGGAGGCTCTCCAGCAGCGATCCGGCAATGGCAGCGCGTGCTTCGGAAGGAAGAGCCAGCGCCTTTTTCAGAATCTCGGAAACGTCGGAAGTCATGATCCCATTTTACTCTCGACGCAAGCCGAGCCGCCCCTAAAACATGCTCCCGATTTTCCTTGACTTCGGCTCCCAAAACTGCAACCCTATCTCTATACGCATAGCTCATTGACAATGAAATAGCAGATAGATAACTCTAGCGATTGCAATATTTTACAAGCCAGTCGCTCATTCTACGGCACTTAGCCAAGGCCGAATCACTTAAGTCCCCTGAATAGAATATTTTGTAAGCAAGTTGTTTGTTTACAATATTTTAGCGAGATCGAAAAATGCAAATCGCTGATTCCAGAGACTTTACGCCAACGTTGAATGTTTTTTTTTGATCTGGACTTAATCTGCGAGGCCGATCCCCGAAGGCAAAGCTGAGAGCTGACAGCCGATAGCTGACAGCGCCCTTCTAAACCGGCAACTGTTCCTGCATCCATCCCGGCGGTTCCAACTTCGGATCGGCAGTCAAATCCATCACCAGCCGTTCCAGCACCATGCGCTTGCTCACCGGATTCGATCGCAGAGCGAGATCGGCCTTCGCCACCAGACGAATCGCCCGCGTCAAATCGCGGCGGGATTTGTACCGTCGCGCTTGCTTGATAATGTCGTCCGCGGCAAATGGAGGCACGCGGAAGCCCTGCCACAGCGCAGCCCACAGCATGCGTTGATCGCGCACATTGCGCTCCAGAATCACCAGCATCTGCCGGAAAGTTTTCGCCAGCATGTAGATGTGACCGATGGCCGCCTCTTCGCCATCTCCCGAGGACAACATCGCATCCAGCACTTCCAGCGCGCGCACCCGATCCCGCGCTGAGATCGCGTCAGTCAGCTCATACAGCGACCGCTGTTTCGCGGCCAACACCATCGTCTCAACATCGCCGAGCGTGATGCGGTTGCGCGCGCCCACGTACAGCATCAGCTTCTCCAGTTCATTGGAGATCATCATCATGTCGCCGCCCAGCGCGTCCACCAATTCGCGCGCCCCATCCGGATCGATCTTTACCGGAACGCTGCGGCTGGCGCAGAACTCCGAGATCCAGCGCACCGCCTCGCCCTCCTCCACCCGCGCCAGTTCGACGATCCCGCAGTACGCGCCCATGGTTTCGCGGATGCGCTGGTAGCGTTCTTTGTCCTGCATCTCCATGCGGCGAACATCGGCCGGAATGCTGATATGGTCGGCGACGAAAACGATCAGCGCATCGGGATTCGGGTTCCTACAATAATCTTCGATCGCCGCCAGCTTCTCTTCATTCGAATTCGAACTGCGGCCAAAAAGATTCTTGACCCCGCGCACGAAGAACACCTGAAACGGCGCCATCAGCGAAGGTGTGCGAGCACGGTCGAGTACCTCCGCGAGATCGTTCTCCGCGAGATCGAACTCAAACAAACTAAAGTCGCGGAGATCGGATGGAACCAGATGTTCGAGAATCGCGTCCCGAAACCGCTTGCGGAAGAAAGCTTCATCCCCCACAAACACGTAGGCCGGACGCAGCTTTCGCGACTCCAGTTCGCTAACAAAGCGCTCGGCCTGCGCGAATGCACGCATCAGATTTTCTCCGCCGTCAATATAAGGTTCGCCACAAACTCTAGCATCTAGAAGCCCTCCAGGATGTTGGAGACCAGGGTGCGCGCGAAGTCCTGGGACAGCCTGCGGAAAGCTGGCGAGTCTTCTTCGAAGAAGCTGGCGAGGTCCTGCGACACTTCGTACTGCTCGCGAAAAAGATAGGAAGGATTCTGGTACAAGACGCTGCCCTTGCGGTCGGTGAGCGAAACCTTCATGCTGACCACGATCAAAACGCTGGCGGCCTGCCCGGTCGTGGAGTTGTAGGTGAGCGGCGTCGAAGAAGTGGAAAGCACCGTGCCCAGCAGCGTAGCATCCGCCGCTTCCCCGGCGACATTGAGAATGTGATAGCGAGTGCGGGTTGTGAACTCGCGCACCACGGAGGACGTGAGCGTCTGTTCGATGTGGTAGGTATTCGTCAAGTTTACAAAAGCCGGGACCGCGATGGTCTTGACGTCATCCGGAAGCTGCGCGTGGCTGGCCGTGTGAAAGCCGCATCCAGAAGCCAACAGGACCGGCATCAGTAACGCGGCGCGCCACCACCTCACTGAATTTTTCCCACGGGACGGGTTGGGATCATGCTCTCCGCGCATTCCACCGCGGTGATGGCTGCAACCCGTAAATTGTCGACCGCCGCCCACAGCCAGATTCCGTTCGATCTCGAAGACTCCGGCTTTAGCGAAACCAGAATATTCCCCTGGCCAGCGCTGTTTACGTTGCTCGGCTGAGAGTCGTCTTCCGCTCCGGCGACGGTCACGTGATCACCCGCAAGAGCTGCCGATAGTTTCTCCAGATCGATTACCTGCTCCATCTCCAGGAAAATGGCGAGTGCATGTCCATGAAAAACTGGCGGCTGCAAGACCATCAGCGCAGGCTGCGGCGCCTTCGTCCCCGCAATTTTTTGATAATGACGGCGCACCCGCTCTTCCAGCGAATCGATCGACAGCTTCGAGTTCTGCCCGTAACGCGCCACCATGTTGAATGCCACTTGCGTATCGAACACATCTTTGGGCAGGGTCTGAAACGACAATAAATTCACGGTCTGCTGGTGCAACTCGTCCATGCCTTTTTGTCCCTGCTCGGACGCTGGTTCGAAAACCGTTGCCGCCACACTTCGAATGGCGCCCGCTTTGCCGGCACGCAGCAGCAGCAGAGCCAGCGCCACGGCCGCAGGATGCGCTACCACGCAGGGAGCGGGTTGCAGGTCGGGCTGCCAGGTCCGGCCACGTTCGCGCTCCACCCAGAGCGAGCGAACCGTCGCGCCATCCTGTTCCTCGAGCGCGCCCGAAAGATCGATGATGGCGCTGCCGGCGTCCCGCGCCCGCTGCCAGTTCTGCCGTGTGGTTCCGGCATCTGCAGCAAAGAAAGTGAAATCCATCTTAATGAACTGTTCGGCGCGCACGCTCTGGATAAAATTGATCTCATCCCCAGTCGCTTCCAGTTGTCCAATGGACTCGTCATCGTCGAGCAGGCGCACATCGATTGCAGGAAAATTGCGCTCGTTCAACATTTCAGCGACTTCTTTTCCCTGTAGTGAGCCTGCGCCCACAATCGCCGCGCGAAACAATTGCCCGCGCGTGAGCGACGGAACGGATGGTGCCGCGATTTTGGTCGGACTGCTCATGATGTCTGCGAAGCCTCCTTATAAGTGGGCGGCGGAGGCTGGCTCCGGCGGCGAAGGATCCATTGCAATCGCCAAAACACGCCCGAGCAGGTGTACAAGAGCGCGACTCCGAACAGCACTGGCTTGGAAAAAAACCAGATGGCCGCGAACAGCGCGCCAAGAAGAATGATGAGGCGAAAAGGATGGCGGGAAGAGAAATCAATATCTTTGAAACTATAAAAGCGCCACGTACTGACCATCAGATAGCCTATGGTGGCGACCATCGCGAGCCAGGTTATGGCGGTGTACCAGAACTCAAGCGGAATGCCGGAGCGAAAGTGCACCACCGCCGCAATTACTCCGGCGCCCGCCGGAATCGGCATCCCGACAAAATACTTCTTTCCGGGACGACCAGGATTCGTAGGCTGGGGATTCGAAGTAATGTTAAACCGCGCGAGCCGGCTGGCCCCGGCCATCAGAAAAAGGAAACTTGCAATCGCACCCAGTTGGGTCAGCTTGATATTCCATTCGGTGAGCTCGACCGGGGACATCATGTGAAAACCCCAGGTCCAGGCCAGCATCGCGGGGGCTACGCCAAATGTGATCACATCCGCCAGTGAATCCAGTTCCTTGCCGAAGTCGCTGCTGGTTCCGGTCATGCGCGCTACGCGGCCGTCCAGGCCGTCGAATAGAACCGCGAAGCCAATGGCCTTGGCGGCATTATCCAGGTGCCAGGAAGTTTGGACGGTGGCGTGAACCACCTCAAGGATGGCGTAAAACCCGGCGGCCATGTTGCCCGTTGTGAATAGCGAAGGCAGAATGTACATGCCTTTGCTCATGCGACGCCGCGCGTGTCCGGAATCTGTGAGTGTATCGGTCATCGCGCCTCCCGCCCCACAGACGCTCCCACTGTGGCATGGGATTCGCCTTGGGGCTGCAGATACGCTAATACACTGGCCCCGCCGCGTACCCGGTCGCCAACCTTGACTTTCAGGCTCACGTTCCCAGGTAACAGCAGATCGGTGCGGGAGCCAAACTTGATCAGTCCCACCCTCTGCCCACGCTGCAAGTGGTCGCCAGGTTTCGGAGTAAAGACAATCCTCCGCGCCAGAAGGCCCGCAATCTGCTTGAAGATCACCACCTGCCCATCCCCTTCCACGCGGACGATGTTCTGCTCGTTCTCCTCGGCCGATGCTTCGTTCATCGCGTTCAGAAATTTCCCGCGCCGGTATTGAACATCGCGCACAACTCCTGCCACCGGCGAGCGATTCACATGCACATCAAAAACGTTAAGAAAGATACTGATGCGGGCCAGCTTTTCTCCCCGCACGGTGATCCATGAAACGTCAGTAACCCTGCCATCGGCGGGTGAAACGACAGCGCCGGGAGCATCGGAAATTTTGCGATCCGGGTCGCGAAAAAACCAAAGAAAAAATAATGCCAGCAGCAGAGGAACAACCGCCCAGGGCGGACTCGCGAACCAGCCAACGAGGATTCCCGCCAACAGGAAACCGAATGCGTAAAAGTAACCGTCGCGAACCATGAGCGTAAATTAATTATAGAGCAGGGATGGAGGCCCCAGAATTTTCAGCCCCCAAAAAAAGGCGCCGAACAGCGCCGTTCATTTCGATAAAACCGGGTAGATACAAAACTCCCCTGGCGGCGACTGCCGCGCTGCGGATGGCCAGAGATTACGCTACGTGCGTGCCGTACTGTTGCCGATACTGCCGCTCGATCATTTGCATCTGATCTTTCAGCCGCAGCTTCAGCTTCTTCAGCCGCACTTCCTCCATCTTTTCATCTTCGCTGAGATATCTTTTTTGGGTGAGTGATTCAAGGCGTGTGGAATATTGCATATGCTCCTGTGCCAGCTTGCGAAATTCCTCGTGACTTGTCAGGAGAGTGTCTTTCGGAGTCAGCATCCATCAGACCTCCAACCGGGATTTGCAGTAAACCTACCACAGCCCCAGGATCGGTTCAATACCATATTTCTGGTGCAGTCTCTTTGTGAGAAACACTTAAGAAAGGGGCAGGCGCAGGAGGACGGCGTTTTCGCGCGGGTTGGGATAATAGTTCTTGCGCTGTCCGCTTGGCTCGAAACCTGCCTTCTTGTAGAGCGCGCGGGCGCTTTGATTGGACTCGCGGACTTCCAGGAAAATTGCCTGAGCGTTCTGAGACCGCGCGTTCTGGACTAACTCCTGCAACAGCAGAGTCGCCAGACCGCGGCGCTGGAATTTTTTCGCGACGACGATATATTGCAACTCCCAGTCTCGGTCGATGCAGTGCGCGACGAGATAAGCCAGGATTGGAGAGGTCCGGGGTGATATCGGCACGCTGCCCGAGTCCTCCGACTGCGTAGAATCTTCGAGGGCG
>Ga0181522_10002290_pt1 | contig 10982 bp, 10 predicted proteins | sample PEATcosm2014_Bin_27_FD_121103 | JGI IMG/M metagenome (GOLD analysis project Ga0181522, IMG submission 121103) | Peatland microbial communities from MTU Mesocosm Facility, Houghton, MI, USA - PEATcosm2014_Bin05_10_metaG | ecosystem: Environmental > Terrestrial > Soil > Wetlands > Peat | place...
ATCGCAAGCCTGTATAGATGGGCGGCATCGTGGCGGTGGACCGCGGCCCAGCGGTTGAGCCCTTCGCCGATATACGCCGAGACACCCTTCTCACGAGCCAGGCCGATGAGATAGGTGACGAGGCCTTGCTTGACGTCGTCGTGAACCTGAGGCAGGCGCACGACAGAAGTGTGCACGCCGCGCGCCGCCAGCGAGGTGGCTGCGGCTTCAGAAGCGCGAGGATAGTTGTCAGAGACGGGAACAGGCGCGTCCTCTTCGGTGGCAAGGCGGTCCTTCGACAGAAGCGCAAGGCCGCCGGTGACGATCAACAGGCGGTCGGAGCCAGCGAGCGCCGAGCCCAGCGCTTCAATGGCGAGCTTGTCTGCCTCGCAGTTGGCTGCGAATTTGGAGAAGTCGTGGTTGAAGGCAGTGTGGATGACTCCGTCGGATGCAGCCGCGCCGCGCTTGAGGCCTTCCAAATCATCCAAATCTGCGCGAAGCACCTGGGCGCCCGCAGCTTGAAGAGATTTGGCGCCCGCGTCGCTGCGGGCAAGGCCGAGCACCTGATGGCCCGCGCCGATGAGCTCGGGAACAATAGCAGATCCGATGAAGCCGGTAGAGCCGGTAAGGAAGACGCGCATGTTTAGACCCTCCTGGGATTCGCGATAGAAGTAAACTCAACCGTACCGTTTACAAAGTAGACTCTACCGTACCGTATACTTATTGTCAAGCCCGGGGGAGCGCGCTTCAGTTTGGGATAGCCACTTTCGGCTGAAGCGGCGACTTGCGGCGCTTATGGCACGAATTACCGAGCCCTGCCCTTTCAAAAGCGGTTCGAGCTGACCTAATATGTGACTGTTTTGGCTGTATTCAGTGCTCTTCAATTGCGGTCAGGGCCTGCATAGAGCTGCGGCCTTTCAAAGCAGTTTCCAGGCGAGGCGCGACGAAATAAGGGAGAATAGGATCATGGCAAGGCGAGGCGGCGCACTGCGCGAACACATTCTCTGGGTTGCGAAAGATGTGTTTCTGGAGATGGGGTTTGAGCGCGCGTCGATGGACGAGGTTGCAGCCCGTGCGGAAACCTCGAAACGCAGCCTTTACGCGCACTTTGAGAACAAAGAGAAGCTTTATCTCGCGATTATCGATCTGGTGCGTGGACTTTTCCTGGCCAAACTGAAGACGCCCGGCGACTATTCCGCCGATCCCGAGCAGGCGCTGACGCTGTATTGCGGCCGGTACCTGGAGATCCTGCTTTTCAAGGCCCAGATTCAGATGTGCCGCATCAGCATGGCGGAAGCCGCACGGTTCCCCGAGCAGGCAGCGCAATATTTTGATGTGCTAATGATGCAGGCGCACGGGCGCCTGAGCGCATACCTGAAGAAAGAATTCGGATTGACGGCTAAGGAGAGCCGGGAGGCTGCGCAGAAGCTTCTCGGACAGGTTCTTTACCCGCGTTACTTGCGTACTTTGTTTGGCATCGATGAGCCGGTTGAAAAATTCGATGCGCACGCGCTTTCCAGAGACTTTGACCTGAAGCCGATCCGCAGAGCGGTGAAGGATTTGCTCGCGTTGTTGGCCTGAGGGCCGCAATTCGAAGATTCAACCTCGCTGCGGAGCGACTGCGCGCATCTTGAGCTGGTTCCCCAGCTGGGTCAGGTGCGCGATTCCGCTCCTGGGTTTCAGTTCCGGCTGCTTTCTATGATGACGCTTTTCGTCCGTCTACCGGCTTTCGCCTATGCTGAGGGTGTGAAACTCGACTGGAAATCCGGGGCGCTGGCGGAAGGGCTCGGCTGCTACCGGCGCGCCGAGTTCTTTGAGGCTCACGAGCATTGGGAGCTTGTGTGGCTCGAGCTGGAAGAGCCTGAGAAGAGCTTTCTGCAGGCGATGATTCAGACGACGGCGGCATTCCATCATTTTCAAGCGGGAAATTACGCTGGAGCGGCATCGCTTTTGCGCAGGGCTGCACGGAGGATGGAGGATTGCCCAGCCGAGTTTGGCGGCGTGGACGTGGGGGCGCTGCGCGAAGAGATTCGCGCGTGGGTGGCTGCCCTCGAAAGCGAGTCCGCTGCTCCGGCGAGAACGCCGGAGATTGGAATACGGCAGGGCGAGCGCTGATACATGGCAGTTCGCAATAGAGAGCGGGGCTCGGAACGCTATGCGTTCGCGCTGACGAGAAGACAGGTGATGTTGTCGTGGCCCCCGGCCTGATTGGCTGCGGCAACGAGGCGCGCGCACAGCTCGTTGAGAGGGGCGCCGACTCGCAGAAGCGATTCGATGAGCGGGTCAGCGAGCTCGCGCGTGAGGCCGTCGGAACAAAGCAGGAAGAGATCACCGGGCTCCGTTTCGAGCTCGAAGATGTCGGGGGTGACGCAGCTCTGCGTGCCCAGGGCGCGCGTAATGACATTGCGAAGCGGAGAGCGTAGCGCCTCCTGGCGGTCCATGCGTCCCAGGCGGACTTGCTCTTCGACCAGCGAGTGGTCGAGGGTGATCTGTTCAAGGCGGGAATCGCGAAGGCGATAGCCGCGGCTGTCGCCGACGTTGAGGATCCATGCGCGGCGCTCTTCGGCGATGAGCGACACCAGAGTTGTGCCCATGCCGTTGAGCTTGTTGCTGCGCTGCGCGCGAGAGAAGATCGCTTGATTGGCGGCGTTGACCGCGTGCTCGGCATCGACTGGCAGAGAATTCTGCGCGTCGCGCTCGGTGAGCAGGCGCATCATTTCATCGACAGCCAGGGAACTGGCGATTTCCCCGGCTGCGGCGCCGCCCATGCCATCGCAGACGACGTACACGCCGTGCTCGACAGAGAAGCCGAATGCGTCTTCGTTTGAAGGGCGTTTGCGGCCACGGTCAGTGACCGCCGCAGCCGTGTAGTGAACGACAGCCGTCGCCAAGAAGAACCCCCGTCGCTCAGTGTACCGAAAAAACCGGGAATCGGGAGCAGGAACAAGGAACAGACACGCAGGGAGTCAGCAATTGGTAATAGGGAGCAGCTACCAGCCGCTAGCTCCCAGCTCCCCGCTATGAGCGCGAGAGCTATTTGCCAAGTTGGATGCAGATGGCCGACCTCTGCCAGGGGTGACGGCTTCTTTATTTCTTGCTCATTTATGTAGGGTAGATGAGCCTGGAGTGGGCAGGGGTGGTGGCGCGGGCAGGTCGAAAACCTGGATAGCGCCCTCGTTGAGGATGGCGACGCGCCGGCCGGAGGGGGAGATGGCCACGTTTCCCCCGGAGTCGAGGATCGGGCTAAGGGGCGTGACGAGCACGATGTCGCCTGTTGCTGCGTCAAAGACCGTGGCAGACTGCTCCTTGACGTCGACCGAGTCCATGGGCGCGAATGAGTCGACGGAATGGCCGATGTCGAGAGTGGCCCAGGCCAGGCGCGAGCCGTTGGGCGCCACAGTGAGATGCGGCCAGACTTCGGTGGACGGTGCCTGCGATTTCCAAAGCGTTTTGCCTTCGGTAGTCATAGCGAAGAGCTTGCTTTCGCCGGTTGGGCCGCAGCCGGTCGCCAGGATTTCATGCTCGGAAAGAAAATCGTCGTTGGGAGCGCAGGTGGAGTCCACGGTGCCCAGGATTTTGGAGCCGCCGGTGAAGTAGTTGAAGTTGAGGAGCCACCCGGTGCTCTGGCCGCGCAGGTCTTCGACATATCCCGTGGAGTTGATGGGGAGATGAACCGTGGAGCGAACGCGACTGACCAGCATGACCTGCCCGGAGTCACGGCGCAACACACGGACGACAAGCTCGGGCGGCACGTTGGCTGGGCCGTCGGAATCTTCATCGGTGGTGACGCTGGCGGAAGCGGTTGATGGATCAGCAACTGAGCGGCCAGAATCGGTCTCCGGCGATTCAGGATCCGGGACCAGGCTAAGAGGTGCGGCCGGAACGGGTTTGGGCTGCGGAGCCGCCGGCTCGCGCGAATTGGTGACGAGCAGTTGCTGCGCGGGATCGAACTGGAGCGAGAGAAGAGGACCGGGGAAGTCGAGAAGCGGTTTCAAGGCGAGCGTGGCGTCGCCCTCACGGATTTCGTTGCGGTCCCGCAGCAGGAAGTGCCCATCATTGAGCATCCAGAGGTAGCGGGTGCGGTCGTGGAGCGTCCACGACGCTTCGGCCGTGACGGTGCCTTGCGGCAGCGCGAGAACGACGGCGCGTATCTGGCGCTCGTCGCTATCTTCGCCGTTGGCGGTGTCGCGGTGGAGCAGGCCGGGCACGCGGAAGGTGAACAGTAGCCGATCTTCGTCAACAAAGTCGAGCGATGCAAGCGTGTACCGCGCGCCGAGGTAAATGGCTCCCGGAGCGGTGTAGCCGAGCGGGTCGACGGGGATGCTGAAGGAGGGCGGCACGGAGGGCTTGTCAGGGAATTTGCTGACGAGGAAGCGCTGCTGGACCAGAGGCGACGGCGTCGGGCTTGCGTTCCGTTGGGCGATGGCGGGGACAGCGAGAGCGGCCGCTACAAACGCCGGAGCAACGATGATGCGCCGTACAAGAATTTTGGGCCCGATGATCATCCCTCAGTATTCTCGCCGATTGGGGAAGGTTTGGGGAGGCTGGGGTGGCAGTGACGGTGTTGCGTCCGGGGCGGCGACGATGTTGACGATTCGGCATGCGCGCCGGCGGATGCCGTGTATGCGACAGTTAAAGATGGCATGGCACACACGGCTGGTGACGGGAAATTCAGGACTTTAGGTTACGGCGCGTGTGCTTTGGCCAGTACTTTGTGGGGTACCGGGTTTTACTTCGGCAGGCTCGCTTTGAATGAGATGAGCGTGGAGCATATGGTGCTCTACCGCTTCTTGTTTGCGTGCGTAGGGATGCTACCCGTGATATTGACGCAGCGCGTGCGGCTGAGCGCGGGCGAGATGCGCACGCTGCTGTTGGCCGCATTCTTGGGGATTCCCGTACAGTTTTTACTGCAGTTTCATGGTCTGGCCCTGACCACGGTGAGCCACGCGGCGCTGATGGTGGGCGCGATGCCGGTACTGCTGGCCGCTGCGGCATCGCTCTTTGCCGGCGAGCGGCTTGACTGGATTGGCTGGCTGGCTCTGTGTGGATCGACCGTGGGCGCCGCCATGGTGGTTCTGGGCGGGAGCCGCGTGACTACAGGGCGTGAAACTCCTTCACTGGCGGGAGATTTGCTGGTGATTGTTTCGCTATGCACTGCACTTGGGTGGATCCTGCTGAGCAAGAAATTGATGCGGACACACAGCCCGCTCGCGGTGACCGCTTTTACCATCTATTCTGGAGCGCTGATGCTGGCAGTTTGCCTGCTGGGCGAGTGGCTGTTTGCGCGCGCGATGGGTATGAAGATTGAGCCGTTCCCGTTTGCGCATTTGAGCTCGACTGCATGGGTGGCGCTGGCGGTGAGCGGTTTGCTGTGCACGGCGACGACTACGTTGCTTTGGAACTGGGGCATCAACCATGTGCCGGCTTCGCGCGCCGGGGTTTTTTTGAACATTGAGCCGGCGCTGGGATCGGTGCTGGGAGTGGAGTTGCTGGGCGAAAAGCTGGGCCCGTTTGCGTGGCTGGGCGGCGCGCTGATTCTGGCTGCGGCCATCACGCTGACGACGCGGGGGCACGAGGTGGACCCGGCCGTCATTCTGGAATAAGACAGGGAACAGGGAAAGGAGCCTCTGCGGCGGATCATGGAGCAGGCCACGGCGACGAGCGACGGAAATTGTCCGCCCGATTCTTCGGGGTGCAAGCTGCGAGCGGCGGTTGAAGTTGCCGTTGCCTACCTGCTGATTCTCGCCGTGATCTGGACGCCGAGGCCTTGGCAACGATACCTGTGGATGGTGGCGGCCGCGGCGATCATCACCATGATGTGGGTGCGTTTCGATGGCTGGAAGACAATGGGGCTGCGCGCCGCGAACTTCTGGCGCTCGCTCTGGATCGTGAGCGCGGCACTGGTTCTTGCCGGTGCGGCGATGCCGGTTGCCGCAAGAATGCATACTCTCGAAGTGCCGCGCGGGCCTGTGGCTTTCATTGAAACTTATTGCGCATACGCGATTTGGACCGGCGTGCAGCAGTTCCTCCTGCAGGGATTTTTTTTGTTGCGGCTCTTGCGCGTGATTCCGAAGGCGTGGATTGCGGCACTCGCAGCAGCGATCTTGTTTGCGGCGGCGCACCTGCCTAATCCCGTGCTTACGCCGGTGACTTTGATCTGGGGATTTGCGGCGTGCCTGCTGTTTCTGCGCTATCGCGATCTTTATCCCCTGATGATGGCGCATGCCATTCTGGGGATTACGGTCGCGTTGACGGTTCCGGGGCCCGTGGTGCACAACATGCGTGTGGGGCTGGGATACCTGAGGTACAACCAGCAGCGGCATGGGCACGGATTGCAACGCCTACCGTAACCAGAGCGACCAAATGGCGTCGACGGTAGCATGGGTGACGGCGGATGCGCCCACGCGCTGCTGCTGTCGCCATGCACGGCCATAGAAGACGCCGGCAATGGCGGCGAGCAGCACGTAGCGCCAGTTGAAGCTGGTGGTCTGCTTGTTGAAGTGCGCGAGGCCGAAGAGGCAGGCCGTGAGAAACAGCGCGCCGTAGCGACCGATGCGCTTTTCAAGCAGGTTCTGGAGCCAGCCTCGAAAGAATAGTTCTTCGGGAACGGCGATGAAGAAGAAAGTGAAGATCCACGCCAAGATTGCACGACCCGGTGCGGGCCAGCCGGGATGCAGATGCAAAAAGTGGAGGCTGAGGCCGAGGGCCAGCGCGATGGGCGTGTAAAAGGCGGCTTCGCGCAGGCCGATGCCCAGGTCATTGAAACGAAGGCGGAGATCGAAGCCGGTTCCCGAGAGCTGGCGGATAAGGACGAATCCGTAGATGCCCGCGTTGAGAAGGATCATTTTGTTGAAAATGGCGAGATCGGGCGGCCACGCGGCCTCAAACCATCGCAGGTCGACGGCGAGGCCCAATGCTCCAAGGACGAGAAAGTCGCGCCAGTTGCCGTGCTGATCGGCGTCAACGCGGGCCGCCTGCCAGAGAATTGTTGCGACGCCCACCGGAAACGCGGCGTACAACGCGAACCAGCCCGCGCGAAAGATGCCTGCTGCGCAGGCGACAAGAATGTAGGGAACGACGAGAGCAGCAGGGCATGCGAGCCGGAGGGCTACAGGAACCGTGCGCACGCGCCGAGCGGTGGCTTGGGGGAAAAATGCCACAGCGAGATATGGGATGAGCGTGAGCAGGGCGGCGATCAGGTTGGCTGGGGTGACAGGGGGCATCGAGTCCATTGTGCGCCAACGGCCCGTGCCTGGATGCGCCGCGATTTGCGCAATCCTCAACTTCTTTCGTTTTTCTCCGATAACCCCATTGTCGAATGTCGGTGTCCGCCGCTTGGGGGGTGTATGGCTCTTATTTCGTGGAGTGATCAGTACTCGGTGGGAGTTAAGGCGATCGATGCGCAGCACGCGACTCTGTTTACCGCAGTGAACGAGCTTCATGCCGCCATGTTGCAAGGAAATGCACAAAATGCGACAGGGCCGTTACTGAAGAAGCTGTTGAATTATACGCGTGATCACTTTACTGCTGAGGAGAAGATGTTGGCGGATTCAAAGTATCCGGAGCTTATGGAGCACCGCAACCACCATCGCGATTTGATCAAGCAGGTAGAGGACTTCATGGTCCGCTATGAGCGCGGCGACAGCACTATCAACATTCAATTACTGCGATTCCTAAGCAACTGGCTTACCAGGCACATACGTCAAGAGGATAAGCAATACAGCGAATGGGTGAACGGCCACGGGGTCCACTGAGAATCATGGCGCGAGGTTGATGCTGCTGGCCGTGGCTGGGGACCGGAGAAGCATCATAGGAGAAGTTTTGTGGCGAATTTGGCATGGAGCGATGAGCTCAGCGTAGGAGTAAGTGCGCTTGATGACGATCATCAGGAACTATTCGACGGGCTTGAGGCGCTGAAAGTGGCAATGTCCGAGACCTCGGACCCAGGTGTCCACGGTGCGGCGCTGAGCCGGCTAGCGGAAAGCACACGCGCGCACTTCTCCCACGAGGAAGAGATGATGAAGGCGGTCAAGTATCCGGGACAGGCACTCCACGCGGCAAGCCATCAACACCTGACGGAGAAGCTTGGGGCATTTGTTGCGCGGCACTGCCGGGGAGGCCATGCGATGAATGAGCATTCATTGAAATTTCTTAACGATTGGCTCATCCATCATATCCAGACTGACGACTTGCGTTTCGGTCTTTGGCTGAAGGAGAGTGTAGCCAAGCGCAAGCTGGATAGTGCGGCTAAGGCGTCTGCGACGCCGCGCTAGCTCTCGAAGGAAAGTTGCGCTGAAGCCCAGGCGGGCGCGGCAGGTTTCGGCTCGGAGGCGAGCTCGTAGACGAGGCGCTCGAGGACGAGGCGCTTGTCGGGCGGAGACGATCGCAGTTCAAGATCCGCACGGGCGACGAGGCGAATGGCACGGGTGAGCTCGCGGCGGCTCTTGTAGCGGCGCGCCTGGCGGATGAGATCGTCGGCGGCGAAGGGCGGCATGCGGAATCCCTGCCAGAGTGCCTGCCAGATGGCGCGCGAGTCGCGCACATTTTTTTCGAGGATCACGAGCATTTGGCGGAAAGTGCGGGCCAGCATGTAGAGGTGGCCGATGGCTGAGTCGTCGCCGGAGTCGGAGCTGTTGAGGAGGCCGTGCAAAAGGGCGAGCGCGCGGACGCGGTCACGGGCGCTGATCGCATCGGTGAGCTCGTAGAGCGAGCGTTGCTTGGCGGCGAGGACCATGGTCTCGACGTCGCCGAGCGTGATGCGGCCGCGGTCGAGAGCGTAGAGCAAAAGTTTCTCGAGTTCTGAAGAGACCAGCATCATGTCTGCGCCCAGCGCGTCGACCAACTCGTGCGCGGCATCGGCTTCCAGGCGGATGTTCGACTCCTGCGCGGTTGTCACGGCCCAGCGCATTGCGTCTTCCTCGTTGACGCGGGCAAGTTCCACGATGCCGCAGTGCGCGCCCAGCGTTTCAGTAAGGCGCTCGTAGCGGTTTTTGTCGTCGAGCTCCATGCGGCGCGAGTCGGAGGGGATGCGGAGGAAGTCCGCTATGAACAGAAGCATTGCTTGCGGATTGGGCGATGCGAAGTAACGATCGAGCGCGGCGAATTCTTCTTTTTTGGCGCCGCGGGTGTAAAGCTGCCGCACGTTTCGGACAAATATCACCTGGAATGGCGACATGAGCGACGGCGTCTGCGCGCGGTCGAGAACTTCGAAGATGGAAGTCTGGGTGAGATCGAGATCGGAGAGACAGAAATCGCGCAGATCGGGCGGGACAAACGCTTTGATGACGGCGGCGCGGCAGCGGTCGAGGAGAAAAATCTCGTCGCCGGCGAGTACGTAGCCGGGCCGTAACTTGCTGGCGTCGGCAGCAGCGGCCTCGATCTCCGCAACGAAACGGCCGACGGCGGCAAAGCCAGCGCCCCAACGGCTATTACTCACAGCGCGAAGCTCCTTGAGCCACGAACAGAGCCAACGATCCCCATGCGGAATCAGGATATCGTTTCGGAGGTGGGGCGGTCAGCAAGGAAAAGTGGGAATAAATCAACAAATGAATGGTCTCGAATTCGCTGGGAAGGCCTCAATCCGAGGCTGAAGGCCATATTTATCGACTTACCTCGAGGATGTGGTCAGACCATTCGAGGGAACAATGTAAGGAGGCGGCGACGGTGTCAATGCGGAGTTCTGTGAATGTTGTGCGGGAAGCGGCGAGTTAAAAGCCTTCGAGCACGTCAGCGACAAGCTGCTTTGCGAAGGCGCGCGACAGGCGCTGGATCGCAGCGGGATCCTCCTGAAAGAATGTTGGGAGGTTGGTCGTGGCCTGGTACTGCTCGCGGAAGACGTAATTCTTATTCTGGTAGAGAATCTTTCCGTCCCTGGCGGTGAGCGTGACGCTGGCCACGATGGTAATGATGAAGCTGGATGTTTGCTGCGTAGAGGAATTGTAGGTGAGCGGAGTGGTTGCCTGCTTGAGGATGGTGCCTTCGAGCACTGCGTCGGCGTCAGCGCGGGAGTCCGAGGTGACGCGAAAACGCGTACGCGTTTCAAACTCGCGGATGACTGCTTCGGTCATTGCCGTTTCAGCGCCACTGGAATCGGTGCGCGTGGCGAAAACCGGAACTTGAACTGTTTTGACATTGGGAGGCAGATGCGTGGCCGCGCCCAGCGTGTGATAGCCGCATCCGCCGATGCCAAACAAGATCAGCGTAGCGAAGGCTGCGGCGACAGGCAAAAATGCGGACGGGCGCATGCGACCAGTTTATCTCGCCGGCTTGTGACGCTGTCATACCCAGGCGGTTGCCATCATGCCGAGGCCGGGCGTCGGGAGGCGCAATCCATCGGATCGCTGGGCGAAGTAAAGGGCATTGAGGTCGGCAGAGTCGAGTTGTTCGGTTCGGCTAAACCCGGCGCGAGCGAATTCCGCGGCGACCTCCGCGGGCGTGAAGAAAAGTTGGAATGGCTCGCCGGCTTTTGCCACGCGATTAGCGAGCGCGTTAAAGGCCATGCGATGGAGGAAGCCGAGCGATTGCGGCGACAGCGCGTAGTCGAAGCTGACGGCAGAGCTGGCGGAGAGTTTCGCGATCGTGCCGATTGTGGAGCGGAACGCTGTGACGGTAAGATACGGCACCACGCCAAGCCAGCCGAAGAATGCCGGTTTGGCCGGGTCGAATCCGGCGCCGGCGAGCCCCTCGGCAAGTGTCTTTTGCTCAAAATCGAGCGGGACGAAGGTGACGTTGGGGGGCACGGCGATCGCGGCTTCGGCGAGCAGGGAATGTTTCCATTCCTGAGTGGCGGGAAAATCCACTTCAAAGACGCGCAGTTGGGGAAACGGATTGCGATAAGCAAAGGTGTCGAGGCCCGCGCCCAAAATCACGTACTGGGTGACGCCTTGCGCGACGGACTCCGCGAGATGGTCTTCTGCGTAGCGGCTGCGCACGGCCATGAAGGCGCGAAAGGCTCGCGCGAAGGAGTGTCTTTCGCGAAGCGGATCGTAAGTAAAGCGGGGGCC
>Ga0181522_10002292_pt1 | contig 10974 bp, 9 predicted proteins | sample PEATcosm2014_Bin_27_FD_121103 | JGI IMG/M metagenome (GOLD analysis project Ga0181522, IMG submission 121103) | Peatland microbial communities from MTU Mesocosm Facility, Houghton, MI, USA - PEATcosm2014_Bin05_10_metaG | ecosystem: Environmental > Terrestrial > Soil > Wetlands > Peat | place...
ATCGCAGCCGCAGCCCTCAAGTGGCGCGGAGAGAACCAAAGCAATGAAGTGGCCTCTTCCTGAAAAAAGGCCACTTTGCAGGCAAGTCGAGACTCCACTTGAATTGGAGAGACGCTCTCGAAAGAAACCGGAGTGACTGTACCCCGAAACCACGCCAGCCAAGTCGACGCGACACCAGGAAGCGGCGACCTTGCACAAGACTCAAAAGGGCACACCAACTCAGGTTTCGTTCTAGTACCGCGAGCGTGCCCGTCCCGCGCCGGCTCCCGCGCCACTGCCCTTGCGTGCCTGGTAACAGTCGCGGCAATACACTGGACGGTCGCCCCGCGGCTCAAATGGCACAGTCGTCGGCTGTCCGCAACCGGAACAAATCACAGGAGTTCCCTGTGCCGGTGCTGACCGGTATCCACCGCCGCCTGCATTTCCCTGATCGTTCTTTTTGGCCTGGCGACAAGCCTTGCAACGCTTCGGGGTCGAATAACCGCGTTCTTGAAAGAACGCCTGATCGGCAGCGGTGAAGGTGAACTCCTGCCCGCAATCGCTGCAAGTAAGTTGAATGTCTCCGGCCATGGGATTCCTCGTGCTGAGATTGTACGGCAGATTATATCCTTTTCGCGCAAGGAATCGTATGAAGTTAGAGAAAGTTAGGTTGCATGCGCGCAATTGCGCGCTCGGCCCACCTATCTTGCCCCTGCCCTGGCACGATATATTTCATGCACGTCAGCCAGCTTGACGGCTTGCGGAGATCCGGCTTATTTCCGTCGCATGAAACCATGAAAACCATGGCGCCCGAATCCGAGGCAGAATGCATTCGCCGTATCCTGGCCGGCGAGCGCCAGCTCTTTCATCGGCTCATCGAGCCCTGCGAACGCCCCATTTATTTTCTTCTCAATTCGCTGCTGCGCAATGAAGCCGAAGCCGAAGACGCAGCCCAGGAAACGGCCATCAAGGTCTATCTCAACCTCCATCTTTTTCGTGGCGAGTCGCAGTTCCGCACCTGGGTTCTGTCCATCGCCCGTAACGAAGGCCTGGGCCGGCTGCGCAAGCTCGGCGCCAAGCGCGAAGACTCGCTGGACGCTCTCGTCGACGAGCAGGCCGGCGACTTTACGCCCGCTATCCTGACCAGTTGGCGCGAGGTTCCCATCGAGTCGCTGGAGCGTCAGGAGCTCGGCAACCTGCTCCGCAAGGCCGTTGAAGACCTGCCGGAGATTTACCGTAACGTTGTGCTGCTCAGGGACATCGAAGAGATGGATGTTCGCGAGACGGCCTCGGCGCTGGGCGTCACCGAAGGGGCGGTAAAGGTCCGCCTGCACCGCGCCCGCGCTATGCTGCAGCGGGCGCTGGCGCCAAAACTGGGGGCATTCGCGCCCAAACGCAAAGGGCTGTTTGGAAGGCGCGCATGAGGATCGACTGCAAGCACGTCTGGAATTACATCTCGCCGTACATCGACGGCGAGGTGGACGCGGAACTGCGCGCGCAGATCGAACGCCATCTCGAGACGTGCGAGATCTGTTCGGCGATCCTCGACTCCACGCGCAACGTGGTTGTCCTGGTCGGCGACGATCGCGTCTTCGAGCTCCCCGCCGGCTTCAGCCAGCGTCTCCACGAGCGCCTCGACAGAGAACTCCAGCTCTCCGGCGATTAGTTCGCCACCCAAGAAGATGTCGCCTGACTTGAGGGACGACGGGTGGCCCAGGTCTCGATTCTGAGACCTGGGAAAGCACGAACCCTCCCCCGTCCATCTCAACCGGCAGCATCGACGGAGTGGCCGGGAGGCGCCGGCCCCGTGCGGTGAACCATCCCATGCGTCCACGTCTCCAGTCCCACAAGGATCAGCGTGACGATCGCCAGCACCACCTGCAGCCGCTCTGAGCGCTTCTCCTTCGCGCTCAGCTCGCGCCGCCGCCACTGCGCCGAGGGCCGGTTGCGCAGGTGCCAGATCCACCCCAGCACCAGCAGATTCGCCACCGCTCCCACGGCCGCCACCGTCAGCATGGGAATCCGGATCGCATCCTGGTGAAAGCCGCGCGCCGGCGCATAGATGCCGCTTGCCGCGGCCAGCGCCGTCAATCCAATGGCCACGCGAATGCCGCTGATGGTCAGCACCGCCGTGCACAGGCTCTGCAGCAGGGCAAAAATCAGGCTGGTGCGGCCAAGATTCGGCAGCAGCTTTTGCAGCGCCGAGCGTTCACCCGGCTTCGGCTCTCTCGCGGTCTCCGGCACAGCTTGAAGACTACAGCATTTCCACTTCTGCCGCCTACGAAGCTGGGATGCGATTGGGCCGGTTTGAAGGGTACGGGCTTTTAGCCCGTACATCACAGAATCCCCAAAAAGGAAGGGGCTTTAGCCCCTGGGGGCCGTCGACCCCTCAAACTGACCCCTCCATTCGCAAGGCCAATCGGTTTGCCTTCCCGGCCCGTACTCGTCACATGAGGGCCAGCACTGGCGGATTTTCGTTTCCAGTTTCTCCGCTCAGGCTGTAACCTTTCCTTCGCGCACCCAATCATTAGGGGCGTGCCACGGTTTGCGCGGGATTGCAGTCATCGCGTCCTGCAGGTCGTCAACCGGCGGAGAGTTCTCCGTCCCAACTCCCCAATCATGAGGTCAAGGAACCATGAAGAACCACGTGAACGCTCTCCTTCTGACGGCGGCTCTCTCCGGTCTGATCGGCGGGACCACCGTTGCTGCGGCCCAGACGGCTGCTCCGGCCACCACCACCAGCGTCAAGTCGTCGGCCAAGGTGCTCAAGGCAGGCTACAAGTATGCCGGCCAGGACCAGCCTGCGAAACACTCCTGTAAAGGCAAGAACGACTGCAAGGGCCAGGGTGGCTGCAAGACCGGCGACCAGGGCTGCAAGGCCAAGAACTCCTGCAAGGGCAAGGGCGGCTGCGCCACCGACGGCTCCAAGCCACAGGCAATCTAACCCCAAAGTGGTCGGCAGTCAGCGATCGGCGATGCGCGCCACTTCAGATGGAATCCCCCTCCGGCGGCGCATCGCTGATCTCTGAACTCCGAACTCTGAACTCCGAACTCTGAACTGACACCTTCCCCATGTCCAGCAATCGTTTCAACGCGTTTCAGGATCACGGCATCGGCATCGGCCTGCGCATTCCCCATTACCAGCACATCTTTTCGCGCAAGCCCGTGGTCGACTGGTTCGAGGTCATCTCTGAAAACTTCATGACCGACGCCGGCCGCCCGCTCGCCGTCCTCGACCAGATCCTTGAGCAGTATCGCGTCGTCCAGCACGGCGTCTCCATGTACTTCGGCTCGGTGACCGAACCCGACCCCGAGCACCTGCGCCGCCTCAAACACCTCGTTCGCCGCACCAATACACCCTGGCTCAGCGACCATCTCTGCTGGGGTTCGGTCGATGGCACTTATACCCACGACCTGCTCCCATTGCCCTATACGTGGGAAGCCGTCGAGCGCACCGTCGAACGCGTACGCAGCGTGCAGGACTTCCTCGAGATTCCCGTCGCCGTCGAAAACGTCTCCAGTTACGCGGCCTTCACCGGCTCTGAGATGACCGAGTGGGAGTTCCTCGCCGAAGTCGTCGAGCGCGCCGACTGCGGCATTCTCCTCGACGTGAACAACATCTACGTCTCGGCCATGAACCACGAGTTCAATCCGATGGACTACGTGAACGCCGTGCCCGCCGAGCGCGTCGCGCAGATTCACATCGCCGGCCACACCAAATACGAGAAGTACATTCTCGATACCCACGACCATCCGGTGATCGATCCCGTCTGGTCGCTCTACGCGCGCGCCATCGAGCGCTGCGGCCCCACGCCCACGCTGCTCGAGTGGGACGACCACATCCCCAGCTTCGACGAAGTCCACGCGGAAGCCCTCAAAGCCAATCGCTATCTCAACCAAAGCTCTTTCAACGATGTTGTCATCCTGAGCGAGTCCGCCCCAGCGGACGAGTCGAAGGACCTGCGGTTCACATCGGATCTCGCATCGACTGGAGCCTCTCGATGACGCCCCATGGAATATGTTGGGTGCCCCAGGTCCGTGTTTTCGGACCTGGGAAAGCACAAATGCAGACCAGCGAATCGGAGGATCTGCAGGTGGAGACGGTTCAATGAGCGCGCCATCCATGTCGCTCGTCGACCTGCAGCGCGAGATGGCCGCAGCCGTCATGCAGCCGCTCACCGCGGACGAAGAGATGCGCGCAACCGCGCCCGACGGCCGCGCCATGACCGATGTCGCCGCGTCATTCGTCGCGCCCAACAGCCGGCTTACCGCATTCGAGCGCCTCGAAATCTACAACCGCCAGTACTGGTTCCGCGTCCTCGGCGCGCTCGACGAAGATTTCCGCGCCCTCCGCGCCGTGGTCGGCAGCCACGCGTTTCAGTCGCTCTCCATCGCTTATCTCACCGCGCACCCCAGCCGCTCGTTTTCTTTGCGCAATCTGGGATCGAAGATGGTCGAGTGGCTCGCCGCGCATCCGCAGTTCGCCGGCCGCCGCCATCGCCTCGCCGTCGATGTGGCGCGCATCGAGTGGGCATTCGTTGAAGCCTTCGACTCCGCCGAGCGCGAGCCGCTCACTCTCGAACAGATCGCCACGCTTGACTCGGGCTCCCGCCTCGCGCTGCAGCCGCATCTGCAACTGCTTGCGCTCGACTACGCCGCCGACGATCTCGTCCTCTCGCTGCACGATCGCGAAAAGCGCCAGGCCACTGAAGCCGGCGTCCGCGACGACGAGGCCATCGAGCCGCCCGCAAACCTGCCTCGCCTGCGCCGCAAGCCCACATGGGTCGCTGCGCATCGCCTTGAAAACTTCGTCTACTATCGCCGCCTCGCGCAGGAAGAATTCTTCACCCTCGCCGCGCTTCGCCGCGGAGCGCCGCTCGCCGAGGCCCTCGAAGCCGGTTTCGCAGGCTCGCGCACGCCCGAGCCGCACCGCCCCGCGCTTGTCCGCGACATGTTCGCCAACTGGGCCGAGCTCGGCTGGGTCTGCGCGCCGGAACTTGAATCGCTGATTGTAACCTGAACGCCGCGCCATCCATCCCACACAAGAAAGATGTAGCTTAACGCTCGCGCGGTAGCTGGCTCGCTGACCTGCCGAACAGCCCCGCTCACTTGCTGACCGGCTACACGCGCGAAGCGCGGCGAACTTGCTGTACTTTGAATTCCAGCATTCGCCAGCTCGGACTCCGATCGAAGTCAGAAAAGGAATACCATGCCCCAACTCATCCACACCGTCCGCACCGCCCACGACCGCTTCTCCTCCATCTGCAGCCGTGGCACCAGCGCTCTCCTTCTCCTCATCCGCCTCTACTGGGGCTGGCAGTTCGCCACCGATGGCTGGGCCAAGCTGCATCATCTCGACCGCGTCGGCCAGTTCTTCGCCACGCTCAACCTGCCCATGCCCGCGCAGACCGCGCTCTTTGTCTCGCTGCTCGAATTCGTCGGCGGCATCACGCTCGCCATCGGCCTCTTCACGCGCCTCACGTCGCTCCTGCTCTTCCTCAACATGACCGTCGCCTTCTGGACCGCGGAGAAGCCTGCGTTCCTCGGCGTCCTCTCCAGCCCCGACAAATTCCAGGCCGCCGATGCTTACAACTACTGGTTCGCCGCGCTGCTCATCCTCATCCTCGGCCCCGGCCTCTACGCCGTCGACACGCTCTTCCGCCGAAAAGAAGGGTAGAGGGGCGCCACTACCAAGAGAAGCCTCTGGTTCCAGGCTCTGACCTCAACGCGCTATCATCGCTTTGCAATCCGCGAGCTGAAGAAAGAACTGTGCCATAGAGCACTCAACTCTCACCTGCACACTTGCGCTGCTGTGAAAGGTACGAGGCTTTAGCCAATACGAGCGTCCTTCGGTGAATGGCACGGGCTTTAGCCAACACGAGCGTGCTGCGGTGAAGGGTACGGGCTTTAGCCAACACGAGCGTGAGGCTGTGAAGGGTTCGGGCTCTATTGATGACTGTCGAAGCAATGTCCGGTTGAGCGCGCCGGAGGCGCAGGGTTAATTAGCCCCGCGCTTCAGCGTGGGGAAAGCGGATTTCACAAATGGACTCGTCAGTCCCGTAGGGACGGCGCAAGGACATTACCATTGCAGGGACCAATAGCCCGTACACAAACCGCGAGGAAAATCAGGGGCTTCAGCCCCTGAGGGGGTACGATCGTGCTGCTAACGGTACGGGCTTTAGCCAACACGAGCGTGCTGCGGTGAAGGGTACGGGCTTTATTGATGACTGTCGAAGCAATGTCCGGTTGAGCGCGCCGGAGGCGCAGGGGTATTTAGCCCAGCGCTTCAGCGTGGGGAAAGCGGATTTCACAAATGGACTCGTCAGTCCCGTAGGGACGGCGCAAGGACATTACGATTGCTGGGACCAATAGCCCGTACACAAACCGCAGGGAAAATCAGGGGCTTCAGCCCCTGAGGGAGCAGGATTTCAACTGCCCGCCGCCCTTCGCTTGATTCACGTTTCCCCAGCTTCTGCGCAGCTTCCAGCAGGCAACGTGCGTCATGCGCATCGTCTACATCCTCACCTCGCTCGGCATGGGCGGAGCGGAACGGCAAGTGCTCGCGCTCGGCGACCGCTTTGCGCAGCGTGGCCACGCCGTCGCGCTGCTCGTCCTGCGTCCGCGCCTCGATGAAGAATGGCCGACGCAAATAGGCGTCTTTCGCCTCGATATGCGCAAGACGCCCCTCAGCGTTCTCCGCGCCATCCTCCGTGGCCGGCGCTTTCTCCGCGAATTCCGTCCCGACATCGTTCACAGCCACGGCTTCCACGGCAACATGATGGCGCGGCTCTTCCATTTCGTCGGCGCATCGCCCGCGCCCATCGCCACCATCCACAACGTCTATGAAGGCGGATCGGCCCGCATGCTCGCGTATCGCCTGACCGACCGCCTCAGCCGCCTCACCACCGCCGTAAGCGCAGCCGCCGCCGAGCGCTTCGTGCGCATGAAAGCGGTACCGGCTCACAAGTGCATCGTACTTTCCAACGGCATCGACACAACGGAGTTCGCGCCCGACCCCGATCGCGGCGCGCGCATGAGAAGCGAATTGGCCGTCAACGATGCATTCGTCTGGCTCGCCGCCGGCCGCATCGTCCCCGCAAAGGATTTCCCCAACCTGCTCCGCGCCTTCGCGCAGGTGAAATCCGAATTCAACAGTGTCCGGTTGTGGATTGCCGGTGACGGACCTATCTCCGAGGTCGCGCGTGTGCGCGCACTCGCCTCCGAATTGTCACTGGGCTGCTGCGTGCAAATCCTCGGCCTGCGCCGCGATCTGCCCGCGCTGCTCGATGCGTCCGACGGCTTCGCGCTCGGCTCCGCCTGGGAAGGCATGCCGCTCGCCGTCGGCGAAGCCATGGCCGCGGAGAAAGTTGTCGTCTCGACTGATGTCGGCGGCACGCGCGAGCTCGTCGGCGAAGCCGGCCTTCTCGTTCCCGCCCGCGATGCCAACGCGCTTGCTCAGGCCATGCTCCGCGTCATGCGCATGTCACGCGAAGAGCGTCGCGCGCTGGGCCGCGCCGCCCGCCTTCGCATCGTGCAAAGCTTCAGCATCGATGCCAAGGCCGCCGAGTGGGAAGCGCTTTATCTGTCCATCTCCGGAAACGTTCTGAACCAGCCAATGTCCTGAAGGGTACTGGCTTCAGCCCGTACATGAAACCCAGCAAAATCGACAGGGCTTTAGCCCCTGAGGGGCCCTCAGCCACTTTTTCAGAGATTCTCTAAAAGCTGAACGACGCCTGCAGCGAAATGTTCCGGTTGCCCGCCGTCGGCGACGCAAAGAAGTTCCCCGCCAGCGTCTGCGACTTGCCGAAGAAGTTCGGCGCGGAGAGTGCGCCGTTCGGCGTGCCCAGGTTCTCGTGGTTCAGAACATTCGAGCCCCATGCCGAAAACGTCAGGCTGTACTTGCGCGGAACCGACTGATCCATCTGCCCCGGACCGCCCCGGCTGCCGCTCAATCCTCCGCCCGCCAGCCCCGGAGGTCCGTAACGGCCACCCCCCGGTCCACCGCCGCCGCGCCCGCCCGCCGCGTTCGGACCCTCCAGTTTCGGCCCAATGCCAATCACCTTGCTGAGCCTCATGTTCACGCTCACGTTCACCGGTCCCGTGCCCAGGCCGTATGGAATGATCCTTTCATTCACCGCGTAGGGCGCAAGCGGCGTTCCCGGCGCAGGGTTCTCCACTCCGTAGGGCGCCTTGTCGAAGCAGCCCCATTGCGTCTGCACGGCCGTCGCCTCTGAGCAGCTCGCCGCATAGGTGGGCCGCGCGTTGAACTGGTTGTTGCCCGTCAGGTCGGTGCCCGTCGTAATGTTGAACGGCGCGCCGGAATTGGCCACCATCATCGGCGACACCGAAACCTGCCACGGCAGCATGAAATTCCCGAAGACCATGAAGCGGTTGTGCACGTCGAAGCCCGTCCGCCCATAGTCCAGTCCGGGATTCCGCGTCACCGAGGGCACTGAGCCCACGCCGCTCGTGTCGCCCATGGCGTTGCTGTACGTGTAGTTGGTGAAGAAGCTGAATCTCTTGTACGTGGTGCGCAGCGTGGCCATCACCTGGTGTTCCTTGTAGAACCCGCCCGACTGGTACTCGAGATTGTTGGTCGAGGGCGCCGAGGGCGCAGTCGCGGGATACAAGTGGCTCAACGCGGCGTCTTCCGGATACGCCGCGGCCGCGCTCAGGTTATTCGTGAAGAACTGGTGCACGCCCTGCGAGTAGACATACGTCACGTTGCCAGTGATCTGCTTCGAAATCTGCCGGTCGACTCCGATCGCGCCTTCCATATCCACGGCGCCGTGAAAATTCGGCGCAATCGTGTAGAAAGTCGGCGCATTCCTTCCCGTCGCGCTTCCTGACGTGCTCTCCGTGATCGGCGTGGTCGCATAGCGGTTGAAGACAATGTCGGAGCTTTGAATGAACTGCTGTTCGTTTTTCCCGTTCTGGTGGATGGTCGTGATCACATACGGTGCGCTCGCGCCAAATCCGTTGGCCACCGTGAAGCGCTGGTAAAACCATCCATAGCCCGCGCGTATCACGGTCTTCGGCTGCTGCTTGCCTTGCTTTTTGCCCAGCGCGTAGGCCAGCGTAAGCCGCGGCGCCCAGTCGTCCTTGTCGCTGATCCAGTTTTGCGACTCCCAGCGCGCGCCATAGCTGAACGTAAAGCGCGGGCTGATCTTCCAGTCGTCCTGGTAAAACAGCCCCGCATCGAACAGCACCGCTTTCGCCACCGGATTATTGACCTTCGTGAACGAGTACTGCTGCGGAGAGCATGTCGCCGGCGGTGTCCCGCCCTGCGGAGTCTGATAGCAACCCAGAAACGAAGAAGCCGTCGAAAACGTGTACGACCCGTTGCTGCCGCTGGTGGTGTAATTTACATCGGGATACGCCCGCAGCCGGGCGCCGAAGTTGAGCGAGTGCGCACCGTGAACGCCGGAGAAATAATTCTGCAGCTCGAGATCGTTCTCGTGGTCGGTCGCGGTCTGCGTCGGGTTGCCGCCGGTGCTGAACTGCTCCTGCAGCGTGTAGGCAGGCAGATTTGAAACCGCTGAAGTCGTGTCCCGCACGCGCCGGTACTGGAAGCGGATATCGTCCACCAGGCGCGGGCTGATCACCAGGCTGTCGGAGATCTGCACCGAGTTCTCCTGGTTGGTGCTGTTGGTCGCCTGCTCCGGCAGCGTCAGCCCGTTGCCTCCAATGCTGTTGGTGCTGGAGCTGCGGTTGTAGGTCTCGCGGATCGTCATCGTGTTCGATTCGCCCAGTTGAATGTCCACGCGCGGGCTGATGTCGAGCCGGAAGCTCGGGTTGCCGAATGCCTCGTTGATCGACGTTCCGTTCAGGTCGGTGGCCGTGATGCTGGCCGGGTTGATGGCCTCGATGACGTTTTCGTTCTGCTGCTGGCGCGCAAAGGCGCTCACAAAATACGATGAGCTCCTGGTCATCGGCCCGCCCGCCGATCCGCGCAGGTTCCACGAGTAGTACCCTGGCTCGGAGACTCCATCCAGCAGTGGATTCTCCGAGTTGAACGCCGAATCGTTCCCCTGCAACTGCAAATTGCCATGAAGCTTGTCGGTTCCCGGCTTGGTGAAGATCTCGATGCGTCCGTAGCCCAGCCTGTCGTACTCGGCCGAAAACGGATTCTGGTTCACGCGAATCTCGCGAATCGACGACTTGGGTGGAAGCTGCCCGCCGGTAAATCCGTCGATATAAATCTGCCCGCCGTTCGGTCCCGCCGATGGCCCGGCCAGCGCCTCGAGTTCGTTCTGCAACTCATCGGGGTCGTCCGAGAGCGCATTCAGGTCGCTGCCCTTGATCACCACCGCGTTGGCGTTGCTGTCGGGATTGGTATTGACCGTGTTCGCCTCTTCCTCCACCTGCACGTTTTGCTGCTGCACCTCAATCTTCATTGCCGGATTCACTGACTTCATCTGCCCGGCCGCGACCGCAATTCCGGGAACCTCGAACGCGGCAAAACCCGGCGCCGTCGCCGTCACGCTGTACGTTCCAGCCGCCAGCCCGTGAATGGCATAATTGCCCACCGCGTCGGACGTGGCTTTCCCCGCCACTTCGCCTGATGTCGTGATCGCCACCACGTCAGCCCCGGGAATGACTGCGCCCGTCGGGTCAGCCACCTGCCCGCGAATCGTCGCGCTCCCCGCGTGAGGCGTCGACTGCGCAGGCGCTTGCGCCGCCGCCGGATCGGTTGGCCCGGGAGCAGCCGTCTGCCCATGCGCTCCCAGCACGCCGGCCACCACCAGGGCCAGAGCGATCAAAACATGAAGAATGCAGAATGATTTCAGATGCACACGTCCCCCGTTCGTTTCCAATCGAAGTCCTTATTGTCCCGGTTCACAGAATGAATTCCGTCAGGTGCCGCTCGTGGCGGTCTCCGTGCATGAGTCTGGCTCTCTACTGCGCTCCCGCGGCTTCCGCGCCGCCGGAGCCGCCCATACTCCAGTTCGAAAGCAGGTCGCGGCTTGCCTCCGGCGCCTCGAGCAGCGGCGC
>Ga0181522_10002294_pt1 | contig 10960 bp, 10 predicted proteins | sample PEATcosm2014_Bin_27_FD_121103 | JGI IMG/M metagenome (GOLD analysis project Ga0181522, IMG submission 121103) | Peatland microbial communities from MTU Mesocosm Facility, Houghton, MI, USA - PEATcosm2014_Bin05_10_metaG | ecosystem: Environmental > Terrestrial > Soil > Wetlands > Peat | place...
AGCAGGGTGGACTTCCCGGCCCCGTTCGGACCGACAAGCCCGACGACGTGTCCCGCAGGGATCTCAAGGGTGCAATCGGCGAGCGCTGACTTACGTCCGTAGCGCTTGCCAAGGCCACGAGCTTCGATTACGGCGCTCACGCTACGCCCTGCTCGTGGGCGGACCGAAAGGAGTCTCGGAATAGCGCTTCGATGCTCTCGTCGTCGAGCCCAGCGCGACGCGCCTTTGCGAGCCAGCGGTGGAGTTCCTGGCGGAGTGGCCCATGGGCGGCCAGTGACGGGTCGCTCAACGTTCCGGTCACGAAGGTCCCGACTCCCGGCCGGGCGGCCACCAGATCGTCATGCTCGAGCTCGCGGTACGCCTTGAGCACAGTGTTGGGATTGATCGCCAACCGGGCAACGACCTCTTTGACCGTCGGGAGCTGGTCCCCTTCGTGCAAGAGGCCCAACTTCAGGGCTCGGCGCACCTGGTGGACGAGCTGCAGGTACGGAGCGACTCCGGTACGGGTGTCCAGTTGGAACTCGATCATTACTATCTCCTAATTATCTATCTACCTTGCATATCATCTTCCTACGCCTGAGCTGGGTCAAGCTGATGCGATCGCAGATGTACGAGTGCGGTGCCGTGGAGGCAGAAGTGGCCAAGGATGTCCGCATTTGAGACGCGCTACCGGTCGCCGAAGTGCCGCTAGTGGGCAGGCGCGATCACAGAACGCGCATACCGAAAGTCGATCAGTTAGAGATGCTTGCCGCGACGTACCGCCGGCCCATCCGCGCTTTCACCCAGCGAGCACAACTGGATGCGCGAGCAAGCCCCGGACGGTCAGCGGGTCTGCCCGATTCGCTGAGTCGTAGCGCAGCGGGAGTGCCTGCAGATGCCGACTCTCAGGGCGTTGACTTGTAGAGATAGCTGCCCCTGCCCTCAAGCAGAATCGGGTCAGCCGGTGGGCCGACAATGCCAACCGCTTCTTTCCAGGTGAGGAACGGGAACACCAGTACCTGCTCACAGGAGAAGATGACCGAGCCGGTCGGGTCAGGGGGTCCGCCGAACAGCCCGTCAGCAGAAGGTAGACGCACCAGTAGTGCTCGTGTCCGGGACAGGCCGATTGCCACCCATCCCCGTCCCGAGAAGCATGGTTGGCGCGGAACGTAGTTGTCGAAGGCCAGCAATGGGAGCACTGCCGTAGCGCCGGGTCGCAGGACGAGGTGGTGTCTGACAGGAACCGTGACGGTTAGATACTTCACAGGCAGCGGGAGCATGGCGAAGTCGTTGGTTGTCATTCCGGGTCCAAGGCTCGAAGGAACCCTTACCGGTGCAAGGGGTCGGCCCGACCTGTTGACGAACTGAACGGAGGTCGGGTCGGCTGGCAAAGCACAAGATCGCGACCCGATGTTCTTGAGATTGAAGCCGGGCATGTCTTTACCCATGCCGATGGGCGTGTACCAGAACTGCGCCTGAAGTTGTCCCGGCGAACACTGTGGCAGCACCGCGGCATCGCTCGTTGCACCCGGTCCTGCGGGCTTGGTCGGACGGTTGCCTCCCGATGCGGCAACCGCTGCCGCGACGCCAGCGATCACTCCGAGCGCCAGGGCTACTCCCCTAAACCATCTTCGCCGTTGACGCCGCCGGGCCTCTTTGATAAGGGCCTCGGCGTCCGGCAAGTCTGTTCTTACTTGCTGGGGTTCCTCGATGACCTTCATGGCACCTGCTCGATTATCTGCAACAGTTCCTCTCGGCCATAGCCGAGCCTTCGCGCCAGCTTGACCAGTTCCCGCGCCTGCTTGACGACGACGCTGCGCTGGGGAGCGGCACCGGTGACAGTCACGCCGTGCCCGCGGGAGAACTCCAACAGGCCTTCGTCCCTGAGCGTGTGCAAGGACCTGAACACTGTGTTGGAGTTCACCCCGAGCACCGCCGCCAGGTCCCGAGCCGGAGGGAGCCGCGAACCGGGTTTAGCCTCACCGTCGGCTATGGCCCTGCGGATGGCGGCGGCGACCTGTTCATGGAGGGGGACCGGGCTGTCAAAGTCGATGTCGACCTTGGGAGTGGTACTGCTCACAGTGTGACTATACGCTTCCTCCGGCTGGCGTCAAGTCGCCGCCTGACCTGGCCGAACCGCGACGTACTGGCGACCAGGTGCTGGTGCTATAGATACCGACAGTGCGCCGGATCGGCCTCATCGCGGCAGTGGCCATGACGCTGATGCTCGCCGCCAGCCCGAGCCTCGCCTCCTACAGGGTTACGACGACAACCACGGCCAGGGCGGCACCAGCCTCGGCCACGACGTGGTGGCTCGATTCCACTTGGGTATCCGCGCAGATGGGTTGGGTCCTTGGGGAGGGTCAAGCAGGCTGTCCCTCATGCGTGGTGGTTAGATACACCGGCGACGGCGGCATTACCTGGTCGGCGCTCCCGGTCCCGCTCGGCAGACCACGGAACTTGGCTTCGGGTAGCTACGGCTGTCTCGTACATGGCTGCGTCTCACAAATAGTCTTCGCGAATCCCGAGGACGGTTACCTTTTCGGTCCCGACCTTTACACCACCACCGACGGCGGGCGAAGCTGGCACCGCCAGGCGGGAAGGCCAACCCTTGCTCTTGTGAGCGTCGCCCCAGGGGTTGTCTGGCGACTCACCTACACCCATGGGGGCTGCCCAGGACCATGCGGGGTGAACCTCCTGCAACAGCGCGCCGGGGCATCGACCTGGACTACCGTCCGCGCGCCGTTCGACGGGATCGGCGTCGGCGTGACCCCGCAGCTTGTCAGCACCGACAGCGCTCGGGTGCTGATCGTCTTCTACGGGAACATTGCTGGTGGCGTGGTGAGCCATGCGTTCTTCTACATCACTACCAATCTGGGACGGTCTTGGTCGATCCGCGCCGACCCCTGCGGAGGAAGCTTCAGGACGGAGAAGGATGCGGTCGACGCCAGCGCCGCGGGTCCGAACCTCGTCGTGGAGTGCCTGGCCAAAGGGAATTCGAATACGGGGTTCATCCTGGCTTCGCATGATGGTGGTAACAGCTTTGGCCCACGGCGACCCATACCTCGGTCGTTTGCGTTCGTGGTCGCCGCCGTCGGCGCGAATACCATCGTCCTCGCCACTGGTGGCGTCGTCGGTGGCGGTCCCGATACCTACATCGTGGAGACCTCGACCAATGGCGGGGCGTCCTGGCGTACCGTCCTGCGTGACCAGGAAACTCTCATAAGCTCGATGCCGGGGGAGAGCTACCTCGGTTTTGTGACCTCGACCGTCGGTCACTGGATCGGATTCGGGAACAAGCTCTGGACCACGACCGACGGCGGGGAGCACTGGACGGCCAGCCGTGTGTGACAGGCCGACGCCGCACAACCTCGGCGCCATGGTGATGGTGCTCATGGTTCTGGCGCTCGCCTCCTGTACGAGTTCGACAGCGCCTGTTCGCCACCCGTCCACTGGCCTCATCGCCTGGACATCAACTCCGGCACCGCCGACGACTACCACGACGCTGCCGTCAGCACCGCTATGCACAAAGGCCGATTTGCTGGTGAAGTTTCTAGGTTTCGGTGCCGGGGCCAGTCAGTATTCGGACGTTTTTCAGCTCACTAACATCTACAAGAGCGCATGTCGCCTGCAGGGTCATCCGGGACTGTTCCCCAGCGCGACATCCGGTAAGCCGGTGCCGAAAGTCGTTCGCCACGGCTACTTACCTGTTGCGGTTGGTCCCGGCAACATCGCCCCAGGAGTCTCTGGCTACTTCATCATCTGGGGCACCGACGAGTGTTCTCCTTCGAGCGCGTACGGCACTCGCGTCAAGCCCGTCCCCTACAAGTACGCAAAGGTCGTGTTGCCCAACGGGGAAGGGTCATTCACGACAAGCGAGATACCGCCTTGCGTGCCGGTGAGCCTGAGCATCGGCGTGGAGCCACCGGAGCCTGCTCTGCCGCCACCTGGGTCCCTAGCCGCGCTGGATGTCACGATTGACATGCCTGCCAGCATCAAGGCGGGTCATGTCCTTCATTACACCGTCGTCCTCTCCAATCCGCGGCAGGTGTACGGGCCATCGGGCGAGGAAGCTAATCGGACTGTGTCGTTTGCGCTTTGCCCCGGTTACACCGAGTCATTGGACTTGTACGTACCTGGCCACGTGGGACAGGAGCACACCTGGACCTACAAGCTGAACTGTGGACCGGTAGGCCGACTCGCCCCCGGTAAGTCGGCGCGCTTCGCCATGGAACTGCCGGTGCCGACGGTGTCGAAAGCGATTCCGGCGGCGGTCGGCTGGAACGTGAACACCAACAACGGCACCGTTCTCGACGCAGCGACTATGTATCAGAGCGTCAGGGTCTATCCATGAGTGCCGGTGTGGTGACCCGGTACGCGACACGAAAAGTGCGGAGGCTCGGCGCTATCGCGACAGTGGCCCTAACGCTGATGCTGACTGGGTGGAGCGGTTCGAGCGCGTACGCAGTGGCTCGCGCTGGCGGCTCCCTCGCTGTTGCGACCACGAGCGGCACTGCTGAGACCGGCTGCTCGGCTGCAAAGCCAGCATCGTTTGCACCACAGTCGGTAGCCGGTCTGTTCGAGACCGACCTCACGACTCACCAGAGATTCAAGGCGGTCCGCGCTCTCGCGGGCGACGATGCGGACCCGGTAGTCATCACGGGGGGTGATCTCTACGTGACCTACTACCTGACCTACGACCACGGAAACAACTACGTGTGCACTCGGATAGCGAGGATTCCACTGTCCGGTGGACCCGTCGTCCAGTCGCCGTGGCGCGCCTTTTCGGGCAATCTGGTCGTTGCCTACGGGTCGGTTTGGATGGCCGTCGACACGCACCCAGACATCAACGACGCGCAGGTGCTCTACGAGCTGCGCCCGGCAACGCTCTCGGTCGAGCGCGAGATCTCCCTGCCCAGCCCGTACGACGATGGCGGCCTGGCGGCGAGCGATGGAGCGATCTGGATAGGCGACCTCCGTGGGACCAGTCTCGGGCGGGTGGATGCCCGCACGGGATCGTTCACGAGAGTGGCTCTTCCCGGATTGAAGAAATACAGATCGACCGACCAGGTGGTAGCCGGACCTGGAGGCGGCACGCTCTATGTCGTGGCGGCCGACTCGCTGAGTCCCACCTGGTCCGAGGCGATCGAAGCGTTCCACCCGTCTACAGGCCGTTACCAAGTCGTGGCGGGCAACATGCGGTTCCCCGTGGAGGGCTTGATCGGTGTCACCGGGGACCTCCTGTGGGCCTCGCTCATGGGCGGTATGGCCTATACGGTCGCGCCAGCCTCGACGGTGACACTGGCCCCTATCCATTGTGCGGTGGAAAACGTGTGCGCCTTCGGAGGTTTCAACTCGACGTTCGATGTGACCACGGATGGCAACCTCGCCTGGATGAGCCATGCCGGTGGGTGGCTCGAATGCGCCGGTGCCCCCACGGGCACGGTCCGGGCCAAGGTGCGCATCCCCGGCTACGGACCAATAACGCTGGGTTACTCTGAGAAGGACTCGGGCCCGAGCTTCCTCGCTGCGGGCGACGGCTACCTGGCGGTCGATGCCCAGTTCCGTGGCCCAAACGGGACCAACCTGGCACCGGAGGTCGCGATCTTCCCCATCGACCCACGGTGTGCACCATGAACGTCGCTGGCGCCAAGCTCGGGGCAGTGGTGATGATGGCTTTCTCGCTGATGCTGGCCCGGTGTACGGGTTCGCTGTCTTCCGGTGCCACGCCAAGTACTACCACCGCCATCCATGCCGCGGGGCGGACGCAGGTGCCTATCACTCCGACAGCCGTGACCGGTGCCGACGGGTACTTCTGGCTCGCGGGGACGTACCCCTGCGCGAGTGGCACATGCTCTGCCTTGATGGAAAGCACGGACGGTGGTTCGACCTGGGGCAGGATCGGGTCAGCGCCGATGCCGACAGACCGCCTCGTGTTCGCAAACCGTCTGGACGGCTTCGCGTCTTCGCAGTACTTCCCAGTCATCCTCTACCAGACCTCGGACGGGGGAAGAAACTGGCACCAGGCGCACTCGGCAGGTTGGCTCGCAAGTCCGGTTCTCCTAAGCGGGGGGAAGGCGTACGCGCTCAGTTACCGCTGTCACATACAGGGTTGCACGTCCTATGCCCTTGTCTCGTCGCCAGTTGCCGAGGACGACTGGAGAGTAGTTACGAGCTTTGACGCGAGGACAACAAAGGGCGAGAACCCATGTCTGGTCGTACACGGGCAACGCATCTGGGTGTTCCTCGTCCCAGACGGAGGGGGTTCTGGTGGGGCGGTGCTCGTATCGACCAGCTTTGGACGGTCGTTCTCATCCATCAGACCCGACCCGCTGGCGACAGGCAGCTTCGGTTGCGACCTCAGCGCGACGTCGGCTTCGGTGCTATGGGGCATGTGCTACGGCCTGCACTCAAGCTCGCAGGCGCGTTCGACCGATGGAGGCGGACACTTTCTGTTTCCACTCGTTGCCTCCGACGTGTTCCCAGGCAGCGTGTTGTATCCCATTAGCGGGGACGAGGCTGTGCTGCTATTCGCGAACGAGGATAAGAACAACGATCAGTACTTGGTAAATAACCTCCAAGTGACGAGCGACGGCGGTGAGAGCTTTCGGGTTGTGTTGAACCAGAACGTCGTTTCCGTAGCGTTCGCCGCGTCGGGCAGATGGCTCGCCTGGGCGGTCGCTCCTACCAGTGTGGACATCAATGCGATCTGGCTAACGACCAATGGCGGACGAACCTGGCAGGCCTATGAGCCACCAAGGGTGTAGGTGATCACGATGCGCAAGCTCGCTTTCATGGCAGTCTCGGTCCTGACGCTCGCCCTTGCCGCCTGCACGACCTCGTCCACCCCACCGGCTCGTCACCGATCCACCGGCCTCATCGCCTGGACCTCTACACCGGCACCACCAACCACTTCGAGCACCACGACCACGACAACGCTCGCCCCGGCGCCACTGTGCACCAAAGCCGACCTGCGGATCGGTCCGCCGGTTCAAGGTGCTGCTACCGGTCACATCGGCGTCTCATTCAGACTCACCAACATCGGGAAGGCAACCTGTCGCCTGGAGGGCGATCCCGGCCTGTTTGCCATCATCCAGGCAGGCAAACGAGCCGCGGTTCCCGTCCATCGCGGCACGTTCTTCATCAACGCCGTACCGGGCAACCTGTCGCCGAAAGCGTCCGGGTACTTCGTCATTGCGTCAAGCAGCTTCTGTCTCGGCGAACCGGCCGGTTCCGTGGGCGGGCTTTACCCCGTGCACTATCGCCAACTCATAATCCACTTGCCCGATGGGACGTCCGTCGTCACTGCGGCAAAAAGCCTCTACTGCGGTCCCCTTGAAGTGAGCCAAGTGGGGGTGCAGCCACAGGTACCGGGCGAACTTCCACCGCCGGAACCAGGCACCACCGCCTTCCTACAGGTGAGCGTGCACCTTCCCGCCCGCATCGTCAGCGGTCGGGTCCTCGATTACATCGTCGAGCTTGCGAACCCCGGATCTCGCCCCGTCGCCTTGCAGCCTTGCCCCGGTTACCGCGAGACCCTCGCGGTCTTGCTGTCAAAGACCGCCTTCCAGCGCTCCTACGAGTTGAACTGCCGTGCCGTCGGGCAAATCGGACCTCACAAGACGGTCGGCTTCGAGATGGAGGTACCGGTGCCGAAGGTGAGCAAACTCGCCGAGGCGAAGTTCGTCTGGTTACTCGATACGCCCTACCACCAGGGTTGGGGTCGTCCGATTCGGATCTACCCGTGACCGGGTACGCGAAACGCCGCCCGACCTGCTTCTTGAGATTGTGAAGTCTTCCCTTCGCGCCCTCGGTGCCGTGGTCCTCGCGGGAACCATCGCCGCCTGTACCAACTCCACTGCTCCGGGAATCGTCCACTCGATGCCGGTCGCCCTGAACACGGCGCTCCCGACCAAACTCCCTGTGGTTGACCTCTCGGCCACACCAGCCGGGTGGGTGCCGGTCGTCTACGGCGACGCCCAGGTTTCCGTCCCGGCGACCTGGCACGTTCTGTTCAACGTTTGCGTTATCGGGTCGTCAGTCGGCGACGTGTACCTCAATCCGAGTGGCGGTTTCTGCACATCGCAAGGACCTCCGAAGGGGAGGACGACCGTGACGCTCCTGCCGGTGACGGACGGTGAGTTTCAAGGCTCTCCCAGTTCCTACGGGCAGCGGAGCGTCATCAATGGCATCGCGGTCTACGACCTCTACAGCTATGGTCCAGCGCCGTATGTAGGAACGCACTATCTGGTTCCTTCGCTTGGCGTCGAGGTCGCTGCCGAGGGTCCCCTCGCTCGAATGGTCGTGGACACCCTGACCCGCTCGCCTCGTGCCGTCGCCTTGACTTCCGGACTCGCACCGGCAGTCCCCTCGGGCTGGAGGACAATGGTGTTTGAGGGGCTGGCGTTTGCCGCTCCCTCGTCGTGGCCAGTCACTCGGACCTCGGTCGACCATGGTCTCGGTCATCCCTGTGCGACGCAAGGAGTCGCGCTTATGGATTCGGGTGTGGTCCTGAGCACCGACCAGAAGCCCTACGGGTACGACTGCGTAGCAACCGTGCCTCCCGGCCCGCAAACCCCTCAAGACGGCATCCAAGTTGATACTGGGTCAAAGACGCTGAGCCAGTGGAACCTGCACGTTTTCTTCTCGACCCATTGCCTCAAGCTCCACGGCCTGACCGCCTGCCCGGCAACCTCGCCTGCCTACTCGATCCTCGTCTTCAAGGTGACAGCGCCAGGACACTCGGAGCCCGTCTACGTATCCATCGGGCTGGCAGGCAGCGGCATGGTCGCGAGGACCATCCTGTACTCATTGCGGACTGCATCTCCGAGCCGGACCACCGCCGATTCCACCCGTGTCGTGACAGGGCTTAACGCCTCGTGGCCCTTGGCCCGTCGCTGGACACGGGAGATGGGTGGGCCGATGGTCATCTCGGACGGGCTCGTGCTCTTTCTGTGCGGGCGTGGCTGTGTCGCGGCCGACTACGTGTCGTCTGGGGAAAGGCGATGGACATTTGTCGACCACAAGGACCCCGGCATCTGGGGGATCGTCGCCGCAGGCGGCGTTGTGCTCGCGGCGATGGTGCACGAAGTGCCGAACTCTTGCGAACAATGCAATCAGATCGTGAGCGTCTATCGCATAGATGCGCTCGACGAGACGACCGGACGCCTCCTCTGGTCGTTGCCGACCTCGCCGTCCGGCAGCTCTGAACCCGTTCAGTGGTTCCCGGCGGTGATCGCCGGACACGTCGCGGTTGTGCAGCTGGCAAACAGCGTGGCTCTCGGAGTGGGTCTGCGTAGCGGGCGAGTTCTGTGGCGTTTCGGGCGTCCCTCTTCAGGCTGTGAGCCACAGCCACCGGCAGGAGCCATCCCCGACGTTGAGATAGTCCCGTGCGCCGGGAGGGTGGAGGCACTTGACCCTGCCAGTGGCCGGGTTGTTTGGAAAGCGCCGCCCGCGAGCACGCTGGGACCTGTGACCAGCGCGGTCACGGTCGCGAGTGGCCAAGCACCGGGCGCGGTTGTCATAGAGCTTGGATATGACCGTGCCCCGGCGGGCGTCCCGAGCTTCAAGAGTACCTTCGAGACGGAGAACGCCGCTTTTGACATGAGCGCGATGCTGGTGGTGAACGGCTCGACGGGACGGGCACTCTGGGCGCTTACCGACTTGGCCGGAGATCTGGTGGTCTTCGGCGGTGACGGCTCACTCTGTGTCCAGGCGTTCGCCGGGGTCGAGTGCCGCCAGGGCCTCTCCGGTCGACTCAGATGGTCTTTGGCCACGCCCTCCGTGCGGCCGGGGACCACGCTGCAGTTGTGGAACCCCATACAAGCGTCGAGCAGCGTCATCTACGTCGTCCGCCCAGGACCTGCGGAACCATCATTGGTCACCGGGCACACCTGGTTCCTTGAGCCGTTGAGCATCGTGTCTGGAGCCAAGATCGGAGCCGACACGAAACTGCCCGAAGTGCCTCCCGACCCCTACGGAATAGCGCAACCCCCGCAGATCGCGGCAGTAGGAGATGGTGTCGTGATCGTCACTATCGGAGAGGGCGGGCAACAACGAACCTTCGCGTACGGCCCGGACCGGACGGCGGGTGCCTCAAGAGGCACATGATTTGCTCTATTACCTCGACTTCAAGCTCTCCTGATCCGACCCGCTGAACCACAAGGGAGTACCTACCTGAACGGGTGGCCGATGCTGGCGGCAACAATGCGGTACTTGGCCCTGGCCGCCGCTGGCGGTACCGAACCATGATGCCATGCGGTCTTAGGCTTAGAAGACATGAGGTACCTATCGTTTCCAACCGACCAGATCGTCGGAACCCTCGATTGGCTCGGGGCGTGGAGCAGCACCGAAGAACCACCAATCTTGGCGACGGGCGTCGTTGAGGTGCCAGAGGATGCGGACGTCTCGCTCTCGGTTATGCCGATCCAGTCGGTCGAGCGAGATCCCTTCGGTGGTGGCGGCTTGATCACGAGTCGTATCACGCGGGACGGAGAGGTCGTAAGTGAGCGAACGTCGAGCCAGAGCTGGCGACTCTCGGGCGGCGGTGGACCGCCACTGCACCTCGGTTTCTTGCAAGCGCTTCCGAGGGACAGCATCGAGAGTCTCAACATGACTGGCGCCACCGTGCTGGCCGAGTCGCTCAACGCATTGCCGCACTTGGCATCGGGCCTGAAGCGTCTCTACTTGGGACATACCGACTTCGGGGATGAGGTTCTGCAGTACGTGGCACAGCTTGAGAATCTGACTTACCTGCAGACCTGGGGAAACAGGTTCACCGATCACGGTGTACAGCAACTTGCCGCTCTTCAAGCATTGGAGATGCTCTACCTCGAAGAGGAGGATCTGTCACCAGCAGCGTTCGACTTCGTGACGCAGTTACCCCACCTCACTCGGCTCGGGGTGGCCGATGAGTGGCCAGCCGAACGCCGGTCGGTCCTTCGGACACGGTTTCCGGGCCTCGTCCGGTAGCTCGTGCACC
>Ga0181522_10002295_pt1 | contig 10955 bp, 10 predicted proteins | sample PEATcosm2014_Bin_27_FD_121103 | JGI IMG/M metagenome (GOLD analysis project Ga0181522, IMG submission 121103) | Peatland microbial communities from MTU Mesocosm Facility, Houghton, MI, USA - PEATcosm2014_Bin05_10_metaG | ecosystem: Environmental > Terrestrial > Soil > Wetlands > Peat | place...
GCCGTGGCCGGCGGCGGATCGTTTCTGTCGTTTCCGGCGCTGCTGGGAATGAATATTCCCCCAGTGCAGGCCAACGCAACAAATACTGTGGCCATCTGGCCCGGCCAATTGACCTCCGTTGCCGCGTATCGCCAGGACGTGCGCAGAAATCTAAGCTCGGCCTGGTTGATGGGTCTTGCCGGTTTGCTGGGCGGCACCGCCGGAGCAGTCGTTCTGCTGAACACACCGCAGAAGACGTTTCTGCATCTTGTGCCTTGGCTGCTGCTGGGCGCCGCAACCACATTCGCTGTCAGCGGGCCGGTGTCGCGCGCGCTGGCGCGATTGAATAAGTCACGAGCCGAGCGTGCCGTGGCTGGTGAGGCGCATGCTCCGCGCCGGGTGCCGCTGTTTTTTGCCGCCGTCGCCGTCAGCTTTTATGTCGGATACTTTGGCGCAGGCGCGGGATTCCTCTTCATGACGCTGCTGGCGCTCTTCGGCTATGAGGACATGAATGCGATCAATGCTCTCAAGGTCGTTGGCAATCTTCTGGCCAACGGCATCGCCTTCGTCATCTTTATCGTCGATGGGCAGGTCGTGTGGCGCCTTTGCCTCGCGGCAATGATCGCGGCCGCGATTGGCGGCTACGTTTCGGCAAGCCTGGGCCGGCGGGTGCCGCAGCCGGTTCTGCGCGGGCTGGTGGTTCTGATCGGGCTTTCCATGGCGGCGTGGTTCTTCTGGAAGGACCGCTAGCACGACGGCAGGGTCGAGGAGACCGGGGATCGAAACCTCGGCGACGAGATAGTAAATCGGCGGTTTGCGGCCGCCGACTCCCGACCTCCGATCCCTGATCCCTGTAAACTGTACTTATGAGCCACGAAGGCATCCGTTTCGCCTCGAAAGACGATCAGGCCCGCGAGAGCCAGGAAAACCGCCCGCTTGCCCGAATCGCCTACACACCTGAGAAGGTGCGCGTGCTGTTGACTGAAGGCAAAGGCCTGGAGATCGACTGGGCAGACGGTCACAAGAGCGCGTGGGGATTCGCGTGGCTGCGCGAGGCCTGCCCTTGCGCGACGTGCGTCGATGAGCGCACGCAGCAGGGACGCAAGCCCGGCCAGCCCAAACCGAAGGCCGCGGGTCTGCTTCCCATGTACACGCCGCCGCCGAAGCCGGCCAGTGCGCATGCAGTGGGCCGCTACGCCATCCAATTCAATTGGCAGGACGGCCACTCCGGTGGAATCTATTCTTGGGAGTATCTGCGCCGCGTGTGTCAATGCCAGGAGTGCACTTTCGCGCGGGCCGAGGCCACGGGCACGCCAAACTAGTTCGTCGCAAATCTCCGGTCCGCATTCCACTACAATTTCCCCATGAAGATTGGATTTTTGGGAATTGGTAAGATGGGCGCGCCGATGGCACGGCATCTGATCGCCGCCGGCCACGAGCTTTCGGTGTGGAATCGCACGGAAGGGAAGACGGAACCGTTGCTGCGCGAAGGTGCGATTGCCGCAGCCACTCCGGCAGAGGCCGAACTGGGTGCCGACGCCGTGGTCACGATGCTCTTTGACGATGCGGCCCACGAAGAGGTACTGTTTGGCGCAAACGGATTGATGGATGCGCTGAGCCCAGGCGCGCTGCATATTTCGTGCAGCACCATCAGCGTAGCGCTGAGCGAGCGTCTGACAGCGGAGCATGCGCGCCGCGGAATTGATTTCGTGGCTGCGCCGGTTTTTGGGCGGCCTGAGGTCGCGGAGCAGGGACGGCTGTGGATTGTGGCCGCCGGGGCTGACGACGCCGTAGCCAGGGCGCGCCCGCTGCTCGAGCCAATGTCGCGGGGAATTTCAGTTGTCGGAATCGAGCCGCCGCATGCGCATGCGGTCAAGCTCGGCGGCAACTTCCTCATCAGTGCAATGATTTATTCGCTGAGCGAGGCATTTGTGTATGCCGAGGGGCAGGGAATCAATCCGGAGTTGTTTCTCGAAACCATCAACAGCGCACTGTTCCAGTCGCCGTTCTACGCAATGTACGGCAAGGTAATGCTGCATCCTCCTGAGAAACCCGGCGCCACAATCGAATTGGGAGAAAAGGATTTGCGCCTGCTGCGCGAAGCCGCGGCCGAACGCGACACGCATTTGAGCTTGCCGGATGTGCTCGCTGGAGTCTTTGCGCGCGCCCGGGCGGCAGGGCTTGCCAAGGAAGATTGGGCGATTGGCCAGTACCGCATGTCACAACAGGGCAACGTAGCGCGCTTATAAGATAAATCTCAGATGAAGCTCAAAGAGAAGATCGTTTTTATTACTGGCGCCAGCGCCGGTATCGGCGCTGCTACCGCGTTGGCCTTTGCGGCCGAAGGCGCTCGTTTGTTGCTAGCCGCCCGCCGTGCCGGCAAACTGGCCGAAGTTGCGTCGCGTGCGCTTGAGCGCGGAGCAGCCGCAGTGCACTCCATTGATCTGGATGTCCGGAACCGCCCTGCGGTCCAGCGCGCCGTCGACGAGTTGCCGACGGAGTGGGCCGAGATCGATGTGCTCGTCAACAACGCAGGTCTCAGCCGAGGCATGGAGAAGCTCTATACCGGCAAGATCGAAGACTGGGAAGAAATGATCGACACCAACATCAAGGGCCTGTTGTATGTGGCGCGCGCTGTTGTTCCCGGCATGGTGGTGCGCGGCCGGGGCCATGTGGTGACCCTGGGGTCGATGGCTGGCGAACTGGTCTATCCCAACGGTGCGGTTTATTGCGGCAGTAAGGCGGCGGCACGCATGATCAACGACGGCCTGCGCGAAGATCTGCTGGGAACGCCGGTTCGCGTCACCAGCGTCGATCCCGGCTTGGTTGAAACCGATTTTTCGCTGGTTCGCTTCCATGGCGACGCGGGCCGGGCGGCCAAGGTGTACAAAGGCATCGCACCGCTTACGGCTGAAGACGTTGCCGACGTGATTCTGTGGACTGTGACGCGGCCTGACCACGTGAACATCGCGCGCGTCTCGCTGACTTCAGTGAATCAGGCCAACACATTACTGATTCACCGTGAGGAGTAGCCGGCGCGGTCTTTCCGGCCTGCTATCTACCACCCACATCTCTTCGGGCGCCAGGCAAGCGCCCCTGCGGAAATCTTCCGCTCCGAGAAATTCTCTGGCTGCTTTATCCGATTGACTGAATCTGCTTCTCCACCTGGGCCAATGCGGCCTCAAGAGCTGCGCGGCGGCCCGGATTCGAGGTCCGCTGCGAAAGAATGCTTTCGCGCTGCAGATTGAGCGATTGTTTTTGTCTTTCGCGCGTGGCACGCTTCAGTTCCGCCGCGCGCCGGTCCTCTTCACTCACGTAGCCGCTATCGCGGCCGGCGCGGGAGTCCTGCAAGGCATTTGCCATCTGTTCCTCCACCGATTTACTTTCCCATCCACGGGCCATATCTTCATTCTACGAGGCTTTTGAGAGTTTGAGTCCCGCAGAGTGATGAGGTCGCACCAGGAAAGGACATTGAACCCTCATGCGCGCTTGGCAGCTTTCAGCGTTTGGCATTGATTCTTTGGAGTTTGTGGAGCGGGAATTACCGCCGCCCGACACTGGCGAAGTCCTGGTCGGAGTGCGCGCTGTTTCCTTCAACTATCGCGACCTGATGGTTGTGAAGGGGCTTTACAACCCCAGAATGAACCTGCCACGCATTCCGTGCTCCGACGGAGCGGGCGAAGTGGTAGCCATCGGTTCGGGGGTCAACCGATGGAAACCCGGCGACCGGGTTGCCGGAATCTTCATGCAGAATTGGCTCGATGGGCCTCCGACTGCGGCCAAGATGCGCGGCGCGTTGGGCGGCGATATCGACGGCATGTTGAGCGAGTTTGTTGTGCTGCAAGAGGACGGCCTGGTTCCGTTGCCGGATCACCTCAGCTTTCAGGAAGCGGCAACTTTGCCCTGCGCGGCTGTGACGGCATGGAATGCGCTTGCCGCCGGACAACTGAAGCCGGGATCTACGGTTCTCATCCAGGGCACAGGTGGAGTCTCGATCTTTGCGTTGCAGTTCGCGAAATTGAAGGGCGCGCGCGTCATCGGCATCTCCAGTAGCGATGAAAAACTCGAAAGGGCCGCTGAATTTGGCCTGGATGCGGGCCTCAATTACCGTGAGAATCCCGACTGGGATCAATGGGTGCTGGAGCAAACAGACGGCGAGGGCGTCGATCTGGTGGTAGAAGTGGGTGGTGCGGGCACCCTGGTCCGCTCGCTCAGGTCTGTTCGCCGCGGCGGCACTGTGGCCCAGATCGGAGTCCTCACCACGAGCGATGCTCCATTCCCCGTACCTTTGATCCTCCATAAACTTGCACGCATCCAAGGAATCTATGTAGGTTCGCGAGAGGATTTTGTGGAGATGAATCGCGCCATTTCGCTGGCTGAATTGCGTCCCGTCGGCGAAGAGTTCGACTGGAGCCACACGCGCGAGGTATTCAGGCGCATGGAAGAAGCCAGCCACTTTGGCAAGCTGGTGTTGACCGTGAGTTGACCGTTATCAGCAGGTCAGCAACTTGCAAGTCAGCGAGTTAGCGGAATTTGAATTCCACCCAGGCAGCAAAGAATAAAGGCGCGGCGAGCAATCGAGCGGCCGGCGGGGAACCTGCCGGTTCGCAATCCCGCCACCCCACTGGTTTAGATTGATCTTGTGGATAGGTACGAAAAAATGCTGGCCGTTGCAATCGAGGAAGCTCGGCTGGGACTTGCTGAGGGAGGTATTCCAATCGGCGCGGCGCTGTTTACGCGCGAAGGCACAATGTTGAGCCGCGGGCGCAATCGGCGAGTTCAGCAAGGCGATCCCAGCGTCCACGGCGAAACTGACGCCTTTCGCCGAGCGGGACGGCAACGCAGCTACCGCAACCTGGTGATGGTGACCACACTTGCGCCGTGCTGGTATTGCAGTGGACTGGTTCGGCAGTTTCGCATTGGCACGCTGGTGGTGGGCGAGAGTCGCAACTTCGCTGGAGGTCTTGACTGGCTGCGCGACAATGGCATCGAAGTGATCGATCTCGATAATCGCGAGTGCCGCGAAATGCTCAAAGGATTTATCACCGAGCATCCGGAAATCTGGAACGAAGACATCGGGGAAGAGTGAGAAAAGCAGCTCTTGGCTTCCATCGCTTAGCTTTCAGCCTTTCTGTCTCGATGGCGAAGCAAATCCCGCAAATTCGAACGAACAGGAAAGCTACCAGGAACAGGTGAATCATGCTGAATGAGCAAACAGAAATCCAGTTGCACGGAAATTCGATTGTCAGCGGCGAGTCAAGGACGGGAGCAGGAGCTACGTTTCACGGCGTGGACCCTTCCACAAGCGCACAACTCGAACCTGTCTATCATTGTGCGACGGTTGAGGACTTGAACGTCGCCGCCGATCTGGCCGACGAGGCGTTCGCGACTTTCAGCAAGCTTTCAGGCGGGGAAAAGGGACGCTTCCTGCGCCACATCGCGGCCGGCATCGAATCCATTCTCCCGGAACTGGTTGAACGCGCTCACAAAGAAACGGCGCTGCCTGAGGCGCGCCTGAAGGGCGAGGCAGCGCGCACCATGAATCAGCTCAAACTCTTCGCGCAGGTCGTGGAGGAGGGATCTTGGGTGAACGCGCGCATCGATCCCGCCCAACCCGATCGCACACCACTGCCGCGCTCCGATATCCGCTCCATGATGCGACCGCTCGGGCCGGTTGCCGTATTTGGCGCAAGCAATTTTCCTCTGGCCTTTTCAGTCGCTGGTGGTGACACGGCTGCGGCCTTCGCGGCCGGAAACCCAGTGATCGTGAAAGCGCATCACGCGCACCCCGGCACAAGCGAGATGGTCGGCCAGGTCATCGCTCGCAGCGTGAAGGAGTGCGGTTTGCCTTCGGGCGCATTCGCGCTGCTTTTTGGTGCGGGTTCTGAAATTGGCGCGGCGCTCGTGGACCATCCCAAGGTGAAAGCCGTGGGCTTTACCGGCTCGTTATCGGCCGGGAAGGCGCTCATGCAGCGGGCCGCAGCGCGCCCAGAGCCCATCCCCTGCTTTATGGAGATGAGCAGCGTCAATCCCGTCTTCGTTCTTCCCGAAGCGCTTTACACTCGCTACGAAAAAATTGCCGGCGGACTTTTCGGCTCGTTCACCCTTGGCGTGGGCCAGTTCTGCACCAAGCCGGGACTTGTTTTTCTGCCGCGCAACGCAAATGCGGACATGTTTACGGATGAGCTCAAGCTGCAGGTGGAGCGGGCCGGCGAGGCACCGATGCTGACTGAGGGAATCTCGAAGAGCTATCGAACGGGAGTGGCGCGAAGAGAAAACCACCGAGGCGTGGAGACGGCCGCGAAGGCGCCTGAACCGCGCGGCAATGGGTACACTTCGCCCGTTCTGTTCCAGGTGAGCGGCGCCGAACTCCTCAGCAATCCTGAACTGGCTGGCGAGGTCTTCGGGCCCAGCACGCTGATCATCCGCTATGAGAACCGGGAAGAGCTGCTGGCGCTTGCTCGTTCTCTCGAGGGCCAACTGACCGCTACGTTGCATGGGACCGACAAGGATCTGGCCGATTTTGCTGACCTCGTCGCAATATTGGAGCGCAAGGCAGGCAGGCTCGTCGTGAATGGCTTTCCTACCGGCGTCGAAGTTTGCCACGCCATGGTCCATGGTGGACCGTATCCTGCGACCAGCGACAGCCGCGCGACGTCCGTCGGCACCTACTCGATTTATCGCTTCGTTCGCCCGGTTTGCTATCAGGATTTTCCGCAAGCGGCATTGCCGGAGGAACTCAAGAACGAGAATCGAATGGGAATCTGGCGCATGGTCGACGGTCAATTCACGCGCGATTCGGTTCCGTTGAAGGCTTAGAGCCAGGAAGGCAAAACGTAACGCCTCCGGCGATCATCAGCGAGACCGACATGGCCAGAAAGCCTGCGCGCGAATTCCCGGTGATGGCCTGAAGCCATCCCACCAGCCATGTGCCGACGAATCCGCCAAATGCGCCAAATCCGTTCACGAGGGCGATCACCTGCCCGGCGACGTTGCGCGGGAGCATCTCCGGCATGATGGAAAAGAATGGACCATAAGGTGCGTACATTGCGCCGCCGGCCACGATGAGCGATGCATATCCAAGCCAGAAGTTGTGCCCCGCGGTTGCGTAGGAACAGAAGAGACCAACGCCCGAGAGGATGAGGAACGGCCAGACGAAGACCTTCCGGTTGAGTGCGCGGTCAGAAAACCAGGCCACCGCGATCATGAGAAAGACGGCAAGCAGGAAGGGCGCAGCGCTGAGCAGGCCGATGGCTTCGATGCCGCGCGACGAACCGGATCGAATCATCTCGGGAATCCACAATACAAGGCCGTAGATACCAAAGCTCCAGAAAAAATATTGCGCGCACAGCAGCAGCACGCCGGTGACCCGAAAGGTCGCGCGAAAATTCTTGAGCTGAGGCAGAGCGGTTTGCTCCAACGCAAGCTCGCGCTCCAAGTGTTCGCAGCAATCTTGTCCCATCCAGTGCGCCTGCTCTGGCCGGTCGCGCGCCACAAGCAGCCAAACGAATGCCCAAACGATCGAGGGGATGCCCTCGAGAATGAAAGTCATCTGCCAGCCGACGGCTTTGATCAGGAATCCGGTGACAGCGGACATCCACGTGACCGTGACCGGATTGCCGAGGATCAGGATCGCATTGGCCCGCGAGCGCTCCGCGCGCGTGAACCAGTTCGTGAGCAAAATGATCATGGAGGGCAGAATGAGGCTTTCTGCCGCGCCCAGCAGCAGGCGATCGATGACGAGCAGCCAGTATGCATGGATGACGCCGGTGAGCCCGGAGAATATTCCCCAGCTTATGAGCGCGAAGAAAACCAGCCTGGTAGCGCTGCGCCGCATGGCGTACATCGCCGCTGGAATTTGCAGGGCCGTGTAGCTGAGAAAGAAGACAGAGCCGAGAAATGCGGTGCGCGACTGGGTGATGTTGAGCGTCTGCGCGAGTCCCGCAGCGGCGCCAAAGCCGAAGTTTGACCGGCCGAGATAAGCAAGGCTATAGGTGATGAAGACAACCGGCATGAGGTACAGCCAGCGACGGCGCAATCCTGCCGGTTGCCGCGCCGCGTTCTCGAAGCTTTCCACTGGCACAGGAGCTTTATAGCACTCCGACCGGCGAACCGGCTGCAAGCCTCGCCCTCTATACTGGACTCCGGAATGGGCTTTCCTATCGAATCAATCCCGCTGAATGCGGTTCTGGAAACCGACGATCCGAGCCTGATGCAGGTGGCGACGCACGCTCCCGGACCCGCGGGAAAGCTTCCTCTGACTGCCGAGATGCTGCTCAATGAGCCGTCGGGCAACTTGTTCGGGCTGACCCAGAATGCTGGTATGGGCTGGGATCCGGCGCGGATGCTCGACCCGGAATTCCTGATTTTGAGCACGCATGGCGGCCTGCGAGCAGAAAACGGTGAGCCCATCGCGCTGGGCTTCCATACAGGCCACTGGGAAGTGGGCCTGCTGGTGGCCGCGGCTGCGCGCGAAATGAAAACCCTCCATGCAAAGCCATTTGCGGGCGCGTGTACTGATCCGTGCGACGGCCGCACGCAGGGCACCGCCGGAATGATGGATTCGCTCCCGTTCCGCAACGATGCCGCCATGGTTTTGCGCCGCCTGATGCGCTCGCTGCCGACCGGCAAGGGCGTGATGGGTATTGCAACGTGCGATAAGGGATTGCCTGCGATGATGATGGCGCTCGCTTCGTCAGGCAGCAAACCCGCAGTGCTGGTTCCCGGGGGCGTGACGTTGCTTCCGGAATCGGGCGAGGACGCTGCGAAGATACAGACCATCGGGGCGCGCTTTGCGCAGGAACAGATCACCCTGGACTACGCTTCGGATGTGGGCTGCCGCGCCTGCGCTTCGCCCGGCGGGGGATGCCAGTTCATGGGCACGGCAGCTTCATCGCAGGTGGTTGGCGAGGCGCTGGGGCTATCATTGCCCCACACGGCTCTGGCTCCCTCGGGCCTGCCGGTTTGGCTCGACGGAGCAAAACGCTCAGCCCGCGCGATTCTGCGGCTGCATCAACTTGGAATTGGCACGCGTGACATTCTCACCCCGGCGGCGGTGCGCAACGCAATGGTGTTGCACGCTGCATTCGGCGGATCGACGAACCTGTTGTTGCATCTTCCTGCAATAGCACATGCGGCCGGCTTGAAGCGGCCTGCGGTTTCTGACTGGGTTGAGGTCAATCGCCAGGTTCCGCGCCTGGTGGATGCGCTGCCAAATGGGCCGCAGAACTTTGCGACGGTGCAGGTATTTCTTGCCGGCGGCGTTCCAGAAGTGATGCTTTCGCTGCGCGCGGGAGGGCTGCTGGATACAAGCGTGAAGACAGTAAGCGGTGAGACGCTGGGCGCGTGCCTCGATTGGTGGGAGCAGAGCCCGAGGCGGGCCACTTTGCGACAGGCTTTGCAGGAGCAGGACAACATCGATCCAGATGACGTGATCATGTCGCCCGATCGCGCGCGCTCCCGCGGACTCTCATCTACCGTCTGCTTTCCCATCGGCAATTTGGCGCCCGAGGGTTCGGTCATCAAATGCACCGCGATCGACCCTTCATTGGTGGGCGAAGACGATGTTTACCTGCATACGGGGCCGGCAAGAGTGTTTGTTAGCGAAACGGCGGCCATCCGCGCCATCAAGGCCGGTCAGATCGCGGAGGGCGACGTGATCGTTCTGATCTGCGGCGGCCCGCTGGGCGCGGGAATGCAGGAGATTTACCAGGTGACTTCAGCGCTCAAGCAGTTGCCTCACTGCAAGCATGTTGCCGTATTGACTGATGCGCGATTCAGCGGCGTTTCGACGGGAGCATGCATTGGCCATATCAGCCCCGAGGCACTCGCGGGAGGTCCGATTGGCAAAGTCTGGGATGGCGACAGGATTGAGATTGTGATCGACCGCAAGAACTTGACGGGAACGGTCCAATTGGCCGGATATGGCGACGAAATGTTCAGCGCCGAAGCGGGCACGCGGCGGCTTGAGCAGCGCAAATCGCGTTCCGATCTGGCTCCGCATCCCGAACTGCCCAAGGATACGCGCTTGTGGGCTGCGCTGGTGCAAGCCAGCGGCGGCGTCTGGGGCGGCTGCGTTTACGACGTCGATCAAATCGTTTCCAAGTTGGAGAAAAAACCGTGAAGCTCTACCGCACCAGCGGCGGAAACTACGTGGAGAATGGCGGAAGCTACTATCAGGTTCCCGAGTCCCAGTGGGATGTTCTTGTCGCGCACGAGAATCTGCGGGCATATCTTGGGTCAGTCCTTCAAGCGGGAAAACCGGCAGCGAATTTTCCTTCCGCGCAGATTGAGGCGCCAATCGGCAGCCAAGAAGTGTGGGCTGCAGGCGTTACTTACTATCGCAGCCGCAGCGCGCGCATGGCTGAGGCCAAGGACGCCGGTGCTGGCGACTTTTACGACCGCGTCTACACAGCAAAGCGGCCGGAGTTGTTCTTCAAGGCCACGCCCAGCCGGGTTGTGGGGCCCGGTGCGTCGGTTCGGATTCGTTGCGACGCAAAATGGTCGGTTCCCGAGCCGGAGCTGACGGTGCTGATCAGCCCGCGTGGCCAGATTGTGGGCTACACAATTGGCAACGATATGAGTTCGCGCGATATCGAGGGCGAAAATCCTCTGTATCTCCCGCAGGCGAAGGTTTATAACGGCAGTTGTGCGCTTGGTCCCTGTGTATTTCTCAGCAGTGAGCCTTTACCGGTCACGACCCCGATCCGTCTCGATATCGAACGCAATGGCGCGAGCGTCTTCAGCAACTCGACCACGTTGGCTGAGCTCAAGCGGCCAATCCCCGAGTTGATCGAGTACCTTTTCCGCGAGACGAGCTTTCCATCCGGCGCTTTCCTCATGACAGGAACTGGCATTGTGCCTCCGGACGATTTCACGCTTGCGGTGGGGGATCGTGTTCGCATTACCATCGATCCGATTGGGACCCTGGAGAATGTTGTCGCGCAGGGCCGGTAGGTTACGGCTCTAAGATTCAA
>Ga0181522_10002296_pt1 | contig 10952 bp, 8 predicted proteins | sample PEATcosm2014_Bin_27_FD_121103 | JGI IMG/M metagenome (GOLD analysis project Ga0181522, IMG submission 121103) | Peatland microbial communities from MTU Mesocosm Facility, Houghton, MI, USA - PEATcosm2014_Bin05_10_metaG | ecosystem: Environmental > Terrestrial > Soil > Wetlands > Peat | place...
ACCTCCAGGAGGGGGGTGAGGAGGAGCTTCGCGCCGAGGCCGAGGGGGCCCTGGCGCCACGGCGCCAGATCGCCTCTGTGCCCGTGGTCGTGAACCTCCGTGATACGGGCACGCTCGGCCTGGCCGGGCCGATAGCGGCGGTCAGCAGTCTCGCCCGCTGGCTGACGATCCAAGCCGCGGCGCTCCACAGCCCCGGTGAGCTGGTCATCCTGGCGGCGTTGACGCCCGAGTCCGCAGAAGACTTCCGGTGGCTGAAGTGGCTTCCCCATCTGCGACCCGACAGAGTCGGGGTGCTTGCATCGCCGATCTCCGTGGGCCGAGCCGACGGAGAGTCGCTGCTGGGCGAGATCCGCGATCTCGTTCGGCAGCGCCGGCTCCAGGCCCGCTCGCAGGGTCCCGAAGGGAGCCCCCCGCAGGTTCTGCTGGTGATCGACGAGGACACAGAGGTCGACCGGTCGCTGCTGACGGCGGCACTTTCAGAGGCGGCGGCTGTAGGCGTCTCGTGCATCTGGCTGGGCCGGAGCGTTCGCGGCCTGCCCAGCCAGACCACGTCGATAGCGGAGCTGGATCAGAGCCGGGCGCTCCTGACGCTGACAGACGTGGCAAGCGGACAGGCCATCGAGCACGTCAGCGCCGAGTCGCTGTCCGTGGCGCTGGCGGAGCGGGTCGCCCGCCAGCTCGCACCGGTGCGCGACGTGGCAGAGCTGGCTCGCGCCGGTGACATCCCCAAGCGCGTAGCGCTGCTCGATCTACTCGACTTGCTCCCGCCGACGTCGCAGGCGCTGCAACAGCGTTGGTCACAGTGGCGCGGGGACCTGCGCGCGGCAGTAGGTGTGGGCGCCGAGGGAACCCTGGAGCTCGACCTCAGGGCCGAAGGCCCCCACGCGCTCATCGCTGGAACCACCGGCTCGGGCAAGAGCGAGTTGTTGCGCACCTTCGTCGCGGCGGCAGCTGCCGCCATCCCACCCGATCGGTTGTCGTTCCTGCTGGTCGACTACAAGGGCGGCGCCGCCTTTGCGCCCTGTGCAGCCCTGCCGCACGTGGTCGACATCGTCAGCGACCTCGACGAGCATCTGGCGGAGCGCGCCCTGGTGTCGCTCAACGCAGAGCTCAAGCGGCGCGAGCGGATACTCGCCGAGGCCGGGGCCAAGGACCTGCTGGAGCTGACCAGACGCGACCAGGCGGGCGCGCCCCCCGTGCTGGTCATAGCCGTGGACGAGTTCGCCAAGCTCCGCGACGAGGTGCCTGAGTTCGTCGACGGGGTGGTCGACATCGCCCAGCGGGGGCGCTCGCTCGGCGTGCACATGGTGCTCGCCGCGCAGACCCTCCGGAACGCCTTCACGCCGGCGATCAGGGCGAACACGAACCTGCGCCTCGCGCTGAGGGTGGCCGAGGAGTCCGAGAGCGAGGACATGATCGCCAGTCCCCTCGCGGCCCGCATCCCCAGCGGAGAGAGCTCACGCGGACGGGCTTTCGTCCGCACCGGGCATGGCGAGCTCCGTGAGTTCCAGGCGGCTTACGTGAGCGGGCGCAGCGACCTCCACGGCGACCGTGGCATCAGCGTCGAGGAGTACGCGATCGCGGCGATCGGCAGCGACGAGGCCGGCCAGCGTTCCTCGGACGCCGACGCAGACAGCGACCTGACCGCGCTCGGCCAGGCTGCGTGCAAGGCGAAGCTGGCACTCGGCCTGTCGACACCCGCAGCACCCTGGATGCCCGTGCTGCCCGAGCTGCTGGACCTGGCCCAACTGGGGCAACACGACCCGGGGCGTCCGGCGATCGGCCTCCTCGACATGCCTCGGGAGCAGCGTCAGGACGAGCTCGTCCTGGACCTGAAGGGGCGGGGGCATGCCGCGATCTTCGGTGCCGGCAACAGCGGCAAGACGACCGCCTTGACAAGCGTCGCGCTGGCGCTGGCCTCGTCCTCGGGGGGCATGTCCATCTACGCGCTCGACGCTGCGGGGGGCGGCCTGTCGGGGCTCGCCGGACTGGCCCACTGCGGGGGCGTAGTGGGCGTGGAGGAAACCGAGCGGGTCACGCGCCTGATGCGGATGCTGCTGCGCGAGGTTGAGCGACGGCACCGCGACGGCGAGGCGTTTGAGGGTTCCAGCCACCGGACCGTGCTGCTCCTGGACGACCTCGGTTCGTTCGCGCAGGCGTACGATCGACCCGGTCTGGACACGCCTTACCAACAGCTCCAGCAGATCCTTTCGGGAGGCAGGGCGGCTGGCGTTCACGTCGTGCTCTCGGCGGCGCGGCGCGGTGCGCTGCCGGCATCCCTGGCGGCTCACATCGGTCAGCGCCTGGTGCTGCGCATGCCCTCCGAAGAGGACATGCTCTCCCTTGGGCTCGACCCGAAGGTGGTGCGCGGCGCCCGCCTGCCGGCAGGTCGCGGCTTCACCCAGGACAATCTCGAATTTCAGATAGCCGTGCCGGTGGCGGACGGGGCGAGACTGAGCACGGAGACGGCCGTGCGCTCGGTCGACGCCGGTAAACCGCCCTCGGTCAGACGTGTCGAGGTGCTTCCGGCTCAGGTCGAGCGGATCTCGCTGGGGCCGTCGAGAAGCCTCGCGGCGTTGCCGATCGGGGTATCAGACGATCTGCTCGAGCCTGCCACGTTGGACCTGACCGAGATGCACCTGCTCGTAGTCGGGCCGTACAGGAGCGGCCGCAGCACGCTGCTGGCGACCGTCGCGGGGGCCGTAAGGGAGGCGGCACCGGATGCGCCACTCAGCCTGCTCGCGCCGCGACGTAGCCCGCTGCGTGACCTGGAGCTCTGGTCCGAGTCGGCCGCCGGCGCAGAGACATGCGCCGAGGCGGCGACGAGGCTGCTGGGACGGCTGGAAGCCGGCGAGCTGGGGACGAGCCCGGGGCTGGTCGTGATCGACGACGGAGGCGAACTGACGGACGCCCGGACCATCACGCAGCTAGAGCGCCTCATCCGACTCGCGCGAGACACGGAGCTCAGGGTGGTGGCTGCCGTTGAGACGGGGGCGGCGCGGGGCATCGGCAACGGGTGGATAAGGGAGCTGCGACGAGAGGGGCACGGAGTCCTGCTTCAGCCCGACCTCTCAGCCGATGGAGACCTCCTGGGCGTGCGACTGCCGCGCAGCGTGCCAGTCCCCATGTCCCCAGGACGAGGCTTCTTGGTGTCGCGTGGAGCGGCTGAGCTGCTGCATGTCGCCCAGTGACATCGGCGCGATCGATCCGCTCCCGAATATGTTGACTTGTTGAACTTTGCTCCGGTACTGTCTTGCAGCCGACTGAACACTGGACGATCTCGAAAGGAAACCGATGGCACTCATCAAGGTGACAGCGGAGGAACTGTCCTCCACATCAGCACAGCTGACAAACGCGGCCGCACAGATTGAGGCGGAGAACAGCCAAGCGATGAGCCAGGTTCAAGCGCTTGTGGGCGCGGGCTGGCAGGGTGCCGCGTCAGGTGCCTTCGAGGCGGCTTTCGCGCAGTGGAAGACCGGCGCCGATCAGGTCCAGAGCGCGCTCAGTCAGATCAGCCAGCTCCTCAACACCGCCGCTGGCTCCTACGAAAGCACCGAGTCTCAGATCGCGTCGTCCTTCGGCGGCTGAGGGACCTTGTGGGGAGCTTCGCTGTCAGCACCGAGGATCTACAGGCTCTCGTCTCTAGCCTGTCGGCGTTGGTGGATGAGCTCGGCCAAGCGGGCAGCTTCTCACCCGATGTCGGATCTGCCGGCAGTCCGAACGTCGAATCCAGCATGCAGTCGTTTTTCTCGGAGTGGTCCGACGGGCTTCACAAGATTCAAGAAAACATCGACGAATTCACAGAACGCTTGTCGGTGGCGGCGCAGAAGTATCAGGGAACAGACAGTTCGATCGCGTCGGCGTTCGGGGGATAGACAATGCTGGCAGGGGGCTCGATACTCGGTGCGGACGCGATACCGGGCGACGTCGGAGGGCTCGAAGGTCTAGCCGGACAGCTGAGCACGACGGCTGCAGACGTACAGTCGATCCAGTCGCGGATCTCCTCGGAAGGTCTGGCGGGAAGTTGGTCGGGTCATGCCGCGGACGCCTTCCGCGCGGCTCTGAACGACCTTCCCGCCGAGCTGGAGAAGCTTCACGGCTCGTTCGGCGCGGCAGCGCAGGTGCTACGCAGCTATTCGTCCTCGCTCGGGGAGTTCCAGGGGCGGGCAGACTGGTACGCGGAACAGATTGAACACACCGAAGGCGAGCTGCGAGGAGCCCAACAGCGGCACAGCGCCGCGCAGTCTGACTACACGGCGGCAACCCACGCCTACGTGAGTGCCGGGGACCCGATCACCAAGGCCAGCGCCCAACAGAGCCTCGACCACGCCGGAGCGAGCGCGGCCAGAGCTGCGGGTGAAGTCGACGAGATCAGCGGAAGGATCTCGAGCCTGCGTACCGCTGCTCACGCCAACCGCAGGGAATTCGAAGTCGCAGCTTCTGCATGCTGCTCGGGCCTGGACTCGGCAAGTCACCTCGGCATTCGCAATTCCTTCAGCAGCTGGTGGGATCGAAACGTCGTCCACGGGATACCCGGCAAAGCGCTCCACGACGTCGAGGGGGCGGTGGCCTGGACGGGACATGAGATCGAGGACGCTGGCAAGAGCGTCGTGCACTGGGCGGAGACGACGGTTAAGGATGTGCGGGCGTTGCTGGATCGTCCATCGTGGGACACGCTGCGAGCGGTGATCGAGGATCTCAAAGGGCCGCTCGCAGTGGCTGGTGTGCTGTTGGCCATCGCGGCGGTTGTCGTCGCCCCCGAGAGCCTCCCGTTCCTTCTGGCAGCATCGGCGGACCTGACCGAGGTCAACGCCGGACTTGATGTCGCGGTCGCGAGCGGAGACGGAGTGGCAGCACTCGAGGGAGACGAGGAGGCCCGCAGCCGCCTGATCGGAGATGCCGCGGACCTCGCGCTCGATGAGGTCTCTGTCCACGACATTCCAGACGACGAGGGCTTCCTCAATGAGAACGCTGCGCTGAGAAGCAAGCTCGAGAGCCGTACCACCCTCTACGAACTGACTGGGGAGTCGCAATGGAAGTCTGCGGCCACCCATTATCAGGAGAAGATGCTGACGGCTGACATCGCCAAGCAGGACGAGCTGAGCGCCAGCTTCGCAAAGGATTTCGCAGTGGAGCACGGACGGACGTACCTCGTTCACAGCATCGGCGATACGGCTGCTGCTCACCTCACCCCGAGCCAGGAGAACAAAGTCAACTTCCACGAGATCGTGCTGCCGTCGGTGGCAGAGGCGCTCTGAGGCGATGGCCAGCCTGGGCCACACTTCGCCCGCGAGGCCGGGCCGGATCACCCTCGAGACGCAGGCGGAGTGGCGGCAACTAGACCTGGGCGCGTTCTCAGAGCGTGAGGCGACCGAGAAAGCACTCGGGCGATTCCTCCCGGACGACCTCGATCCAGACGGCAGGCTGTCCGCGCCTCTGGCGGCGATGCTTGCCAGAGCCGCTCGGGAGGTGATCTTCGCAGCCGTGAGGCCGCCTCAAGAACGCGGCGACAGCCTTACGAGTCTGACGCTGGCTCTGCAGGATGTGGCAGAGCCAAGCTCGCGACACGAAGCATCCGGAGACCAGCGTGAGCACGGGAGCGTCGGCGCACAGCTCGCAAGCGAACCCGAGCCGGTCGCCTTGCCCGGAGGGCCGGCTGCACGAAGCGAGAGCACCACGGTCATCGGCCTGTCCGGTCCCTTCGGACTCGTTCCGGTCTTCTGCGTCGAGTATGCGATGTTCCTTCCCGGGCGAGCCCGCGTAGTCGTCCTTACCTTCACCGCGATCGCTCCATCCGACCTCGACCCGCTGCGCCGGCAGTTCTCCGAGATCGCGTCGACGCTTTCCGTCACCGACGCCGATGAGCCCACAGACGTCGACCCTGCTTAGGCCCGGCGACGTTCTCGGCGGCTTTCGCGTCGAGGACGTCATCGGTATCGGCGGCATGGCGATCGTCTACCGAGCCGAGCAGCTGTCGCTTGGCCGGCCGGTCGCGTTGAAGGTCCTTTCGGGCAAGCTGACGGCGGACCCGATCTTCCGTGAGCGGTTCCGGCGCGAGGGAACCCATGCCGCGGCCCTCGAGCATCCTCACATCGTCCCTGTCTATGACTCCGGTGAGCAGGACGGCGAGCTGTATCTCGCGATGCGCCTGGTGGAGGGGACGAACCTCGCCGAGCTGATCCAGACGAGGGGCCTGACGGCCGACCAGACCGTCGAGTTGCTCAGACCGATCGCCGGCGCGCTGGACACGGCTCACGCGGCGGGTCTCATCCACCGTGACGTCAAGCCGCAGAACGTCCTGATCACCTCCGACGGTCACCCATATCTCGCCGACTTCGGCGTGGCCAAGGGCTCGAACACGTACGGCCTGACGGCGACGGGAGGGTTCGTGGGCAGCGTCAACTACGCCTCGCCGGAGCAGATCAAGGGCCTCACGCTGACACCGGCCAGCGACGTCTACGCGCTGACTGCCGTGCTCTACCAATGCCTGACGGGTGAGGTGCCCTACCCACGTGAGACGGACGCCGGCATCATGCACGCCCACCTCTCCGAGCCACCGCCGACGTTGCCAAGCGCAGCAGGTGTCGACAGCGAGTTCCACACGGTGCTGGCTCGCGGCATGGCCAAGGACCCGGGCGCGCGCTACGGCCACGCGGGAGACCTCATGAATGCGGCCGCCTTGTGCGTGCAGAGGCTGCCCGGCGACTTGCGAGGAGCGGTGCCGGCGTTCCCGACCGTGCAGCCCGAGTTGAGTGGACCGCCCCGGATAACCACCGGGCGTGCAGCGGAGACCGAAGTCATTGTCGCCGAGCGTCTGGCGCAGATTCGCGGCGCCGTGGAGGAGACATCGGCGGATCGGCGGCGCGAGCCGCCTGCTCCGGAGCCGGCCGTCGAGGCATCTCCACGCCGTACGCCGAAAGCACTGGCGGCAGCGCTCAGCGGCAGCCTCCTCGCAATCGCGGCCGTGGCGGCGTTGCTGGTCTCGATGCACGGCGGGAAGGCTCAGCCAAGCACCTTCGCCGCGGGACACCTTCGCCTGACCGGGATGACAGGCTGGAGGAAGGCCGGGGGGGCGATCGAAGGACTGGCGCTCGCTCCCTCGGTGACCTTGCACGATGACTCGACGACGATCTACGCGGGCAGGCTGACCGCGCCGGGCTCGGTTGCAGCGTCCGCGCCCGCAGCGCTGATAAGCGCCGACGGGAGCCCGCAGAGCTCCACCCTCGTCACTCTTCCACTGGGTCGGGCCCGACGCTACGTGTGGCCCGAGGCTCGCGGCCCTGCGCTGGTCCTCACCGTGGCGTCCAGCTCCGCCGGCGAACTGGCGCTGGCCTGCACGAGCTCGAACGCCGCCTCCGAGACGATGCTGTTGAGCAGGTGTCAGGCGGTTGCACGCAGAGCCAGGGTGCTGAACGCGCACGTCGAATACCCTGGCGCGGACCCGGGCGTGGCGCGGTGGATCGCTGCAGCCCTCGCGCGCCGCGCAACGCCATCCACGGTGGCCGCGAGGACTCAGCTTGGGAGTCTTCCTTCACGAGCCACGGCTGTCCGTACTGTCGCGGCCGACGACGAGAGTGCTCTGCGTGCGCTCGGGGAGCCGAGCTCGTCGAGCAGGTATGCCGCAGCGATCGCAGCCGTCGCTTCGGCATTGCGCCAGGAGCATGCGGCGCTCGAGCTGACAGCGACAGCCGCGTCGGCCTCGAAGCGCTCCACCTACGAAGCCGCTCGTAGGCAGGTCAGCAGCGCCGGCACGGCCCTGCAGAGATCCCTGCGCGCCCTGGCGAGCCTGGGGTTTGCGGTGCCGACCGTGCGCTCGCTTGCGCTCGCCGCAGCGCCGGCGCCACGCAAGCGCGCTGTGGGGACCCGTGGCGCTCAGAGAGCGCCCACGGTCACGGCGGCAGCGCCCGCGTACGGCGGCGGGAGCACGGCAGCACCGACACAGTCCTCCGCCCCCTCGAATCCGCAATCCGGATCGGGCGTAATAGAACTCGGAGGCGTGGAATGACCCGTCGCGACGCCGGCTGCGTGCGCCCGGCCCGCGTGGCTGCTATCGCGGCGGCCACGATCCTCGTGCTCTTGCCCCAGACGGCTCAATCGGCGAAATACAAGGCGAAGCTGCTCGAAAGCTGCTGCGCGGGAGAGACGATCGAGTCGGGCGCGACAGAGCCTGCCTTCTTCACCCTCCTCAACGAAGGAGTGGACGTCTGGGGAGGGACCGGACAGCCTGTCGTGAGCATTGCGACCGACGATCCACGTGCTCCGAGCGAATTCCTCGCCGCCAACTGGCCCAGTCCGGAACGGGCATTCCAGGCGGACCTCTCCCCCGTCTTCCCTGGCAGCAGCTTCAAGTTCGAGATCGACGTGAAAGGACCTCCCGTCACGGCTCCGACCAACATGACGCAGCACTTCGGCCTGCTTATAGGAGAAAAGGATTGGGTCGATGCAGGCGCCAAAGGCGAAGCCAAGGAACCGCTGGGCCCGGACCTGACCTTGCCGCTCACGGTGGTGCCCCAGCAGCCGCCGGGAATCGAGGTTGGTGCGACACCCTCCAAGATCGTGGCGGGCATGCCTTTCGAGGTCACTGCTGTCGCCACATCGGATGCCTCGGTCAACCACGTCACGGTCGAATATGACGGCCACAGCGTCACGAGCACGGTGCCTCGCAGCGCCGCGATCGTTCCCGACGAGCAGACGCGCTGGTCGCCGACGGAGACATTCGTGGCCGCGGGGAGCGGTGTGCAGAACATCACGGCCACCGCCTGGGATGACGCCGGCCTGTCCGCTAGCGCGACGACCACCGTCGACGTCCTTGCGGCCCCGCCGGCTCCTACGGTCAGGAAATTCACGGCTCGGTTCCGCGCTGCCACGACCGGCAGGAGAGGCCATTACCGCTTGCTCCGAGTGACGATCGAACCGACCGTCCGCGGGGAGCTGCTGAGCGTCGTCTGCCACGGCTGCCAGGGCCGCTCGCGCCTGGGGCCCGTGCTCGCCAGGTCGACGACGGGGACGATCCAAGCGCACCACACGACCTTCACCGCCCAGTCGCGTCTGTTTCTGTATGTGAGATCCCGCTCCGAGCGCGGACGTTACGACGTGTATCGCGTCAACCCGCTGACACGACAGGTGCCGCTGCTCTCGGAAGGCTGCACCGTGATCGACAGCACAGCCCACGTGGGCTGCTGAGAGGCATCAGACGGGCAGTGCCATCTGGCCTGCCTCGTCGCCGCCTCGATCGCTGACGACGGCAGGCAGCGTGTCCCCGTCCCCGTGCAGCCCCGCGACACGGACGCCCAGCAGCCGCACGGGCCGCTGGGGTGCGTAGCGGTCGAGCAGGGCCAGGGCCTCGGCGGCCACGAGCCGGGGGTCGCGGGTGGGCGCCGGCAGCGTCCTTGCCCTGGTGATTGTCGTGAAGTCGTCGAGGCGGACCTTGATGCCGATCGTGCGCCCGGAGCGTCCGTGGCGCTGCAGGCTCTCGCACAGCTCCCCGGCCATCGTCACGAGCCGCTCGCGCAGCTCGGAGCCGAAGCTGACGTCGACGTCGAAGGTGCGCTCGCGGGACTCCGAGACGACCTTGCGCTCCTCGCTGACCTGGCCGTCGTGCTCGAAGCGGGCGCGGCGGCCCAGGTCGCGGCCCAGGTTGGGGCCGAAGCGCTCGACCAGGGCCTGCTCGGGCGCGGCGGCCAGTGCCGCCAGCGTCGTCAGGCCCATCTCTGCAAGGCGGGCGACGGTCTTCGGTCCGATCCCCGGCACCAGCCCCGGCGAGGCGGAGGCGAAGCGCCGGCAGGCCTCCTGGCGGCTGAGCACGACGAAGCCGGCCGGCTTCTCGGCGTCGGAGGCGACCTTGGCGACGAGCTTGTTGGGCCCCAGCCCGATCGAGCAGACGATGCCGACCTCGGCCTGGACCTCGGCGACCAGGCGGCGCATGGCGGCGCGGGGCGAGAACAGGCCGTCGACGTCGAGGTAGGCCTCGTCCAGGCCGACGACCTCGACCCGCTCGACCTGCGCCCTGACGATCGCCATCATCCGCCGCGAGACCTCCCGGTAGGTGGGGAAGTCGGGAGGCAGGAAGACGGCCTGGGGGCACAGCCGCCTGGCCCGGGAGGCCGGCATGGCCGAGCCGACGCCGTAGTGGCGGGCCTCGTAGCTGGCTGTCGTCACGACGGCCCGGGGACCCGTGCCGGAGACGACGACGGGCTTGCCTCGCAGCTCTGGCCGGCGACCCAGCTCGATCGATACGTAGAAGGCGTCGGCGTCGAGATGGGCGACTCGCAGACTCGACTCGAGGCTTGCCATGGTGGCTCGAATCTACCCGCGAGGGCGGACCGTCAGGGGCGCACGGGCGCCAGCAGCTCCCGCCGCGAGCCGACCCCGAGCTTGCGGTAGATGTGCCGTGCGTGCGTGCGGACGGTCTCGACGCTGATGTGCAGGTCTGCCGCTATCTGGGCGTTCGAGCGTCGCCGCTGCAGACCGGCCAGCACGTCGGCCTCGCGGGCTGTCAGCAGCCCCGTCCCGGCCTCTGCTCCGGAGCCTGCCCGTGGCGCCAGCTGCAGCCCGCGCGAGGCCAGGTGGATGGCGTTCAGGACGTCCCGGGACTGGGTCGACTTGGCCAGGCATGCAGCCGCCCCGAAGGCAAGGAGCTGGGCGCTCTCCACCCCCGAGGGCCGATCGGCCAGGAGCAGGACGTGGGTGTCGGGATGGCTCGACGTCAGGCCTCTCACCTCGGCTGGGCTGCGTAGCCGCTCGGCGTCGAGGATCGCCACACGGGGCCGGCGCGAGCGCAGGGTCATGGCCAGCTGGGCCGGCGTCACGCCTTCTGCGACGAGCTCCAGGCGAGGATCGTCTTCGACCAGGCCACGCAGCCCGCGGGCGGGCAGGTCGTCGAACTCTCCGATTGCAACAGTGATCGCCTCACCGTCTGACATGCTCGAATCCTATCGGCTGTAGGGGTCCAT
>Ga0181522_10002299_pt1 | contig 10944 bp, 10 predicted proteins | sample PEATcosm2014_Bin_27_FD_121103 | JGI IMG/M metagenome (GOLD analysis project Ga0181522, IMG submission 121103) | Peatland microbial communities from MTU Mesocosm Facility, Houghton, MI, USA - PEATcosm2014_Bin05_10_metaG | ecosystem: Environmental > Terrestrial > Soil > Wetlands > Peat | place...
AACCTAGCCCGACGGTTTGCATCTTTTTGGCACTTCAGTTCATCGAACGTTGAGTGAAAGACACTCAAGGGGAAGGCATGAGCGATATCGTTACTTCTGAACAAACTTCATACGAAATTACCGACCGTTCGCTGCCCATTTTGCCGGTGCGCGATACGGTTCTTTTCCCCCACGCCGTACTGCCGTTGACGGTAGGCCGGGAAAGCTCGGTACAACTCATCAACTCGCTCGGCGAAGACAAAACCATTGTCGTAGTAGCGCAACGTGAGGCCCGCGTGGATTCGCCGCAGCCCACCGACCTCTACGCCATCGGCACCCTCGCCGTAGTCCACAAAGTCGTTAAAATGCCGAATCAAAGTCTCTTCGTCTTCGCCGAGGGGCTCGAGCGCGTGCGTCTGGCCGATTTCGCGCAGCTGACGCCCTTCATGCGCGCCAAAGTGACAACCATTCCGGAGACGATTCCGCCCAAGGATTCCGAGGTCGAAGCGCTGCAGCGCAACGTTCTGACTTTATTCCAGCAAATCGTAGCCGGATCGCCGACACTCTCAGACGAGCTTTCGACGGTTGCCATGAACATAGAAGAACCCGGGCGCCTGGTCGACTTCATCGCCTCGTCGTTGCCCTCGCTCTCGACCGCCGACAAGCAAGAGACGCTGGAGACGAGCGATGTTCGCGTGCGCCTCGGAAAGATCAATCAGCACCTCGCCAAAGAGCTGGAAGTCCAACAACTCCGCAACAAGATCCAGTCCGAAGTGCAGGATCGTGTGCAGCAAACGCAGCGCGAGTACTATCTGCGCGAGCAGATGAAGGCGATCCAGAAGGAACTGGGCGAGCAGGATGAAGGCCAGCGCGACACCGAAGAGCTGAAACAGAAAATCGAATCCGCCGGGATGCCCGACGAAGTCAAGAAAGAAGCGCTGAAGGAACTGGGCCGGCTCGCTCGCATGTCGCCGATGGCGGCTGATTATTCGGTCACGCGCAACTACATCGAGTGGCTCGCAGTTCTGCCGTGGGCAAAGACGTCAGGCGGCGAGATCGAAATCCTGAAGGCAAAAGAGATTCTCGATGCCGATCACTACGATCTGCAAAAAGTGAAAGATCGCATCCTCGACTACCTTTCGGTGCGGCGCCTGAAGCCCAACATGAAGGGACCGATTCTTTGCTTCGTCGGGCCTCCAGGCGTGGGCAAGACTTCGCTCGGCAAATCCATCGCTCGCGCGCTGGGCCGCAAGTTCGTGCGTCTGTCCTTGGGCGGGGTGCACGACGAAGCCGAGATTCGCGGCCATCGCCGCACCTACATCGGAGCCCTGCCCGGCCAGATCATTCAGGGGATACGCCGAGCCGAGACGAAAGACCCGGTCTTCATGCTCGACGAAATCGACAAAGTCGGACGGGACTTCCGCGGCGATCCCGCGTCGGCGCTTCTTGAAGCACTTGATCCGGAGCAGAACTCTACTTTCCGTGACAACTATCTCGACGTCACGTTCGATCTCTCGAAGGTGTTGTTTATCACCACCGCGAACATGCTCGATCCCATCGCCGAGCCCTTGCGCGACCGCATGGAGATTATCGAGCTGCAAGGCTACACCGAGGAAGAGAAGGTTCACATCGCCTTTCAATACCTGATCCCGCGTCAGATCGAAGAAAACGGAATCACGCCCGAGCAAATCGAATTCCCCGAAGAGGCGGTCCGTCACGTAATACGCCACTACACGCGCGAAGCCGGCGTTCGCAACCTGGAACGTACCATCGGCACCATCTGCCGCAAACAAGCGCGCCGCTTGGCCGAAGGTAAGAGCGAGAAGCTCGTGATCACGAAAGAAATCGTGCAGGAGTTTCTCGGCGGCATCAAGGTTCGCAGCGAAGGCGAAATTGCCGAGCGCACAAAACGCGCCGGCGTGGTCGTTGGTTTAGCCTGGACACCCTCAGGCGGCGACGTGCTCTTCGTCGAGGCCAACCAGATGAAAGGCAAAGGTGGACTGACCATCACGGGGCAGATTCAGGATGTGATGCGCGAGTCCATGCAGGCGGCATTGAGCTGGGTGCGTTCGAACGCAAAAGAGCTGAACATCGACGAAGAGTTCTTCGCCAACCACGATATCCACATTCACGTGCCTGCGGGAGCGATTCCAAAAGATGGCCCGTCAGCGGGCGTCACCATCGTGACCGCGCTCGTGTCATTGCTCTCGGGCAAGCAAGTTCGTCCCCTCACCGCCATGACCGGCGAGATCACGCTCAGCGGAAACGTGCTGCCCGTTGGCGGCATCAAGGAAAAGGTGCTCGCCGCAAAACGCGCCGGTGTCCATGACGTGATTCTACCTGCGGAAAACAGAACCAATGTCGAAGAGGATCTGACGCCGGAGCAGTTGGTTGGCTTAACGCCTCACTATGTGAAAACTATCGACGAGGTGCTGGAGATTGCCCTGCCCGGTTCGCCTCGCGAGGAGCGTCAGGATGCCGAGGAGCGCGAGAAGGTTCTAAGCACCGCCACGTAAGTTCTCAGTCCCCCGTTCAGATTGGCATCCTGAAGCGGCGCAGGACTTCACGAAGTGGAGTCCTGCGTGGTCGAATGCCCCTCACTACCGCCGGTGCCGCAAAAGCGGCTGGGCATGCTCCTCGTGCATCGTGTTCTGGCCCGCCTGACCGGGCTGAGGCTCGTTTCCCCCGAGCATCCTGTCAGGTTCTGAACTGCGGAGGGAATGCGACCTTCATTTCCGACACCGTGTCCGACAACGTGTACCGCTCAAAGGCGGCATCCAGGTTCGCGTGCATTCCGCTCCGAATCGCTCCTGAAAATCCCGAAGCAAGCAGCGCCCTCCGAGCAGTCACCCACCGTAAGGAAGACATTCGGCTCATCAGAGGAGCAGAGCAGGATAGCCCAGGCACACGTCTCGATCCGATTTTTGTGTGGCCATCGTCTCATTCCTTTCGGCTCTGCTTTTCAACCTCAAGGCGCATAACGAGTAAAGACGAGGTCGCTCGCTTTCGTCTTCTCATGGCAGGGGAAGCAGCTTTTCATAAAAGCCGGGTCGCCAGCTTTGCCGTCCGCGAAGTGACCGAACCCCCAGCCGCCGGTTGCGGCGTACTTGGTTGAGTCCTTGACCATAAACTGAATGTTCGTGGGGGCGCCGGGAACGAAAGATTGAGCCTGGCCAAAGACTTTGTTGTTTTCCGCCGACGGGACGTTACGGTAATGCAAGGCAGCAAGGATCGTGCCGTCCGGGAACGGAAGTTTCCCTGCCCGGAAGGCCTTGATCGCTACGTCGTTGCCCAAGACGGCACCCAAGCTGTTCAGGTTGCCTGCTTCATGGGCCGAGGAGACCCACCGCCAGTCGCGATACCCCGGAGGGATGTCGGTAACGTAGGGGGCGGTTTGCCCATCCGCGTGGCCGGGGGCGGGGCCAAGGAGAACGGCAAGGCCAGCCGTTGTTGCAACTGCAACCAAGAAGAATGTGAAGCGTCTCATAATGGTTCCTCCATTCAATAGGCTTGGGTGACACCGCTATTTCGCCTCAAAGCTGCCTTTTTCGATCGGAGACGGAACTCAAGCGCCACAACGATACCGCATTGCGTACATGACTGTCTCTGAGCCCCGGAGCGCCGCCGCGAAGGCAGAACGCTCAATTGTGAACCGGCGCTCAGAGGCTCAGCGTGCCCTCTCGTCGCCACACCACAACTTTTCCAAAATCACCGGGTTTGCAAGTATCGGTTTTGGTTCCTCCTCTTCTCGGAGCTCCCCATGATCCGTATGACTGAAAACGGGTTCGAACAACCCTCGCGGCCTTCGCCCGTAATCTCTGCGAACCGGCGCGAGATCGGCCTTTGGGACAGTCTGGAACAGGCAATTCCGATCAAGGAGCGGTTTGATCGCGTACGCAGTTGGCGCGAACGCCTGTCCCCCAAGCTTGGTCGCGCCTCCTCCGCCGCGAAGTTGCTCCTTCAGTTCGTTGGTGCCGCCGGTTATGCCGGATACTTCGCCGCCATGCACACCTTCATGCGCGTGCTTTCTGGCCTCTTGATGGCAGGGGCATGGTATGCGATTTACAAGCTTCAGGCAGCCACCAGGCCCCTGATAAGCGGGCCACTCACAAACCACGACGGCCCTTCCAAAACCATTGCCATGTGAAATCGATATCCGGTTGCCGAGGCAATTCCGGCTTTTTTCGTCAGCCTGTGACGGCTTTCCGGGGCCCACACAACGCCTTGCTCCGAAACCATCCACAGATTGCAGCGCTGCCCGTCGAACCAGATCAACCAGCAAGCTGCTCGAAATCCCTTCTTTAACTTAACCGGGCCTGACAAGCTAAGTGTTTATTTTTAATACATTACCTGGTGAGTCGTGATTCCTGAAGTTCTTGCCCCTGACCCCATGATTCAGTCGGGCGAAAATACAGGGGAAGGGTCCGGAATCTGCGAACCAGTTCCTGATCGCTCACCGCCAATTGCTGATAGCCGACAAAGGGGCGACAATGGTTCCCTCAAAGGAAGTAACGGTGGAAGCAAGCCCAGTTCTCAAAATCAGCCCGGAGCCCTCGCCTCCTCAGCCCGCGACCAAGCCTAAACTCGGCCTGCGCGCCTGGATGGAGCGCGTGCTCGTCGAGTGCGATCGCGCCGCAGCGGGATTTGACGTTGATGCGGTGCATGATCTTCGCGTGGCGCTGCGGCGCTGCCGTTCGCTGGCCGATGGCTTGATGGCGCTTGATCCTGACTCTTCCTGGAAAGACATGAAGAAGGCGGGCAAGAAAGTTTTCAAGGCACTGGGCGAGTTGCGCGACATGCAGGTGATGGAGGAGTGGATCGAAAAGCTCAGTGTGTCCTCAGGCGACGCGGCAAGCCAAGTTTCGACGGGGGACATGGGCGATCCTGTGACCGTGAAGCTGCTCCATTACGTGCGTGGACGCGAATCCGAATGCAAGCAGGAAGCCCGCGAGGATCTCGACCAGTTTGATCCGAAGCAATGGCAACAGTGGTCGAGAAGCCTGCCGCAGCGCGCTTCGCGGGTGCATCCTGGAAGCGTAGTGTATCTTCATTTGGCGCTGGAAAAGTGGACGGACGCTTACGAGCTGCATAAACATGCGCTACGGAGCCGGTCGCAGGTCGGATGGCACGAACTCCGAATCGGGATCAAACGCTTTCGTTACACGGTAGAAAATTTTCTGCCCCGCCAGCACGAGCTTTGGGGCAACGACCTGAAAGATCTTCAGGATGCGTTAGGAGAAGTGCACGACCTGGATGTGTTATGGGCTTTGGCCGTCAGACCCGATGTTGGCGCATTTCCTGACTTCGAAAGCCGCAAACGCTGGCGGGAAAAGTTGAACGTGGAGCGCGCGAAGAGGATTGCCCGCTATCGCGCGAAGATGGTGGGTAAGCAGTCGCTATGGCGCGTCTGGCGAGCGGAGTTGCCGGCCGGTCCGCAGTTGTGCGCGGCGGCCATGAGCCGACTTCGGGTATGGGCGGGATATCTCGATCCGGATTTCGCGCACTCGCAGCGGGTGGCCCAACTGGCGCTGCTTCTGTACGACGGTCTGCGGAATGCAGGACTCTTGAAGGACGGCGGCCCGGCTGGTTCGAACTCCAATTCGCCCGGCGATGTGAAGTACGATTTGCGGGCGGTGTTGCAGGCGGCGGCGCTCATGCATGACGTTGGCAAAGTCAAGGGCGCGGCAAATCACCACAAGAAGTCGTATCGGATGATCCGCGGGCTGACGCCGCCTCTCGGGTGGAGCGCGCCGGAACTGGAATTGGCGGCCGTAGTGGCACGCTATCATCGCGGAGCACTGCCGCGTCTGCGGGGCAAGACGTTGCAATCGATCGAACTGCCGCATCGAACACTGGCCATGGAATTGGCTGGGGTGTTGCGTCTGGCGAACGCATTGGATATTCGCAGCGGCGATGGAAGAAAGGACGGGAAAAAGATCAGAAAAAAGAGCGAAAGCGAGGGAGCCCCGCGGATCGAGGTCAGCGCCCAGGATCGTTTTGTCGAGGTGCGCGTGGGTGGATACTCGGCGCTGGAGCGTTCGGCGGAAAAGGTCGCTGCCGCGAGGCATCTTTTGGAAACGGTGCTGCGGCGGCCGCTGCTGGTGCGGACCCTGCGCCCTCCGGCGGGAGGCAGTCGCTCGGCAGGACCGACACTTGTGACGAAGGGGCGCGCTCCAGGCGCATTGCGCAAGGCCTCCAGAAACTAGTCTGATACTTCTCAGAAGGATGCTGTTCTCGGAAACTCTGGGAGTGACTCACCGAAAACTGGTTGCTATGGCGGTGCGCTGGTTGCGGCGCAATGGCTGCGGCGTGGTACTCAGCGAGCAGGCTTGCGTTAGCGGCGAGATGCCGGATGCTATTGGCTGGAAGAAAGCCTGCCATTCAGTGCTGGTTGAGAGCAAAGTATCGCGCGCGGATTTTCTTGCCGATCGGGGAAAGCCTTTCCGGCTCAAGCCTGACGCCGGGGTCGGCTGTGAGCGTTATTACCTGGCGCCGCCGCTTCTCATACGGACCGATGAATTGCCCGCGGGCTGGGGATTGCTGGAGGTGTGCGGGCGCGAGGTGGTACGCGTCAAGGCGTCGGCGAAGAATCTGCGGTCGCAAATTGGTTTTGAGAACGAGATGAATCTTTTGCTGGCGAGTTTGCGGCGAGTGGAAATTCGAATCGAGCCGGAGACCATTACCGATTTTCTCAAGTGGAAAAATCGGATGGCCGAGTACAACCGGGGCAGTCTGCCGCAAGGGTTGGTTGCCGAGGAGGAGGAGGCGAATGGATTTCTCGCCGGATCGGCGAACGATTGAAGTGAAACCAGATGGCGCCGCGCTGTCCTTTGCCGACGAAGATTTGATCATCGGGCGGTGTAGAGAATGGAATTGACCAAGCTGTATAACCTCGGTTGCCGGGACGGTTCTGGGCGTCGAGTCGCTACATTTCGCGTCGGCCTTCCATAGCTTTTAGCATTGTGACCTCGTCGGTGTATTCGAGGTCGCTGCCGACCGGAATTCCCATGGCGATTCGGGTTATGCGGAGGCCGTGCCGTTTTAACTGTTGCGCGAGGTAGGTGGCGGTTGCTTCGCCTTCCACCGTGGGATTGGTGGCAAGGATGATCTCTTCAATTTCGCCGTGGCTGACGCGGCTGAGCAGATTTGCGATGCGCAATTGTTCAGGCCCAACCCCGTGCAGTGGCGAAATGGAGCCGTGCAGGACGTGATAGACGCCGTTATAGTGACGCGTCTTCTCGACGGTCGCGATGTTGGTGGGCTCCTCGACCACGCAAACCAGCTTTTGATTGCGCGTGGGATTGCTGCAGTAGACGCAGGGATCGACGTCCGTGATGTTGTTGCAAATGGAGCACAGACGCAGGTTGGCTTTGACGTCACGAACGGCGGCGGCCAGAGCCTCAGCGTCATCCTCGCTGGAGCGAAGGATGTGAAAGGCCAGGCGCTGCGCGCTCTTGCTGCCAATGCCCGGCAGTTTCTTGAGTTCGTCGATGAGCCGAGACATCGGTTCGGCAAACTTAGACATGATGAACCAATCGGGTGACCTGATGATCGGGTGTTTGAAAATCCAAGGCAATCAGGCTTCGATTCTGAGATTACCGGATCACCCGATGCCTGATCAGCCGAGCATTCCTCCCAAGCCTCCCAAGCCTCCAAGCATTCCACCCAGGCTAGATTTCATCTCCTGATCGATCTTGCGGCCGGCTTCGTTCACCGCGGCCATGACCAGGTCCTGCAGCATTTCGACGTCGCCCGCCTTTACGGTTTCGGGATCGATCCTGATCGCGAGCACTTGTTTGCGGCCGTCCATTTTGACCGTGACCGTGCCGCCGCCGGACGAGGCTTCGACGACGGCCTGCTCCATTTTTTTCTGTAGCGTTTCATACTGCTGCTTGGCTTGCGACATTAGGTCCTGCAGATTGAATCCTGACATAGGAAAACCAATCGGGTCATCCGGCGATTGGGTCATCGGGGTAACTGATGAGTGACCTTTCCTGACCGGCGATTACCCGATGTCCGATGAAAACAGTCTCGGCTTTATCCTTTCTCGCGATAGTCGATCACGGTTCGAATCTCGGCACCGAATTTTTCCTGCATGCGTTGCACGATCGGATCTTGTTCGGCTCGGCTGCGCGCGCTTCCGTTGGATGAAGGTTTGCGGGCCGGGGGTGCGGCTTGCGCCGTGCCTCCCGGCTCGACCGTCACTTTGATCGGTCTACCGGCTGCGCCGCTGGCGGCGGCGCTCGCGATGCGGCGAGCGTCGGCGGTGAATGACATTTCGATCATGGTGCTCGACGCCGCCGCTTTCGCTGTCAGCGTGTTTCCGTTCATACTCCATTCGGCGGTTTCGAGGAGAGAGACCAGCATTTGCTGATTGCTCAGGGCGCTGAGAATGGCGTCGCGAAGCGGATTGCAGTTCGCTTCCGCGGTGATTGCGCGGGCCCGCGGTGGAGCATCGGGCTCCGGAGCATTGGCTTCGGAAACATCGGGTTCGGGAGAAAGCACTTCGACGGCCGGCGCCGCCGAGCCCATGATGACAACGTTGCGGTGTTCGCGGACCGGAGTCTCCGCGCTACCCAACGCGACTTCATGGGAGATCTCTGCTTTGGGATTGCCTTTGCGCGCGGAGTCGGCGGCGAATGGGGACACGTTGTTCGCTCGCGCCGCGGTCAGGGGCTCGGTGCGGCGTGATTCGCCGGGCGCAGTTAGAACTGGTTTTGGCGGGTTGCCAAGCGTTCCGGAAGCCGAGGTCGCTTCGCTTAGCAACTGTTCGATGGGCAAGAGACGCTGGGCGTGCGCCATTTTCAGCAAACCCAGTTCGAGGTGGAAGCGCTGTTCCTGGCGGTACCCGAGTTCCGAATGGGTGCGAAGCATGATTTGCAAGTGGCGAGCCAGATCTTCTTCGCTGAAAAGATCGGCGACGCGGGCGACGCGGGCCCGCTCGTCAGATGAGATCTGGAGGAGCGGCGAGTCCTTGCCGGCGATTTTCCCGACGGTGACATTGCGCAGGAAGCGCACCAGCTGGCGCGCGAAATGGATGGGACTGTGGCCCTCGCTGATCAATTCATCGACCAGCACGAGGATGCTCTCGCTCGAACTTTCTGCTACTGCTCGCATAATTGTTTCGAGCACGGCGGCCGGGGCGGAACCTATGAGACTGCGGACGGAATCGAGCGTAAGGTGTTCGCCGGTGGATGCGATTGCCTGATCGAGGATCGAGAGGGCGTCGCGCAACGAGCCATCGCCCACTTCGGCGAGGAGGGCCAGAGCATCCTCGTTGGCGGGGATGTTCTCTTGCGCTACGATGTCGCGAAGCTGGCCCACGATGTCTTCGAACTTGACGGCGCGAAAACTGAAGTGCTGGCAGCGGGAGCGGATGGTCTGCGGGATATCCTCGGGCTGCGTCGTGGCCATCATGAAGACAACGTGGCTGGGAGGCTCTTCGAGCGTTTTCAGGAGCGCGTTGAAGGCGGCATCGGTGATCTGGTGCGCTTCATCGAGGATGTAGATTTTGAAGCGGTCGCGCGCGGGACGATAGCGGGCGGCCTCGCGCAGTTCGCGGATCTCGTCGATGCCGCGATTGGTGGCAGCGTCAATTTCGATCACGTCGACGGCGTTGCCGTTGCGGATTTCGTTGCAAGAATCGCAGATGCCGCAGGGTTCGGCCACGGGGTTGTCGGATGAGCGGCAGTTGAGCGCCATCGCGAGGATACGGGCTACCGTGGTCTTGCCGATTCCGCGATGGCCGCTGAAGATGTAGCCGTGGGCGATGCGCTGCTGCGCGATAGCGTTCTGCAGGGTGCGGGTTACGTGTTCCTGGCCGATGACATCGGAGAATTTTTGCGGACGGTATTTGCGCGCCAGGACCTGATAGCTCATCGGATGCTTCGATTATACAGTCTCGTTTGAGTGCAGTTTTGCCGGGTTGTCGCGCTGAGCGCTTCCACCGGCAAGGGCGCCGAGAAATCCTGAAGGCAACGCGACGTTCGGCGAAGACGGACGCTTGCACGGCGGAGGTTCGCGGGGTACGCTTCTCATTGTATTTTCAAGACCGCATTTTTCAAGGTTTCCATTCACCACGAATAGGGGAGAGGTCGGTTATGCAATTGCGAATGAGCACGAGATCGCTCGAGGGCGTGCTGGTGGTGGATTGTAGCGGACGGCTTCTGTTCGGGGAGGAATCGGCCCGACTGCGTGAAACCGTCAAGGGCTTGCTGGCTCAGGATCCGAAAGTGGTAATGAATATGCGCGACGTGACTTTTATCGACAGCGGCGGGCTTGGAACCCTGGTTTCGCTTTTTACAAGCGCGCGCAACGCGGGCGGCGCGGTAAAGCTCGCTAGTCTGAGCCAGCGCGTCGGCGACTTACTGCAGATCACAAAGCTGTTTACGATTTTCGAAGTGTTCGACGATGAACAAAAGGCTGCGCAGTCTTTCAAGCGCGAGTCTTGACTTTCAGGTTCCAATTCGCGGTTTTCAGGTCTCTACTGAGAAGTCAAATCGCCCGCGATCATTCCAGCGGTCAATTGAGATCGTTCAATACCAGCGGAATCGCCGAGATTCCGCTCGTGCCCCCGGTATTGTCGAGAATCACGACGGTGGTAATCGATCCGGCTGGGGCGGTGGAGATGTGGGTAATGATTGGGGTCTTGCTGCCGTTGATGGTCACGAGCACCGAATAACCACCGGATACGGCGGAAACTTGTGCCGTGTTGGATTGCCCATAGTCAAGGGCGTTGATCTGGGGGGTGAATTTCGTGAGGTTGGTCCCGGGGGGGACGACATAGACATCCAGGCCGGTTGGAGGTGAGTTTAAGGACGCGTTGATGATGCGATATTCGAGGGCGCCGGCCGTCGGCGCAGTGTCGTTATCGACGATCGCTACGGGCGGGGCCTCGCTCAGTTCAAGCCCAACCGCGACCACGGTGTAATTCGTCGAACCGTTCAAGTGAATCGTCCCGACGGG
>Ga0181522_10002303_pt1 | contig 10932 bp, 11 predicted proteins | sample PEATcosm2014_Bin_27_FD_121103 | JGI IMG/M metagenome (GOLD analysis project Ga0181522, IMG submission 121103) | Peatland microbial communities from MTU Mesocosm Facility, Houghton, MI, USA - PEATcosm2014_Bin05_10_metaG | ecosystem: Environmental > Terrestrial > Soil > Wetlands > Peat | place...
CGGAGATGCGGTAAAGAGGATCTTCTGTTCCCACTGTTGGACTTTTTGGTAGGCTCCGTGGACAACATTTCAGCCATGGAGTTCAAACGCTACGACAGTTCCTGCTATCAAGCCGCTCGGGATGCATCCGCTTGGGGCAAACCAGATCCGTCTCTCGAAGACACCGTAAACGGCATCCTCAAATTCATGCACCGCAAGGGAATTATCTCGGTCTCTCCTCGCGAGCTTAACGCGGTGGGTAACTGCCGATAGGCAGTTCAACCACACGGATGTATCGGGCCGGTCGACGAGCGTTAGCGTTATCGCTTATGAAATACGAGAGTCTCTTTTAGGCGCTGACCGGTTTCCAGAGTGCCCGTGGTGGTCATCGTCATCTCTGTTCCGTCGGCGGAAACAACCCATTCGTCCTTCTGGGTGATTTGTTCATCGCGTCGGTAAGTCGAATCGACTGTGTGGGCGTTGACGAGTTGGAGGCTCACGGTATCGTTGGTGGAGTTTTTTACGTCGTATTCTTTGCCGTCGAAGCGGGCGCTATAACTGAAATCGCCTGAGAAGCGGACTCCTCCCGCTCCGTCTGCTTCAATCTTAAGCACTGTCCCTTGCCGCAATCGAGTTTTGCTCAGGTCCTGTGTCCACTCGCCAGCGAATAAGTCTGTGGCTGACCGCTTTCCTCCGGTCCGCTTCCAAACCGTGATCAGGTCAGCGTGACCGTTCTGTGAAGTTGTGCTCGTTAATTCGTTACCATCTTTCGACAGCTTGTCATGAATTGTGGACACTACGGCCCCATCCTTCTTCTGGATGACGTCGACTTGATGTTTGTCGATTTTCCGCAGCTCAATTTGATTGAATGCCGGATTGCCCTGCACAGACGATTCATGGCCGCCCACCTTCGCCGTAAACTCCAAGTGCTTCTCACCGGAAATCGCTACGTGTACTTCGCTACGAACCGATGAAATCGAAAGCTTGTTGGGGGGATCCAGACTGGATTCCGCAGAAGTAAGCGTCCAAGACCCGATGCGGGGGTCTGCGGCACCAATTTGAAGAGCGGCAATCAACCCTAGCAGCGCGAGTTTGTGCAATAGTCCTCCTGTGGAGTATGTATCCCGACCACACAATAAAGTAATACGAACGCGTCCGGAATGCGAACCGACTCGGACGGGGTCGTTGGCAATAAAAGACGTGCGGTGACGATTTAGTCGGAAAATCCAAACCAACTGTGCGAACGATATGAGCACCTTACCGTAACGATTTTGGGTAGCAGCTCAATTCCGTATTGCCGATCTTTCCGCCCATCCTCTAGGATTCCCAATTACGACGAGTGAAGCGAAAGGAAACTAGCCCAATCTCAATTTGCGCGGAATGAAAAATCTTGTGCATATGCGCCGTTTCTGGTTGGCCGGGGTAGTACTTGTCGCTACCCTCGCGCTGCTTCCATTTTCCTTTCACGCAGAGCGCCATCTGGAAACCGCAACGCGGATCGAAGGGAGCGAAGCAGGAAAAGTCCCGCAGGAGTTGGCCGATCGTTTTCATTCGCCATTCGTGGACCGCGTCGTAATGGTGGTTCAGGGACTCCCCCCTACAAACTCGAATGAGGGCGAGCAAGCACTAGCAACGATTGAAAAGTCGCTGCAGGAAGAACCTGGCGTATCCGGAGTCGTTTCCTATCTTGATCTCCACGACCCGATTTTCCTGGGTAAGGGCGGAGGAACTTTTCTTCTGGTGGGACTCACATCGACTGATGGGCAGGTGGAGTCGCTAGTCCCTAAGCTTCACGAGCGCGCGAAGTCCCTTCAAGACCAGCTACGGTCCCGGTACCCGGCAGTAAAGCTCGAACTGACGGGTGAGACACCGCTTAATTTCGACATTCGGAAAGCCAGTTCCGACGATGTGCGCCACGCCGAAAGCCTCGTGATCCCTGCCACGCTCGTACTTCTGCTGCTGGCTTTCGGGAGCCTGGTGGCGGCGCTGATTCCAGTTGCGATTGGTCAGTTGGCCATCGGGACCGCTCTCGCCATCGCGGGATTCCTGGCTCTGCGTTGGCATCTGTCGATTCTGGTTCAGAATCTATCTACGATGCTCGGGCTGGGCTTGGGAATCGATTACGCGCTCCTCATGGTCAGCCGCTTCCGAGAAGCGATTGCCGTCGAGCCAGACGGAGTGAAAGCAGCAGTCATCGCAGCACGTCAGGCTGGTCGTACCCTCCTGATTTCAGCGTCGACTGTGGCCATCGGATTTCTAGCCCTCTTGACCGTTCCCATCAGCGAAGTCCGTTCCATCGGGTTGGCTGGAGTGCTGGTCGCTGGAATGAGCGTGCTGTTGGCGAACACCGTCGTTCCGGCGCTGCTGGGAGCTCTCGGTCCGCGGATCAATTCTGGCCGGGTGACCTTTATTGCAAGTTGGGATGAGCATCGGGCAGCACGCACGGCCAACCGTTGGAGGGGATGGGGAAAAGTGATCGTGGCGCATCCCTGGCGTGCCATCTTGCTGGCGGGTGCCCCGTTACTTCTGCTTGCCTCGCAGGCCGCGCGACTCGATACCGACGTCCCCAACGGAGATTGGCTGCCGTCAGAGGCAGAATCGGTGCGCGCGCTTCACACTCTGGAGCACATGGACAGGTCTGGCATCGTGTACTCGCTACGTGTGATTCTAGAACTCCCAACCGATTCCATTGCTCAAACGGACGCGGGCTGGAATGCACTCGATCGTTTGAGCAAGCGGCTCGCGAGTGATCCTCGTGCCCAGCGCGTGATCTCCATCACAACAATGGCGCAAAGTGACCGGTCTGGCCTCGACAATCTGCCGCGAGAGACACGTCGAACGTTTCTGAGCCGCGACGGTAGGGCGGCGTTGATCGAAGTGCTGCCTGCCACTTCCGTTTCCGTAAACGGTCAGGTCAATTGGGTACGGGAACTGCGGAAGACCGGAGCAGAAGCTCTCACCGGAGTACCCGGCGCCAAACTGCGCATCGGTGGCATTCCGGCACTAACGGCGGATTATCAGACAATCGTCAGGGAGCGCTTCTTTTCGGTGATCGCGCTGGTGGTGGGTGGGACACTCTTCGCGCTTCTAGCCGGCTTCCGATCGCTCTTCGCGGCGGTGAAAGCCATTGTTCTGAACTTACTCTCCGTTGCAGCCTCTTTCGGAGCTTTGGTTTTGGTGTTTCAGGACGGACACGGAAGCAGGCTGTTCGGAATTGCCGAGGGCACGGGCAGTATATTTCCCATTGTGCCGATTGTCGCCTTTGCAATCGTTTTCGGATTGAGCATGGATTACGAGGTGTTCCTGGTGGCGCGAGTCCTCGAATCAAGGAGGAGCGGGATGAGTGAATTGGAGGCAATCCCCGAAGGATTAGCAAGAACCGCAGGACTGATCACGAGCGCCGCTGCCATCATGATTGTGGTATTCGCGGCGTTCACCTTCGGCGGCTTCCTCGTGATCAAGATGCTCGGATTTACTCTCGCTATAGCCGTGTTAATTGATGCGACCCTTGTCCGCATTGTGATTGGACCTGCACTACTTCGCGTTGCCGGCGACTGGAACTGGTGGCCAGGCGGACTCACGGCGCCAAGTGGCTCTGTCATCTCGGAGTAAAGCCGCAGAGAATGAAATCTACCTACTCGGCCGCGAACCTGTAATGAGGATGTCGACCAGTCTCCGGGCACTTTGCTGCCAGTCGGGACCAGATGCTACGTGGGAGACACCGATAAGGGCGCGGAGCAGATCGAATGGCTCCAGATCTTTACGAATATCGCCGCTCTTGATCGCGCGCTTCACCAACGCATCAATCGCCCCCTGAACCTGGGCTCGGGAACCTTCAAACAACTTCGAGGGGCCTCCAACGATAGTATTCAGCGCTGGGGCGATAATCTGCTTTGCTGCAATGTAGTCGACGAATAGCAACATCCACGCTCGCAAGGCTTCAACAGCAGGAAGGCTGTCGGAGAATTTCTTCTGGGCCGCCGCCAGTTTCTCCACCTCGGTGCGATAGACCGCTTCGATCAGTGCGTCTCGCGTAGGAAAGTGGCGATACAGCGTCCCCGCCCCAACCTCGGCGTCCCTAGCGATGTCGTCAAGGCTGGCGTTCGCTCCCGAACGAGTAAATGCCTCCTTTGCAACTTCCAGAATGCGCTCGCGGTTCCGCTGCGCGTCGGTCCGCGGCTTTCGCTGCGAAATCTTCTGATGTTTGGGCGGCATAAAAAAAAGTTGCAACCGGAGACAGTCTCCGGTTATCTTATCTGTTAATTCGGAGACACTCTCCGTTTTAGCTGGAACCCGTTGCTCTGTCAATAGCGGTTCCCAGGTGCCTTCCGCTTCGAGAGGTGACGAATATGAATCCACTCGCCCGTTATAAACCGATCAAGAATGCCAACATTCCTTGTTCCGATCTCGCGACTATGGCCGAGCGAGAGCTCTCCGCATTCTTCAAGGCCGTCACGAAGTTGTTTGGGTCAGAACAGGCGGAGATTTCAGCCAAAGACTGGCTCCAGGAATTGAATGAGATCGCTAATCTGCCCGCTTCAACTGAAGAATGGCGATTGATCACGACGAAGGTTTTGACTCGGCTCGCGAGCCGAGTCCGCGCGTCGTCCCTATCAACACAGTCACAAATCGCTTAGGAGATAAAATTATGCGTGTATTTGTTACCGGCGCTACGGGCTTCATTGGTACAGAAGTTGTCCGAGAACTAATTGAGACTGGTCATCAGGTGCTTGGCCTCGCGCGCTCCGATGCGAGCGCCAAGTCACTCACAGCCGCGGGTGCCCAGGTGCACCGCGGCGATCTGGACGACCTCGAAAGCCTGCGCAGTGGAGCAGCCGGGGCTGACGGCGTGATTCATCTCGCCTTTGACCACAGCGCCTTCGGTCAGGATTTCTCAAAGTTCATTGAAGTCTGTGAAAAGGACAAGCGCGCCATCGAAACACTCGGCTCCGCGCTGATCGGCTCGGACCGCCCGCTCCTCATCACTTCCGGAACCGGATTGGGCAATGCTGTTCCGAGTCAACCCGCAACGGAAGATTATTTCGATCCTAACCACCCAAATCCTCGCAAAGGTTCCGAAGTCGCAGGAGCTTCTGTAGCGCAGCGCGGGGTGAACGTATCAGTGGTGCGCCTTCCCCAGGTCCACGATCCGGTCAAGCAGGGTCTCATCACCTACATGATTGCATTGGCCCGCGAGAAGGGCGTCTCGGCGTATGTCGGCGATGGGCTCAACCGCTGGCCGGCGGTGCATGTGCTCGACGCCGCCCGTCTCTACAGGCTGGCGCTGGAGAAGGGATCTGCGGGAGCCCGCTATAACGCCGTCGCAGAAGAGGGCCTACCGATTCGAGAGATCGCTGAGGCAATCGGCCGTGGCCTGAATGTGGACGTGGTCAGCCTTTCGACAGAGAAAGCGCAAGCTCACTTTGGCTGGCTTGGGATGTTCGCGGGTTTCGACATGCCGGCCTCGAGCGCGCTGACGCAGGAACGCTTGGGATGGCGACCAACGGGTCCGGGTCTCATTGCCGATCTGAACGCGATGAAATATTTCGAACACACTCCAGACGCCGCGGTTTTGCGTGGCTAACGCGTGAACGCATTGAGGAGAATCTTTAGCTTTCCTCGTCACAGATGACGAACAGTTCCAGGAGGAACGAAATGATTGGACAGATTAGTCTCGCCGGAAGTTTCACGCTGCCCGGCACTTCGAAGACCGTGAACCGCATGGGCTACGGTTCTATGCAACTCGCGGGTAAAGATGGTAACAAGTTGGTGTGGGGACCTCCCCGCGACGTGGATGCCGCGATTGCTGTTCTGCGAGAGGCTGTCGCAGGTGGTGTCAACCATATCGATACAGCCGATTTTTACGGTCCCCATGTCACGAACCAGATCATACGAAAGGCGTTGGCACCGTATCCCGACGATCTTATGATCGTCACTAAGGTAAGCGCCCGCCGTGGCGAGGACGGCTCATGGATTCCAGCATTCTCGCGCGAAGAACTGACCGCGGCGGTACACGACAACCTCCGCAATCTGGGACTGGATGTGCTCGATGTGGTCAACCTGCGTAGCATGTTTAGCAGGGAGGAACCGGTCGAGGGATCGATCGAGGCGCCAATGACGGTTCTGGCCGAGCTTCAGCGCCAAGGGTTATTACGTCATATCGGGCTGAGCAATGTCACTCCCACGCAGATCGCCGAAGCCCGACGGATCGCTCCCATCGTCTGCGTACAGAACCAGTACAACCTCGCTCATCGGCACGACGATGCTCTCATCGCCGATCTTGCTCGCGACAGCATCGCCTACGTGCCGTTCTTCCCACTCGGGGGATTTACGCCGCTGCAGTCCACCACCTTGTCCGATGCAGCTGCGCGCCTCGATGCCACGCCGATGCAAGTTGCACTTGCCTGGCTTCTCCAGCGGTCCTCCAATATCCTCGTGATTCCGGGAACATCTTCGATCGAGCATCTTCGCGAGAATCTTCAAGCTTCGACGCTTCAAATTCCGTCTGAAGTGTTGGCTGATCTCGATCAAATCGGGAAAAATGATTGAAAAGGGGAGACGCTAATCCCGAAAACTCGTACTGGCACTCGTTCGTAGACGACTCGCCTCTTTTACAAAGCCACAGCTTGCTCAATGTCGATCATTGCAGGATTCCCTGGCGCAATGTCTATATTTAATCTCGCGCGATAAGCGGCTGTTGGCGCGATCTCCAGTTATACTGTCGATCGCGGGAACTCCCAGGGCCCAACATCAGAAAATGTTGCACTAGGAAAGCGGCATTTCCTTGATTGTCGAACGCAGGCCACTCATGCTGAATCTTCTTGCTAGGGCTTTCATCCAAATTACGGAGTCCCTACGCTATAGTCGGTGGCTTCGAGTCAAACCGAGGAGTTGATGGATGTTTGAGAGCATTCTCTGCCAGGTCACGGAATATGATCCTGACGTTCTAGAGTCCCTCATTGGGCTCGCAGTCGAAATTGCTCGCGAAGGCCGGGAGGGAAGGCGGGTGGGCACGCTATTCACACTCGGGGATGAGAAGGCCGTACTCGCGAAATCCCGACCGTTGATTTTGGATCCGTTGCAGGGACATCCAGAGTCTTCGCGGCACGTCGCCAATCTCAATTTACGCGGAACCATCAAGGAATTAGCGCAGCTGGACGGTGGATTTGTAGTAAGTCGCGAGGGAGTAGTCCTTTCCGCGTGCCGCTATCTTGATGCCGTGGCGCCACAAGTCGACGTGCCGCTGGGACTTGGGAGCCGTCACATCGCAGCCGCCAACATGAGCGCAGTTACCAAAGCTGTGGGAATTGTCGTCTCGGAGAGTTCGGTGGTGCGACTTTTCTGTCACGGACATCTGGTCGGCGAAATTATTCCCGAGGTTTGGATGATGGATCACGCCGCTCACCTGCGCGGCGCCGTCAAGAGGGAACAAGTCGGCGAGTTAACGATTCTGACACCAAGTCTGCGACCGGCCTCGATCGCAGAGTGAAGATGACAAACCACTATCTATGGAACGGTACAAATGACATCTCTGCAGGAATTTAGATGTGAAGTTTGCGGACTGGTGACGACTAACCCCATGCACTGGTTCGTGATTCGATGTGGAGATTCCGATCTTACCGTCTACCGATGGAATCCCGAAACTGCTAACGCCGCCGGGGCTCGGCATTACCCCGGCGAAGCTCACGCCGAGGTCTACATCAGTCGCTGGTTTGACTCAGTGTGCGCACCGCCGAATCCAAAGTTTATCTAGCACTCGCCGATGAGTCATCGGCTTACAAAACAAGGTGCATAAATCGAGATTTTCGGACCCGTGCCGCAATTCGCCGGGCGACCAGAGGCCTCGACGTGATTCCGATCGATGGTCTCGATTACATGACCTTCCGCAGTTGAGGGTATTACGCGTTGCATCGTTCCTTTCGACGGCCTGGTGCGCGGACGGCAGGCGAGGGGAATCATGCGAACCAGGGCCGAGCGAACGATATCTAATACTTACTAATAAGCACGTCTTGCTGAAGTTTCCGGATATTACATGAAAAAAATTGGGTTCCTCTCATTCGGTCATTGGACTCCTTCGCCGCAGTCACAAACGCGGTCGGCCGCCGACGCGCTTCTGCAGTCCATTGACCTTGCCGTGGAGGCCGAGCGCCTGGGAATGGACGGAGCCTACTTCCGAGTTCATCACTTTGCGCAGCAATTGGCATCGCCGTTTCCATTACTCGCGGCGGTTGGTGCTAAAACGCGAAAGATCGAAATTGGCACCGCGGTGATCGATATGCGGTATGAGAATCCTCATTACATGGCGGAGGACGCTGGGGCCGCGGATCTGATCGCCGGCGGGCGACTGCAGTTGGGAATCAGCCGCGGCTCGCCCGAGCAGGTCATCGATGGTTGGCGCTATTTTGGCTACCGCCCGATGGAAGGCGAGGACGATGCGGAGATGGGCCGCCGGCATGCCGAAGAATTTCTTGAGTTGCTGCACGGCAAGGGCTTCGCACGACCCAACCCGCGCCCGATGTTTCCCAATCCGCCGGGGCTCCTGCGGCTTGAGCCGTACTCTGCAGGATTGCGTGATCGTATCTGGTGGGGGTCGGCTTCCAACGCAACAGCTGCATGGGCCGCGAAGCTTGGAATGAACCTGCAGACCTCAACCCTAAAGTTCGATGAGAGCGGTGATCCGCTCCACATCCAACAGGCCGCCCAGATTCGTGCCTTTCGCGCAGCCTGGAAGAAGGCTGGTCACACGCGCACTCCGCGCATTTCCGTCAGCCGCAGCATTTTCCCGTTACTAGATGACCGCGATCGTGGCTATTTTGGACGAGGTTCTGAGGAAGAGGACAAAATCGGCTTCCTAGACGAAAGTACGCGTGCGATCTTCGGTCGCAGCTACGCTGCTGAGCCGGACATTCTCATCGAGCAGCTGAGGAAAGATCAGGCGATCACGGAGGCCGACACGCTTTTGCTGACTATCCCAAATCAACTGGGCGTCGCCTACAATGCGCATGTCATGGAGGCGATTCTGACTCAAGTCGCTCCGGCTCTCAGCTGGCGCTGAATCGTTGGGCGGGGGCTTGGTCGTCCGTTCTTCATTGAACAATCTCAGGCGGGAGCTGACCTACATCTCTCGCACCAAGCTCCGCTGATATTCGCCGATTCTTAATTATTTCCGCGCCGTTAACGTCGGGCTGCGTGGCCCATCTCGACGAAATATCCCGCGATTGGCTTTGTTGGCGTCCCTGACAAGAATGAGCATCAGCGAGGGAGTCTCTTTGCTGAGGACTCGGATCCAGGTGGTTCACGGAACGGTTCTACAGAAATGCGCTGGTAACGAACTTCCAGCACGGTCAGGGATTCTGTACCGCCCGGCAATTGGAGGATTACGCTGTCACCCGCTGCTGACTTCATCAATGCGCGCGCCAGAGGTGATACCCAACTGATGTGGTTGCGGTCGAGATCGATCTCGTCAGTGCCCACGATGCTCACGGTTCGCTCCGCTCCCTCGGCATTGGCATAGCGGACGGTTGCTCCGAAGAATGCTTTCGCCGCGGCCTGCCCCGTTCTCCGCGCTTCCGGGTCCACCACTTCCGCCGCTTCGATTCGCTTGGTGAGAAAGCGAATCCGCCCATCGATCTGCCGCAGCCGCCGCTTGCCGTACTGATAGTCGGCGTTTTCACTGCGATCGCCGTTGCTGGCAGCCCACGCCACCACCTCCGTCACGGCCGGACGTTCCCGGGTGAGCAGAAACCGGTGCTCATCTTTCAGGCGCTTGAGTCCGCTCGGCGTGATGTAGTTCTTGACATGCGTCGCGGGCTCGTCCGGTTTTGGCTTTCTTGTAAACCCTTTTCGCATTTCGTAATCTTTCTTAGGAGTACCCAGTGGAGTGTATCCAATAAGAGCGGAGGAACGCTGCGGCCCTGAATATTTTTTAACGTTTTTCCTTACGGGGCATTCCTTTGCGGACAGATTCATGTTGTCGGATACAATCCGTCGTTGACAACTACAACCGACTTTGAGGTTTAGATGAACATTCGACAGGTGCGATTGAACAGCGCGTTCTTTTTCTGTCTGCTCCTTCTCCCATGGCCACAACTGATCGCGCAGGGTGTCGCGGTTCCGGGCGACCCGTGCAAACCGGTGAGTACGCGAACGCAAGAGATCGGGTGTTGGATTCTGGCGGACAATCCCGTAGGTGAATTCACCAAAGCCCAGGTGTTCTGGCATCTCGACGCGTATGCAACACGCAATGCGGCGCAAGCCGACAAGGGGCCGCGAGGTGTGGTGGTCGAGTCGTTTGGCAAAGTGTGGTTGATGACCATCGAGGACGAGAACTGGAGGTCGGACCACGGAAATGCGGTTGCCAAAATTGGTCCGCTTCCGATCCTGGCAGGAGAAAACTACACGGCGCAGTTGATGGAGGCGGACTTCAGCCCCGGAATGACAGCGCCCGGGCACGTCCACTCCGGCCCGGAGGCCTGGTACGCAGTGGGCGGCGAAACCTGCCTGGAGACCTCCGATGGCCGCATGCAGATCGGTCGAGTAGGGGAACCTGCGATCATCGTTCCCATGGGATTATCGATGCATCTCACCGCCATCGGCACCGAGCGGCGTCGTTCGATCGTGCTTATTCTCCATCAGTCTTCGCAGCCACCGACCACGATGGTCCATGATTGGATGCCAAAGGGTTTGTGTAAGGCCAACCATTGAGCTGGAATCTCGCCACCAAAGAAACGGGGTACGTTCCGTCTGTCTCCGCATTTCGCCCTAAGGACGGGAGTACCTGGTCTCTTTGAGCTTTACTTCTTGGGCCGCGACTCCGGCGGCACAAGACCTGCGAGGCGGTAGTACACAACCAGCTGGCCGTAGTGTTCACCGCTATGCTCGATGAGGCCGTAGGCGATGTCGAGAACGCGCGCTTTCTGGTCACCGTATACAACAGTCTGCATCAGGTCTTTC
>Ga0181522_10002305_pt1 | contig 10932 bp, 6 predicted proteins | sample PEATcosm2014_Bin_27_FD_121103 | JGI IMG/M metagenome (GOLD analysis project Ga0181522, IMG submission 121103) | Peatland microbial communities from MTU Mesocosm Facility, Houghton, MI, USA - PEATcosm2014_Bin05_10_metaG | ecosystem: Environmental > Terrestrial > Soil > Wetlands > Peat | place...
CGCCACCTATCCGGGCTCCGGGGAGAACAGCAGCAACGGTGTGGTCACCTTCGACCCCGCACAATACAACGAACGTTCGGCACTCCTAGAGGTCGGCGGCACCATCTACACGACCTGGGGATCGCATTGCGACGTGGGCCCGTACACTTCCTGGGTCATGTCGTACAGCGCCAATACCCTCAAACAACTCAGCGTGCTCGATCTGGTGCCAAATGGCGGAGGAGGAGGGATTTGGATGTCCGGAGCGGGCCCGGCGGCGGATTCTTCCGGCAATATTTATTTCATCATCGGCAACGGCGATTTTGGCACGACCCTGAGCGCCAGCGGATTTCCCGCCAACAACAACTGTGGCAACTGCTTCGCGAAGTTATCGTCTTCGGCGACGCTCGCGCTAACGGACTATTTCACGCCGCTGAACACGGTCTCCGAATCGAACGGGGATGTGGACTTCGGCTCCGGCGGGCCGCTGCTCTTGCCCGATGTCGTAGACGCCAGCGGAACAACCCGGCATTTAGCGATCGGCGCAGGAAAAGACCAGAACATCTATGTCGTCGATCGTGACAACATGGGCAAATTCAGCTCGACCGCCAACAACATCTACCAGGAAATCACCGGGCAGCTTGCGGACGGCATGTGGTCGAAACCCAGCTACTTCAATAACACCGTCTACTTCGCCGCGGTAACCGACGCACTGAAGGCGTTTCCGGTGACAAGCGCGATGCTGGCCACCTCGCCTTCGTCGCAGTCCACCGTTCATTTCGGATATCCTGGCGCGACTCCCACCATCTCCGCCAGCGGCGCGACCAATGGAATTGTCTGGGCGGTCGAAAACAACACGACTGGCGTTCTTCACGCATTCAGTGCCACGAATCTGGCGACCGAGCTCTACAACTCCAATCAGGCCGCCAATTCACGCGATCAGTTCGCGGACAACAAATACATCACGCCGGTGGTCACGAACGGCAAGGTCTACGTGGGCACGCCAAACAGTGTGGCGGTCTTTGGATTGCTGCCTTAAGACAGGCCACACGGCCTCCGACCTTCCTGTCGCACGACTGGGCATGCTGCACTTGAAGACGCTCCCGATATCTCGAGGCCGCCTCTGTCCTGTGATCGGTCGTCATTTGACAGTGGGTAGTAAGGTTGGTTGGGCCGCGTCTACGGAGCCGAAACTTCTGTTGCCGGCGTCTAGAAGCAATGATCGCGGCGAATGTGAGCGCAGGGCCGCTACGGAATAAGGGGCCAGCTACTACTGATTCGACATCCTGCTAAACCGCCGGGCGCTCACCGCATTGCCTCCAGGGTCACATCCTTCGTTGCGAAAAGCACCTTGACTCGTCGTTGCATGCTGGTTTCTCCGGACAAGGGCACTGAAGTCTGGACAAAATCACTATGTACATTCCCAACAGACGCTAGTTGTGTTTGTTTGCGTAGATTCCCTGAGACGGTGCGCCATCGTAGCTTGCCGCTGGGCACGCGTTAATGAACGATCGGACACGAATGAACAGAAGTTGTGGTGCTGCTTTGTGTCAGCATGTTCGCAAACTCCCCGCTACGCTGAAACGCTCGCTGACCTCGTTTACGGCGATCCGCCAGACGCGACAGAGTAAGTCACCTCCAGCGCCTTGTCAGATCTTGTTGCTGGATTCCACCGCTATTACGACTTTTCCCCGAGCGTGTCCTGCTTCCAAATATCGGATAGCCCCCCGGACATCACTCAACGTGTAACGTTTGTCGATCACGGGCGTAATCTTTCCAGACTCCAGGAGCTCGCGAATGATGATCAGGTCGTTTTTGTTGGGTTTCGCCAGAACCATGACCAGTTTTTGGTTCACGAGCGATGACAACAAAGGCGATATGATCCCGCGGGCCAAGGGGCCGATCATCCATCGACCGCTCGGGGCTCCGGCCCCGACATATATCCCCTTGGGATTCAAAACGCGCCGGCATGCCAACATCGAATGGTTGCCAACCAAGTCCAAAATTAGATCGTAACGTCGCCCGCTTCTGGTGAAATCTTCGTGGCAGTAGTCGATGACCCAATCCGCACCGATGGATCGCACCATGTCGACGTTTCTCGTGCTGCATACGCCGGTAACGTCTGCGCCGAAGGACTTGGCGATTTGCACCGCGAAGGTACCTACGCCTCCGGCCGCACCGTTAATCAAGACCTTTTGCTCTGGCTGGAGATTTGCCTTATTGCGAAAGGCCTGCAATGCGGTCAATGCCGCCACTGGTACGGACGCCACTTGCTCAAACGTGATGTTGTTGGGCTTGGTGACCAATGCCGAATCGGAGGTGCAGACATACTCGGCAAAGGCGCCACGGCACGTGCCAAAGACCTCGTCCCCAGGTTTGAGTTGAGCTACGTTCCTGCCGACGGCTTCAACCTGGCCGGCCACATCGACGCCGAGTCGTGTGTCTTTTGGTTTGCGCAGCCCGGTCGCTATGCGAACGAAGTACGGCGTACCTCTCATAAAGTGCCAGTCAAGTGGATTGACCGAGGCCGCGCGAACTTTCAACAAGACTTCGTTGTCCTTGGGAACGGGCTTCTCGGCTTCCTTGATCTGGACAACGTCCGGGGGGCCGTAACTGCTGTAGACGGCGGCCTTCATTTGCGCATCGACCCCACCGCGTCCGCGCCCCATAGCGCACCGCTCACCGCGAACAGATCGGGTGTCATTAGAAACGCCTCCAGGCGAAGGTTGGCGGTATTGCGGGGGCCCGTCCGGGTGAGCATAAAGCCTACCCTTTCTCGAAGACCTATACGAAATCCGGGGGCGAAACTTTCACGCGTTTCGAAGACGAAGTTCGGACAGACGTACTCGAATCAGTCGGGGCAAACATACGGTTAATCAAGGAATTTCAAGAGCGAAGAAAGGTTTGCTAGGGCGCAGGACTCTGGCCGAGCCCGACCAGCTTCTGGAACTCAGGGTCGTCGTGCAGGCAATCAAGATCAGTGTCCTTAACTGCCCAATTCAGATTGCTATACCCTGCCTCAACGGCCTTCTTGAATGTTTCAAGGGCCTCCCTCCTTTTCTGAAGGACACCATAGGTACAGGCAGCGTTGTAGAGGGTATTGGGATCGCCCGGCCGCAAGGCCACGGCGGTTTGGAGGTGCCGGATGCTCTCCTCATCGTCGTGCCCCGAGCTTGCAAGGTTAGTGGCAAGCAAAATGCGGGCTCGCACGTCCTCGGGCACCAACTCCAGTTGTTGACGAAGGACTTTGGCCATGCGTTTGCGAACTTGCTCGGCTTCTTTTGCGCGTCCCAGGCGTTCCAGCGCCCGACTGAAAGGGATATACGTATTGTAATCATCCCCGTTGGCTTCCAGGGCGCGCTCGGTGAGCGCTGCAGCCTCTTCATTTCGACCGGACGCAAAATAAGCGCGGCCGAGCATGTTCCATGAGCCCTCACAGTCGGGCTTGCGTTCGATGGCGCGCCAGCTCAGCAGCGCGGCTTCATCGTATTTTTTCTGCGCATAGCAGATGCGCGCGCGCGCAACCAGAACCTCCGGCAGGTCAGGCGCGAGCGCGGTGGCCCGGTCACAGGCCGCAAGTCCGCGTTCGATCCATTTAGGATTCTGCTCGCGAATCTCAAAAACAAGGCCGCACAGGTGGGCAATTCCCGCATGGGCAAGAGCAAAATTGGGATCGAGCTGAATGGCTTGTTCGAACATCTGCAAGCCATAGTCCAAATTCTCGCGGCGCGCATAGCTCCTGCCACGCAGGTAAAAATCATAGGCTTGGGGGTTTTCCGTAGGTCTTCGCGCGATGGTTTTTTCTTCTTGCGGCGTGAGCGTAATGCGAAGGGCCTGGGCGATGCTCCGCGCGATTTCCTCTTGAATGGCGAAGACGTCTTCTAGTTGCCGGTCATAGCGCTCGGCCCAGATGGAATGTCTCGTGGAAACCTCGACCAGTTGGGCCGTGATGCGCACGCGACTGCCAGCGCGACGGATGGAACCTTCGAGAACGTAACCGGCTTCAAGCTGTTGACCTACCTGAAGGGCGGTCACCGGCTTGTCGCGGAAGGCTAGCATTTCCGAACGGGGAAGAATTTCCAAACGGGCGATTTTGGAGAGCTCCGTAACGATGTCTTCTGTGATCCCGTCGCGGAAGTATTCGTCCTCCTTCGCGCCACTCTGATTTTCGAAATAGAGCACGGCGACGGATTTTTGCTTGGCCTGAGCGGCTTGAGCGCCCGCTGCGGTGACACCTTTCTCCGCATTCGGCCGGCGATTCGATTCGATATCGCGGCTGAGGCGCTTCATGTCGGCGCGGAGTTCAGCGGCGGTCTGACATCGCAGGTCGAAGTCTTTCTCCAGTGCTTTTGCGATGATGGTTTCCAGCGCCAGAGGCAGGTGAGAGTTCAGCTCTTTTGCGGGAATGGGCGTGGAATGGAGAATGCCGTCGAAAATGACCGCCGCAGTAGTGCCGGGAAATGGAACGGAGCCGGTGGCCATCTGGTAGAGGACCACACCGAGCGAAAACAAATCTGAACGTGCATCCAACTCCGCGCCACGCGCCTGTTCGGGCGACATGTAGGCGATCGTGCCCATGGAGCTGCCCGGATTTGTCAGTTGCTCTTGACCGGCCATTTGAGTCAGCGCATTCGTTGACGTGACGCTGACGGATTCGGCGGCCTGCAGCACGGTCGGCGATAGCTTCGCTAGACCAAAGTCCAGAATTTTGGCTTGACCGCGTTCCACGAGGAAAATATTCGCGGGCTTGATATCGCGGTGCACAATGCCCTTGGAGTGCGCCGCATCGAGCCCGCTAGCGATCTGAATGCCGATCTCCAGGAGTTCCGATACTTCAATGGGTTTCCCGTCAATACGGTGCTTGAGAGTCTGGCCCTCGAGCAGTTCCATGGCGATGAATGGCCTGCCTTCGAATTCCCCTATGTCGTAAATGGTGCAGATGTTCGGGTGATTCAGAGAGGATGCGGCGCGTGCTTCACGGCGGAATCGCTCAATCGCTTGCGGGTCTTGGGAAATGTCATCGGGAAGGAACTTTAGCGCAACACTCCGGCCAAGGCGGGTGTCCTTGGCCTTGTAGACAACGCCCATTCCGCCGCCGCCCAGTTTTTCCTGGACGCTGTAATGGGAGACAGAGCGGCCGGCAATGGAGGAGCTATCGATCATCGGGCCTGGAGTTTACCCCAGCGCATCAATGCGGGCAAACCAACGCGATACGGTACGGCAGGCGGCTTACACCTAGGGAGGCGGGTTCTTGACGAATGGCGCATCGGCGCTCCACCTATAGCGTCAATCGGGAGTTATCGAGCGTTGTGAGCCCGTCTGGAGACGTTTGGGATTCCGATTGCACGTCAGGCTTCCAAAAGCACTTGCTACAGCTTATGAGGACCGCGCTGCACAGACTCGGCGAGCGGAATCTCACTCAATTACGTGAAATGTGTACATTTTCCCGGAACTCGCCATATTCGAGGAGCTCGTTGCGCCCGGTGGTAGAAATCCAAATTCACCCGTCTTCACGTCATTTCCGAGTACGACCTCATACATGCGAGGCGCTATTTTCTTTCCTTCAAAATTCACCTCGTCCCGTTGAGCGCCGCCGGAGGAGTGAATGACACCGCCGGTCACGGATCTGAACTCGCGGGAGTTCCCGCTATCGTGCAATCGGAGCAGTTGGTATTCCGTGATGGCCACGCCTTCCGGAACGTAAATCAGAAAATCCAGTGGCGTGTTCAAGGAGTTTTTGCTGCTCTTGCCTTCGATATGCCCATTCACATCGCCTTTCACGATTCCCTGCGAAGCGAATCTTTTCAGTGCGCCACCGGTTTTCCAATTTACAACCTCCGGTAGTATCTCAATCCACTTGTCGTCCTTGTTTTTGAAATAGACGCCAATTTCGTCGACGGCCGGAACAACCGCAACCGGCGCCGGGACAGCGGCTGGCGTTGAAGCCCCCGAATTCTTCTCGATCATCGCACCGATGAGTTTGTCGGATACGCCGTCTTTTTTCAGCTGGATGACGCTGTCGGTGTCAACGCGAAACGCGCCCGGCTGGCTTTTGATCATCGCGACGATCGTATCGTCCGCAAGGCCAGCTTTCACCATCTTGGTAATGGACTCGTTGTTTAGCACAGACTGGGCAAGGGCGATTCCGCATGCCAAGGTCAGTACAACAAGACTCAAACGCAGGCAGGCTTTCACTCGATACCTCCACGTCTCGCGAGGATTAGGCTGGAATTCCGATTCACACTTCCGATTTGCGCATCGTACGCTTCTCCGGCCCCGGACACAATTGAATTTGCCACGGGAGCGTCACTTGGTCGTGTCGTCGGATTACCGTAGGTATCAACTCTCAACGATCCGCAGGTCTCGATTTAGCGTTGTTTGCGCGTAGGCAAGCAGTTTTTCAGTGTATAATCCGCGACACTCGTTGCTAGGTAGGTGGCTCTTGACTGCTGCGCAAAGTTCTAATGTCTGGGTTCCGGTCTGTTGCGAGCGCGTCATGCGCTACAACGTTTTCGTCCAACAGGACGGTGCCGCCTACGGTGCGCTATTCTGCTCGGTCTGCAGCAAGAACGTAACATTCGAGCTCGAACATCAAGCCGACTTGTCCGTTTATGGCGAAGGCTCCCGCGTTCTCAATATGCTGGGCGCGCCGAAGCCGCCGAACGCACCGCGCCAGAAGCCGGTGGGGGATTCCGCTTCAAACGATCAAACCCTTTAATCAGATCGTCGCTCCCGAAGCGCGGGCTCATCGATGATTGACCAGACCATCTCTCACTTCCGTGTCGTAGAGAAACTCGGTGCTGGTGGAATGGGTGTGGTCTACAAAGCCCTCGACACGCGTCTCGATCGCCCCGTCGCGCTGAAATTTCTACCTGATAACATGGTGCAGGATTCGCAGGCGCTGGAACGTTTTCGCCGCGAGGCCCACGCCGCATCGGCGCTGAACCATCCCGGCATCTGCACCATCTACGACATTGGCGAACAGGATCACCGGCCGTTCATCGCCATGGAATTCATCGACGGCGAGACACTGCGCCAACACATTCACGGCCAGCCGCTTACCTTTGAACACATCCTCGAGATCGGGATTCAGATTGCCGATGCGCTCGACGTCGCCCACACCGAAGGCATCATCCACAGAGACATCAAACCTTCGAACGTCTTCGTCACGAAACGCGGGCAAGTCAAACTACTGGACTTCGGTTTGGCCAAGCTGGTGGCGAAAGACGTGTTGGCTTTAAATCCTGACGATTCGGCGTCCAGGGGACCTCAGGATTCCTTGTCGATCGTCGGCGTTATCAGCGGGACACCGGCATACATGTCGCCCGAGCAGGTTCGCGGGGATGATCTCGATGGCCGCACCGACATCTTCGCGTTAGGTCTGTTGCTCTATGAAATGGCCACCGGCCAGCAAGCATTTGGCGGTAGAACTGGCGGCGCGATCATCGAAGCCATCCTCACGCGGACTCCCACCTCGGTTCGATCGATCAACCCGCAAATTCTGCCACAGCTCGAAGAAATCATCGGCAAGTGCCTGGATAAGGATAGAAACCTCCGCTACCCAAGCGCGGCCGCGGTGCGCTCGGATTTGCAGCAGCTGAAACGGGTTTCGGAATCAGGTTCGGTCACGGTGCCCGCTTCCGCTCCCGAAGCGCTCGCCCCCGTAGCACCGGTCACGACGGTTCACGGGCGACGCTGGTACGGGAGGTTGGTCGCACCTGGAGTAGCCGCGCTGATCGCTCTGCTGGTTGTTGCCGGCTGGCTTTACAGCTCGCGTCGTGCTTCCGCATTAAGCCGGACCGACACAGTCCTGCTCGCGGATTTCACCAACAAAACTGGCGATCCCATCTTTGACGATACCCTTCGCCAGGGTCTAGCCGCGCAGCTCCAGCAGTCCCCGTTCTTGAGCCTGCTCTCCGAGCAGCGCATCCAGCAAACTTTGCGGCTCATGGGGCTGCCGTCTGACGGAAAACTTTCCCCCGCGATTGCTGGCGAGCTCTGCCAGCGTGCCGGGAGCAAGGCGTATTTGACAGGCAGCATCTCCAGCATGGGCAGTCAATACGTCATCGGTGTCAGCGCCGTGAATTGCCAGACCGGAGATTACCTCGCTCAGGAACAAGTCACGGCTGCCGGGAAGGAAAACGTGCTGAAGGCGCTCGGCGAAGCGTCCACCAAGCTCCGCGAAAAACTGGGAGAGTCGCTCAAGACCGTCCAGAAACTCGATACTCCGATCGAGCAGGCGACCACCTCGTCTCTGGAAGCGCTGCAGGCGTACAGCCTTGGCCGGAAAACCATGCAAGGCCGCGCGGACTTCACCGCCGCAGTGCCGCTGTTCGAACATGCCATCCAGCTGGATGCGAATTTTGCGATGGCCTATGCTCTGCTCGGCACCACGTATAACAACCTTGGAGAAAAAATACTCGCCTCAAAGGATACCCAAAAAGCCTACGAACTCCGTACGCGCGTGAGCGAATGGGAGAAGTTTTATATCGAATCGCATTATCACCATTTCGTCACAGGTGACCTCGAGAAGGCCCGCCAGGCTTATGAACTCTGGGCGCAGATTTATCCTCGCGAGACGGTGCCGTCCACAAATCTTGGCGTCATCTATCAGACCTTAGGCCAGCACGACAAATCGCTCGCGGAATATCGCGCGGCCATGCAGCTGAGTCCCTCGGACAGCCTAGATTTCGGCAATCTCGTGCTTGCCTATTTACATCTGAATCGGCTCGAGGAATCGCGGGCCGCCGCCAACGAAGCCTTCACGAAGAATCTCGATTCGGCGGACCTGCGCGCCGCTCTTTATGAGGTTGCGTTCCTGCAAAAAGATCTTCCCGGCATGGCGGAGCAGGTCTCGTGGTCGGTTGGGAAGCCCGGAAAAGAAAACCTGATGCTTTATCTTGAAGCTGGAACTGCGGCCTATTTCGGAAAACTCAGAGTTGCACGCGAATTCTCGGCTCAGGCGGCGGCTTCTGCCGCACGAGCCGGTGAAGCCGAAATGGCTGCAGGCTGCGAATCCGCCGCCGCCCTATGGGAAGCGCTGTACGGAAACGCTTCGGAAGCGCGTCAACGTGTCAATGGCACGCTCGCTGAATCCAACGGGAGAGACGCCCAGTACGCCGCGGCCCTTGCTCTCGCGTTGATCCGCGATTCAGCCGGCGCGCAAGTTCTCGCCGATGATCTGCAAAAGCGCTTTCCCGAGGACACCGTCGTCCGGTTCAACTACCTGCCAACGCTTCGCGCCCAGATAGACCTCATCCTTAGCAACGATGGGGCCAAGGCCGAGGAGGCGCTTGCCGCCACCCCGCCCTACGAACTTGGCATTCCCGGCGGCAGCACTTTCTGGATGAACCTCTACCCGGTGTATGTGCGCGGCGAAGCGTTTCTGGCTGCGCGGCAAGGAACTCAGGCCGCAGCTGAGTTTCAGAAAATCATCGATTGGCAGGGCGTCGTCGTTAACGAACCGATAGCCGCCCTAGCCCACCTGGGACTCGCGCGCTCTTACGCCCTCGCTGGAAACCCGCCCAAGTCCAAGGCCGCATATCAGGATTTTTTCACCCTCTGGAAGGACGCCGACCCCGATGTTCCAATTCTCGTCGCTGCCAGGTCTGAGTACGCCAAGCTGCAATAACGGATAGAGCTAGGATCGGTCTCGGACGGCATGCGCCCGGTTAGCCCGTTACGGGGCGATGCCCCTGGCAGCTTTATTAGGCAAATAACCACATCGTTTGATGTGACCTTGACGTTCAGCTGAGCTTTCGCCAGTACCCCGCTCTCGATGGCGGGTTTCTAGCGGGCCCTTATCCTCGCGGCCAGCGGCACGTTCTCGACGGCCTGGGCAAGAGCACTCGATTCAGCTCGATGGCGATACCAACGATGTAGATTGCCTAATCGGTTAAACTGGCTTCTCGTCCGGGCCGGAATGCCGAACGTCCCGCGAAATTGACGGCATATTGGGTAGGCGCTAATTCTTGAATCCTCTGGGAGTGCGCTTGAAGTGCTTGAAGTGACGCCGGCTTGACAGGAAAGCCGCTCAGAAGTAACGTGCCTGATAACGTTTCTTGGCATTTCCTCGAAGAGTGCTGAGTGTGGCGTCAGTCTGAAATCCTTCTACTGGGTTGGGGTGTTGACAATGAGCAAGACAATTGTTTTTTTCGCGATCTTCTGTACGGCGGCGCTCTGTATTCCTTCAGCCTTGTACGGACAAGCGACTGGGAGTTTTTCCGGGACGGTCACCGACAAGTCCGGAAGCACAATCGCGGGGGCGACGGTCAAGGCGATCTCGGAGGGCACCGGGCAATCGCGCGAGGCGAAGACCGATGACGCTGGTCACTACCTGATTCCTCTGTTGCCGGTAGCGAACTACACGCTGCACGTCGAGTTTCAGGGCTTTCAGACCACCGAGCAGCGAGACGTGAGATTGCAGGTGGACGAGGCGCTGGTACTGGATTTTTCGCTCTCGCCGGCGGCGGTCGCTTCGCAGGTAGAAGTGCTGGCAACCGCAGTCGCAGTGGAAACCACCAATCCATCGCTCGGTCAGGTCATCACCTCTCAGCAAGTAGCGCAGCTTCCTTTGAACGGACGCGATTTCGTCCAACTCGCCAGCCTCACGCCCGGCACCACGCAGGAGACGAACCCCAACAGTTTCTTCACCCAAGGCGCTGACAGCGAAGTTGCCGCTCGCGGATCGTTTTCTCTGTCGGTCGGCGGATCGCGTCCTAACAGCACGGATTGGCTTCTGGACGGGGTGGACAACAACGAATTGACCGCCGGGGGAATCGGGATTTTTTCATCCATCGATGACATACAAGAATTCAAGGTTTTAACGTACAACTACTCTGCGGAATACGGGACTCGAGCGGGACCCACCGTGCTGGTGACCACGAAAAATGGCACGAACGATTTTCACGGATCGCTTTACGAGTTTCTGCGCAATACTTCGCTGGATGCCAA
>Ga0181522_10002306_pt1 | contig 10931 bp, 16 predicted proteins | sample PEATcosm2014_Bin_27_FD_121103 | JGI IMG/M metagenome (GOLD analysis project Ga0181522, IMG submission 121103) | Peatland microbial communities from MTU Mesocosm Facility, Houghton, MI, USA - PEATcosm2014_Bin05_10_metaG | ecosystem: Environmental > Terrestrial > Soil > Wetlands > Peat | place...
GCCCACATGCTTCGCCCGCGCTCTGTGCTGTCGAGTTTTCGTCGTTTCCATCGCAATGCTCTTGATGCTGGCAAAGTCAAGTCGCTTTCGCCACACGATCGCTTTGTGATCGCATTGTGTTCGCCCGACGGCAGCCGAGGAATCGCGAATGCCCAAATGCCATCGGGAGAAAAGCCCGCAAAGCCGAAGTGGAGTTTGGAGAACGACATTTTCTCCAGTCGTGTTTGGAAAGAAGGGCTGCAGAATTGCGCCCATTTCTCGCAATTTTCAGCGCGTGAACGCCGGACTTCTCTGCAACCCAGACTGTCTGGCGGAGAGAGTGCGATTCGAACTCACGTTCGAGTTCTTGCCCTGCTAAGCCTCGACGTGTCCGTAAGTTGCAGATAACAAAATCTTAGCGGAGAATTTCGTACCGAAAACTGACGTGAGAGTGTGGCAATCAGTCCGGTTTCGATTCGCCATCCATTCGGGCACGGATGGCGAACGCCAGGCGATTCTCTGGCTAGAAGTAGTCACCTTTGAGAGGCGAATCGCCAAGGTCGGGTTAGCGCATGACTGCTTGCCCTAGCAAGCAGTCTCGAATCGTTAGGGGTTCTCTAGGCTCCAGAAAGATTGCCGACGAATGTCCCCCGTCGTTCAGTGAGACGCATGACGAATATGGTGCACACGGTGACTTCAAGAGAAGGGCCGACCTCGGCTTGCTTCCCAGAAGCCCGTTTCTGGCCAATCAATAGCCGTTGATAGTTCGGTGCCCAAGCGCGTTCGTCGCGACTACTGGTCAACAGATTCAAGTAGACGCATCCAATCCCGCGTCGCCGTCGGAAGTTGGAAGCGTGGCAATACCTGTCAATGCATTGGCGCTCTCAGGTAATGACCTTTTTGTGGGGACAGGGGATGGACGTTTGGTGGTCTTCGATGTTTCAACTCCAGCATCCCCACAACAGATAGCCTCTCTGACCATGCCCTCCCCAAACACGGTGCGATTATCAGGGAATCTGTTGCTCGTGGCCGCGCCGTCAGAACTTTTGATATTCAATGTTTCGCAGCCCAGCGCCCCGGTCTTGTTGTCGCAGTTTCAGCCAACTGGCGGCTCCCTCGGGACCCTGCCAGTGTTCGATGTTGCGGCCATCGGAACGGCGGTCATGCTTGCTGCCGGAAATGGGGGAATCGTAACCGTCGACATCTCAAATCCGTCCAACCCGCAGCAATTATTCCAACAGCAGTTGCCCTTCCTCAACGCGTTCCCAGCTCCAAATACAGAACAGGGAATTCTACCGGCAGTTTCTCTTGCATCTCAGAATGGACTTGTCTATGTAGGGACTGCCGCCGGAATCGTGTTTTCCTATGATGCCACGGTGCCTGCTGTGCCGAGGCTCATGATGCTCAACGTGGTGGGTTCTGACGATGAGGAAGCCGTTTCGGCGATTACGCCTGGCACGAATAACCTGTACATGGCGGCAGGCGGCGTAACTGTGCAACTCGATAATACGGTCCCGCAGAATTCGATTGAACTGTACTATCCACCCCCAGCGCTATCCGAGGGCTACGCGATTGGCGATGCAGCATCACGGAGCAGTCATCCAGCTCTCAACGCAATTACCGACTCGATGAGGACAAGGTCCATTATCTATTTACATCCGCCCGATCGCTTTGGCGTTGCCCGCAGCGGAAACGGAAAAATCCGAAGCGGCAAAAACCATGGGAAGGCGTCGGAGACACTGTCTCGATGATGGGCCTAAGCGAAGATCTCATTCACCTTATTCCGCACATGCTGACTCCGCGACGGCTTCAGATATCGCATCGTGCTCTCCATGTCGGAGTGACCGAGCCATTGCTGCACTGTTCGTAGATCGACGCCTGCCCAGAGTGACCACGTTGCGAACGTGGCACGGAACTTGTGCAACCAGAAGTTGTCTTTATCGAGCTTCGCGCGCTCGGCGACGGTCTTCAGTCCATCGAGAAAATCAAGCTTCGGGTTGCAGCCAGCAGTTGGGAAGATCAGGCTGCAGGTCTTATCTGATCTTGCTTTCCACGACTTCAGGCTCTTCACGAGCTTTGTTGGGATCGGAATCTCACGTTCCTTGTAGGCTTTCGGCGTCCAGCCTCTATCTGGTTTATGGCTGACGCGAACCGTTGAAGCACCGAGGTTAACATCCGACCAATACGTGTACATGACTTCTTGCTCGCGCATTCCCGTCATCAGGAAGAACTCATACCAAAGTCGCTCTTCTGCGTCACACTTCGCAAACAACTTGTCGAGGTCTTCCTGCTCGTAAATCTCCGGTTCTTCTTCCGTGAACCGTGGCCAGTCGTTTTTGCCCACCAAGCCGCGAACCCCGCTCGCCTTCAGGAAAGTCATTACGTTCTCGAACTTGTTGTACACACTGCGCGGTGCCTGTTCCTTCTCGTCACGGAGAAACGCGGAGAACTTCAGAAGGTCCTTTCGCTCGATCTCTTCGAGGTTTAGCTTGTGGCAGGATTCTACGAAGTACGAAAGGGCTGTTGAATATGCTGCATGGGTCTTCGGCTTCTTCGTGAGCTTGGTTTCGTCCAGAAAATCGGCGACCGCTGCTGCCACCGATCGGTGTACATTCCGGCCATTTTCCGGCGCGATGGCGACGCCGTTGTTTACAGCATTCAGTTCTGCCTCCTTGCGTTGTCGCCGGGCGCTCGCGTCTGCTGGGTCCTTTCCGACTGACAACCGTACTCGCTTCGCGCCCTCTCGCCATTCCAGGTAATAGGCGCCTTCGCTGTGGGTTTCCGGCTTGTCGTCGACAATAACAACGTCCGGCTTGACGCGCCCATTGGCGGAGAGCACAACGCGGCAATACCGCCATCCATGCGGGGTTTGGACTCTCTTCGTGAGATTGACTTCGCGATTCATCGGTGACCTTTCACTGAATCTGGTATCAGTGTAGGTATCACCGGCTTGCAAGTACAAGATAACTAAGGTACTGGCGGAGAGGGAGGGATTCGAACCCTCTGTCCGGTTCGGGGACGCTAAGCCTCGACTTGTCCGTAACTTATAGATAGCAAAATGTCACCAGAGAATTTCACCTTCAAACCCAACATCGAGCCCTTGCAATCAGTCCGGTTTCGATTCGCCATGCATTCGAACCAAGAAGGCGAACGTCAGGCGATACTGCGGCTAGGAGTGGTCACTCTTTGGAAGCTAATCGCTGGGGCCGGTTAGCACCTGACTGCGTGCCCTAGCGTGGAGTCAGATAGGCGAACTGTTTCTCTTATGCCTGCGCGATGGGATAAGGATTGAGGCTATCTCTAGCGATGTTAAATTGCCTTTCTTGTCGGGCGCACAAGAGACAGTGATCTCGTTTCGGCACGCACATTTTGTCGGTTGCAATTTTCCTTAAAGGTTCGTTAATTCCAATTTCTAGCTGAGTTCTGCAGGTGGCCGCCACCCACCTCTTCTCAGACTTGGACATTGACAGCCGGGCGTTTGCTCCTTAAACTTGCTCCCCACGTGCGCCCCCGCCGCACAAAGCCTGTTCCCTCGTTGATACCTGGCTACCGAAGTCCTTAAGGAGTAATTATGCTGGCTTATACACACGAGCGCTCCCCTTGGCGTCTGCTCTGCTTCGTGCTATGTCTTGCCGTCTCAGCACAGGCGAGCGATAGCCGAAGGTTTGCTGGGTTTTACCAGAGCGAACAACTATCCGAACAGGGAGACCTGCTGCAGGTCAAGCTATCCTTGCAGGTCTTCAACTACAGCCATGCGGAGGTCAGAAACGCGATCGTTTTTCTTGCCGATCCATTGCTCGATCCGCTGCCTGGCGTCATTACCTGACACAACAAGGCAGGCTCGGAGGCATGCTCGAAATGTATGTCTGTTTTAAAAGGACTTACCTAGTCCATGTTTTTTTGGGGCGATTATAGTTGTAGTCGATTTTGTGGTGGGTCGCTGCACTCGGTGCTCGAATAAACACACCAGTGATTATCCGGGGGGCATGCTCGAAAACACCCTGCTGCAAAACCAGGGTGGCACTGATTGACATTCAACAGAGCTGGGAGCCAGCTTTTGCCACAGCAAGGAACAGTTACTCGACCCTAATCGGACACACATCCTCGTGGGATTACGCTACCTTGCGCGCCTTCGTTGCGGTCTTGCGCCGGGCGCGTGGTTTTTCCCGCGATGCCACCGCGGTTGTTCTCGCTTTGGGTGCTGCTTTATCCGAAGACGATAATTCCGGCTTGGGCGGTTTCGACATGCGATGGTGGCCATGGTTCAGAAGGTGGATGCGAACGGTTTCTTCTTGAGAACGTAACTGAGCGTCTCTATTTTTTCGGCGCTCGTCCTCAAGGTATGCTGGAATGGTTTTCGTTGTCATGGCCAGAGTGTGGCAGAACTGTCCCAAAGGATGCTGTTCACTTTTGGTCACTTAGTGACGATTCATGAACATGGTCTGGCAGAGCTCGGGCTAATCTACTTCTCGAATACTTTTTCGATCTGCCCGACCTTCTTCTCAACTTTGCCGGTGTTTTTGTCGGCGTTGCCTTCGGCCTGTAGGTTGGGATTGCTCGTGACTTTGCCGACCGTCTCTTTGACTTTGCCTTGCACCTCATGAACACTGCCCTTAATCTCGTCCTTCGTGCTGGGGTTCATCTATTTTCTCCTTATTGTTGAACAGCGTTAAGTCCCTGCATCTTCGCGTCTACGGCCTCTGGTCTGTAGCCGGCAAGTTCGTGATCGGTCCGCCTAAATCTTCTTGAGCGATGGTTGGTGGAGTCTCATGCGACCGTCGTCATCCCACTTGACGACCGCGTCTTCTTCGTTAGCTCGCTCAACGGTGCCGAACTCTCCATTCGGCTTTCCGAAGTTGCCTAAACCTTCGACCCGATCTCCGGGGCTCAGCTCCTGGCCGGTGGCAGAGGGCTCGGAGAGCGGTGGCCTCTTGGCACGGTCTGATTCACGGACCGCTCCGGCGTGTGACAGTGGCGGTTGCGGAGCCCTACGCAGTTTGGGGGCGGGCTTTTTGGTGCCATGAGCCATAGTGTTTTCTCTTCCAAAAGGCCAACGGATCGCGCATCGCCACGACTGTTCGTCGGGCCAATACCTGGAGGTTAGGCTTGGAACGAATGGCTCGTCCGGTCCAAATTGCACAGTTTTGACAATTAGTTGGCGAAATCGAACGCACAGAGGACGCGAGAGCGGCAGTCTATACCACGAACATGGCAATGCCGGCGGCGAACATTGCCACGGTGGTGATCGCTACGACGGTCCATCCCAAGTGGGAACTCGGTTGGCCCTGCATCAGTTTCCTGTCTGAAGCGACGATCAAGATGGCGACTAATAACAGGAAGGGGGCCAACAATCCGTTGATGACGGTCGTCCAGTAGAGCGCCTTCACGGGGTTAATGCCAATAAAATCTAGTCCGACCCCCACGGCGGTCGAGAGCAAAACGAGCGCATAAAACGCGCGTGCCCGTTTCAATTCCTTGTCCAGTCCCTGGCGCCATCCCAGCGTCTCCGCGAAGGCGTGGGCCGTCGATCCCGCCAGCGTTGGGATGGCTAGAAATCCGACACCGACGATGCCGACAGTAAACAGGGTCGCAGCGAACTGGCCGGCCAGAGGCCGAAGGGCTTCGGCGGCCTGGCGTGTCGTCTCGATGTGCGTAATGCCGTGGCGGTTGAACGTGATCGCAGTCGTCAGGATGATAAAAAACATGACCATATTCGAGAAAAACGCGCCGACTCCCACGTCAAAGTTTCGCAGCTCAAGTTCTTTGAGGGCTGCTCCCCTCCGTTGGGCGAGCGTGCTCTGATCTGCCGACTTCTCCTCTTCAACCTCTTCACTCGCCTGCCAGAAAAACAAATACGGACTGATCGCGGTGCCAAGAATCGCCACCGGCATCGACGATTCATCTCTGGAGTGTGGCATCGACGGTATCAAGTCGCGCGCGCTACTCCGCGCCGGTCCGCTCCCACTACAAACGCCGTGATCGGGTTGGCGAAGAGCACCAGCACCAGCCACTTGAGCACGTTCGCTATCTGGTGATAGTGGAGCCGGATCGTTGCCCAGGAAATCAAGACAGCAAAAATCACCACAAACCAGTGCAAGTTGATCCCCGACAGCATTTCCGCCGCATCTGCCATGCCCGCGAGATCCGCTCCGATATTAATCGTGTTGGCCGCAAGCAAGGCAGTGACGACAACGAGCAGCAACCAATTTGGAAATCGCTTCCTAAAGTTCGCAGCCAAGCCTTGTCCCGTCACCTTGCCGATCCGGGCACACACATCATTTGAACGGTGGCCATCAGAGGCCATGTCAGGAGCGCAGTCCAAAGAAGCTTGGTCCCCAGCTGCGCGCCCGCAACGGAATAGGTGGCGATGCCGGATGGGTCATCGTCGGCAGCCCCGGTGATTACGCCCGGCCCAAGCGACCTCAACAGCAATCGCATCCATCGAACTGGGGCAATTGTTGGCACGAACGAGTCGGAGTGCGTACCCTTCCTGCGAATCGGAGCGCGAATCCCCTCACGATCCTACAGGGCGCGGGGTAAGAATTGAGCGTTCAAAGTGGTCCATACTGATCAGTTATCCCTCGTGATCAGTTCTATTATGGTGTGTAGCGAAGAAGTGAGACTATGCTTACAAAGTCCCGTCCGCTCCTTCTCTCAAGTGAGGCACAACATGTCAACCATATTGATCGTTCTTTTGGTGCTGTTTTTACTCGGTGGCGGTGGTTGGGGCTACTCTCGGTGGCGCGGCTAGAATTGGAAACGGCAGCACAGCGCGAACACTGGTCCCTGTCGCTACGTTTCATGCCAATGGGCCTGCAGTCGGGCAGCCACCCCTTATCAATCATCCAAAACACAACAATAATAAAGACAACCCTACAAGGAGAACATAATGTCAGATCAACAAAATCGCAACCCACAACATAACGAAGCGCAGAAGCCTGGTTCCGAGCAGAAATCTGGAAACCAGCCAAACCAGCCCGTGCAGCAGAAACATGAGAACCCGGGCGGACAGCCGAAAGCTCAACAGTCGGAACCGGAAAAACACGGTCAAGCGACGAAAAAACAGGCTTAGGCGTCGGGTTGGTTCGAGTGAAATCGAGCCGTCATCCCTAACACCGTCAAAATTGGTCCTCGTTTGAGAGCCGCCAGCACAATATGCTGGCGGCTTAACTTGTGATGCGTGCGTACGGTCGTCGGATCTCCGTCTACCCCGATTGTTGAGGTTTGTCATTTGTGAATCCCGCGTTGATTTTGGGTGACTTGCACTTGACGGAGCGTTCCTCTCCATCTCATGTTGTTGGACTCTGGATCGGCGTAGATAAAATGTTGGCTCCGTTCAGAGAAACAGCAAAAACCCGAACTTCACTGCCTTATACCCTCCGCCGGCCCTCTGACACTGGTCGTCTTCGATGGTCCAACTCCCCGTTCCACACGAATCCTACATTGTGCGGACTGGTATTGACTGTCTATAGATACTCACGATGAGGATAACTTTGAAACTGCCGACCCGCCCCGATTGGACTTGCAATCACTTTCGACTGGTCAGGGCTGAAGCCCACCAACTGCTGAACCTCCGCTTGTATACGTCGCTTGGGGTGCTGACAACTCGGTTTTGCGAGCTTCCGAACACTTCAACTCAGACCCGCCAGTCGAACAGGTGTGTTGGTCAGACGCTTACACCCTGCCTGGCATCAGGTAAATCGAGGGTGTTGGGTTTTGAATCACTATCGCGAGCCGTCTGGGCCCCATGCAGTTGTTCATGATGCCCTACCAGCCATCAAACGTAAACTTCTTGATTTGAGCTTGGTCTTGATGAAAGGTGCGATGAACAGAGATCAGAGTGCGGATGGATCAGCGCTCTTCGATAGCTTTGCCAATCGAGGCAACTCCCGAAAAGAAGCGGTGCGGCTTCAAAGCCCTCGGAGAGAGGAGCATCGTACCGCACCGCCCTTGGGTTTCCTTGACCTTCGTCGATGGACTCGGCAGCGAAACCCGTCGTCTAGGTAAGGAAAAGCATAGCCAAGGCGGGACGGCGCAATCTGTTCAATATTGCACACTATGGAAGGAGCTAGTTCTGCCACACTCTGGCCATGACAACGAGCACGATTCCGAAATATCTTGAGGGCGAACGCAAAAAAAGCAAAGACGATCAGGTGCGGATGGAAGCAGAAGCTGCACGCATCCAAACCGATACGCAAAGAGAAAAAAATGACAGCAGATCGGAAAAAGCGGCGGATCGCGGGAAAGACAGTAACGAAAGCCCGCAAGATCGCGTGAGTGTAGGCCGATCAAGGCCGAGTCTATTGCGGGAAGCTGATAACTGCAGAGTAGGGGCTGGAAAGCGGATAGGAGTCGATGGTCCCAGAATCTCATTCAACGGTTGAAGATGATTGCGGAGTCTGCTGGTGAAAATGGGCCGCCCGGCTAAGCCCAGACGGCCGATTCGCTATTACGCGACGTTTTTCGTCTTGACGGACACTTCTTCCCAATAAGGCGTGTATCCATAGTGCTTATAAATGTTGGTTCCCCAGCTCGAATCGGCCATGTTCGGCCAGTTGTCCTTATCGAAGCCCGGAGCATTCTCTAGTTGTTTCTTGTCAAGATGCAGGACTGCGTGCTTGTCCGCCAGATTAAAGCGGAACGCGTCCCACGGAATGGCAAAATACTTGTCCCCCATCCCAAGAAAGCCTCCAAAGGATAAGACCGCGTAAGCGATCCTGCCGGCTCCAGCATCGATTACTAGGTCTTCGATTTTTCCGAGGTCCTCATTCTGTGCGTTGACGACTTTGCTACCGATCACCGTCTTCTTGGCTGGAACTATGTCTGTGTACCTGACGACTTTTTTTTCTGCGATTGTTTCCATTTCTTTACCTCACTCCTAAAAGGAAGCTGGCTGACCCGCCTGCCTCCTCTGGTAGGGTAAAAGAGGCGAAGATGGATATCTGGTCAATTCGAGACACATCTCCTGGAGGGCCCCCTTTTTATCCCAGAAGACGGGATCAACGGCTCCTGCCGGAGATCGACCCAGATTCGCATCGGTTTCCATCTGGTGGGAAAACTGTCGTAATAAGCAACCATCGTCGAACTTTTCATCCATAATAGCCAACCTTGAGCAATCTTGATCAGTATGTGGACGTCAAAACATCGACACTATAAGGACAGTGAATGTAAGCGCCATTTTGGTCATCGCCGACCACCCTTCGTCCACCGAGGGAAGCAACGACAGTGCTCTATACGAGCAAGGCGAACCCTCGCGCAGACCGATAGTCTGTGCGGAACTCCTCGGTCAGTCCGTTCTCGAACGCACGATAGTGCGCCTTCGCCAGGCCGGGATACGGCCCATCACCGTGATCGGTGGACCTGGTTTGTCTTCCCTCCCATCGAACCGAGACGTCCACACGATCGTTGCCGGAAATCCATTTACGCGCTGGCCGGTCGCTCAGCGAATCCTGAAGCAACAAAGTGTTCAAGGGATCGAAACTGTCCTCATGATCGGCTTGGGCGCCTACACAGAACCGAATGTGCCGGCGGCTCTGGAATTCCACCGTACCAGAGGAATGCCTCTCACCCAACTCGAGGACACTCAGGGCCCGCTCGATTTCTGGATTGTGGATGCAAAATGGTTTACAACAGCGGCCACCGGTCGCACGCTTCCGTTTCACTATGGCGAGTTTCCAGGCTTGCCCATACCATTCCCCATGACCGGATACGTGAACCGCCTAGCCGGAGCCCACGATCTGCGGCGTCTGGTTGCAGATGCACTTCTCTTGCGCTGTGAGCTCAAACCGCGAGGTCGGGAAGTGAGACCGGGGATATGGTTGGACGATGATGCACGAGTACATAAATCCAGCCGACTTGTCGCGCCCGTTTATTTAGGCCGCTCACCAAAATAGGACCTTTAGCCGTAATCACCAGATTCAGCAATGTGGAGCGCAACTGCCAGGTGGGCCCAGGCACGGTGGTCGAGCGCGCATCTATTCTGCCCCATAGCGTCATTGCAGGAGGGTTGGACGTGTCTCATGCGGTGGTCGACGGAAACAGATGGGTCGATCTGGAGCGTAACCTTACCTTGCACATTGATGATCCGAACCTGATTCGTGACACCACTCCACGCCTAAGACGCGTCCCGGCGCGTCCCGAACACGCGTTGCCGAATGGCGTGCAGAACATTTTTGCATTCGATTATCTGTCTCGTGCAGCAGGAAGGCTTTCGGAGGTGTTCAACTGGGGAAACTGATAGAAAATGACCGGGAAACTGAGTTCGCCAAAATATAACACGACAAACAAGGACAGTGGATCGCTGAGAGGGATGTAGATCGACTGCCGGAACGGGTCACGACCAGTCGGTTGGGATTCTGTGATGACAGAGGTTTTACCTGCGGCGAGTAAGAGCCAGACGTGTCATCTAATAATGTTGTTTACTTCTGCGGAATTACTCGTTATGCAACACGGTCGTAACGATGGTGCAGCCCCCCGAGTCGCGGCCAAGCAGTGACTCGGCCCCGACTAAGACTTGCAGTTCTGCCTTTGGGCGTGTCCTTGCCCAGCCCCATGTGCGTCCTGTCATTGTGGTAGTAGGAGATGTATTCAGAAAGGCAGTCGCCTGAGATGACGTTCATTTAACGCAATCACGTGATCCAGCAACTCTCTGCGGCAACTTCCGATCCAGCGTTCAGCCGTTCCGTTCTGCCAAGGACATCCAATCGAGGTCCGCAACGGCGCTATTTTCATGAACGGATCGTTTCCAGGACTTCGAATCCATATTTCGCGTCATGATCCAGCACAAGAAACTTGGGGCAGTCTACGAACGGGAAGGCCTCCCGGACTTGGTGGCCGATCCAGATGCTGGTTTCCCGCCGGAAGCTGGCATCTGAGCTCGGGAAGAACATTTACCACTGCGGAAGAGCGTGCCGGTAAGGCAGTCTGCGTCTTAGGCGAAACAGTAAGAAAGA
>Ga0181522_10002308_pt1 | contig 10929 bp, 10 predicted proteins | sample PEATcosm2014_Bin_27_FD_121103 | JGI IMG/M metagenome (GOLD analysis project Ga0181522, IMG submission 121103) | Peatland microbial communities from MTU Mesocosm Facility, Houghton, MI, USA - PEATcosm2014_Bin05_10_metaG | ecosystem: Environmental > Terrestrial > Soil > Wetlands > Peat | place...
AAAGCGCGTAGCCGCCGTTCATGCCGGCATGAGAGCGCAAAAGCCCAACTTTGGTCAGGCGCTGCAGAATCTTGGCCAAGAGCTGGGCGGGGATTCCGTAGGCGTCCGCGACGTCTTTGGCGCTGAGCGCAGGCGTCTCAGGATGCTCGGCGAGGTACTTGAGCGCCATGAGCCCGTAATCCGCTTTTTTGGTGAGCTTTAGCATGAAATATGCGACTGGTTAGGTCCGTATTCAGTATACGTCTGCTTGAATTCCCCTTCAAGTGGACGATGGCCGGTTCAAAACCGGGCTAGTTCCGGACGCCAGACCCGTGGATTCATCAAAAAATCGGTTTGCAATTGGCAGAAAGACGGCTACAATCTGGCGGAAAGAGCACCTATAGCCATTCCCGAGCAACCATACCCGAAAGCCAGCACTCCCAATGGGGGCAGCCTCGAGGGAGCGGTGGCCCTCCCTTCATCGGGAGCGGGAACAGCAGCTTCGGAATCGGCGGAGGAGACCCAGGCTCGAAGAACGATGGCAACCGCCTGCAAACACCCAAAAGTACGGATCGTTTCCCGGCACGACGACACAGAGTACGTCGAATGCCTGGAGTGTGGCGAGGTCTTCGATTCCGAAGAATTTCGCGATATGGAGATTGAAGACACCGTCGGAACCGAGGATATGCAAGACGATTCCTAGAGAGGCTGCCACGCGAGCGGGAAGGTATCTCGCGCGTCCGCGGCCACGCGGGCGGTTCCTTATTTGGCGCTGACGCCGTTGGCGGCTGTGGCGCCGGTGCGGCGCGACACCAGCCATGCATAATGCAGACCCGACGCCACGGTAAGCGCGATGGTGGCTCCAAGAGCAACTTCGCGCGTGACCGCGACCCAAACCGCAGGCGTGAGTTGATGCAGCAGAACGGCCGCGACAGCGCTAATCTGGGCGAGGGTGTTGGCCTTGCCGAAGATGCTGGGGTAGAACTCCCGCCGCCCGACAGCTGCATAGAGGATCGCTGAAACGAGCACGATGCCCACGTCTCTGCCGAAAACCAGCACGGTGACGGTTCCCGGCATCAATCCCTTGTAGAAAAGCACCAGAAACAGCGTGCTCAGGAGCAGCTTGTCGGCCACCGGGTCAAGATAATGGCCAAGAATGGAGCGCTGCTTGAGAACACGCGCCAGCAGGCCATCCAGCCCGTCGGTCAGTCCCGCGGCCACAAAGAGAATGAAGCTCAGCAGGAAGTGCCCTTCGAGAATCGCGGCCACCAGGAACGGCGCGAGACAGATGCGCATAAGCGTAAGCAGATTGGGCGCGCTGCGCAAGGGGTTCAATCGGAGCTGTAGATCTTCGTTCATGGCAGACTTTCAAGCAATGTGCGCGCAGGCGCTTTGCGGCAGCATCCGCAGTCTCGTCAACGATGGTAAAGCATCGAAGTAGCGAGGCGCAGTCCGTTTGCCGCCAAGCGAAGCCGACCGACTGCGAACCCAGGCGGCCTTTTATGCCTCGACCGGCAGCTCCGCCGAAAGAATGTTCATGGGAGTGAGTCCGCGCTGGCGCATGGCGCGCAGGCTAAGCGCATCGTGGCGCTTGGCCAGCCGCCTGCCATTGTGATCCACCACGAGCCGGCAATGGTACCAGGCAGGAGGGTCGAAACCGAGAGCGCGAAAGAGCAGAATCTGCCGTGCGGTGGACTTGAGCAGATCGGCGCCGCGCACTACTTCCGTGATGGCCATGGCCGCATCGTCGGCCACGCAAGCCAGCTGGTAGCTGGGAACGTCATCGCGCCGCCAGACGACGAAGTCGCCAAAGTCGACGCCGGCAACGAAGCGCTGCGGACCGAGGTTGAGGTCGACGAACTCGATGACCTCGCCGTCGGGAACGCGGAAGCGCCAGTTCGTGCCGCCGGGATCTTCAAACTCGCTTGCGGTTGGACCCGGAAGTTGCGGCGTGCCTCCCATGAAAAGCCGGCAGGTGCCGGGATAGATCGGCTCGTCGTCCGGCTCATCGTCGGCGCTGTCGAATTCGCTGCCTCCCTGCGCCGTCTGCGTATGCTCATGCGGCGCGCCGAGTGCGCTCGCCAGGTCCTTGCGCGAACAACGGCAGGGAAAGAGACGGCCGGTGCGGAGCAACCTGCGCCAAACATCGAGGTAAGTGGAGCGGCGCTTGCTTTGCACGTACGGAGCGAACGGCCCTCCCTTGTCAGGGCCCTCCTGCCAGCGGATTCCCAGCCAGCGCAGATCTTCGAGAGCGGCCTCAGCGTAGGCGGGACGACAGCGGTCGGGATCGAGATCCTCCATGCGCATGACGAGCGTGCCGGCGGCTTCGCGCGCGCGCTGAAACGCCGTCCAGAACGTGCGCGCATGGCCCACGTGCAGATAGCCGGTGGGCGAGGGCGCTAGACGCCCGCGATAGCCCGATGATGGTGTGCGATCGGCTGGTGTCGCGTTTGGAGTGGAGCTCGCCATTGTTGAGATGAGTGTAGCGAGAGGACGCAGCGGAAGCTATACCGGCTTTGGTACCCGAGGCGCAGGCCGCCCGGGTCAGCGCCATACACCAAGGAAGGGAGTGGCGAGTGCCGTCAAATGTGCGAAGTTTCGAGGTGAGGCCTGCGCTATACTTTCGCCACACTGGTATGCGGCTCTTCGTTGCGGTCACGGACAAGCATTGGTTCACGCTCCACTCATCCTCGCATGGCGTAGAGGAGGTGAATTTCTGGCGCCCGTCATCTGCAGCTTCGTTCAAGGCCCTGCAGCAGGGGGAAATTCTCCTGTTCAAGCTTCACTCGCCCGATAACTTCATTGCAGGGGGCGGGTTTTTTACCCGATTCCTTCAGCTTCCAGTAAATATGGCATGGGAGGTGTTCGGGGAAGGCAATGGCGTTAGATCTTTAAACGAGATGCGCGAACGGATCGAGCACTATCGGAAGTCTAAGATCGGGCCAGCAGAAGACCCGACAATTGGATGCATCATGTTGGCCGAGCCGTTCTTTTGGCCGCGTAACGCTTGGATCCCAATTCCTGCGGACTTTAGCCCAAATACTCAGCAGGGGAAGGGATACGACTCTGAGTCTGGGGAGGGTCGGACGCTCTGGGAAGCAGTGAGCGAGCGACTAAGAAACTTAGCTCCTGAGAGAATTGAGCAGAGCCCGGCGACGATGGCAGCAGTGGAATCAAAGGGGTACGGAAGGCCACAGATTGTTCTGCCCAGGTTGGGCCAAGGTCTCTTTCGCATCGTAGTTACTGACGTCTATGACAAGCGCTGCGCTGTAACCGGAGAGCGCACTCTGCCGGTCTTGGATGCGGCGCATATAAAGCCATTTGAAATCGTTCAGAAGCATGAGGTATGGAATGGTCTCCTAATGCGCAGCGATCTTCATCGCCTGTTCGATAGAGGATACATCTCTGTTGATCCATCATCGCGACGCCTGACGGTGAGCAAGCGGATCAAAGACGAATTCGAAAACGGTAAGGATTATTACAGGCTTGACGGTGCCCCGATTCGAGAACCCAATGCACCTTGGGCTCGACCGAACTCGGAGAATCTGGAATTTCACTTTAATGCGGTGTTTCGCCGCTAAATTCAGTGCTTATCCCGATCTCGCAGGTTTCCAGCGCAGGATCGGCTTGCGCGCGGCTTGCACCTCGTCGAGGCGCGAGACGCGCGTGGAGTGCGGCGCGCTTTTTATGAGTTCCGGAGTCGTTTCTGCTTCATGAGCGATGGAGCGCATGGCTGCGACAAACAGGTCGAGCTCCTCGCGCGACTCGCTTTCGGTCGGCTCGATCATCAGCGCGCCGTGCACGATGAGCGGAAAGCTGACCGTGTAGGGATGGAAACCGTAATCGATCAGCCGCTTGGCGATGTCGCCGGTCTTGACGCCGCGCGCCGCCTGCCGCTTGTCGCTGAAGACGACCTCATGCATCGACGCCGTCTTATACGGCAGCTCGTAGACGTCTTCAAGCTTCCTGCGGATGTAGTTGGCGTTCAGCACCGCGTCTTCCGTGGTCTGGCGCAGGCCGTCGGGGCCGTTGGCAAGAATGTAGGCCAGCGCGCGGATGAACATGCCGGTATTGCCATAGAAGGCGCGCACGCGGCCGACCGATTGCGGGCGGTCATACTCCCAGCGCAGCGGGCCGCCAAAGGGATGAAGCGGCAGGGGTCCGGTGTCGCCGACCCTTTCGCCGTCCGGCTTGAGGATGGGTGCGCGAAACAACGGCGGGCAACCGTCGGCCGTCGGCTCGGCGTTGGTGTCTTCCCAATCTCCGGCGTCGGGACAGGGATTCGGGCCGTCCTGGTTGCGGACGAGAACTGGGATAGGGAGGAAAGGCTCAAGAAATGCTTTGCACGCCACGGGGCCGGAGCCGGGGCCACCGCCGCCGTGGGGCGTCGAGAAGGTCTTGTGCAGGTTCAGGTGCATCACGTCCACGCCGAAGTCGCCCGGCCGCACCTTGCCCACCAGAGCGTTCATGTTGGCGCCATCCATATAGAGGAGCGCGCCCTTGGCGTGAAGAATGTCGGCGATCTTGTGGATCTGGCTTTCAAAGACGCCGAGCGTCGATGGGTTCGTGAGCATGAGCGCCGCAGTTTCTCCGTCCACTTGCCGCGCGAGCGCTTCGAGGTCGATGCCGCCATCGGCGTTCGACTTGAGGTTTTCGACCGCGTAGCCGACGATGGCCGCCGTGGCCGGGTTGGTGCCGTGCGCGGAGTCGGGAATGAGAACCTTTTTGCGCGGATTGCCCTGCGACTCGTGCCACGCGCGCGTGAGCAGGATGCCGGTGAACTCGCCGTGGGCACCGGCGGCGGGCTGCAGCGTGATCGCGTCCATGCCGGTGATCTCAAGCAGGCAGCGTTGCAGCAGGTCGAAGATTTCGAGGATTCCTTGCGCGAGCGCTTCTGGCCGGTAGGGATGCGCCTCGGCCAAACCCTCGATGCGCGCTACGAGCTCGTTCACGCGCGGGTTGTATTTCATGGTGCAGGAGCCGAGCGGATACATGCCGAGGTCGATGGCGTAGTTCCAGGTGGAGAGGCGCGTGAAGTGGCGGATGATCTCGATCTCGCTAAGTTCCGGCAGCAGACCAGGCGTATCGCGGCGCGCCGCGCCGAGCAGCTTTGCGGAGTCAACCGCAGGCACATCAAGCGGCGGCAGCTTGTACGCGCGCTTGCCGGGTGAGGACTTCTCGAAGAGCAGCGCCTCGTTCTGCGTCTGGTGCGGACGAACCTTGCCGAGGGTGTGGGGGCCGTCGGAACGGGCTTCATGACTGTTCGCGTTCGTCGCCATTGGCCTCTCCTACGCCTCCACCGGCACAGCAGCCAGCACTTTGGCGGCCGCGTCGATCTGCTTGCGTGTGACAACTTCTGTCGCGCACCAGAGGGTGCAATTGTGCAACTCGGGATACCAGCGGCCGAGCTCAATGCCCCCGACGATTTTGTTCTCGAGCAGCCGGCGACTCCATGCCTCGGGAGCCTCGTCTGTTTGCAAGACGAATTCGTGGAAGCGAGGCGCGCCCTTGAATCGCAGCTTTGCCCCCGGCTGCACAGCGAGAGTCTTTGCCGCGTAGTCGGCCTTGGCCAGGTTGTGCTCGGCAAGCTCGCGAATGCCTTCCTTGCCGTAGACGGCGAGAAAGATCGTCGCCATGAGCGCGACGAGAGCCTGGTTGGTGCAGATGTTCGAGGTCGCCTTCTCGCGGCGAATGTGCTGCTCGCGCGTGGCCAGCGTGAGCACGAAACCACGATTCCCTGCCCCATCGACGGTCTGGCCGGCGAGCCGGCCCGGCATTTGCCGCAAGAATTGCTCCTTGGCCGCGATGACTCCGCAGAACGGGCCGCCATAGCTGAGCGCCACACCGAAAGACTGCGCTTCCATAGAGACGATGTCTGCCTCTACTGGCGGACGAACGATGCCGAGCGAGACGGCCTCTGCAATCGAAACAGTCAGCAATGCGCCTTTGGCGTGCGCGATCTGCGCGATCGCTGGAATGTCTTCAATGACGCCGAAGAAGTTCGGGCTTTGGACGAGCACAGCTGCGGTTTCTGCGGAAACCGCCGCCTCCAGAGCACCAAGGTCGATGCGGCCAGTCTCAGCGTCGTAGCCAACCAAGCTCGTCGGAAGGCCCTGATGCTTCGCGTAGGTCGCGAGCACTTCGCGGTATTCGGGGTGTACTGTCGCAGCAACGACCGCTTTGCTGCGGCCCGTAACCCGCACAGCCATCATGACCGCTTCGGCCGCGCCGGTCGACCCGTCGTACATGCTGGCGTTGGCCACATCCATGCCGGTGAGCTCGGCAATCATGGTCTGGAACTCGAAGATGGCCTGCAACGTGCCTTGCGTGATCTCGGCCTGGTAAGGCGTGTAACTGGTGAGGAACTCGCCGCGCTGGACGAGCGCATCAATAATGACGGGCCGGTAATGACGATAGGCGCCTGCGCCGAGAAAGCTGGCGTAGTCGGTGGCATTTTTCTGTCCGGCGGCACGGAAGTACTCGACGATCTCGCTCTCCGCCTGCTGGCGCGGCACGGTGAGGTCGCGCTCGAGACGGTATTCAGCCGGAATGCTCGAAAAGAGATCGTCGATGGATGCTGCGCCGATTTCGGTGAGCATCTGGCGGCGCTCTTCGTCGGATTTGGGGAGGTAGCGCATTGCCTAGTTGGTTGTCTCCTCCGCGATAAACGCCTCATACGCCGCGGCGTCGAGCAGCGTGTCAACCTCCGCCGGGTTCGAGAGCTCAACTTTGATGATCCATGTGGCGTGCGCGTTCTCGTTGATCTTGTCAGGGGCAGTCTTCAGCTCTTCATTGACTTCGGTTACCTTGCCACTGACGGGCGAAAAGAGGTCGCTGACGGCCTTGACGCTCTCAACCGAACCGAACGTGGCATTGGCCGTAACCGTATCGCCTACCTTAGGCGCATCGACATACACAATGTCGCCGAGTGAGTTCTGCGCGTAGTCCGTGATTCCGATCGATCCGATGGCGCCATCCACCGAGATCCATTCGTGCTCGCGGGTGTAGTGGTAATTCGTGGGATAAGGCATGGCGAAGCTGCTCCTTCTTGTAAGACAGCGAAATTCCAGTTTAAGGCGAGAGGCCTGAGGGCAGTGAGGAAAAGAGGGGAAGACAGGGAGTAGAGAACAGGGGGTAGGGAGTAGAAAGCTTGCCACCTCGATTTGCCCAGCAGTCCGCTCAAGATCAAAGCTGGCCCCGATCCGTCCTGACAGATTGTCGCGATCCAAATGCTGGCACTTTATGGCGTCGGCGTTCCTATTCCTTACTTTCTATTCCCTACTCCCTGCCTTTACCCCATCACCACTACCGGCTGAAAGAGCGTGCCGGCCACTCTGCGGGCAATTCCAACCAGTTCGCGCGGTCCGGCGAAGACCTTGACCATTGAGGCAGCGGAGAACTCCGGCAGATTGGCCTGCGCCCCGTTGCGTAGACGGCCAAGAGCCAGGCCATCGCCGGTCACGGCGGGCATCTCCGGCAGCAAAGCGCGCGGATGAATGCACAGATTCTCCAGTGCCTGGGCATTTCCGGCCAGCGCCTCCAGTTCCTCCAGCGAGTGCGCGTCAGCCAGCGCAAACGCGCCGGCTCGTGTGCGCCGCAGGCAGCTCAGGTGAGCCCCGCAACCCAGGTCACACCCCAACTCATGCGCGACGGAGCGCACATATCCGCCAGAGCTGATGTCGATGGTAAAACTGGCTTCAGCGCCCTCCAATGCCTCAATCGCAAAGGCGTCGATTCGAATTCGAGCCGGCTTCAGCTGGACCGGTTTGCCCTCGCGAGCCATTTTGTATGCGGGCTGCCCGTCGACCTTTTTGGCCGAAAACTGCGGCGGCATTTGTTCCATCTCGCCGTGGAACCGCGTGGCGGCCGAACGCACGCGCTCCAAGGTTACAGAAGCGGCAGCTTCCGGCCATCGGTCAGGGCCGGCAGGTTCGCCGTCAGCGTCATAGGTGTCGGTCGCGAATCCAAAGCGGATGCTTCCCTGATAGCTCTTTTCAGCGGCGGAAAAGTACTGCGCGAGGCGCGTAAACTTGCCCATCAGCAGCGGTAGAACCCCTGTAGCCATGGGGTCCAGCGTGCCGAGGTGGCCAATGGATTGCTCACCGGTGATCCTTCGCAGCCGGTTTACCACATCGTGGCTGGTCATCCCGCCCGGCTTGTCGATCACAAGAAGCCCGTTCACATCATCACTTTAGTGGCAAGGGGTTCGCTTGCCAACCCAGCCTGTAACGTCCCAATCTAGGGAGAGAAAGATGGCAGACGAACTGGAACGCGCGCGCAAGGCGGTACGAGAGCTCAGCAAGACGCTCAAGAGCTTGCCCATCGATCCGACACCCGCGGAGGTTCACAAGCTGCGCACGACAACGCGAAGGGTTGAGGCGATTGTCTCCGCGCTGGCGCAGGTGGAGGGCAAGGAATCGCGGCGCGTTCTTAAGTCGATTGATCCGATTCGCAAGGCGGCAGGCGGCGTGCGCGAAATGGATGTGATGCTCGTGAACGCGCGCAAGCTGGCGCGCCACGTGGCCGGCGATTCCCTCACCCGGCTGCTCGAGCATCTGCAAATTGCGCGGCAGCAGAACGCTGAAGTGCTGCGCCGCGTGCTCGGCCGCCGACGCGACCTGGCGCGGGAAAACCTGAAACGGTACTCCCGGTTCCTTCGAACGGCGCTGGCTCCGTGGAAAAAAGCTGAATCCGCAAACGGAGTGCCTGAACCTTCGCATGAAGGGGTCCACTCCGCGGCGATTCAAGTTGTCCGCGAGCTGGGCGAATGGCCGCCGCTCAGCACAGAGAACATCCACGCCTTCCGCATCAAAGTGAAGGAGCTGCGCTACATCCTGCAGCTTTCTGCCGACGCCGATTCCCGCCTGGTGGAAACGCTGGGAAATGTGCAGCGCCTCATCGGCGACTGGCACGACTGGCAGCAATTAGATGAGATTGCGCGGGAGCTGCTGCACACGGAGCCGGACGGCGCGCTCGTGACGCGCATTGGCGAGACGGCCACGAGAAAATTCGATCAGGCGCTCAAAGCCGCGAATACCCTGCGGGGAAAGTATCTGACGGTGCCGTTCGCACACGGGGTTTGAAACCCACGCCCGGTCACAAAGGAAACTGCACTCGCCTATTCGATTGCCGCACCGGCTCGAAAGACACGCCTCAAGTCGCTTACTGAACGTTTGACCCGTCGTCTACACTGGCAGTACTCCATCCAGCAGCTTTCAATTACAACGTTGAATCATGCAAGAGGAGACGCACGTGAAATCGGTCCTCCGATCCTTCCAGTTTTTCTGGATTTATCTTTGGATTTTCCTGTTTTCTCTGCTCCTGCCCGCCGCCGCGTCTTCGCAGCAGTTCACCCGCAATGAAGTTTCCGTCAGTGTTGGGTTGCAGACCGTCGGCCAGGAAACCTGCACGCCAATCGGATCGGGCCCGGAATGCCAGCCGGGAACGAATCACTATGCCTATCTTTCGCTACCATCATTCACCTTCACACGCAACCTTTCGCCCAGCCTTGCCCTGGAAGGCATGGTGCAGCCGACCTCTTTTTTTCTTCAAACCAGTGGATTTGGCTCCGGGAGGCAGATGCTTGCCCTCGGCGGCGTTAAAGTTGGCTGGCGAAGCCAGCGTTGGGGCTTCTACGGCAAGGTGCGCGCAGGTGTAGCGGGCTTCAGTTGCGGCACATTTGATTACGATCCATCTGCATACTCGGACTGCACCTGGCAGACCAATTTCGCCATGGAGTATGGCGGCGTGGCCGAATATCGCCTGCGGCCGCGGTGGGCCCTGCGCGTGGACGCATCGCACCTAATGATTCTCCAATTCGATCAGGTCGAGGAGCGCTATCCGGATGGAAGTCCCCTGGAATACCGCCAAGGCGCAACACTGCAGCACTTCGACGCGCGCATTGGCATCACGCGGAGTTTCGGACGCCTGGATGATTCGGCGCCTGAGCGGGCGCCAGAAAAGCAAGTCTGGGATCTGGGCGCGACGTTTGCCTTGCAGCCGCGAATCTTTCCATCCTTCCAGTTCCTGAGCGCCTATCCGACCTGGGGCCTGTGGGGTTCGTGGAACTTCAGCCGGCACGTCTCCTGGGACTCGACGGTGATGCACTCGGGCAGAAACCCGGGATTTACCGAGTGGATCGATTATCAGCAGGGAGGCCGCGCCTTCGAGGCGCTCAGCTGCGCCAAGCTTGGAATTCGCCGCGACCACATGGGATATTTTGGCGAGATTCGCGGAGGAACGATCACCTTTGGCAAGACTGAGAAGGAGATTGTTGAGCCCGCGCCCGGTTCCCTCAATTTTTACGAAGGGATGTTCACAAGTCCGGTTTTAAACGTGGGCGGAGTGCTGGAAGTGTACCCGTCGAAGCACACCATTCTTCGCTTCGATACCGGCAGTGCGACGATTTTCTTTCTCGCGAAGAATGTGAAACAAACCTTGCTCGGCTCGACTACCACATTCTCGATTCCGAGCACACAGCAGACCACAATGCTGATGAGCTTTGGAGCCGGATTCCGGTTTTGATTCTGCCCCACTGACCCTGCCGCTGCATTCGCTTCAGACGATCCCCGTGCCTGGTTGGCGCACCAGCGACAGGAACTCCGCGCGCGTTTCTTTCTGGCGGAAGCAGCCCACCATGGCGCTCGTCACCGTGGATGAATTCTGCTTCTCAATGCCGCGCATCATCATGCACAGGTGCCGCGCCTCGATGACCACGCCCACGCCCTGCGGCGCAATCGCTTCCTGAATGGTGTCCGCAATCTGCCTCGTCAGCCGCTCCTGCACTTGCAGGCGGCGCGCGAACACTTCCACAAGCCGCGCAATCTTGCTCAGTCCGATGACCTTGCCCTTGGGAATGTAGGCTACGTGCACCTTGCCGAAGAAGGGCAGCATGTGGTGCTCGCAGAGCGAGAACATTTCGATGTCCTTGACGATCACCATCTCGTCGTA
>Ga0181522_10002310_pt1 | contig 10919 bp, 9 predicted proteins | sample PEATcosm2014_Bin_27_FD_121103 | JGI IMG/M metagenome (GOLD analysis project Ga0181522, IMG submission 121103) | Peatland microbial communities from MTU Mesocosm Facility, Houghton, MI, USA - PEATcosm2014_Bin05_10_metaG | ecosystem: Environmental > Terrestrial > Soil > Wetlands > Peat | place...
CGTATATGACCAATCGGCCGCTGTCCGCGCATTTGGACAATGTTTACGGTGTACTTCGGACTACATCCCTCACTTTTCTCGGCTCAAGACTTGAACCGGCCTGTCGATGGACAATGCAGCGGATATTACGCGGCAGTGTCATCTCAATGTTAGTGACCGACGGGAAAGACAAAACCAGGCCAGGCCTCGCGGAGAGTTCTGCCGACGCCGCTCGCATCGCGAGACCGGTCGGTCTTGCTGTGGGGATGGCCGTGGGACTCGCCGCCGCACCAGCAAACGCCACCGCCCTTGCCCCTCAAGAAGAGAACAATCGTAGAGGCACAGCCGTCTTGGAACTGCCTCCAGGGCAGACCGCTCGCGCGGATGAAAAGCCGGTCGGCGAAGCGCGGCGCAAATTGCAGGTGCTCGCGGTAGAAGATGATCCCACCGAGATCGAGCTCACCATGCTTGCCTTGCAGCGCGGTGGATTCGATGCGGTCTATGCCGCCGTACAAACCAGGGAAGAGTTTACCGAGCGCCTGCATCATGCCGACTACGACGTCATCCTCACCGGCTACAACCTTCCATCGTGGAATGGAATGGAAACCGTGGAGGTCCTGCGCGAGGAGGGACTCGATATCCCGGTCATCGTTGTCTCCGGTTACCTCGGCGAATTGAAGGCCGTAGAGTGCATCAAGCAAGGCGCAGCCGACTACGTTCTCAAAGATCATCTGCTCCGTTTACCGGATGCTGTTGGACGCGCGCTGCGCGAAAAAAAAGTGCGCGAAGAGCATCGCCGCGACCACGAAGATCTCGCCCGCTCGAACCGCGACCTCGAACAGTTTGCCTACGTCGCTTCGCACGATTTGCAAGAGCCGCTGCGCATGGTGGCGATTTATACCCAACTGCTCGCCGAACGCTACCAGGGAAAGCTCGATGAAAACGCCGACAAATACATTCACTATGCGGTGGACGGCGCCACCCGCATGCAGGTTCTGGTGAAGGATCTGCTGGCGTTCTCGCGCGTGGGCAGCCAGGGCGCCAAGTTCAGGCCCACCGACTGCGCGGCAGCGGTAGAAATCGCGCTGCGGAACCTGCACGCCGCCGTCCAGGAGAGTGGCGCGCGCGTCGAATGCGGCCCAATGCCGGCAGTCGTAGCCGATCCCACACAACTGGTGCAGCTCTTCCAGAACCTGATCGGAAACGCACTCAAATTTCGCGGCTCGGAGGCGCCCGTGGTCAGCATCACGGCCGAACAGACCAAACAGGAAGTCATTTTTTCGGTTGCGGATAACGGCATTGGCATCGCCCCCGAGCACGCGGACCTGGTCTTTGCCATCTTCAAACGCCTGCACTCTCGAACCGAGTATCCAGGCAGCGGCATCGGGCTGGCCATCTGCAAGAAAATTGTCGAAAGGCACGGAGGCAAGATCCGGGTGGAATCTCAACCCGGTCACGGATGCACCTTCCGGTTCACTCTGCCCGGCGAGAAGGTGGGGGACTTACGAACACCGCGATAAAAACCGCGTCCGAGATCCTGCTGGTGGATGACAATCCTGCCGATCTCGACTTGACCCATGAGATCCTGAACAAGTCCGGGCAGCACCTGAGCGTGAACACCGTCGGTGATGGAGCCCAGGCCATCGCTTTTCTGCACCGGACGGGAAGCTACGCCGGCAAGCCCCTCCCTGACCTGATTGTTCTCGATCTCAATCTGCTGCGCGCGCATGGCCGCGATGTGCTGTCGGAGTTCAAGGCCAATCCCGAATTCGCCCGCATCCCGGTGGTCATTTTCTCCAGCTCGCAGGCCAGCTCCGACATTAACCGCAGTTACGACCTGGGCGCGAACTGCTATGTGAGAAAGCCCGGAAACCTGTTCGACTTCCGCAATGTCGTGCGGTCGATGGCCGACTTCTGGCTCGGTTCCGCCAGTCTGCCGCAAAAGGAAACGTGATGAACGAGGCGGCGAAGTACATCCTGTTGATCGAAGACAATCCCGGCGACGCCGAACTGATCCGGCTGCGGCTCTTCGAAAGCAAATTCCCCGCTCGTGTGAGCCGGGTGGAGCGGCTGGCGGACGGCCTGGCGTCGCTGGAGTTGGAAGCGCCCTCCGTGGTGCTGCTCGACTTGAATCTTCCCGACAGCCAGGGAGCGGAAACCTTTCGCAAAGTTCTCGCCAAGGCGCCGGAGGTTCCGGTCGTGATCCTGTCGGGCCAGGATGATGAAGGGCTGGCCATCAAAGCGCTGCATCAGGGCGTGCAGGATTATCTGGTAAAAAGTGATTTCAGCCACGGCGAACTGGATCGCGCCATCCGGCACGCGGTCGAGCGCCAGGCGCTTCTGCTTTCGCTCGAGATCAGCCGCAAACAGCAACTGGAATTCAAGAACCAGTTTCTCTCGCACGTTTCGCACGAGCTCCGCACCCCGCTCACGTGCATCCATCAATTTGTCACCATCCTGATCGACGGTTTGGCGGGTGAGGTGAGTGCAGAACAGGGTGAGCACCTGCACACCATCCTCCGGAGCGTGAACCAACTCGGAGCCATGGTTCGCGATCTGCTCGAAGCAACGCGCGCGGATTCGGGAAAGATACGGCTCGAATCGCGCTGCTTTTCGATCACTGAGCCACTGCGCGCCGCCGGTGCCATGATGCAGGCCGCGGCGCGCGAAAAGCGCATCCGTCTCGAGGTCACTGCCGATCCCGCGATTCCTTTTGTCCTCGGCGATTCCGAGCGCATCCTCGAAATGCTCATCAACCTGATCGACAACGCCATCAAATTTACTCCGGCCGATGGCTCGGTCACGGTGCGGGCCTCCCGCATGCACAGCGATCCCGATTTCGTCTGCATCGCGGTCTCGGACACGGGACCGGGAATCACCCCCGAGTCGCGCCATTTGATCTTCGAGCGCCTCTACCAGCAGCCGAACGTCATAGACACCGGCCGCAAGGGACTGGGGCTAGGGTTGTACATCACCCAAAAACTAGTCGCTTTGCATGGCGGGCGAATCTGGGTGACCAGCGAACCGGGCAGCGGCGCTACTTTCTGTTTCACTCTGCCGTTGTATGTGCTTTCGAAATTGCTCTTCCCGCTCATCACGCAGCGGAACCGCGTGCGCGATGCCGTTGTCCTGATAAGGCTTGATCTCCGGCCACGCGCCAAAGCGCCTCGTGGAAACTGGAAAGAAACCTGCTCCCGCGCCCTCGCTCTCTTGCAGCGCTGCGTCTACCTCGACAAAGACCTGGTTCTGCCCCCGATGGCTGCGCCCGGTCAGGGACAGTCCTTCTTTGTGGTCGCCTCCACCGATCTCGAACACGCCGAAATCATGATGGTCCGCGTTCGCGGCCAAATGGAGAAAATGCCGGAACTGAAAGCAAGCGGCGAGTTCGATCTCTCGGCCACCGCAGTGGCCCTGCCTCTCGCCTCGGGCAAGCAGTCGATCGAGGAAATGTCGTTGGACAAACAAGTGGCGACTGTGGCGGATCGCGTGACCGAGATGGTTCGCGACGCCCTGGCCTTGCCCCGAAACACCGAAGCCTAACGGTCCACCGGGCGGCAGGTGTGACGAAAAAATTGGCGAAACAAGTTCGGCAAAAACCAGGTTTGGCAAAACAGGTTCGAAAAAACAGCTTGGCGAAAAATACACAAGGAGAACTTTTATGGCATCGGTCCCAAAAATACTAATCGTGGATGACGACTCCGACCTGAGGCAGGCACTGCGCCTTCGCTTGCGGGCCAACCACTACGACACCGTGAACGCCGTCGATGGCTATTCGGCGATTGCCCAGGCCTACAAAGAGCAGCCCGATCTGATCATTCTCGACCTGGGCCTGCCAGCGGGTGACGGGTTTGTCGTGCTTAACCGTCTGAAAAGTGATGACAAACTCTCGATGATTCCCGTGATCGTGCTCACCGCGCGCGATCCGCACAGCACCGAGCAGGCAGTACTCGATGCCGGCGCCACTTCCTTCTTCCAAAAGCCCGCCGACAATGCGGAGTTGCTGGAAATTATTCGTGCCACCTTGATGCAAAATCCCGACGGCGCGCCCCTGCCGTGCTGAAACAACGCTCTTAGCTCTGACCGCGCCGCGTGGGCCGCCCGAGTGACAACCTGGCGCCGCGCGGATACGGCAACCGCTCAATCTGCACGCTCTTACCAAGGAGGCCTGCCATGTCACCCGAGTTCCCTCCGAATCCTCGGCCGTTTACAAATGGCTGCGTTCGCCGGCATCCCCGCATGCCCTTCAGCATCCCCATTACCCTCCAACACCTGAAGGCAGGCCTCAGTTGGAAGTCCAGCGGGATGAGCCTCGACCTCAGCGAGGGCGGGTTTGCCGCGCTCATGAATGGCAACCTCCGCGAGGGCGAGACGGTGGAGATCGACTTACCGTTGTCGGATCGCATTCTCAAGCTGATCGCCATCGTGCGCTACTCCTCGAATGTGCGATGCGGGCTCGAGTTCCTGGGCTTGACGCCGGAAGAACGTGGTCAGATCACGAGCGTCACCGCCAGCCGCCAGTTAACGCGCTCCGCCCACCTCGCCAAAGTAATGGATTGAGGACGGGCGCTTCGTTGGCGCGGCTGCCAGGCCCATGCAACAACAATCGGTCACGTCAGACAGGACAGGACGCTTAGTGTCACGGCACGTGATTGCCAAGTTCGCGAAGACGAACGCCGTTTTTGAGGTTGAACTCCATCTCTTCGAGAGTGATCCCCTTCGTCTCCGGCACAAACCAAGCTACGAACGCTACTGCGAGTGCGCAGAAGCCCGCGAACACATAAAAGATCGATGCGTTCCCGTGCGCCTGCATAAAGGAGAGAGCGTTCGCCATTACGAGACCGGCGAAGGTCCAGTTGACCATGGTCGTGATCGTCATCCCGATTTCGCGGCCTTCGAGCGGGAAGATTTCAGAACACACGAGCCACACCACCGGTCCCCATGAGACCGCAAATCCAAAGATGTAGAGTATTACCGACACGAGCAGCACTGCCTTCGGCGTGCCACCAATCATTGAGGGGTCGGAGACGGAGCCAATCGACTGGAAAGTAACGCCTGCCGCAATCATGGTGACCAGCATTGTTATGGCGCCGACATAGAGCAGCTTCTTGCGTCCCCACTTCTCGACCAGACGGATCGCGGGAAAAGTGAAGAGCATGTTCACCGTCGGGACGGTCATCGCGGCGAGCAATCCCTTCATGCCCGCGTACCCGAAAATCGTTGGCGAGTAGTAGATCATCATGTTGATGCCGACGAGCTGCTGGAAAACCTGCAAAAGCACGCCCACGGCCAGCACCTTTATGAAGTAGCCGCGCATGACAATTCCCACACCTGCGCCCTGCGGTCCGTGCAGCGCCTGCTCGATCTCCTCAATCTCGCGGTCAATTTCCTGTTCTGTATTCAGCGTTCGGCGCAGGACCACGATCGCATCCTCCCTCCTGCCCTTAAGCATCAGCCAACGTGGGCTCTCGGGGAGAATGAAGCCGCCAATGAACATGAGCGCCGCGAACAACGTGATGGTGAGAAACATGAGCGGCAGAGAAGTGGCGGGGTTGACGAAGGCTCGGACAATCAAAACGTTAGTCAGCGAGATCAGGAATATTCCGATCGTGATCATCAACTGGAAGAGTGTACCCATCGATCCGCGAATGGATGCTGGAGCGGTCTCGGACAGAAAAAGCGGAACGATGAAGGAGGCGACGCCGACCCCGAAGCCGAGAGCGAAGCGGCACGCGGAGAGCACTGGCAGCGGCGGGAGCAGCGCGGAGAATGCGGAAGCCGCCGTGAAGATGAAGCCGGCGAAGAGCAGGCTCCGCTTGCGCCCGAGAAAACGCGCGAAGAGGCCAGAGAGCAACGCACCAACGATGCCTCCGGTCGCCAGGATGGACGAGTAGTGCTCCCCGCCCTCAACGCCAAGGTGATAATGCACCTGGATCGTATCGAGTGAGTTCGCTATAAATCCCTGGTCGAGGCCAAATAGCAGGCCACCCAGCGCAGCCACCGAGCAGATGACGTAAACAATTGTCTTGTAGCCTCGAGACTTCGCTCCGATCGGTTCCGCTTGAGCCATTTCCACCTCAGGCTATTTCGACGCCTTTTAAAGCGATTCAGTTAGCACTCATCATACCGTTGTTTGCACCAGCCGCAAATGCTGACGTCCGTTGTAGCTAGCGGTTTACCTCGGCGATGACGGCCCCAAACGGCTTGAGTCCCAAGACCCCAGGCTTGTCAGATTCGAACGATCCGACAAGCGGCGTCAGCGTAAACGTCGCAAACCCCTGCTTGGCAAGATCAAACTTCACCGTCCGCGGCGCGTCCGACATATTGAGCACCACCAGCAGAGCCTTGCCCTTGTAGCTGCGCAAATACGAGACCACATTCGGATCGTCCTCGTTCAGTGCCGTGTAGCTACCTTCAACCAGCGCTATGTTCGTGTGCCGCAGCGCGAGAACGTTCTTATACACGCTCAGCACGGAGTTCGGATCCTTCGACTCGGTCTCCACGTTGTGCGTCACATAGCTCGGCGGCACCGGTAGCCATGGCGTCTTCTCGCTGAACCCCGCGTTGGTCGAGCTATTCCACTGCATCGGAGTGCGCTCACCATCGCGTCCTTTCTCCGCTGGCCAGCCCGTTTTGCCGATCGGATCCTGCACATCCTCCCTGCGCTTCGGATCATTATTCTCCATCCCAATCTCTTCGCCGTAATACATAATCGGCGTGCCGCGCAGCGTCAGGTAAAAAGTTGCCATCAGCTTCGCGATAGCATCGTTGTGCTTGCCGTCCCCATAGCGGTTGTATGAGCGAACAATATCGTGATTGCTGATTACAAACACCGGCCAGCCCTTGGCCGACTCCACCAGCCCCACCTGCCGCCGGAACTCCGGCGCCGAAAGCTTGTTGACGGTCGCGAACATGAAATCCATCGGCATTTGAAGTTCGTTGCCGCCCTCGCCGTAATACTTGTCGAGCTGCTCGATGTTCGATGTCCAGGTTTCTCCAATCAGCACCGCGCCCGACTCGTCGGCCACTTTGCGCATCTTCCTCAGCTCGGCATGCACCTCCGGAAAATTCGTGTTGTACTTGTTCTCCATGTTCGGATCGCCCTGCTTGTTCTTGCCCGCAAGCACAGGGTTATTGTGCAGTGCCGGATCTTCGAACAGGGTATCAACGGCATCGAGACGAAATCCCGCCACGCCGCGCCGATACCACCAGCCCATCGTGTCGAGCATCGCCTTCTCAACCGCGGGATTGCGCCAGTTCAAATCGGGCTGCGCGGCGTAGAAAAAATGGTAGTAGTACTGATTCGTCGTAGCGTCAAACTTCCACGCCGACCCTCCAAAAAGCGAAATCCAGTTGTTCGGAGGCTCGCCCGGCCCCTTGCCATCGCGCCAGATATACCAGTCCCGGTGCGCCGACGTACGCGACGATTTCGAGTCCAGAAACCACGGATGCTGATCCGACGTATGGTTCGGCACAAAATCCATAATGATGCGGACTCCGTGCCTTTTTCCCTCCGCCACCATGCGGTCAAAATCGCCGAGCGTTCCATACATGGGATCGATGTCCTCATAATTGGAAACGTCATAGCCGAAATCAACCTGCGGCGAGGGATAACACGGAGTAATCCAGATCGCATCCACTCCCAGATCGCGCAGGTACTGCATCTTCGAAGTAATGCCGTTCAGATCGCCAACGCCGTCGTTATCGCTGTCGGCAAAACTGCGCGGATAGATTTCATAGAAGACGGCATGCTGCCACCACGGATGGCCTTCCGCATCGACCGGCGTGGTTTGCGCCCACGTGAACAGCGCGCATAAAACAATGGATAGCAACAACAGAACCCGCCAGCCTCGCTCGAACATGAAATTCCTTTCCAACTTGCCTCCCCTAGAAAATAGCGGGGGCGCGGATGGTTAGCAAGCTGCTACCCAGAATAAGGCATTGCGCGCACTTTCGTTGACTCCCCGCGCCATCCCGCCTAACATTACACGTCCGCATGATTGGCCAGACCATCTCGCACTATCGGATCGTCGAGAAGCTCGGTGGCGGCGGTATGGGCGTGGTTTACAAGGCCGAAGATACGTCCCTCGGCCGTTTCGTTGCCCTCAAATTTCTGCCCGATGATGTCGCCGAAGACGCGCAGGCGCTCGAGCGCTTTCGCCGCGAAGCACGCGCCGCCTCCGCCCTCAACCACCCGAATATTTGCACGATCTACGAGATCGGCGAGCACCAGGGCAAGCGCTTCATCGCCATGGAATATCTCGACGGCCTCACACTCAAGCACATGATCACGGGCCGGCCCATGGATACCGAAACGCTAATCGCGCTCGCAATCGAGATCGCCGACGCGCTCGACGCCGCCCACTCCGAAGGCATCGTTCACCGCGACATCAAGCCCGCAAATATTTTTGTGACCAAGCGCGGCCACGCCAAGATTCTCGACTTCGGCCTCGCAAAAGTTGCGCCCGGCACGTCGAAGAACGCTTCGGCCAGCGCCAACACGATGACGGCAACGATGCCGGGAGCCACCGACGAGGCGCACTTGACCAGTCCCGGCACCATGGTCGGCACCGTCGCCTACATGTCGCCCGAACAGGCGCGAGGCAAGGACCTCGACGCTCGCACCGATCTTTTTTCCTTCGGTGCCGTGCTCTACGAAATGGCGACCGGCATGTTGCCATTCCGTGGTGACACCTCAGCCCTCATCTTCAAAGCTATTCTCGACTCCGGTCCAGTCGCGATCGTTCGCCTGAATCCCGACGCGCCCGCCAAACTTGAAGACATCATTAACAAGGCTCTCGAAAAAGATCGCAATCTGCGCTACCAGCATGCCTCTGAGATGCGCAGCGACCTCCAGCGCCTGAAGCGTGACACCGATACCGCGCGAACCGTCGTGCGGACAGACGTGCCGGCCGAAACGCCGAGCAACATGCCGACAGGCGTTGCGGATCGGCCCTTAGGAGCCGTGCCCCCGGCAAGTTCCAGCCGCCATCAAGCCGTCAGCCAGACGACAATGGCCGTCAGTTCGGGTCAGCATCAGTCTTCGGATCAGTCCGCAACTCAGGCTTCATCTTCCACGACGAAAATCAACGGAAAACTTACTGCCGCGATCGGCGCCGTAATCGCGATCGTCGTCCTCGTGTTCATCTACTGGCCGAAGAAGCACTCCGCTCCTCCTGTCGCCAGTTCCGCCAATCCAACCACCATCGCCGTCCTTCCTTTTCAGAACATGGGCTCGGACAAGGACGTCGACTTTCTAAGCCTCGCTCTGCCCGATGAAATCGCCACCGCGCTCAGCTACGTGCACTCTTTATCCATCCGCCCGTTTGCCACCACCAGCAAGTACACCGCGGCGGGACTCGACCTCCAGCAGGCCGGCCGCGACATGCATGTCACGGATATCGTCACCGGCCATTATCTGAAAGAGGGCGACCAACTCGAAATCACGCTCGAGGCAGTCGACGTTGAAAACAACCGCACTCTCTGGCGCGACACTTTGAATGTCGCGACTCCCGACATGATTGCCATGCGCAGCCAGATCACGTTGAAGGTCCGGCAAGGTCTGGTCCCGGCGCTCGGTGTGGGCACCGATGCCGCCGAGACTACCACTCGCCCCAATAACGAAGAAGCCTACGACCTCTATCTGCGCAGCCTCGCGATGCCGCACGATCCCGTGCCCAATAAAGAAGCCATCCCCATGCTCGAGCGCGCCGTCGGTCTCGATCCAAGCTACGCGCCCGCGTGGGCCGCCCTGGGCCTTCGCTATTACTACGACGCCTCATATGCAAACGGTGGCGAGCCGGTCTTTCAGCGCTCAACAGCGGCCTATGAACGCGCGCTTTCGCTGGACCCCAACCTCACCTTTGCCGCCAGCCAGCTCGTCACCAATCGCGTCGAGCGCGGCGATCTGATTCGCGCCTACAAGGACGCCATGGATCTGGTCAAGCGCCAGCCCGATAAAGCGGGCGCGCATTTCGCGGTTGCTTACGTTCTCCGCTATGCCGGATTGCTCGACGAATCGGCTCGTGAATGCGACACCGCGCTGTCCCTCGATCCCGGGAACTATACTCTGCGCTCTTGCTCGTGGACTTTTATGACAACGGGAAACATGGCGCGTGCCCAGGACTTCCTTCGGCTGGATACCGGTTCAAGGTGGTCCCTGAACAACGAGGTAAGGGTTTTTCTGTGGGAAGGCAAATTGAAAGAAGCGCAGGAAGCCGCCCGGCGTCTGCCGTCGGACAGCCCCTACTATGTGCTGTTTAAGGCCTGCGTCGAAAATCCATCTTCTGCGAAAACAGGTGAAATGGCGCGACAACTTGAACCCTGGATGCTGTCCATGCCCGATCCCGAGAACAGATACGCCTTTGGAAGCGACATGATCTTTTGCGGACAGAAAGAAATCGCCGTACGCCTCATCAAGAGTGCGATTGACGGCAACTTTTGTCCGTACATGGCGCTGCAAAAAGACACTGGGGTCGCGCCGCTCCGAAGCTGGCCGGAGTACCCGCAAATACTCTCCGCCGCCAAAGCGTGCCAGGATAACTTCCTCGCCGCTCGCGCTCAGCTCGCTCACTGAGCTCCCGCAAAATAGAATTTCCAGCAGACAAAAAAGAGGGGGACGCGAAATTGATGCGTCCCACCTGGGAAGAGAGACATCGTTTCGACGCTAGATCGCGTTGAGCGAAGCGCCAGAATTCTGTTTAGCGATGGCCGCCGTGGCCGCCTCCGCCACCATGCGATCCGCCGCCGCCGTGTGAAGATCCGCCGCCGCCGTGGCTGCTCGGAGCTGAATGACCGCCGCCAAAGCTCGGAGCGCGTCCGCCGCCATAACTGGGGGCGTGTCCCCCGTAGCCCGGATAACCACCGCGGCCGCCATAGGGGCTACCGTAACCGCGCGGCGTCGCAATCGGTTGCCTCATGTTAAGAGGTGGACGCGAGCCGCC
>Ga0181522_10002315_pt1 | contig 10903 bp, 7 predicted proteins | sample PEATcosm2014_Bin_27_FD_121103 | JGI IMG/M metagenome (GOLD analysis project Ga0181522, IMG submission 121103) | Peatland microbial communities from MTU Mesocosm Facility, Houghton, MI, USA - PEATcosm2014_Bin05_10_metaG | ecosystem: Environmental > Terrestrial > Soil > Wetlands > Peat | place...
CAGGACCATCTCGGCCCAGTCCTGGGCGTCGGTGCCCCCGGCGCCCGCGTTGACGGTCACGAGCGCATCGCCGGCGTCGTAGGGGCCGGAGAACAGTCGCTGCTCCTCGAGCTCGGCCAGACGCTGCTCGACGGATGCGATCTGCTCGTGGACCTCAGCCTCCAGCGAGGGGTCCTCGCCGGCCATCTCGACCAGGCCGTCCAGATCCTCGACGTCACCGGCCAGCTGCGTGAAGCCCTCCAGGCGCCTGGACAGGCGCGAATGCTCAGCCGAGACCGAGGCGGCCCGGTCGGAGTCGTCCCAGAAGCCCTCAGCGCCCATCTCCGCCTCCAGGGCGGCTACGCGCTCGCTCAACCCAGCTGGGTCAAAGATAGTCCGAGAGCAGGCTCATCTGCTCACGGATGGCAGCCAGACGCTGCGGGGTGGACTCGCCTGTGTCTGTGCTGGCCATGACGGCCCACGCTATCAGGCCGTCTGACAGGCGCCGAGGCCGCTGGCTATGGTGGCCATGTGCAAGGGGGCTCCCCAGAGGACGTGCCGGTGGAAATGGTCGCCGCCCTGCACGCCGGCGACGCCCACCGGGCGGCGCAGCTGTGGACGCAGGACGCCAAGCTGATCGCCGCCGACGGGCAGGTGTCAGAGGGCAACGAGGCGATCGCCGAGGCCCTGCAGGCGCTCGTCTCAAACGGCGCCCGGCTGGCGATCGAGCTGACCCACCTGTTCGTCTCGGGCGACGTGGCGATGGCGACGGGCACGCTCACGGTGACCGCCACCGACGCGGAGGGCTCGAGCCACAGCCACACGAGCGAGTCAGTCGTCGTCTACCGCCGCGGCGAGGACGGCCTCTGGCGGGTCGCCATCGACGCCCCCTGGGGCCTGCCGGGCAGCTGACAGGCTCTCAGGCCGGAACGACTACAAGCTTGCCGGCCGGATGGCCGTGCTCGCTCTCGCGCAGGGCGTCCCCGACCTGGCCGAGGTCGTAGATCCCGGCGATCGGGAAGGAGAAGCGCCCGGCCGCGATCAGCGCGAGCACCTCCCGCAGCGCCTGGATCGTCAGTGCGCCGCCCCCGCCGGCGTGGAACTTCAGCCCCAGCTCCTGCGCTTCGTCGGAGGAGGCGATCGTCAGCACCCGCTCCCGGGTCTTCGTCAGCGCCGCAGCGACCCTCAGCTCGCCGTGCCCGGAAGCGTCGAGGGCAGCGTCGAACCCGTCCGGGGCGAGATCGCGCAGCCTCTCCTCGAGCCCGTCCCCGTAGGCGACGGCGACAGCGCCCAGGTCCTGCACCTGGGCGAGCTTCGCAGGCCCGGCCGTGCCGATGACCTGCACGCCGCGACCGGCCGCCAGCTGCACGGCCGCCGAGCCGACGGCCCCCGAGGCTCCCGCCACCAGCAGCGTCTCCCCCGGCTTCAAAGCGAGCGCGTCGAGCGTGGCATAGGCCGTGCCCACCACGACAGCCAGGCTTCCCGCCACCTCCCAGGCGATGGCCGGCGGCTTCTCCAGCAGCATCTCCGGGCGGCTCAGGGCCACCTCCGCGTAGGCAGCCGTGCTCGACGCCCCCAGCACCTCCTGCCCCACGTGCAGTCCCTCCACGCCCGGCCCGACCTTCTCGACGATCCCGGCGACGTCGACGCCCAACCCCCGCGGCGCATCCAGCTCCTTACCGCCGGCCAGCCACCCATGCAGGATCTTCCAGTCGATCGGGTTCACCCCCGCAGCCATCACCCGCAGCGACACCTCCCCCTCCCCAGGCTCGGGCGCATCAACCTCCACGACACGAACCTCCTCCGCCCCGCCATACCGGTCGAAGCGAGCAGCCCTCAACTCACCCACCACCCACCGCGAGGTAGCAGCCAGCGCCCCCCGGGCGACGCAAAAGCCCCACAAGTCCAAGCGCCGCCCGCCGCGCACCCGACGTCCCGCACCGTCCAAGCGCCAACCGAGGTCTCACGCGACACCCCGCACAGTCCAAGCACCGACCGACGTCTCAAGCGACGCCCCCACCAGTCCAAGCGCAGCGCGAGAAGACCACCCACCCCAAGCGCAAAGGCGGAGCCGTGCGCCCCTTTGGCTTGCCGCCGCCAGGCCGCAAGACAAAGGGGCGTGCGGCGTAGCCCCTACCCCCCATGACACTTCTTGTACTTCTTCCCCGACCCGCACCAACAGGGGTCGTTGCGCCCCACCTGGTGCTCCTCGTCGAGGACGCGCTGCTCGACGACGGGCACGGCCATCTCCTCGCCGTCCTCGCCGTAGGCGCCACCCGCGCCGGCGGCTGCAGCCGCTGCTGCCATCGCGCCGGCGCCCGCTGCGGACGTCCCGCCCGAGTAGGAGACCCGTCCTGGGCGCGTGGAGCTGCCGGCGGCCTGGAAGGACGGCGCTTGGCGCTGGCCGTTCTCGCCTTCGACGTTGACCTGGACGTTGAAGATCATGCGGGTGTAGTCCGACCAGATGCTGTTCATGAGGTCGCCGAACAGCGTGAAGGCCTCGTTCTTGTAGGCGACGAGCGGGTCGATCTGGGCGAAGCCGCGCAGGTGGATGCCCTCGCGCAGGTAGTCCATGTCGAACAGGTGCTCGCGCCAGCGCTCGTCGATCGTCTGCAGCAGCAGGAAGCGCTCCAGGGCGCCCATCAGCTCCTCGCCGAGGGCCTCCTGGCGCTGGTCGTAGCGGTCCATGGCCTCGCCGATCAGCTCGTCGACGAGGACTGTCCGGTCAACCCGCTCGCTGTTCAGCTTGCCCGGGTCGAGCTCGACGGGGAAGAACTGGCCGAGGGCCGTGAACAGCCCGTCCAGGTCCCAGTCCTCCACGAAGTCACCCGGGGTGTACTCCTCGACGGTCCGCTCGATCACGTTGCCGACCTCGCGGCGGGCCTCCTCGCCGATCGGCTTGCCTTCCAGGACCTCGTCGCGGTAGGCGTAGATGACGCGGCGCTGCTCGTTCATGACGTCGTCGTATTCGAGGACGTTTTTACGCATCAGGAAGTTCTGTTCCTCGACCTTCTTCTGCGCTTTCTCGATCTGCTTGGAGAGCATGCCGGCCTCGATCGGTTCCTCGTTGCCCTCCTCGTCGACGCCGCCGAGGCGGTCGAGGATGCGGTAGATGCGGTCGCCCGCGAACAGGCGCACGAGGTCGTCTTCGGCGGAGAGGAAGAAGCGCGACTCGCCGGGGTCGCCCTGGCGGCCTGCACGGCCTCGCAGCTGGTTGTCGATGCGGCGGGACTCGTGTCGCTCGGTGCCGCAGATGAAGAGGCCGCCGGCGGCCATCACGATCTCCCTGTTGGCTGCCACCTTGGCCTCGTATTCGGGCAGGATCTCCTTCAGGCGGCGCTCGTAGGCCTCGTCCTCGGGGGAGACGTTCTCACGGGCCAGCTGCTGGGCCGCCAGGTGCTCGGGGTTGCCGCCCAGCTTGATGTCGACGCCGCGGCCGGCCATGTTGGTGGCGATCGTCACAGCGCCAGGCTGGCCCGCCTCGGCGACGATGTCAGCCTCGCGGGCGGCGTGCTCGGGCTTGGCGTTCAGGACCGTGTGCTTGATGCCCTGCTGGGTCAGGCGGTCGCCGAGCAGCTCTGAGACCTCGACGGAGATCGTGCCGACCAGGACGGGCTGGCCGGCCTCGTGGCGGGCCTTGATTTCCCGGGTGACGGCCGCCCACTTGCCGTCCTTGGTCTTGTAGACCTGATCGTTGCGGTCGTCGCGCACCATCGGCATGTTCGTCGGCACCTGCACGACGGGCAGGTTGTAGGTCTTCATGAACTCGGTGGCCTCCGTCAGGGCCGTGCCGGTCATGCCCGACAGCTTTTCGTAGAGGCGGAAGTAGTTCTGGTAGGTGATCGTGGCCAGGGTCTGGTTCTCCTCCTGGATCGCCACCCCCTCCTTGGCCTCGACGGCCTGGTGCAGGCCCTCCGACCAGCGCCTGCCGTCCAGGATGCGGCCCGTGAACTCGTCGATGATCTTGACCTCGCCGTCGATCACGGCGTAGTCGACGTCCCGCTTGTAGAGGGCCTCCGCCCGCAGCGACTGGATCAGGTGGTTGACCAGATGGCCGTTCTCGGCCCTGTAGAGGTGGTCGATGCCCAGGAAGCGCTCGGCCTTGGCGACGCCCTGCTCGGTGATCGAGACCGTCTTGCGCTTCTCGTCGATCTCGTAGTCGAAGTCGGCCATGAACTGCTTCTTCATGCGCGGGTCCATGCCTTCGGGCGTCTCGCCCGCCTGCAGCCGCGGCGCCAGGCGCGCGAACTTGACGTACAGGTCGGCCGCCTGTTCCGGCGCCCCGGAGATGATCAGGGGCGTGCGCGCCTCGTCGATGAGGATGTTGTCGACCTCGTCCACGACCGCGAAGGGATGGCCGCGCTGGACCTTTTCGGAGAGGTCCTTGGCCATGTTGTCGCGCAGGTAGTCGAAGCCGAACTCGGAGTTGGTCCCGTAGACGACGTCGCAGGCGTAGGCCGCCTGCTTCTCGTCGTAGGCCTGCATGTTCTGCAGGACCCCGACGGACACTCCCAGCGCCTCGTACAGGGGGCTCATCCATTCCGCGTCGCGACGGGCCAGGTAGTCGTTGACCGTCACAACGTGCACGCCCTTGCGCAGGGGGCGCCCCTCCGCGTCGGTCTTGTCGGAGTGGACGGCCAGGGAGTTCAAGACGACCGCCAGCGTCGCCGTCAGCGTCTTGCCCTCGCCCGTCTTCATCTCGGCGATCTGGCCCTCGTGCAGGGCCATCGCGCCGATCAGCTGGACGTCGAAGTGACGCATCCCCATGCGCCGCTTGCCCGTCTCCCGGACGATCGCGAAGCACTCCGGAAGCAGCGCGTCCAACGACTCGCCCTCGGCCGCTCGCGAGCGCAGCTCCTCCATGCGCTCGCGCAGTTCCTGGTCGCTGTCGTGTTCCAGCTCCGCCTCGAAGGCGCCGATCAGCTCGACCTGCTTCTGGTAGGTCTTGTACTTCTTGTTCTCGCCGACGTTCAGCGCGCGATCCAGCAGCGATGGCATGGGGCCAAGGATAGCTGTCGGCAGCGTGCTCGTTCGCAGCCGGCCACGGCCCCGCCGTCGGCCTGCTCACCGGCCGGCCCACGCTGCGCTGCGAGGGCCGGCCGAAGGCGTGCTCTCTGTCAGGTCGAGGGCAGCGTAGCCCCGGTTGGGGGCAGCGCCGCCCCGGTGACCCGGGCCGAAGCGGCGTGGGCCTCGCGACGGCGGCGCAGCTTGTCGCGGTGGCGCTTTACCTGCCGCGCCAGCTCGTCGACCATCAGGTTCAGCGAGTGGATCATCTCCGGCGAGGCGTCCCGGGCGCGCAGTGTGATGCCCTTCAGGTACAGGGTCGCCTCCGCGACCTGACAGTCCGTGACGCGCGGGTTGCGCTCCTGGAATATCTCTATCTCCAGGCGAGCCAGGTCGGAGACCTGTCTGGCAACCTTTCGCAGACGGCGCTCCGCGTGCATGCGGAGTTCGTCGGTGACCGGGACGTTTCGACCCTTGATGTCGATCTGCATCGTCGCTCCTTCGGTCGGCCTTTTCTCTGGCTTCGACACCGATGCTACGCCTGTCCCCGGCGGATGTAAACGGTAGTTGGACGCAATGTGGAGCGGGATGTGCCCTCGAGACGGGGCCTGGGGCCCGGCCGCCGAGCGCCGCTCAGGGTCGTGCCCCTGACAGCTCCACGCAGAGCTGCTCCAACAGGCGCTGGACCTCGGGGGCGCGGGCGGCGTCGTGGTCGGCCAGCATCTCCCGCAGCTGCTCGCGGCGAGCGCTGAGCATCTGGTCGGCCACGGCCACGCCGGCGGGGGTCAGGCTCGCCTCGCCCTCAGCGCCGCTGTCGTCGACGAGCTCGGCCTCGCGCAGCTCCCCTTCGACCTCGGCGATGCGCTCCTCGGCGATGCCCTGGCGGCGGGCCATCTCGCGCGTGCCCTGCACGCCGTAGCTGCCGAAGCGGGCCAGCGCCCAGGCCGAGCCGGGGCTGAGCTCGGTGCCCGCCCGGGCCGCCAGGCGCTCGTTGAAGGAGCGCCGTGCCTCGCCGCCCACGAGCACGCCCAGGGCGCGGTCGATCTCGGCCAGCGAGCTTGCCTGCTTGGGCGCCGCCAGCGCATCCTCCAGGCCGGTGCTGGTGGAGGCGGTCGCGCGCAGAGGTCGCTCGCGCAGGCGCAGGCTCAGCAGGAAGCCGCAGGCGCCGACACCGGCCGCGACCAGGAAGACCGGCTCCAGGGCGTGCACGTAGGCGTTCTCGTACAGGCTCCTGGCGGCCGCGGGCAGCGTCGCCAGCTGGGCACCCGTCAGGCGCGCGCCACCCGTGACCTGCGCGCCCAGCGGCCCTGGGATCGCATCGTGCAGGCTCGAGCGCAGACGGGTTGAGAAGATCGTGCCGAACACGGCCGCACCGAACGAGCCGCCGATCCCCCGCGCCAGCGTCACCCCCGAGGTGGCTGCGCCCAGCACCTCGTACTTGACGGCGTTCTGCACGGCCAGCACGAGCACCTGCATGACCAGGCCGAGTCCGAGCCCCAGCACCAGCAGGTAGCCGTCGGCCTCGATGCTGCTCGTGCTGATCTTCAGACGCGAGAGCAGCAGCAGCCCGACGGTCATCACGGCCGTGCCGGCGATCGGGAAGCGCCTATATCGCCCGGTGGCCGAGATCAGCCGCCCCGACACGACCGAGGTCACCAGCAGCCCGCCCATCAGCGGTATCAGCCGCAGGCCGGCGCCCGTCGGACTGGAGCCGAAGACCGTCTGGAAGAACAGCGGCAGGAACGTGACCGAGCCGAACAGGGCGAAGCCGACGATCAGCGACAGCAGCCCCGCCACGCGGAAGACGTCGTCGCGCAGCAGCGCCAGCGGCAGCACCGGCTCGCGGGCGCCGCGCTCGACTCGGATGAAGACGCCCAGCAGGACCACGCCCACGATCGCGACCAGGATCAGCCGGGCCGAGCCCCACGACCAGGTCGTCCCGCCGAGGCTCGCAACGAGCACGATCGCGCTCAGGGCCGCCGCCAGCACCCCCGCGCCGAGGTAGTCGATGGCCGGGCGCGTGCGCGCCTGCGCGGCGGGCAGCGTCGCGGTGATCACGCTCAGCGCGATCACGCCCACGGGCAGGTTGACGTAGAAGATCCAGCGCCAGGACAGGTGCTCGACGATCACGCCGCCGAGCAGCGGCCCGGCGACGCTGGCCAGCCCGAACACGCCCCCGAACAGGCCCTGGTAGCGGCCGCGCTCGCGCGGGGAGACGACGTCCCCGACCGTCGACTGGACGAGCACGATCAGCCCGCCCGCGCCGAGTCCCTGGATTGCACGGAAGGCGATCAGCTGAGTCATCGAGCCGGCCAGCCCGCACAGGGCGGAGCCCGCCAGGAACAGCAGGACGGCGCTCTGCAGCACGCGCTTGCGGCCCAGCTGGTCGCCCAGCTTGCCGTACAGCGGCGTGACGGCCGTCTGCCCCAGCAGGTAGGCGCTGGTCACCCAGGACAGCTTCTCCAGGCCGCCGAGGTCGCCCACGATCGTGGGCAGCGCCGTCGCGACAATGGTCGAGTCCAGCGCCGCCAGCAGCATCACCAGCATCAGCCCGGTGAAGACCAGGCCCAGCCGCGGCGTGGCGGCGGGACGTGCCGGCAGCGGCGGCGCCGTAGTCGCGCTCACGGTCGGCTTTCGGATGGTCTCGCGGGTCGGGTCCAGCGAGCCACGGTCAGCTCAGCTCCTGCGGCGCAGGCTCTCGGCTATGCCCTTGTGCCCTGAGATGGCGTCGATCAGGATCGCGTCGGGCCCGATCTCCGTGCCGGGGAAGACGATGCTCGAGCGAAGCTGGGCGCCCTCGCCGACGACTGCGCCGTCGCCCAGCACGACCGGGCCCGTCAGGCGCACGCCCGCTCCGATCCTCACGCCGGCGCCGACCCAGATCGGTCCCTGCGCCTCCGTGTCGGCCGGCAGGGGGGCGCCGTCTGCGACGGTGACGCCCGCAGCCACCTCCTCGCCGGCCATCTCCAGGTGCAGCTCGCCGCGCAGCGCGTCGAAGGTGCCCTGGCGCAGCTCACCTAGCGAGCCGACGTCGTTCCAGTACTCGCGGACCTCGTGGATGTGGAAGGGCACGTCGCGCTCCAGCAGGGCCGGGAAGACGTCCTGCGCCCAATCGGCGAAGTCGCGCTCGGGGAAGTGCTCGAAGATCTCCGGCGAGAACACGTAGATGCCGCAGTTGCCGAGATCCGACTGGGCGTCCTCGGGCTCGGGCTTCTCCTGGAAGCCCGTGATGCGCCCCGCGCGGTCGTGCACGACGACCCCGTACTCGCGCGTGTCGGGCACCTTCTTGACGGCCAGGGTCGCGATGCCGCCGCTGGAGCGGTGGCGCTCGGTCAGCGCCGTCAGGTCGATGTCGGTCAGGGCGTCCCCGGAGATGACCAGGAAGGGCTCGCCGCCGAAGAACTCCGCGCATGCCCGCACGCCCCCGGCCGTCCCCAGCAGCTCCTGCTCGTAGCGGTAGCTGACCCGATCCCCGAAGTAGTCGCGGATCGTGTCGGGGAAGTAGTGAAGGTTGGCGATCACGTCCTGGAAGCCGTGGCGCCCCAGCAGCTCCAGGATGTGCGCCATCACGGGCCGGTCCAGCACCGGCACCATCGGCTTGGGTATCTCGTTCGTCAGGGGGCGCAGGCGGGTGCCAAGACCCGCAGCCAGAACCATCGCTCGCATCGTCAGACCCGCCAGTCCCAGGACAGCTTCAACCGCGCCCCCTTGGGGGGACGTCGCACCTCGACCCGGAGCACCTTGCGGTTCCCGGAGTCTTCCAGCATGTCGGTGACGTCTTCGGTAGCTCCATCTTCCCTGCGCCTGAGCTTGACCTTCTCGGGTGCACGACCCGCCGGGAATCGCACCTCGATGCCCGAGCTTCGGCTCTTCTGCCTGAGATCGTATTCGACCCACTCCGTATCTTCGACGAAGGCGTCGCGCACAGTCCTGCGCGAGACGAGCTTCGCCTGCTCGCCTCGCTTGCGTGGCGCCTCGAGCGCGATGAGCATGTACTCGACGGGGCCGTCGCGGATCGTCGGCTCCAGCGGCATTCCGTACTCGCACTCGTACTCGGCGAACTGCGACCCGTCGCCCCAGGCCCGCTCGCTTAGCGCAATGACTTCATAGTTGAACTCAACCTCGAGCGTCTTGGTCACGATGGCGTCACGGCCGTCCGGATCCTGCAGATCCCAGATGCAGCGGCTGCTGAGCACACGGTAGGGGCCGTCGAAGTTGGCCCGCTGACGAAGCACGTAGACGGCCAGCGCCACGAGCAGCACGAACATCCCGCCCGCGAACAGGGCGCCGGCGATCGGATCCACGAGCGTGCCCAGCCCGACGCTGATCAACGCGATCACCGCCAGCAGCAGCTCTCCGATCCGCCCCGCCGTGATCTGGTCGAGGGCGTCTCTGAGGGCTGCTCGGCTTGTGGAGGCCACGGCGGCACGTACCGTACCCGAACGCGGCGATACGACCGCGTTCAGCCCAGCCGAATCACAAGCCTAGATGCCGTTGCTGGAACCGTCGCCCATTGCTGTCTCGTGGCAGGTCATCTCAGATCCTCATTTTAGTAGGTCCGCCCCACCTACCCATAGATCGGTGCGACACGTCAGTACCTGTAGTGATCCGGCTTGTACGGCCCCTCGACCGGCACGCCGATGTAGGCGGCCTGCTCGGGGCTCAGGGTCGTCAGCCTCACGCCGAGGGCGTCCAGGTGCAGGCGGGCGACCTTCTCGTCGAGGTGCTTGGGCAGCACGTAGACCCTCTTCTCGTACTCGTCGTTCTTGGTGAACAGCTCGATCTGGGCGATCGTCTGGTTGGAGAAGGAGTTGGACATCACGAAGCTGGGATGCCCCGTGGCGTTGCCCAGGTTCAGCAGCCGGCCCTCGGAGAGCATGATGATCGCGTGGCCGTCGGGGAAGACCCACTTGTCGACCTGCGGCTTGATGTTGATCCTCTCGATGCCCTCGATCCGCGACAGGCCGGCGATGTCGATCTCGTTGTCGAAGTGGCCGATGTTGCCGACGACTGCCTGGTGCTTCATGCGCTGCATGTCGGCTGCCGTGATGATGTCCTTGTTGCCCGTCGTCGTGATGAAGATGTCGGCGATCTCGAGCACGTCCTGCAGCGTCTTGACCTCGTAGCCCTGCATCGCCGCCTGCAGCGCGCAGATCGGGTCGATCTCGGTCACGATCACGCGGGCGCCCTGGCCGCGCAGCGATTCCGCGCAGCCCTTGCCGACGTCGCCGAAGCCGCAGACGACCGCGACCTTGCCGCCGATCATCACGTCCGTGGCGCGGTTGATGCCGTCGATCAGCGAGTGGCGGCAGCCGTAGAGGTTGTCGAACTTGGACTTCGTCACGGAGTCGTTGACGTTGATCGCCGGGAACAGCAGCTCGCCGCGCTCGACCATCTCATACAGGCGGTGAACGCCCGTCGTCGTCTCCTCCGTGACGCCTTTGATGCCCTGCCCGAGCTGCGTGAAGCGCTGCGGGTCCTCGCCCAGCGAGCGGGTCAGCAGCGACAGGATCACCTGCAGCTCCTCGGAGTCCGCGCCGGCCGGGTCGGGCACTGCGCCCGCGGCCTCGTACTCGGTGCCCTTGTGGACCAGCAGGGTCGCGTCGCCGCCGTCGTCGAGGATCATGTTCGGGCCTGTTTCGCCGTTCGGCCCGGGCTCGGGCCACAGCAGGACCTGTTCTGTGCACCACCAGTACTCCTCCAGGGTCTCGCCCTTCCAGGCGTAGACGGGCACGCCGCGGGGCTCCTCGACGGTGCCCTCGGGACCGACGGCGACGGCCGCCGCCGCATGGTCCTGGGTGGAGAAGATGTTGCAGCTGCACCAGCGGACCTCGGCGCCGAGGGCCGTCAGGGTCTCGATCAGCACGGCCGTCTGGATCGTCATGTGCAGGGAGCCCGTGATGCGGGCACCCTTCAGCGG
>Ga0181522_10002316_pt1 | contig 10903 bp, 12 predicted proteins | sample PEATcosm2014_Bin_27_FD_121103 | JGI IMG/M metagenome (GOLD analysis project Ga0181522, IMG submission 121103) | Peatland microbial communities from MTU Mesocosm Facility, Houghton, MI, USA - PEATcosm2014_Bin05_10_metaG | ecosystem: Environmental > Terrestrial > Soil > Wetlands > Peat | place...
CGACTACGCGCGCGCCATGGCGTTCATCGCCATCGATGAAGGCAGTGGAGAGTTGCTCGGAGTCGTCCGTCTGCATGCGAACGCGGACTACGACAAGGGCGAATACGCCATCCTCGTGCGTTCTGATCTGAAAGGGCACGGCCTTGGCTACTTGCTGATGCAGTTGTTGATCGAATATGCCCGTGCCGAAGGCATCCGCACCATCGAAGGCCAGATCCTGCAGGAAAACACCGCGATGCTGAATATGTGCCGGGAATTGGGTTTCGGCATCGCCCATGATCCCGAGGACCCGGAAGTCAGCCTGGCGAAGCTTTCCGTTTAGGCGATCTTTGCGCTTTCAGGGCTCGAGCGATTTCAGATAGGCGATCACGTCGCCGACCTGATCAGGGTCGAACTGGAACTCCGGCATCGCCGGGTGTCCGGTCACTATTCCTTCGGCGAGGGATTCCTCCAGCGACTCGACGGGATAGCGCGAATGCAACGTGCGGAACGGTGGCGCGGCTTTCAACGGGCTTGATCCGACTTTCTCCACTGCATGGCAGCGCGCGCAGTTGGCGCGCACGATAGCGAGTCCCCGTTGCGCTTCCGGCGAAAGGGCCGTCTCGCTTCTCGCCGCATCGGGCACGATTGATATCAGCGCGGCCACAACAGCGACGACAGAGCCTATTACGGAACGGGTGTGAAGGCGCATCTCAAGCCCTGCGGGCCGCCTGACGCGTGTCGTCTTCAGAGGAGGCGAACGCCATGCCGGACATGGGTTCGACCCACACCAAGTGATCGTGCACCTGCCTGACGCCCAGGACATTCTCCACCGCGACGATGCAGCCTCGGCGCTCGCGCTCGTCCATGATCGTCCCCCAGACTTCCGCAATGCCGTCTTTGACAACGACGTTGACGCCAAACGCCCAGTGGTGCTCAGCGAGCGCTGTCAGGATGCGGTCGCGGATCGCCGCGTCATCGGTCGCGGTCATCGGCGTCTCGCGGGCGAGGCTTGCCAGCGCGTGCATGAGATTTGCGCGGCTGATAATGCCGACCATGCGCCCGTCGCGCATGACCGGAAGACGCTTGACGCGGCGACGCTCCATCAATTGCACAACTGTTTCCAGGGCATCTTCTTCCTCAACCGTAACGGGGTCGGGCGTCATGACTTCGGCAACTTTCCTGCCGGACTGGTGCACGTATTCGCTAGCGAGGCGGCCGGGGCCGAGTAGAAATTCGAGCCATTTCGGGCGCCGCCGTGTCGTGCCGATCTCGCCACGGCGGAGAAAGTCTCCTTCGGTGACGACGCCAACGAGCGCATTGTTGGCATCGACGACGGGCAGGCCGCTGATCCGGTTTTGCAGCATCAGTCGCGCCGCCGTCAGAATCGAATCGTCAGCTTTGACGGAAATGACGCTCCGCGTCATGACATCGCGAACTTGCATGGTTCCTCTCCTGCTCCCGATGGAGAAATGCCTTGCGGCCTAGCCGTTCAGCCGGTTCAGCGCCGAGCGATTGCGTAATACGATGCGCCGCGAAGTCGCCACTTCAATCGTTGCGGCAGCTTCCAAAGACGTCAGCGTCCGTGAAACGGTTTCGATGGTCAAGCCGAGATAGTCGGCGATATCCTGGCGGGACATGGGCAGTTCGCTGGCGTTGCTGGCCGGCGCACGCGCGGTCATTTCCAACAAGAAGCTGGCGACGCGCTCTTGCGCGCTTTTGATCAGCAGCAGCATGCGCTCCTGGGCGCGCCGTAGCTCGCGTGCTGTAAATTGGTAAAGCTCACGCGCGGCCGCCGTATCGCGTGCCGCCAGCGCGGCGAGCGTGCTACGCTTGACAACCAAGATCTTGGTGTCTGTGATCGCTTCTGCCGAAAGCGTGTGCTCATCGCCAAACTCGAGCCCAAACACATCACCGGGCAGATAGAAGCCGCCGATCTGGCGGCGGCCGTCGTTGAGAATCTTGTAGCTGCGGACGGCCCCGCTCACGACCTTGTAAATATATTCAGCCCGGTCGGTCTCGCCGAAAATTTCCGCGTTGCGCGGATAGGGCATGACCGCGCCCATCAACTGCATGTGGTTTTCGAAGGAATCCGCCTCCATCGAGCCGCTCAAAGCCGGGTGTGAGATGGGCCGGCCGTTTCGCGCCTGATGGCGGGAGATGTCGCTGCGGATTGCGGTCTGGCTAAGCATGGCTCTTTACCTCCGGGAGCTTGTGACCGGATTGGTAGACCGCGGGCGGCAGCCGCAAAATTCAGATAATATCCCTAAGGGACTCCCCTTAGTCGGTGCCGGTCGGCCATCCTGGTCGGCCGTGCATGCTGGGCTCTTCGGAATGACTGGCCGCTGATGGCGGAAAGCGCTGCAAATTCAACTCGATGGCCTTGGCTCAAACCGAACTCGCCGGTGCTCAGGCAGCTTGCCATCGACTACGGGTTGACTGCGCTTGCGGTCGCGATCGCGGCGGCGCTTCGGCTTGCGGTCGCCTCGATCCTTGGCGCGCAGGCCGGCTATATGTTTTTCGTGCCGGCGGTCTTGATCGGATCGGCTGTCGGCGGCTGGGGACCTGGCGTTTTTGCGACGATCCTGGGCCTCCTGGTCGGCTTGTCCTTCGTCGCCGAGGCTAGCGCGTTTTCGGCGGCAAACGTCGTCAATGCCATCGTTTTCGCCTTGGTCGGCGCCGGTGCCTCGTGGCGGGGCGAACTGCTGCACCGCGCGCGGCTGTCGGCTGTGGCAAACGCGGAAGCGGCGCAAGCCCGCGAGGCTCATGTAAAATCGATTCTCGATACCGTGCCTGATGCCATGATCGTCATCGACGAACGCGGCCTTATTCAATCGTTCAGCACCGCCGCCGCGCGCTTGTTCGGTTACACGGCCGGCGAAGTCGGCGGAAAAAACATAAAGCTTTTGATGCCGGCCCCATACCGGGAGGAGCACGACGGTTATCTTGGCCGCTACCTGCGCACAGGTGAGCGGCGCATTATCGGCGTCGGCCGCGTCGTGGTCGGGCAGCGCAAGGACGGCTCGACCTTTCCCATGGAGCTTTCGGTCGGCGAGATGCGGACGAGCCAAGAGCGTTTCTTCACCGGCTTCGTCCGCGATCTCACCGAGCGTCAACAGACCGAGGCACGGCTGCAGGAGCTGCAAGCCGAGCTGGTCCACGTTTCGCGATTGACTGCCATGGGTGAGATGGCGTCGGCCCTGGCGCACGAATTGAACCAGCCGCTTTCCGCCATCGCCAATTACATGAAGGGATCGCGCCGGCTTCTGGAGAACAGCGCCGGCGAGAACGTCGGCCAGGTGCGCGACGCCATGGACAAAGCGGCGGAGCAGGCGCTGCGCGCCGGTCAGATCATTCGCCGGCTGCGCGACTTCGTCGCCCGCGGCGAAAGCGAACGCCGCGTCGAGGACGTGAAGAAGCTTGTCGAAGAGGCAAGCGCGCTCGCGCTGGTCGGCGCCAAGGACACGGGGGTGCGGGCGCGCTTCGAGTTTGATCCGCGCGTCGATTTCGTGCTCGCCGACAAGGTGCAAATTCAACAGGTGCTGCTCAATCTGATGCGCAATGCCATCGAAGCGATGGAGGACGCGGACCGGCGCGAGCTGGTCGTGTCGACCGCGGAGAAATCGGACAAGATGGTCGAGATCAGCGTCGCCGATACCGGCAGCGGCATATCGCCGGAAATCGGCGCACAGCTGTTCCAGCCGTTCGTCACCACCAAACCTCAAGGCATGGGCGTCGGGCTGTCCATTTCGCGCACGATCATCGAGGCCCATGGCGGCGCCATTGCTCCACGTCCCAATCTCGGCGGTGGAACCATATTTTCCTTCACACTGCCCGCGGTGGCCAGGGAGGAGGTCGGCGATGGCACCTGACAAGGGCCTCGTGCACGTGATCGACGACGACGAGGCGAGCCGCCAGTCGCTCGCATTTTTGTTGCAAACGGCGAAGATCGACGTGCGGACCCACGCATCCGCCGCGGTTTTCCTCGATCAGCTCCCCGACCTAAGCGCGTGCTGCATCGTTACCGACGTGCGGATGCCCGGCCTCAGCGGCATCGACCTGCTGCGCCGATTGCGTGAACTGAACATTGCGGCGCCGGTCATCGTGATGACCGGGCATGGCGATGTGCCGCTGGCGGTCGAGGCGATGAAGATCGGCGCCGCGGATTTCTTCGAGAAGCCGTTCGACGATGAGGCGCTGCTCGTAAGCGTCCGTTCAGCGCTGCAACAGCGGGAGGGAGAGAAAAAGCGCGACATTGAGCGCGCCGAAATCGACAGCAGGATTGCGGCATTGTCTAACCGCGAACGCGACGTACTTACCGGCCTGGTAGCCGGCCGGGCCAACAAGCAGATCGCCTACGACCTCGGCATCAGCCCGCGCACGGTCGAGATCTACCGGGCGAATCTCATGAACAAGATGCAGGCCGGAAGCCTGTCCGAACTCGTCCGCATGGCCCTTGTCGCCGGGGTGCTCGGCCCTAGCTGATTGAAGCGTCGTCCTTCAGCGGCGTGGCGCCGATTTGAGCCATGTCAATGCGGCCAAGCCGATCCCTCGCCATTCTGTCCTGAAATTGGACAGAGGCGAAGGTGATGGTGCCAGCCACCGAAATGAGCAGGTCCCGGTCGGTTGTGGCGGTCGTCGACGACGATGCGGCAGTCTGCAACTCGCTGAAGTTTGTCCTTGAGTTGGAGGGTTTTAGCGTTCGGACCTATGCCAGTGGCGCCGAGCTGCTACGTGCCGGCGACATCGGCGCCTGCGATTGCTTTGTGGTCGACGAAAGGATGCCGGGCATGAACGGCCTTGAGGTGATCGCGGAAATACGCGACCGGAACTTGTCCGCACCTGCCATCCTCATCATCAGTCAACCGAGCCTCAGGGTGAGCGCGCGCGCCGCCAATTCGCACGTTCCCATTGTCGAGAAACCGTTCCTGGGAAACACGCTCGTCGAAAAGATTCGCGAAGTCTGCAGCCCGAGCTAATATCCTTTCCGTCTCGTGATTGCGCAAAGGAAACCATTTCCGTTGTTGCGACGATTACGGAGCCTCATCTTCCATCGTGGGCCTTGCCGCCTTCACGTTTCCGGTACCGCTCGTCGCCGCTGTCGCATTTTGGCTAGGCTCGCGAAAATGCCGGTAACTATTCAGCCTAAGTGACCATTGCTAGGCCGGTGGAAAATGCGGCCCGAGCTTGCACGTGCGCAAAGGGGCCAAGCTTCAACGCGGAACCGCCGTTTTCCCAATTGTGGTGGGAGCATGCCGTATTTAACTGCAGCCGCATTGCTTCGCGTTGATATGAATCAAAGACCTTTCAAGTCTGCTCAGCAAAGAATCCCAGGTTGGCTACGCGGTGCGGACAAGATCACATTCGTTGGGCCCTCCATGTACGATCCGGCAGGACATCGATCACCCAATCCGGCTTTTCTCTGGCCGGCTCTCCTGGCGGCGGTGACCAGCGAAATGGCAGCAGCGGCAGCCAAGCAGTTCACCGATCTTGCCGTTGGCCCCTATGGAGAACCAGGCCGCGAACCGCAATGGACAACGCCGCACACGATTGCGCTTGAGCTGGAGACCGTGCGGCTGCGGGATTTTGGCCGTGCGGAACGAAAAGGCCCCGCAACCTTGCTCTGCGCGCCATATGCCCTGCATGGCGCGGCAATTACCGATCTCGCGCCGGGATATAGTCTTGTCGCCGCGCTGCGCCAGGCTGGGCTGGGCCTGCTGTTCGTCACCGACTGGCGCTCAGCGGATGCGCACATGCGCTCTCTCGGCATCGACGATTATCTCGCCGACCTGAATGTGCTGGTGGACGAGGTCGGCGGGCCCGTCGATCTCATCGGCTTGTGCCAAGGCGGCTGGATGGCGCTCATCTTCGCGGCGCGTTTCCCAGCCAAGGTCCGCAAGCTAGTCCTCGCCGGCGCTCCGATTGACACGGCGGCTGGGTCGTCCGCGCTAACGGCGCTCGCGGCTGGAAGTCCGCTGGCGATGTTCCAGGAATTGGTCAGGCTTGGCGACGGAATACTCCCCGGACAGAAGGTTTTGAAATTCTGGGGCCGGGATTCCGTGCCCGCCAAAGACGTCAGAGAAATCCTTCAATCGAAGGAGGCGATCGATTCTCCCGCTTTCGCTCAACTCAATGCTCTGTTCCAGAATTGGTACGCGTGGACAGTTGATCTGCCGGGCCGGTTCTTTCTGCAATCTGTCGAAAAGCTTTACAAACGCAACGAGCTTGCCATCGGATCTTTTGTCGCCTTGGGTCACAAGATCGATCTTGGAGCAGTGCGCATCCCGATGTTCCTCGTGGCGGCGCGTGACGATGAGTTGGTATCGCCGGCGCAGTTATTTGCCGTGGAGCATTTGGCGGGTACCCCCACGCATGACTTGCGCAAAGCGCTCACGTCAGGCCGCCATATCGGATTGTTCGCTGGTAAGCGAACGCTCGAAGATGTTTGGCCTCGCATCGTCCATTGGCTGGGGGAGGGGTCACTGATCGCTTCGAAGAATGAGCACGCTCGAGAACCGCGTCACGAAAGCGACAAGTTATCGCATGTTCATCTTGATCTAAACCAGCGGTGAGTGCCGTTGACACCTATTTTCAATTCAGAGTGGAGCTTGAAATGAAAAAAGAGCCACACAGCGAGCATAGGACGAAACCCGCACGGAATCGCACGGGTACCGAGTTCAACGCCATAGGAAAAAAGCAGATGGAGGAATTCGCCACGGTGCAGACGGAGCTTCTCGATCAGATCCGGGCGGCGAGCCAGCAATGGATGGAGCGTCTGCAATATCAAGCCAATCTGGCTTCCAGGCTAGCCGCTCAGTTGGCGACGGTGCACTCAGTACCGGAGGTCATGTCGATTTATCGCGAATGGACCAGCCACCAGTTTGAGATGATGGCCAATGACGGCAAGCACTTCTTTGAAGATACGCAGAAGTTGATTGGAGCTAGCGCGCGGCTGCTGTCGAATGGCTGGATGTCCAACTGGACGGACGCCAGCTCATAAGCTCCGTGCGTGTGCAAGGCCCTGCGGCGGCTGAGCCTTTCTCGCACGGGTAAATCCTTGCAAGGGCGATAAACACATCCTTACTCCATACGGACGTATTCGCCCGGGGCATCCGCGAGTGGCGGATAAAGGGCCTGTGGCGCAGCTATGGACGGCGGTGCCGTCAGCGCGCCCGAGCGTTGGCCGAGCCAAGCGATCCATTGCGGCCACCAGGAACCGTCCTTGCGCGACGCCTCAGCGAGGAAGCGGTCGGGGTCCAAATAATGGCCATTGGTCTTTTTCACGGCGACGCGGAAGCTGCGTCCGGCGTGTCCGGGTTCGGAAACGATCCCGGCGTTGTGGCCGCCGCTGGTGAGTAGGTAGGTCACTTCGGTTTCGACCTGCAGGTTGATTTTATAGGTCGAATGCCACGGCGCCACATGATCGCGCTCGGTACCAACCACGAAAATCGGCATGCCTAGGTCGATCAGCGTCACGGGCCGCCCGCCAGCAAGAAAGCGGCCCTCCGACAAGTCGTTATTGAGAAACAGCTTGCGCAGATACTCCGAATGCATGCGGTATGGCATCCGCGTGGCATCGGCGTTCCAGGCCATCAAGTCGGTCATCGGCTCTCGCTCGCCGAGCAGATAATCGTGGATCAGGCGTGACCAGACCAGGTCATTCAACCGCAACATCTCGAATGCACCCGCCATCTGCCGGCTGTCGAGAAAGCCCTGTTCCCACATCATGTCCTCAAGAAAGGCCACCTGGCTCTCGTCGGTGAACAGCATCAGCTCGCCGGCCTCGGTAAAATCGGTCTGTGCGGCAAGCAGCGTCAACGTTGCAATACGGTCGTCGCCATCGCGAGCCATGGCCGCGGCCGCGATCGACAACAGAGTTCCGCCCAGGCAGTATCCGGCGGCATGCACTCTTTGATTGGGCACTACCTGGCAAATCACATCCAGCGCGTTCATGATGCCAAGCGTACGGTAGTCCTCCATACCGAGGTCGCGATCGTCCGGCCCCGGGTTTTTCCAGGAGATAATGAATACCGTGAACCCTTGTTCGGTGAGATATTTGACCAGTGAATTATGCGGCGACAGGTCGAGAATGTAATATTTCATGATCCACGCCGGCACGATGATGATCGGCTCCGGGCGCACCTCTTTAGTTGCCGGCGTGTATTGGATCAGCTCGATGAGACTGTTGCGAAACACAACCTTCCCGGGCGTTCCGGCGACTTCGCGTCCGACGGTGAAGTTTTCCGTGCCTGCCGGTTTTTTGCCGCTGAGGGCGCGTTCCCAATCCTCTATGAAATTTTGCGCGCCGCGGACCAAATTGAGGCCGCCACTGCTTAGCGTGCGCCCGAGGATTTCCGGATTAGCCGCCGGGATATTGGAGGGCGCGATCGTGTCAAGGAGTTGCCGCGACACGAACTCCATCATCTCCTCGTGATGCTTGGAAACCCCGCGCAATCCTGTGGTGGCGTTATGCCACCATTGCTGCTGCAGCAGGAATCCCTGGTAGATGAAGTTGAATGGCCATTTGCTCCAAGCCTCGCCGGAGAAGCGGTGGTCCTGCGGCAGCGGCTCGATACAGGGTGGCACGTTCCCGCCTTCGGCCGCATAGCGGTATGCATAGGTTCCAAAACGTAGGGCCTTGCGGGCCGCCTTATCGGCAAGCTGCATGGACTTGCCCGGCGCGTACATAAAATGCGTGGTCCAGTCCCAATAGGCTTGAGCCAGTGCAGCTGGCGATAGTCCGCCGCTGAGGCGTGCGACGCCGGCATGCAACGAGCGGTCGATAATGTCCCCGAGAGCCGTCACTGTGTACGCATCGCGCTCTTCAGGTTTGATCGTTGCCCCGGCTGGAACCCAAGGCATTGTGATCCCGCCGCTCGGCGCGCCCGGCAGCTTTTGCGGACTTGCGGCTTCAGCCACTGCGATTTTTTGTAAGGCCGAGCTCGGCGCGGTCATGTGCTGGTCTCCGTCTTCGTTTCTTACGTTCTTCCGATCGTCCAAGGGTCGCCATGATGTATGTCAATCGTGGCTATTGCTGAGCGCGCGTGTAACGGCCGAGCCCAAACGTGACCTACGTACTATCCCTTAGGGACGATATCTGAATTTTCTCAGCGGTTTCCCAGAGGTAATGGAAAGTCATGATGCTCCTTACGGGGAACCTTACGATGTATAGCGATCCACAATTCCATGGTCGCCGGCCGCGCGCTTACGCGCTTGCCCGCCCGGTAGATGTACGGCACGAAAAAGAGGGCATTCTGACGACGGTCCTCTACGTGATCGCCAGCGCGATTGTCGTGCTGTGGCTAGCCCACCTGTCGTTTGTTACTGGGGCCGTTCTGAGCAAATTGCATGTTCTGCCGGAACATGTCTCATACAACGAGACGGTCAATCGCGTTCATAAGACAGGCCGGCTCACGATGGCGTCGTTTGACGATAAATGGAAGGCGTTTGCCACGAGCGGCAGGCCAGATGCGGCGCAACGCACCGGGCGTATTCCGGACGGTTGCGAGACGGCGTTTGGTGGTCTCATTAAGGCTGGCAATTTCACCTCGCGATGCGTAACATAGAGTGGAAACTGGCTTGGCGTGCTGAGCTTTCTCCTCTTGACAGGATCTTTGTGAGCAAACACCACTGGCCAATGCCTAAGAGGATCCGAAAATGCAGAAACACTTCGGTTCGTTGTTGCTTCTAGGGGCTGCCGCAATCACGGCGGCGGTGCCGGCATTCGGCGCCGACGCCGACAATGGCAGGCGGCTTGCGCACCGATGGTGTGAAGCGTGTCACGTCGTGTCGGCCACACAACGCCGCACTGCTTCCGATCAGGCGCCGACATTCTCAGCGATCGCAAGGAGGCCGGGCCTCAACGCCGCCACGATTGCGCTGTTCCTGCTCGAGCCTCATCCGAAGATGCCGGACATGGCGCTGTCGCGAACGGAAGCCGCCGATCTCGCGGCCTATATTGTGTCGCTGAAATAGCCTGCCGATCGGCATGCCATGACCAAGCCCATCCCCGATAAAGCCGAAGTTGCGGTAGAATATCCGGATAAGCTGTACATCGGGACGTTCGAACAGACGTCGCGCTTCGATGCTCACCTCGATGAAGCCGGAATCGCGTTGAGCCTCCATCGCATAGGCTCGGCCGATGTGCGCAAATCCGTGCACATGCATTTCCACTACGCACTGTTTGCCGAAATCCTGCAGGATCTCGCCAAGACCGTATCCGCTCTGCCGCTCGCTGATGATGCACACCGCGAGGCGCTTCGCGATGCCGCCAAGGCGCTGTACTCGGCGCTGGCGAAGGGGGCCGACGACGATGGCTCGAAATCGCCGGCCGCGAATAAGCGGAGCCGCGGTAAGTAGCGAAAAAGCACGTTGGCTTAGCCGCGTGCTTCCGCGAAGCTGGCGAAGGTCGCTGCTATACGTAGCCGAGCCAGCGCCAGTACGTCGCGCCGAATATCAACGTCAGCACGTAGGCCAACACCGTAATGGCAATGCCGGTACGCACAAAGTCGCGCACGACGAAGGTTTGCGTGCCGTAGGCAAGCATGCCTTGCGGCGAATTGACCGGCAGGATGAATCCGAAGCTCACCGCAAACTGCAGCAGCAGCGTCATGCCAAGGACGCTGATGCCCGGCGTCTGAACCTTCTGCATGATGGCGATGATGATCGGAATCATGGTCGAGGCGAGCGCGGTCGCGCTGGCAAAGCCGAGATGAATGATGACGAGAAACAGCGCCATCACCGCCAGGATGCCGATGCCGGCGAGCTGGTTAAGCCCGAACCATTGCACGATCAGGACGGCCAGCCATTGCGCGGCCTGCGTCTGCAGCAGCGCAGTGCCGAGCCCGATGCCGACGCCGAATAGGACGACGGTTCCCCAAGGGATGAGGGTGTTGGCCCGCCGCCAATCCATCACGCCGATACC
>Ga0181522_10002318_pt1 | contig 10895 bp, 6 predicted proteins | sample PEATcosm2014_Bin_27_FD_121103 | JGI IMG/M metagenome (GOLD analysis project Ga0181522, IMG submission 121103) | Peatland microbial communities from MTU Mesocosm Facility, Houghton, MI, USA - PEATcosm2014_Bin05_10_metaG | ecosystem: Environmental > Terrestrial > Soil > Wetlands > Peat | place...
AGCATTCAAAAAGGCGAATTTGTAAGCGTCGTCGGCCCTGCCGGTAGCGGAAAATCAACACTTTTCTATTTGCTCGGCGGTCTGACCCGGGCCGACGGCGGTAGCGTTGTGCTCGACGGCGACGACCTCGCCACGCTCTCCGACGCCGAACGCACCCGGATGCGGAAACGCAAAATCGGCTTTGTGTTCCAGAAATTCAATTTGTTGCCCACTCTGGACGCCCGCTCGAACATTCTGATCGCGCAGGAGATTTCAGGAAATGGCGACCGCGATCCGGCACACTTCAATCGCATCACCGAGCTTCTGGGCATCAGCAAGCGCCTCGCGCATCGACCTTCGGAGCTTTCCGGAGGAGAACAGCAGCGCGTTGCACTGGCTCGCGCACTCATCAATAAGCCTGCCATCGTTCTGGCGGATGAACCGACTGGCAACCTGGATTCCAAGAACTCCGACGTCGTGCTGAGCATGCTGCGCCGATCGAACCAAGAGTTAAGTCAGACCGTGCTGATGATCACGCACAATCCGGAAGCGGCAAAGTACGGCGACCGCATCATTCACATGCGCGACGGCGAAATCGTGAAGCCGGAGGACGATCCACAGTGGGTGCGGCACTAGACGGCTGCGCCGCGATCACGGTCTCCCCTCGGAATGTTATGCTGATGATTCATCCTGCAACGAGGCTGTAATCCTTCATGTCCAATCCGGAAACTCCTGAAATCCAATCAGCTGCCGAGAACACCGAAAATTTCGGCGACATTCTCTCTCAGTATCAGAAGAGCCATTCGCGCAAAGCCGACGGCGGCAGGCAACTGGAAGCCACTGTGATTGCAGTGAACTCCGAGTCCGTGTTCTTCGACATCGGCTTCAAGTCGGAAGGAATTCTCCCAGTGACTGCACTGCAAGGCGAGACACTCAAGCCCGGAGACAAGGCTCTGGTCACTGTCAAGGGCCGCGACTTGGACGGGTACTACGAACTGTCACGCTTCAAAGTCGAGCGCCCGATGGATTGGTCGGCGCTGGAAAAGGCCTTTGCCGACAAGACGGCGATCCTTGGGACGGTCACGGCCGTGGTGAAGGGCGGATTCAGCGTCGATGTCGGAGTGCGAGCTTTTATGCCGGCCTCGCGAAGTGGAGTTCGCGAAGCCGCTGACATGGAGAAGTTCGTAGGGCAGGAGATTCGCTGCCGCATCATCAAGCTCGACGTTGCGGATGAAGATGTAGTCGTCGATCGCCGAGTGGTGGCGGAAGAAGAGGAGCGTTCCGCCAGGGACCGGATGTATGGGCAAATCAAAGAAGGTGACGTCGTAAGTGGAACGGTGCGCAGCCTGACGGACTATGGAGCGTTCATTGACGTGGGCGGAGTCGACGCGCTGCTGCACGTGGGTGAGATTTCCTGGAGCCGTGTGAACAAACCGTCCGATGTGCTTTCCATCGGCCAGCCGATCGAAGTGAAGGTGTTGAAGCTGACGAATGAAGGCGACAAGCGGCGTATTGCTGTTGGAATGAAACAACTACAGGCGCATCCGTGGGATGCTGTTGCCGGAAAGTACAAGGCTGGCGATCGCGTTCGTGGCACGGTCACTCGACTCGTGGACTTCGGGGCATTCGTTGAGTTGGAATCCGGCATCGAGGGACTCATTCACATCTCGGAGATGTCGTGGGCAAAGGGAAAAATCAGAAAAGCGAGCGACGTTGTAAAGCAGGGCGAGACAGTTGAGGTGGTGATACTAGGGATCCAATCTGCGGAGCGCCGCATCTCGCTCGGACTCAAGCAAGCGCTGGGTGATCCCTGGGCCGATATTTCTCAGAAATTTGCAGTCGGATCCCCCGTTGAGGGACCAATCACGAGTCTGACCAAGTTCGGCGCCTTCGTGCAGCTGTCCGAGGGAATCGAAGGGATGGTGCACGTGAGCGACATCAGCGCCGAGAAGCGCATCAATGTGCCCGCGGATGTGCTGCGAGTAGGCCAAGTGGTGAAGGCACAAGTGCTCGCCATCGATCTTGAGAAGCGGCAGATGCGGTTGGGGATGAAACAGCTTGTGCCAACCGGCATCGACGAATACCTCGTTGAACACAAAGAGGGCGACGTCGTGACTGGCCGACTGATGGACGACTCCGGGGCGCAATCGCGAGTTGAACTCGGCGACGGTATTCATGCAACTTGCGAAGTCGCCAAGCCAGCAGCCGCGCAACCTGAAGCACACAAGGAATCGAAGACAGATCTATCGTCGTTGAGCTCGATGCTGCAAGCGCGCTGGAAAAGTGGATCCGGCGGACCTCCGAAGACGGAACCGGTACGCGCGGGACAAGTTCGCAGTTTTCGAATTTTGAAGCTGGACCGGACCGCCAAAAAGATCGAAGTTGAACTCGCATAGCAATCCCGTCACGCAAGTAACTCAGAGCTCTGGGAAATGGGCGTTGAGAGCGGCGGATGCGGTATAATTTTCAGGGCAAGCGGGAGTAGCTCAGTGGTAGAGCGCGACCTTGCCAAGGTCGATGTCGCGGGTTCGACCCCCGTCTCCCGCTCCAGTTTTTCTTGTCTTACTCGTGCTCCGCGGATGGAAGTTCTCCGTTACGGAACGCTGAGGTATTGAGCAGGGGCGCGGTACCCAAGTGGTAAGGGAGAGGTCTGCAAAACCTTTATGCGTCGGTTCGATTCCGACCCGCGCCTCCAACTCCTCCGGACAATTGGCGGAATGATCCGTACTCTGTGACTTTCCTCTCGCCGTAAGGCCAAGCCCAAAAAAACAGATCAGCCCTTGACCGTGCCCTACCAAGGCCTTGGCGCGTTCCCGCTCTGCCGGCGCCCAGACTCACGTCCTGGGCATTCCGTCCGTGCTATGCTTCGCGCTGGACTTTTGGCAATCGTCCATGGAAAATCGATTTTCCACGCAGTGACGCCGCACTTGGAGGGATGGTTCATGCGTTCTCGCCAGTTTCTACCGGTCATCATTGCTTTCAGCGCACTTATTGCGAACTCCTTCGCCCAAGAGTCAACGCCAGCGTACCGCGACACGAAGCTAACAGCGCGAGAGCGCGCGGCAGACTTGGTCAAGCGCATGACCCTGGAGGAAAAGGTCGATCAACTGGCAGGCGGACGTCGGCGAGCGCATTCGGCCGAAGATCCAGCGGCAAAGCAGATCTACGAGGATTTAGCGAAACTCTTTCGTGAGGATGCGCAGGTGAGCGCACACGATGCAGCGGTCATCCGCAACAATGCGCAGCATTACCTTGCGGAAAAAACCCGGCTTGGAATTCCGGCAATTTTTCAAGGCGAAGCGCTGCATGGGTTCATGGCCTACGGGAGCACGAGTTTCCCACAAGCGTTGGGGCTAGCCAGCACGTGGGATCCGGAACTCGTCCAGCAGGCATTTCACGCTGCTGGCGATGAGATGGCATCCGCGGGAGTAAGTCAGGCATTCTCGCCAGTGCTCGATTTGTCGCGCGACCCGCGTTGGGGAAGAACGGAAGAAACCTATGGGGAAGATCCCTATCTAGTCGCGCGAATGGCAGTAGCGGCGGTCAACGGACTGCAAGGCACGACTTGGAACATTGACCGGCATCACGTGATGGCCACAATGAAACATTTTGCCGCGCACGGGCAGCCAGAGAGTGGGACAAATACCGCCCCGGCGAACATCTCGGAGCGCGAACTGCGCGAGACGTTTCTCGTTCCTTTTGAAGCCGCGGTGAAAGAAGGTCACGTGGGAAGTGCGATGGCGTCGTACAACGAAATCGACGGCATTCCGTCGCACATCAACCCGTGGCTTCTTGATCGCGTGCTGCGTCAGGAGTGGGGATTCCGCGGATATGTTGTGTCCGACGGAAACGGATTGCAGATGCTGGTGGAAACGCATCACGTGGCCGCCGATTTTGCGGAAGCCGCGCGCAAGGCATTAGCAGCCGGAGTCGATTTCGATCTTTCCGATGGATCGGTGTACGCCACTTTGGTCGATCAGGTACGCGACGGCCGGGTTCCGGAAGCGGAGTTGGATCAGGCGGTGAAGCGCGTGCTCGAGGCCAAGTTCCGGCTGGGGTTGTTCGACAATCCTTACGTTGATCCTGATTACGCGCAGAAAATCACGAACAGCCCTGAGCATCAGCAATTGGCGTTGAAGGTAGCGCAGAAATCGATCGTGTTGCTGAAAAATGATAATAATCTTTTGCCGCTTGATCTGCAAAAACTGAAGACGATTGCCGTGATCGGGCCCAATGCAGCGGACGTTCATCTGGGCGGTTATAGCCGTGATCCAGGACCGGGAAATCAGATCAGCATTCTTGACGGCATTCGCAAACGCGTTCCAGCCAGCGTCAAGGTTCTCTATGCCGAAGGCTGCAAGATCACGACTGGCAAACAAGGGTGGGCGGCGTGGTACGAAAATAAAGTCGAGCAGCCTGATCCCAAGGCTGATGCCGCAAGCATTCAGACGGCGGTTACGACAACGCGCAAGGCCGACGTGGCGATTGTCGTGGTCGGAGAAAACGAGAGCACAAATCGCGAAGCCTGGTCGGAGCAACATCTCGGAGACCGCGACTCGCTAGATTTGCTCGGTTCGCAGGAAGCACTGGTGCGAGCTGTTGTTGAAACCGGCAAGCCGGTGGTTGTTTTTCTGATCAATGGACGGCCATTGTCGATCAACTACGAGAGAGAGCATGTTCCGGCGATTCTTGAAGGATGGTTTCTCGGCGAGATGGGCGGCACAGCCGCGGCCAATGTGTTGTTCGGCGATGTGAATCCTGGCGGAAAGTTGCCGATCAGCTTTCCCAAGTCCGTCGGACAGCTTCCCGACTACTACGACCACAAACCATCCCGCAACCGCAGTTATCTTTTCGACGGACGGGAGCCCATCTATCCTTTTGGCTTCGGATTGAGCTACACGCAGTTCAAGTTTGACAACCTGCGGGTTGAACCGAAAACAATTCGTACCGGCGGCAACGCCAAGGTTTCGGTCGACGTGACGAATACCGGCTCGCGTGCCGGAGACGACGTTGCTCAACTGTACATGCATCAGCGGGTCGCATCGCGAACGCGCCCCGTGAAGCAACTGCGTGGCTTCAAGCGTATCAGCCTCGAACCAGGGCAGAAGACGACCGTCGAGTTCACACTGACGCCCGATGATTTATCGCTGATCGATTTCAATATGAATAAGGTTGTTGAGCCAGGAGTGTTCGATGTGATGGTCGGGTCAAGTTCGGCCGACACATCCAGCGTTCCTCTCGAGGTCGTCAACTAATAGCCGGATGGAGATGAAGCAATCATGAAAGACAGAAAAATTCTGAAGTTTTTCGCAGTATTTGCGATTGGCGTCTGGTTTTGTGTGCTCTCTCCCGGTCAGGCCGAGGCTCAATGGACCGCCATGAATCCGGTGAAGAAAGTTCAGCAAGAGGCTGACGGCGCTGTATTCACGATGGGCATCGGCACGTTGAAGCTGCAGGTCTGCTCCGACTCGGTGATTCGTGTTTTGTATTCTCCGACCGTCTCGTTCCCTAAGCGGCCTGACTACGTCGTGATCAAGGAAAGCTGGCCGGCAGCGAAGTTCACGATGCAATCTTCGGACGATACCGTCATCCTCAGCACTTCCCTGCTGAAGATCACTATCACGCGCAAGGATGGTGCGATCACATATTCCGAAGCAAGCGGCGGCTCTCTGGTGCAGGAAGCTTCGCGCAGCATGACTCCCGAGAAAGTAAACGGAGAAGATACGTACCGCGCCGAATCCTTCATTAGCATCTACGGCTCTCACGAAGCGCTGTACGGGCTCGGACAGCATCAAGCCGGCGTTTGGAACTATCGCGGCGAGTCGGTAGACATCGTTCAGGACAACAGCAATATTTCCGTTCCTCTGATGCTTTCCAGCAAGGGATACGGCATCTTTTGGAACAACACATCCCGCAGTCGCTTCAACAACCGCTTCGCCAACTATCTCTACATTAGCTCGGAAGTAGCCGACGTCATCGACTACTACTTTATTTATGGGCCGGACTTCGACAAGATCATCGCCAGCTATCGCGATCTGACTGGACAGACTCCGATGTTCGGCAAGTGGGCCTATGGATTCTGGCAGTGCAAGAACCGCTACAGATCGCAGGATGAGATCCTGGCCGTCGCTAAGAAATATCGCGACCTGCATATTCCCGTCGATGACATTGTGCAGGATTGGTTCTGGTGGAACCGGAAGGGCGAATTCGTCTTTAACAAAAACTATCCCGACCCGAAGGGAATGATCGATCAACTGCACGACGAACACTTTCACCTGATGATTTCCATCTGGCCATTCTTTGAGCCCGGTTCCGCGAGTTACGATTACATGCAGAGCAAGGGTTGGTTCGTGGACAAGTTCAAATATGCGAAGCCTCCCTACCATGCCGATGCGATGGCCGTGTATGACGCAACCAGCCCGGAGGCTCGCAAATATTACTGGGACCTCGTGAATAAAGGATTGTTCAGCATTGGTGCCGACGCCTGGTGGATGGACACGACCGAACCCGAGACCGAAGGACAAGAAGGAAACATTCTGCTGAATCACAAACTCGCGGCGGGCAGCGGCAACCGGCTCGTGAATCTTTACCCTCTCCTCGACACGCAAGGCGTATATCAAGGCCAGCGCAGCACCTCCGATCAGAAGCGAGTGTTCATCCTGTCGCGTTCGGCGTTTGCAGGATCGCAACGGAATGCGGTGACGGCATGGTCGGGCGATATCAACTCGGATTGGTTCAGTTTCCGCCGCCAGGTTCCCGCCGGTCTGAATTTTGCACTCTCCGGGATTCCCTACTGGACGACTGACATTGGAGGATTCGTTTTCGGCAATCCAACCGATCCGGCGTTCCGCGAGCTTTTTGTTCGTTGGTTTCAGTACGGCACATTCAATCCCATCTTGCGTGTGCACGGAACACGCCAGCCAGACGGAAACGAACTGTGGTCGTACGGGCCGGATGCGCAGAGCATCCTGGTGAACTTCGATCGACTTCGCTACCGTATGCTGCCTTACATCTATTCACTCGCGTGGAAAACTACGAGCGAAAGTTACACTCCGATGCGCCCGCTGGTGATGGATTTCCGCGGCGATCCTCGAGCTGAAAATACTGGCGATCAGTTCATGTTCGGCCCGGCGTTTCTCGTGAATCCCGTGACCGAACCGGCCGCTACGACTCGGCAACTCTATCTCCCAGACTCCAAGTGGTACGACTTCTGGACGGGATCATCTGTCGGAGGCGGGCGCATGATCAATGCTATCGCTCCATTGGAGCGTCTGCCGTTGTACGTTCGTGCCGGCTCGATTTTGCCCCTCGGCCCGGACGAAGAATGGTCCACCGAGAAGCCTGCTGATCCGATCGAACTACGCATCTACCGCGGCGCAAACGGCGACTTCAGCCTCTACGAAGACGAAAACGACAACTACAACTACGAGAAGGGCGCGCACGCGACCATTCCTCTGCATTGGGACGATGCAGCGAACACCCTGACCATCGGGGACCGGAAAGGCCAGTTCCCGGGAATGCTTGAGAGCCGCAGCTTCCGCGTGGTCTTTGTCCGGGAGAATCACGGTGTGGGAATTAATCCTGCGGACGAAGCCGACAAGGTCGTGCAATATTCCGGGAAGCAGATCACTGTGACGCCTTAGTCCCGAAAAGCGTTCACCACAAAGGGCACGAAACTTCCCCTTGACAGGAGGTCTCTTCCGGCGCAATATGGCGTTGTACGACATGTCGTAGGAGATCATATGGAGAATCTACCGCTGACCGAGCCCGTACTGCTCATTCTTTTGAGCCTGGCGGGACAGCCCCGGCACGGCTACTCCATCCTGAAAGATGTCGAACACATGAGCGACGGTCGCGTGATGCTCAGCACCGGAACGCTGTATGGCGCGCTCCGCCGTTTGCTTGATGACGACTGGATCGAACGTTTTGAAGAGGAAGAAAGCTCGCGCGGCCGCCAGGCATACCGGTTGACGCCGCAAGGACGCCGCAACTTGCAACTCGAAGTCAACCGGATGAAGCATCTCACGAGGCTCGCCAGCCTGCGCGTCGCCGCCAGGGAGAGATGACCCATGCCCACCGCATACCAGCATCTCCTGCGTCTCTATCCGAAGACGTATCGTCTGCGATTCGGTGATGAGATGTCTGCGGTCTTTGAGGATGTTCGATCCGAGCTCAATCACAAAGGAGCCATCGCGCGGATCGCATTTTTCATTCGCGAGATTGCAGGGCTCATCAATGGGGCGCTGCGTGAGCATCTGCGTGCCGTGTTCGGAGTTCATCAAGGATTGTTAATTCCTGCCAGGAGGTTCACCATGCGCAACGAATTCCGCTTTCCTAAATCAACCGCGGTTTTGATGATGATCATTCTTGCCGGGATCGTCCTGGCCCTCGAAAAAGCAAGGATGATTCAGGCGTCGTACTCCGTTGGGAATCCAGCTGTACCGATGGAGTCCTCGCACTTTACCTTCTTTCCGACACTCGCGCTCCTGTTGGCGATTTTCTACGCTGCGGGACTGGTCGGATGGGCGATTCTGTTCGCTCTCCGCCGTTCGGGCATCCATCGTCTCGCGAACATCTCCGGCGAACCAAAATAGCGACGTGGGCGTCGAGAGCCTTGTTGGGAAGCGTTCGTCCTTGTAGACTCGGACGCTCAGGAGCGCTTCCCCACATCCATGTTCCCTCGCCGACTCGCTGCATCCGCTGGTTTGATCCTCATCGTTGCCTGCCTTGCTACTGCTCAAAGCCCGTCCACGAATGCGGCAGTTACCGAATACGTGAAGTCCGAGATGCTGCGCCAACACATTCCCGGGCTCGCTCTCTTGGTAGCTAAGAACGGAAAGATCGTTCGCGCCGAAGGATTCGGGTTGTCCAACGTAGAACTGCAGGTTGCGGTCAAGCCCGAGACAATCTTCCAGTCAGGATCGGTCGGCAAGCAGTTCACGGCGACCGCAATCATGATGATGGTCGAGGAAGGCAAGATTGGCCTTGATGCCCCCCTCACGCAGTACTTCCCGGGCGCGCCTTCCGCTTGGAAAAATGTAACCATCCGCGAACTGCTGAGCCACACCGCAGGATTTGGCGACTATCCGAAAAATTTCGACTTCCGCAAAGACTGGACCGAGGACGAAGAGCTCAAACTCATCGAGAGCATCCCTCTGGCCTACCCTCCTGGAACGAAATGGGAGTACAGCAATTTCGGCTATGTCACGCTCGGCATTCTGATTCACCACGTGACCGGAGAGTTCTACGGCGATTTTCTACGGCAGCGAATATTCCGTCCGCTCGAGATGAGTTCGACACGCATCATCAGTGAGGCCGACATCGTTCCGAACCGCTCGGCGGGATACCGGCTCGTGAAGGGCGAGTTGAAGAATCAAGAGTGGGTGGCGCCGGTCGTGAATACGACGGCGGATGGAAGTTTATATTTTTCGATACTCGATCTCGCCAAGTGGGATGCGGCGCTCTACAGTGACAAGCTTTTGAAGCGATCCAGCTTCGATCTGATGTGGACTCCGGTGAAACTGAAGGACGGCCAGGTAAACAAGGGCAACTACGGCTTCGGCTGGTTCATCGATCAGAGAGGTGGGCATCGCTGCATTCATCACGACGGTTCGTGGCAGGGATTCGAAACCGCAATCGACCGTTACGTCGACGATCAATTAAGCGTGGTCGCGCTGACGAATCTGGCGGGGGCTGAACCGGGAAAGATTACGCAGCACGTCGCTGAAATGTATCTTGCGGAGAAGTAGCTCTATCGTAGAGGCGTGAGGCGATTGCGTGGTTCGACCTGCATCTTCATGCCGTATTTGGGACGCAACGTAATCAGCGGCTCCGGTTCGACGCGGTGTCCCGGGACGAGTTTCAGCTTCCATCTTTGCCCTAAGGTAGCCAGAAGCAGTACGCCCTCCATCCAGGCAAACGACTCCCCAATGCATTGGCGGAATCCCGCGCCGAAGGGAAAGTATGTGAACTTCGTGCGCCGCGCCTTGGCTTCCGGCGTGAATCGCTCCGGATCAAAGCGCAAGGGATCAGGAAAGAATCGTTCGTCGCGGTGCGTGATGAACTGGCTGATCAGTACAGTCGTTTTCGCCGGCAGGAAAAATTTACCGAGGCGAAAGTCGTTGCGCGCGTAACGGCCCATCGCCCAGGCGGGCGGGTACAGCCGCATGGACTCAGCCAAAACCATCTCGGTGTAGCGCAATCGTGGCACGTCTTCAAATGCCGGTGGGCGGCCTTGCAGTTCACGATCGATTTCGTCGTGGAAGCGGCGTTCGCAGTCTGGATTCTGCGAGAGTAGATACCACGTCCACGCGAGGGCGTTGGCGACCGTCTCGTAGCCCGCCAGAAAAATCGTGATGACCTGATCGCGCAACGACTGTTCTGAAGAGGCGCTATGGTCGGGCGAAGCAGCGAGCATCAAGTCAAGCAGGCTACCGCCGTTATGCCCTGCCTTCCGATGCGCTTCGATCATGCGGTAGACAACGGCGTCAATGCGCCTGCGAGCGCGAACAAACGCCGCGAGCCCGGGCGGACGCACATGCACCAGCCACTCCGCGGCAGGCAGCATTACCAGAAAATTGTAGAGGCCCATGATGCGGTTGATGGCATCGGCCAATTCATCGACCTCGTTCCGAAGGTCGGTGGCAAACAGCGTTCCGGCGACGACGTTTAGCGTGAGATGCATCATGTCGCGGGCAATATCGCGCTGCTCGCCGTCCCGCCAACCATCCCTCATTCGGATGCCTTCGTGCACGATCAGGTCTGCATATTCAGGAATGCGCTGCCGGTGAAATGCCGGCTGCGCCACTTGGCGTTGGCTGCGATGTTGAGCCCCTTCTGCAGTGATCATTCCTTCGCCTAACAACATCTTCGTGCGCCGGACGGTACGCTCCTTGATGAAGTTGTCGTTCTGCACA
>Ga0181522_10002321_pt1 | contig 10888 bp, 8 predicted proteins | sample PEATcosm2014_Bin_27_FD_121103 | JGI IMG/M metagenome (GOLD analysis project Ga0181522, IMG submission 121103) | Peatland microbial communities from MTU Mesocosm Facility, Houghton, MI, USA - PEATcosm2014_Bin05_10_metaG | ecosystem: Environmental > Terrestrial > Soil > Wetlands > Peat | place...
GGTCAGGGGAACCTTTCCATTTTTGGTGTCTTTTTGAACCAGATATTTAAAGAAGACACGGAGGTTGTTGTCCAGATTGACCATCCCCTGGTCATCCACGGGCGTGTCGCCAATCCTGGTGATGACGTCCCATTTTTTGAGCGGATAGTCCGCGTCGGGCACATCGGGCCGGCTCACGATGATTCCGTGGATGGAACCATCCAGCTTAAGAAATGAATGCAGCGTGGGATTCCCAAACGCCTGGCATTCGTCGGACATAATCGGTTTGCCATCATAATGGCCGTCCGCGACCTCCTTGAGAAACAGGTCGATTTCTTCATTGGGGATGATGTAACCGATATTTTGGGCCGGACCGCCCAGGCGGCTGAAGGCCAGGCCAATCATCTTGTTGGCGACCACCGCCGGCCCGCCGCTGTTACCGGGGTTTATCGCCGCATCAATTTGAATCCGCAAGCCGCCCACCGGGTAATTATACGCGGCAAACTCGATGCGGGAAATTATGCCCTTGGTAATGGAGAGGCCGGCACCACCCAGCGGATAACCATAGACCATGACCGGGTCTTCGGTTTGTGGCGGCGCCGTGGCCCATTCCAGGGCCGGATGGGTATCGAAGAAGGACTCATCGTCGAGCTTGAGCACGGCCAGATCAATCCCCGGCGCGATGGCTTCGACCGTGGCCGGCAACATGGTGCCGGATTGATTGGCCTGCACCTGCACCTGGCTGGCATAAAGAATCACATGGGCGTTGGTAAGAATGCGCCGGCCTTTGATGACCACCCCGCTGCCGGTCACTTCGGTTGGCGCCTGTTTGGTCCAGGGTTTGTAGGGATCCGGATAACGGGCCGTCGAAAACACTTTCACGACCGAGTTGGCCACCACATCGGTGTTGCTCTCGACCGTCGTGGAGACGCCGGTTGACGCGTCGGCTTTGGCCGCATGGGTATCGGCGGCACCGACAGGGACCACGAGGAAAACCACCGTGAAACTGGCGGCCAAAAACAGTGTTTTGACTGGGCTGCGAATGGATGAGTTAAGGCTCATTCACTCCAAGACAACGCATACCGGCGGCAAAGCCAAGCCCATATTTCAAATCCCGGCCCTGATTCAGGAATAAACCAAGGCAAATAGTGCTTGCCACGGCTGATTGGGCTGCTAGGCTTTGCGGCTCATTACTGAGAATTTTTATGGCACGCATCTGTGAATTAACCGGCAAAGGCCCGCGCAAGGGCAGCATCATCTGGCGCAGTGGTAAACCCAAGAAACAGGGCGGCATCGGCACGCACATCACCGCCATCACCAAGCGCAAGTTCATGCCCAATTTGCAGCGCGTGAAGGCCCTCCTGCCCAGCGGGGAGGTGCGCTACATCCGCGTCGCGGCCAGCGCCCTCAAAAAGGGCCTCGTCACCAAGGCGCCCAAACGCACCTGGAAGAAGGAAGAAGCCAAAAAGGCCTGATTTTTCCGGCGAGGATCGAGGATCGAGAATCGCAGATGGAGGATGGCGTGCAAACGTCATCCTCTTTTGGTTTCAGGGGTTGGTTGACGGATGCTGTTGGATCACCCAGCGCCTGGCCTCCACTTGTCCGTAAATTTTAATTCGTTCGATATACCCAATCATTTCCTCGGGTGCGAGGATTGGATAAATCGTGTCAAAATATTGCGCCTGTTCCCTGAGCGAAGCCTTTTGTTCCTTCAACTGTTGCAGAATCTGGGCCGGCGTCTGGCGGTCGAGGAAGTCGTAACTGTTGTTCTGATCCAATTGTGACAACGCAGCGGCTTCAATGGCATTCCCGACCAACAGGTTGACGAGGAGCTTCCCGCTGTCACCGCTTCGGATTTGATCCGCCAAGGCCAACCCCATCTGCGCCAGATTTTGGACCGAGTTTAGATCGCCAGCAGCCAGTTTTTCCTTAACCAAATCCTGAATGCTGATCTCGAGGTTTTTGTAAGTAGCATCAGTCTCGATGGCATCCGTCACCGCTTGTGAGAACGCGAGTTGTCCGGCTTCCGCCGGAGCGGATCCGTTAAATTGATTCAGTTCTTCGCCATTCACCAGAGACTCCAGCGAAAAGCCACCCAACTGCGGTTTGCCCGAGGCGGCCAAAAGTTCGTCAGTGGCTTCCTGTGGCTTGCCGTTTCTAAAATCATCCTGGGCGGACAGGTAGTTCGCCACCGAATTGCTCGGCGCCGACGACTTCAACAGGTCCAGCCATTTGCGCCGGTCCTCGGGAAACGCGTTGCGCGCCAGAATCGTCCATTCCACCCGCGGATCATTCGGAAAATTTACCGCCGCCTCGTTCAAATAATTCGTGTCCTCCGTTGCGCGGAAGGCTGCCAGCAAACTCATCGCATCGCGATTGTGCTTCGCCAGCCAGGCCTCGACCTTTGCACGCGGGATATTCGGCCGGCCCGTCGTGTCCTGCCCGGGTTTGGTTTCAATTTCTTGCGCGGGACGGGGAATGGCTGAAGGTGTGAAGTGATATTTGAAATCGGATCTGGCAATAGGGCGCGGAGCCTCCATCGGCTGATGCGTCCCCGGATGGAGAAAGTGCCACAAAGCCCCGGCGATGAGCACCAGCATGGCCAGTGAGAGGAACGCTTTGCCAGTCCAGGAATTCTGCATGGCGGATTCGCCAGATTTGACCCGGCCAGCGACAAAACGTCACGGTAAAATCCGGTCAGGGCCTGATTTTCAGGCGGGGATTGAGAATTGAATTTGGCGGATGGCGTAAACACGTCGTCCTCTGTTTGCTTCCATCCTCAATTCTCCATCCTCCATCCTCGTTTATTATTTGCCCTTGGACCATTTCATCGTCGCGCGCTTCAGCTCGCGGTCGGAATCCCGTTGCTTGATGTCGTCGCGCCGATCGAACTCCTGCTTGCCCTTGCCGACGCCGAGCGCAACCTTCACCTTTCCGTTCTTCCAGTAAAACGCCAGCGGCACGAGCGTGTGGCCCTTGACCGACGCCAGGCCGAACAGCTTCCGGATTTCCGACTTGTGCAGCAGCAGTTTGCGCGGGGCCTTGGGCGGGTGGTTCGAGAGGTTGCCGTGCGAGTATTCGTCAATGTGCGCGTTGTAGAGCCAGACCTCGTCCTGTTCCACGCGCGCGAACGCGTCGGCAATCTGTCCCTTGCCCGCGCGCAACGACTTGACCTCCGTGCCGTGCAACACGATGCCCGCCTCGAAGGTTTCGAGGATGTGATAATCGCGCCGGGCCTTGTGATTGGTCACGATGTCGGCCATGACCAATTTTAGATTTACGATTTACGATTTACGAGGTGAATTTGAAACGACGGGCGATTCGTAAATCGTAAATCGCCAATCGTAAATGGAGTCAGCGTTTCTTGCGTTTCTTGGGGGCCGGCCGGACCAGCTCCACCATGTCCGGCATTTCCCAGCCGATTTTTTCCTCGAGAATCTCGCGCAAGGCGATGTCGGCCACGCCCAGATTGCCCACGTCGGCAATCAGCGGCCGGCTCAGGCCTCCGTTGCCGGAATTCAACTGGCGCACCCGGCGCGAAATGAGGTTCACCAGGACGTTGGGGTTGCCGACCTTTTCGGCGGCTCGTCTGCAAAGTTCAGCGTTCACAATTTGTTTTTATAACCAGAGCCGGGAAGTCTAATCAAGTTGTCCATGAAAGCAATAAGAAAAATCCCCTTAAAACTTGCGCGAAAGGGGGGCGTTTTCTAAAACAAGCCGGCATGTCCGCAACCATCCAGTTCGATCTGCAGCAATTTCTGGCCGCGCGCACCCGGACCGTCAACCGCGCGCTCGATCAATTCCTGCCGTCCGCGACCACCCGCCCCGCCACCATCCACAAGGCGATGCGTTACTCGCTCTTTGCCGGCGGCAAACGCATGCGCCCGGCCCTTTGCCTCGCCGCCGCCCAAGCCTGCGGCGGCAAGGAAGCCGACGCCCTGCCCCTCGCCTGCGCCGTCGAGTGCATCCACACCTATTCGCTCATCCACGACGACCTGCCGGCGATGGACGACGACGATTTCCGCCGCGGCAAGCCGACCAACCACAAGGTGTTCGGCGAAGGCATCGCCGTGCTGGCGGGCGACGCGCTGCTGACGCAGGCGTTTGAAATCGCCACGCAGGCCAAAGGCTGGCCGCGTTATTCACATCGCGATCTGATTCTGGAAATTGCCAAAGCCTCCGGCTCGCTGCAACTCGTCGCCGGACAGGTCGCCGACCTGGAAGGCGAAGGCAAAAAAACTTCGGCGGCGCAGTTGAAATACATCCACGAGCGCAAGACTTCCTCGCTCCTGTGCTGTTCCGTCCGGCTCGGCGGCATGAGCGCAAACTGCACGCCGGCCCAGCTCAAGGCGTTGACGGATTTCGGCTATCATGTCGGGCTGGCGTTCCAGGTGATCGATGACATCCTGGATGTGACGCAAACCAGCGAGCAGCTTGGGAAGACGGCGGGCAAGGATGTGGCCGTGCAAAAAGCGACCTACCCGGCGATTGTCGGCCTGGAAAAATCACGGCGGATTGCGGCACAACTGACGGCCAAGGCCTTCGCTGCGCTGAAAATTTTCAAGGGCAAGGCTGTTGCGCTTGAAGCGCTGGCGGAATTTCTGTTGCAGCGGGACAGATGACCGATCTTCATTTTCGGGCCGGTCAGGGCGTCGCAGCGCTCCATCCTGCGAAACGCACGCTCTCAAATCGGTCCGCGCTGGCCTGACGTTCATTTTTCATTGAAGCAGGTCAAATATAGCGTATATTTTGTTCTTATTGTGAAGTCTTCATCCCTGTTTTTGCCGGCCAGTTGCCTGGCTTTGCTGTTCACCTCACTGGCCGCCAGCGGGCAGGTCAGCGTCTGGACCTACCACAACAACAACCATCGCGACGGCGCCAATCTCAACGAGACAATTTTAACCCCCACGAATGTCAACTCGATGACGTTCGGCAGGCTGTTTTCCTATGCGGTGGACGGCTATGTTTATGCGCAACCATTGTATGTTCCGAACGTGGCCGTTGCCGGACAGGGCACCCACAATGTCCTGTTCATCGCCACGGAACACGACACGGTTTACGCTTTTGATGCGGACAGCGCCGGCGCGGGCGGCGGGTTGCTCTGGAAAACCAATCTCGGCATTTCCGCCCTGACGGTGACCAGCACGTCTACCAACAAGGATTTCGGCACGCGCTACAATGGCAACGCTTATACCGACATCGAACCCGAGGTCGGCATCACCGGCACGCCGGTGATTGACACCAATTCAGGCACGCTTTACGTGGATGCGTTCACCGGCGAACCCGGCGCCGGCGTGACGAATTATTTTCACCGGCTGCACGCGTTGAGCATCGCCGACGGCGCGGAACGGAGTTTCAGCCCGGTGCTGGTCACGGCTTCAGTGCCGGGAACCGGCCGGGACAGCTCCGGCGGCCGGGTGACATTCAATCCGAAGCAGGAGAACCAGCGTCCGGCGCTGACCCTGGCGGGCGGAATTGTCTATGTCGCCTATGCCGGTTATGCCGACACCGACCCGTATCATGGCTGGGTCATTGGTTTCAATGCCACCAACCTGGTGCAACTGACGAATTACGTGTTCAACACGACACCGAACAGCACGACCGTCGCGTATGGCGGCAATGCCGGCGAAGGCGGCATCTGGATGGGCGGCGGCGGTTTGTCGGTGGACGACAACACGAATCTGTTCTTTGAGGTGGGCAACGGGACTTTCAACGTCACGAACAATTCCGGCCGGACGGAATACGCCGACAGCTTCATGAAACTTTCCACGACCAATGGACTGGCGGTGGCGGATTATTTCACGCCCTGGAACCAGCTCACCTTTGCGCAAAATGATACCGACCTGGGTTCGGGCGGCCTGTTGATGCTGCCGGATCAACCGGGCGCCTTCCCCCATTTGTTGCTCGGCGCAGGCAAGGGCGGAACCATTTATCTGATAAATCGCGACCAGTTGACGACGGGCAACAATCATTTTGATTCGACCAACAGCATTGATTTTGTCGTGCAAAGCGTGAGCAAAATCAACAGCTCCTTTGATACGCCCGCCTATTTCAACGGGTGGGTCTATTACGCGGGCAATGGAGACAATTTGAAGGCGTTCGCCATGACGGGCGGCTTGTTGTCCGCCAGTCCCGTTGCCACCGACACCTCGCGGAGTTACAACTTTCCGGGCTCGACCCCGAGCGTCTCGGCCAACGGAACCAACAACGGCATCGTCTGGACGCTGCAAATGGGAACCCCTGCCGTGCTGGTGGCTTGCAATGCCACCAATATTGCCACCGAACTTTACAATAGCAGCCAGGCGGGCAACCGGGACCGTCTCGCCAACGGCACCAAGTTCGCCGTGCCGACGGTTGCCGATGGCAAGGTTTTTGTCGGCAACTCGAATTCCGTTTCCGTGTTCGGTTTGCTCGCCGGCACGTTTTCGTTCAGCTCGCCGGTTTACAGCGTGCCGGAAGCAAATACCAACGTGACCGTCACGGTGAATCGCGTGGGCGGGACGAACGGTGCGGTGCAGGTGTCGTATGCCACGGTCGCGGGCGGAACGGCAGTGGCCGGTGTGAATTACACCGCCGCTTCGGGCGCGCTGAACTGGACGAATGGCGAATCGGGCGCAAATGCCTTCACCGTCCCGGTCTTCAACGACGGTCTGGCGGAACCCAACCCGACGATCAATCTGGCCTTGAGCAACCCGACGAATGGCGCGGCGCTGGGCGGGCAATCCACCGCGGTGCTGACCATCATCAAATCGCCGACGAGTGTTTGGAAGCTGGCGTATTTTGGCGCCGATGCGAACAACCCCGCCATTGCCGGCGATTTGGCGGACCCGGCGCAGGATGGCATCGTCAACCTGCTCGCGTATGCGTATGCCTTTGATCCCCTGATCGCCAACACCAATCCTTTCACGGCTTCGCTCGCAGGAAACCAATTCCAGATTCATTTCCCGCGCAATACCTCGGCGAGCGACATCACCTACGTTTTGCAGACTTCCAGCACGCTGTTCACGTGGAATGATCTGATGACGTTCACTGCCGCGACCGGCTGGGTGACGAACCTGCCCGGCGCAACCGTCATGGAATCCCCCACCAACGGCGTCCCGCCGGGTCAATACGTGAACGTGACAGTCACGAGTTCGACAAACCTGACCGCCAACGCGACGAATCAATTTTTGCGGCTGGACGTGCATCGGTAAATTATAGGCGACGCAAATCCCCGCCCTCCGCGGTCCGCTGCTCACTCCGCCCAGTCGCCGGTGTGCAGATAGCGTTTGAGTTTTTCCTTGAGCGTTTCGCGGCCGCGATGGATGAGCGATTTGGTGGCCGAGAGGGAACAGTCCAGAACCGCGGCGATTTCCTCGTAACTCAATTCCTCCTGGCGGCAGAGCAGGATGGCGCTGCGCTGGTTCTCGGGCAGGTCGGCCAGCGCCTCCTCGATCTTCCGGGCCAGCTCGCCGTACAACAGCTTTTCCGGCGGTGCCAGCTGTGACTTGTCCTCATATTGTCTTTGCGGCTGGTCTTCGTTTTCCGTTTGAGCTTCCTCAATGGATTCGGCGGGATGGCGCGCGCGGCGGCGGAGTTCGTTCAGGCAGAGGTTGCGCGCGATGGTGAACAGCCAGGTGGTAAACTTCGCCGTTTGCTGGTAGCGGCTGCGGGACTTGTACACCTGCAGGAATACATTTTGCGCCAGATCCTCGGCTTCGGTCTCGTCGCGCAACGAACGGTACACGAAATTCATCACCGGCTGCTTGTATTTTTCCACCAGCTCCGCGAACGCCTCCCGGTCGCCGCGTTTGACGCGCAGCATCAGGACGGCATCGGGATCAGGTTGGACCGGCATTGCCTGCAAAGTCTAATCGATGCCGTCCTCACGACAAGGATTCCTGTCAAGTCTTCAGTGTTCAGTTTTAAGTGCTGAAAACTTGAAACTTGAAACTCGAAACTCAATCATGCCGCCCGTGCAGGACCTGATCAAAAAGATTGAAGCCGATGCCGAGACGCGGTTGCCGTCGCCGCCCGACAGCAGCACCGCCGAAAAGCTCGCGCGTTGCAAGGCCTTCCTCAAGGTCGAGACCCACCGGCTCAAACTGCAACACCGCGCCGGCGTGGGCGGGCGCGAAATCTGTGAGGCGCGCGCGGCCATCCTCGACGCGCTGTTGCGCCATCTTTGGGTGGAGGCGAAGGGCAGCCTGTCCGCCCAGGCCCAGAAGGAGTTCCCGCCGCTCGCACTGGTGGCCATCGGCGGCTATGGCCGCGCGGAGCTGAACCCGCACAGCGACATTGACTTCATGTTCCTGCACGACGGCCAGATCGCGGCCAACAAGCCGCTGCCGTACCTGTCCAAGCTGATTGATGGCGTGCTGTACCCGCTGTGGGACATCGGCCTGAAGGTCGGGCATGCGGTGCGGAGCATCGACGATTGCGTCAAGGTGGCGAACACCGACATGCAATCGAAGACGTCACTCATCGAGGCGCGGCTCATCATCGGCAGCGAGGTGCTGTTCAACAAATTTCAGAAGACGCTGGTCGCCAAATGCGTCGTGGGGTTCGAGGAAAAATACATCGCGCTGCGGCTGGAGGACCAGGCGACGCGGCGGAGCAAGTTTGGCAATTCGGCCTGCATGCAGGAACCGAACATCAAAAACGGGTGCGGCGGCCTCCGCGATTTCCAGAACCTGCTCTGGATGACCTTTTTCAAATACACCACCCGGTCGCTGAAGGAATTGCAGGAGCGCGAGTTCGTGTCCGCGGCCGAGCGCAAGCAGCTCGAGGCCGCCTACGATTTCCTTCTGCGCGTGCGGACCGAATTGCATTACCACGCGGACCGTCCGCTCGACGTGCTGGGAAAAAATCTGCAGCCGGCCGTTGCGCACGCGCTGGGCTACGGTGACCGTTCCCCGAGCAAGCGCATCGAGAAATTCATGCGCGACCTCTACACGCACATGCGGAACATCCTGCTCATCACGCGCACGCTGGAGCAGCGCATGGCCTTCCTCTCGCCCCCGCAAAAACGGCTGGCGTCCCTGCGCGCCTGGCTGCCCAAACGCACCCGGACGGTGGAGCCGGTGGACGGATTTTTGTTCGTGAACGGGGAAATCCGCGCCGCATCCAACCGGATTTTCCGGGACTCGCCGCGCCGGCTGATGCGCGTTTTCCTCCATGCGCAGCAGCACCGCCTGCAGTTGCATCCCGACCTCGCGCAGCTCATCCGCAACCAGGTGTCGCTCGTGGACCGGGACTTTTTGAACGACGAGCATGTGCGCGAGACGTTCCTGACCATTCTCGAACGGCGCGGCAGCGTCGCACCGATCCTGCGCGCGATGCACGAGGTGAACCTGCTCGGCAAATACATTCCCGAGTTCGGCCGGCTCACCTGCCTGGTGCAGCATGAGTTTTACCACCAGTACGCCGCCGATGAACACACGCTGGTCTGCCTGGAACAACTGGACAGGACCTGGGAGGCGCAGGACGAACCTTATAAACATTACGCACCTCTCTTCCAAAGCCTGGACCGGCCGGGCCTGCTCTACCTCGCGCTGTTGCTGCATGATGTGGGCAAATCGGAACACCACAAGCAGGGCCGGCACCCCGAAGTCAGTGCGGCCATGGCCATGCGCGCCGCCCGACGCCTGCGGCTTGATGGTTCGGCGGCCGACACGTTGCACAATGTCATTGAAAATCATTTGCTCATGGCCAGCGTGTCCCAACGGCGCGACCTCGACGACCCCACTGTCATCCAGAATTTCGCCCGGGAGGTGAAGACGCCCGAAACCCTGACCTTGCTGACGTTGCTGACATTCGCTGATTCGCAGGGCACGAGTGACAAGCTCTGGAACAGCTTCAAGGATCTGCTGCTCTGGCAGCTCCATGAGCGGGCACGGACGGTGCTGACCGGGGGGACGGAATTTGTCCGCGCCTCGGAAAAGCAACGCGAAGTGGTGATGCAGGGGGTCCGCGAATGGGCGGCGAAATCCATCAGCGACGAGGAGCTCAACGCGCACTTTGCCGCGCTGCCGGCGCGTTATTTCGAAATTCACACCGCCCGGGACATTGCCAGCGATCTCGAACTGACGCACCGCTTCATGCGTCGGCAGGTCCTGGAGGAGGAGCAGATGCTGTCGCCCGCGACGGCGTGGCAGGACGAGCCCGACCGCGGCTACAACCTGGTGCGGGTCTGCACCTGGGACCGCGCCGGACTATTCAGCAAAATCGCCGGCTCATTCAGCGCCGTGGGGATGAACATCCTCAGCGCGCAGATTTTCACCCGCAGCGACGGCGTCGTGCTCGACAAATTTTTCGTCAATGACGCCAAAACCGGCAACCTGGCCACGCGCGAGCAGCACGACCGATTTGACGAGCTTCTTGACAGGGTGCTCAACGACGAGACCGTGGACCTGTCCGCGCTCATCATGCGCCAGGTCGTGGCGCGGCCGGCCTACCAGGCGTATGCCGGCGAGCGGATGGCGACGCAGATCTATTTCGACAACGACGCCTCGGACACGCGTACGCTCATTGAAATTGAGACGGAGGACCGGCTCGGCCTGCTTTATGCCATCTCACAGGCGTTTGCCGAACTCCGGCTTGACATCTCCGGTGCCCGTATCGTCACCGAGCGGGGCGCAGCCATTGACAGTTTTTACGTGCGCGAGCTCGACGGCACCAAGGTGGTTTCGCCGGAACGGCAAACCTTGATTGAAAACCGTTTGCGCGAAGCGATCAGCCGGCTGGATGCCGGGGTATGATTGCCGTGCAAACCTGTTGCCAGCCGCTGATCGGTCTGGTATAAGTCGTCGGTATTAGTGCGGGACTGCCGCAGCGCAGGCAGCTTCACCGCGAAAGCGGGTGTGGTTCAGTGGTAGAATGCGGGCTTCCCAAGCCTGAGATGAGGGTTCGATTCCCTTCACCCGCTCCA
>Ga0181522_10002322_pt1 | contig 10886 bp, 11 predicted proteins | sample PEATcosm2014_Bin_27_FD_121103 | JGI IMG/M metagenome (GOLD analysis project Ga0181522, IMG submission 121103) | Peatland microbial communities from MTU Mesocosm Facility, Houghton, MI, USA - PEATcosm2014_Bin05_10_metaG | ecosystem: Environmental > Terrestrial > Soil > Wetlands > Peat | place...
CGGGCGAATTCGCAGCGAGACTTAGGTCGGTAATGCTGTTCGCCGTCAGATTGGTGATGATGAGCGTCGCCGTTTGACTCACATCCACGTTGACATTGGCGCCAGAATAGGCAATACTGAGGGTGTTTTGCGGGGAGCTGAGCGAGACCGCGGTCTGGGTCCCGCCGATATTCATCATCCATTGATGCGTCACAGTGGAAAGAGCGGAAAGAAGGCCATTGGTGCCCGTGTAAACAGGTGAATTCGCAGCCAAGCTTAGATCCGTAATGCTATTCGCTGTCAGATTGGTGATGATCAAGGTCGCGGTCGGGCTCACGTCCAGGTTAATGGTGGGCGAGGAAGGGTTAATGGCAATAGTGCCGCCCGTGGAGGTGAGGGTTGTCGATACGGGGCCCGCACCAAAGTTGGCCGGAAATCCCCCCGAACTGCTGAGCGACAGGCCCGCCACGGCCCCACCCGAGCTCGTGTACAGGACGCGACTGGATGCAATGGCCGTGTAAATGGTCCCGCTGAGGCCAATGCCCATGCTCGTGGATTGCAGGCCACCCGAGTAGATGACATAATTGCCCGTAGGAACCCCCTGCGATGGCGTCGCCGTCAGAGACGTGCCGGAAACAAAGCCCGAGATAAAGGCGTATTGGCCATCCGACCAGAAGATGACACCGCCGACCATGCTCGAGGACCACCCCGTTCCAATGCCTGTAATGGTCGTGCCCGCTTGAGACGCGGTGCCGGTCGTGTACGGGTAAGAGCCCGCCACCACGCCAACATTGGCATAGACGGAGCCCGCGACTCCCACCGAAGACGCGGCCGTTTGAATGCCATTGTAGTAAATGGTATAGCTCGTGGTGGAGATGGTGGCATTCGGGGTGACGACCAAGGTGGTGGTGGATTGATAGCCCAGAATGTAGGCACATCCCGATGCGTAGCGAATGATACCGCCTGTCATGGCGGGAAGGAAAGAAGCCCCGCTGGCCCCCGTCACGACACCCCCCGATTGACTTATGGTTCCCGTGCTGTACGTGGTCGAATCAAAGGCGGCATCACAGGTGGCGACCAAGCTTTGCACGGTCATGGCGGCCGTATTGCTCACATCCACCTCGACTTGGGAGTTGACATAGGTAAAGTTGAGCGTGCCAAGCGGCGAAACGAGCGACACGGCGGTTTGCGTTCCACCGATATTCATCATCCATTGGGTATTGGTGGTTGCAAGGGCGGAGAGAAGACCATTGGCTCCCGTGTAGACGGGCGAATTCGCAGCGAGACTTAGGTCGGTAATGCTGTTCGCCGTCAGATTGGTGATGATGAGCGTCGCCGTTTGACTCACATCCACGTTGACATTGGCGCCCGAATAGGTGATACTTAGGGTGTTCAGCGGCGAATTAAGCGACACAGCTGTTTGAGTCCCACCAATATTCATCATCCATTGATGAGTCGAGGTGGAAAGTGCGGAAAGAAGCCCATTTGTGCCCGTGTAAACTGGTGAATTCGCGGCGAGTCCCAGATCCGTAATGCTATTCGCCGTAAGGTTCTTGATAATGAGCACGGCGGTCGGGCTCACATCCACATTGACATTGGCGCCCGAATACGTCAAGGAAATGGAACCCTCGGGCGAATTGAGCGACACGGCCGTCTGAGTGCCACCAATGTTCATCATCCACTGCGTATTCGTAGTGGAAAGGGCAGAGACAACGCCTCCCGAGTTGATATACACGGGCGAATTCGTAGCGAGCGCCGTCAATGTCATGTCGCTAAAAGTGGGAGACGCGCCCGTCCCCAGGGGCTGTGGCAGCTCAAACTCGACATGCGGCGAGGAATAGGAAATGGTAATGGTCGAAGAGGTGAAGGAAGCGGCAGTGGCCACGGCCGAACTCGAGAACGTAAAGGGGAATTGATCGGCGCCCAGTGCGATACTCACGACATTATGCGAGCCATCAATGCCCAGCACGCTATACGTGGTCGCGCCGGTCAAGGTCATGCTCGTAAAGGTGGGCGTGAGCGTCGTGCCAATTTGAAGCGTGGAGTTGGAAATTTGGTTAATGATGATGTTGGGGCCGCTAATAAAGGTGGAATTCACGCTGTACGGCTCAAACATGCCAGCAATCGAGAAGCAGCTTGGGGAGGTAACCACTCCGCCGGCGGAATTCCACGTGCCCGCGAGAAGACAACTCAAGTTACCAAAGACAAAGTTGCCGCCGCCCACGACTTGCGCCAAGGTTGGGTTGGGGTACGTGCCCGTCAAGGCGCCCCCGGCCGTAGTTCCGCTGACAATCACCGAGCTAGGCGTGATGCCCGACGATTGCAAGAGCCCATTCGTGCCCGTTTTCACCAAGACGCCCGAAATAATGCCCGTGTCCGTAATGCTGCCCGCCGTCAGATTGGCCACGATCAAGGCGGCGCTTTCGCTCACATCCACGTTGACATTGGCCCCAGAATAGGTGAAACTCATGGTAGCGAGCGGCGAATTGAGCGATACTGCCGTCTGTGTGCCGCCGATATTCATCATCCATTGTGTATTCGTGGTGGAAAGGGCAGAAAGGAGGCCGTTGGCTCCCGTATAGACGGGTGAATTCGCGGCCAAACTGAGATCCATAATGTTATTCGCCGTGAGGTTCTTGATGATCAGGGTCGCCGTTTCGCTGACATCCACATTGACATTGGCACCGGAATAGGTGAACACCATGGTGGAGAGCGGGGAATCGAGCGATACTGCCGTCTGTGTGCCGCCGATATTCATCATCCATTGATGGGTCGTGGTGGAAAGAGCCGAGAGAAGACCACCGGTGCCAGTATAGACGGGCGAATTCGCAGCGAGACTCAAGTCCGTAATGCTGGTAGCGGTCAAGTTGGTGACGACGAGGGTCGCAGTCGGGCTCACATCGACGTTGACATTCGCGCCAGAATAGGCAATACTGAGGGTACTTTGGGGGGAATTGAGCGATACTGCCGTCTGTGTGCCGCCGATATTCATCATCCATTGGTGGGTCGAGGTGGAGAGCGCGGAAAGAAGGCCATTGGTTCCCGTGTAGACGGGCGAATTCGCGGCTAAACTCAAGTCGGTAATGCTGTTCGCCGTGAGATTCGAGAGGATCACAGTAGCGGTCTGAGCAATGGCCACGGTCCATGTCGTTCCCGTATAGACGGTCGTAATGCCATTGGCGCCGGCAAAGGTGGACACGGCGGGGTCATTCCCGGCGCCTTGCCCAGCCAAGAAGGAGCCCGCGGTCATGGCCCCCGTGCCTACTACTTGTTGATTCACATTGAGGTAAATGGCCGAATGCGCCGCCACGCCCAAGTAAATGGCACTCGACGTTTCTGGTACGGCCACGAGCCCAATTTGGACAATGCTTCCCGTTAGCGTGGCCGTGACTTGATTGGCCGTGCCCACGACGCCGGTAATGTTAGCGCCGCCGGAAATATCCTGCAAACTCAAGCATCCCGCCATGGTCCATAGTCCATTCGTAATGACACCTAGAGGGTGGGGGTTAAAGGGAAGGGGATCTAACCCTCTTCTTACCCGACGCAATGCAGGAAATGTTATTAGCGACGAGATTGACATTGCTCGTTGTGCTGCAGCCGACGCCCCAGGTGCAATTCATGGAGCTCGTGACGCTATTGCTGCCCAGGATGACGACGGGATCTCCATTCGCGATAAAGGTGGTGATCCCAAGATTGTTTTGCGAGATGAGGACGGTATACGCGCCGCCATACGTTCCATTCGTGCCCTGAACGGGCATGTTTAGGCTCCCACCCCATGCCGAATTACTGAGGTTGAGAAAGTTGGAGGAGGAAATGCTAGTGCCCGAGGCAACAACCTGGACGCCATTGGCAATGGACGTGGTGATGCCCAGGTTATTCTCAGTGATGATCACCGTGTAGGCGCCGCCATAGGTTCCATTTGTGCCCTGAACGGGCATGTTGAGCGCGCCACCCCATGCGGAATTACTGAGATTGAGAAAGTTGGACGCGGAAATGCTCGATCCCACCACGACCGCGGTCGCGCCAGTCGCAGCCGCGGTCAGCTAATAAGGAAGGATAATCAGTAAAAACCAAGACGTTCTTGCGACCTGTCCACCTGCGTTGACGGTAAAGTTCACCAGTTGATTGCTTCCGCCATAGGAACCCGCCGTAACGCCCGTCGGTGCAAGTCCGGGATTCGGATAGGTTCCATCCAAGACTCCTCCAGCGGGACCCCCGATCAGCACGGGTTCCAAGCCCGTGGCTTCAATAAAATAGGCGCGCCCCGAGGGTTGAAAGCATATTTCATAGGTCTATTCATATCCATGAGCCCGAAAGGGGGAGGGGTTAAAGGGGAGGGGGTCCTCCCCCTCACCTACCGTGAGATTAATGCAGCCCGGGTTGCTAATGAGGTTGGTGAGTCGCGGACACGGGTAGAAGCCCGTGAGATCGCCACAGGCGGCGGTGCCATTCATAATGGTGGCGTTGGCCAGGGTGCATTCGACCATGAGAATCGCGCCGCCCGCATTGGTCACGATATTGGTGACAAAGTAGTTGCCTCCGACAGGACAGGCAGCGCCGGCGGGCCAGCCCGTAGGAGGCAGAACAATGGGCTCGCATGGCTCAATCACCACGGATCTTCCATCGTTCAAGTAGGTAACTTGTGGTATACAGCTTCCATTGACGGGAAAGGTGCCCGGGATGGCGCCGGGAATGAGAATGAGATGGCCATTGGCGGTGGTGCCCTCAAAATCGCCGCCCAATGGAAGTTCCGTGACATTGACGGCGACGGGCGGGGGCGCGGCGACCAAGGCGGCCAATCCTTGCTTGTTTTGAATCGTGAGAATCAACGAAGGGATGCCCCAGAGCAAGAGCAAGAGCGCGAGCAAGCAAACAATAAGCATCAGCGTTCGATTGGGTGGTGGCTCGGCTCGCCCCTCCCCGGTGCCCAAGCGGGCCTCCATGGATATGGGGGAAGGAGAAGCAACTAGCGATTCTTTCCAGTCTGTTATTGTGGCAAGATCGCGCCGTAGGTCGTTCCTCTGCGAAACGATGCTATCCTCAGCTCAAAAAACCACGCGGGCTAAAGGCAGGGAATGGTTCATGAACGATGGAAAGGGGGGGGGTAAGGTAGGTGTCTTTTTCGCGGTCATTCGCATGGCTCAACCCTATCAATCCCCTGAAGCGCGCTCCTTGGCAAGCATGGGTGAGCTTTACTTGGCTCGCGCGGCGGAGCAAGCTCACCTTCCCATGGCGCGCGGCCGAATTATGGACATGACCGATAAAGGCGCGATCACGAATCAAATGGGAAAGGTGGATTTCGCTCGGCTGACTGAGTACGATCCAGTGCATCAAACGGTTCGCATTCGCGTTGATCACAGCACCTGTCCTTCCTTTTGGCTGGAAGTGGACCTGCCATTGGCCAAACTCGGTGCCTTTATCGCCGCGGTGGTGGCGCGCCAAGAAGAAGAAGGAACAGCGGACTAGTGTGATAGACAATTCATATGGTTGCTCGGATTTTTTTAACTCTTCCTGTGGATCGCATGTTCCTGGGATCCCATGGCATGAAGAAGTCGCGGTCTCAGAGCATCCATCCATGAACGTTTTTCCAATAGTATTAGTCTCGCTGGGCTAACCATGAGCGCGCGCGCCCGGTACGGAAAAGTGCCCCTCGGGCAAAACGAAGAAGGCGGCGAAGCCACTCCGGCCGCGACCACTCACATGGGCTTGTGGGCCTTGGCCGGCATTGGCTTCATTCTCGCCGTGGTGGGCACTATTATTGCCATTGTGGCCATTGTCAAGGCGTACGCGGCCGGACCGCCCGGCAATGCCTGCAGCGTCACCTCCCTCGTGGTTAATGGCGTCTGCAATACCCCGACTGCCGTCCCGGCCATTGGCCTCCTCCTGTGCAAGCAAGGGCACGCGGCCACGATTGAAATCAAAGAATTCACGTGCAATGGCACGGCGAATGGCACGTCGCTACGCACGGCGCCGCTCTACCTCTCCTTGCCCAACAACTTCCAGCCCAACACGTCCTTTGGCCAAGTGGCGGGTAGGTGAGGGGGAGACCCCTCCCCTTGAACCCCTCCCCATGAGACTTACACTTGATGATAGGAACATGCCCGGGCGTGGCGGGAAGCTGCTTTGTCAATGTGGTGCTGTCGGCCACGGATACGAATGACCCCTTGGTGTCCACGGTGACGCCCTTTGTGACGGGCGGCAATTACTCCTTCTCCGTGGCGACCGTCGTGACGGTGCATAATACGCTCTCGGGGATTGCCAGCACGTACCTGGACCTGGGCCTGACGGTCTCGGGCACGGCTATTCCCGTCTCGAGCAGCATGGGCTTCCCCAAGGGCTTTACGCTGAAATACCAAGCCCTTTCGAGCGCGCCGAGCCTCGTGTCCACGGGCGGATTGATGATGCTCGCGGTCGTTCCGGCCATTCTTGCCATGGGGTAGGAGGAAGACGGGAAAGATGGGGACTCGTGATAGATCCGTGCATGTGATAACAGAAGGATACCGTATGGAACGACAAACATTAGTATGTCTACGATACTGTATGGATCCTACGCGTCAATGAGCATACGCCCATACCCCCAAAGAACCAGTCGTGCAGGATCATGGCGGCGGAGATAGTCGAGCACCAAGTCGTAGCATTCGGCGTGGAAGTAAACAGTCCGAGAGCCCCGATGGAGCGGTAAGACATCACGATTGCTCTCCCAGTCTGCGGTCGAAGGTTGAACATCATCCAGGAGCCATTTCAGTCGCGCGTAATCCCCATTCTCGACGCATTTCTTAATCAATTCATCCCATCCACCGCGATCTCGCCAGTATACCGGATCGTAATAATCCATGATCCAATCGAGCACCCAGTCATTCCCTTGCCTAAAGGCACGCAGCATATCACGCGGGATGACCCACCAGAGACCACGATCGCCAAATGAAAAGAAGTCATTGGTATAGCCAAGATGTCCCGTGTAGTGTAAGAGGTCGGTGAGGAACCAACACGGAACCGCGTATTTTCCTGGCATGCGCTTCGGCGGTGAGTCGGTCATGCGGTTCCCGCGTTCCCGTCTTGTTTCACGCAACTGATGCTTGCACGTCAACGCCAGGGCCACCAAACTAATAAAATCGTCCAATAGGCCATGGATGACATGTCGATTGTCGGGGAGTAGGATCTCAAGATAGGGGCATGGAAGAAGAACCTCTCCGTCACTCATTTGGAAGGAATAAGGGAGGCAAAGTGAGAAAGTATAGGTATGGTACTATATTTGGTGCCTCGTTCGCCCATAATACCAATCGGTAGCAGGCGACTTCAAGGGCTCTAATTGCCGCAACCACGTTAGTAGCTACAATCATTGATAGTCCTCCCCTCCCATGTCCTCTTCCTCAGCCCCGAAAAAACGGCGCCAACGGTCCTTCATTGACGCGCGGCGGGCCGAACAACAGGCCAAACGACCGCGACAGCGCGCCAAAGTAGGGGCAGACGCGACCCCTCGGGCCTCGGAACGCCCTTCGTCGGGCCTTTTGCGCGATGCCATGGGCCGGACCTATTGGTATGCCAAGAAGGCCAATGCCCACCAGGATCCCTCGGGCGGCATCTGGCTCGCCTTTCAATCCCCCAAGCCCACGGAGCGACTTCAACATGCAGTGACGACGGGCTCCCTGATTCGTTTGGAGGCGGTGAAGGCCAATGAAGTCATGCAAGCCACGGGCATCATCGAGACGTATGGTTATCTGGGGCCGACTCAGCGCTATGGCCTCGTGCGCGTCTCGGGACTCTCGGCCCGCATGGTCCAGTGGATGCAAGGGATCGGGGTCTAAATGGATTTATGGATGACAGATCACGCGTCCCCCCTATTACTTGTTGATGCGTTCGTCGCAATAGAGCTGCATGTAATAGCAGTATTCGGCATCGTCATCTGGATAGTGCGAATGCTTGACCATCGGATGGGCTTTCTTGAGCCATTCCTTAAAGTCTTCCTCGAACGCTGGCCCAAGCTGTTCGAGTCGCTCGCTTGGATCACAACAACTATGCCGAATCCCGACACCCAAATGACGAATAGGGGTATCCCACGTACCCGCCGCGTGGCCCAGTTGATCCAATCGCCCGAGGTCATAGTCGGGGCAGTCGGTCACCAAGACGATGCGTTTCGGACCGCCCACCATGGCCACCACCTCTGCGCACCATTGTCGAAATTCGGCCATGACTTGGTGGGCTGGTCGTACTTCTGCCGCGAGGGTCTTTTCCACTTGCGGGAACTTGCTCCAGAATTCGTCCACGCAGCGCGCTTCATCGGTTTGTCCGGGAAGAGGCAGAAGCGACCAGCGCTTCTTGACGGACAAGAAGTCCAGGTCCTTGCCGTCAGCGGGCGCGAAAAAGACCCCAATCGCGGTAATGGGGTTGAACAGTGAATCCCCGCGACCCTCGATATCAATCGCCATGTACCATTTGCGGATAGGGGCGCGTTCTTCCATTCGTTTGCGTTTCTTGGTGCCGAATGACATGGAAAAGTGACGTCACTCATTCTTACCACATGGCGGCACCCGCAGCGTCCGCCGCAGATTTGACGGATTTTGCCGAATACCAAGCGATCATGGCCCGCGCGCATGAGCTGGAAGCCAAGCTTTCCAAGAGTGTGCTGGGCGCTTCCATTAAGAAAGTCAAGGGCGGGCGCGTTGGAAAAGGGGGGAAGAAGACGAAAACGAAGACTACAAAGCCCAAGAAGGACGGGAAGAAGAAAAAGGCCGCGCCCGCAGCCGCCTCCGTCATGACCATCCCTGCCTTCAAAAGCCTCGTGACACCCATGTGAGGAAAAAACAAATAGATACCGTATGGATCCTAATGTTTGTCGTTTTTTACCCATGGCCACCAAAAGACCATGGATCCTGTCTTCATGTGGTGATGGTAAAGCATAAGGGGAATCCCGACTTAGCATGGCGTGGTTTAATAACCGACAACGACAAACATTAGTGTGTCTACGGTATATTCTCTACTGTATTGCCCCGGCTCCTTCTCTTTACACGAAGATTTCATCCGTGTCGTCCATGGGGCGGCGGGGTTCGGCGGCTGGCTTGGCCTTGGTCGGCTTGGGGGGCTCGGGCTCGGGCTCCTCTGGCTCCTCCTCGGCTTCCTCCTCTTCTTCGGGCTCGTCGGCCGGTGGGTCTTGATCCATGGGATCCTCTGCGTCTTCAGCGGGTGCTTCTGCTGCGGCGGGGGTGGTCGTTGTGGTCGTATCCGGAGTGGTAGCCCCGTCCTTCCCAATCGCGCGCAATTGCTCCTCGAGTTCCTTCTTGGCCGCGGCCGCGGCTTCTTCCTTCTTCTTTTGGGCGGTCCGTTTTCGTTTCTCACTGCGCTCCTTGCGTTTCTTGGCTTCCTCGGGCGTGACGGGCTCCGTACTGCGTTTGCGTGTCGCTCGCGTCTTCACCACAGCGCCCACGGCCTTTTCCAAGGCCTTGTCATCCGGTTCGTCTTCCGAGGCCGAGGCGTCTCCCTTCTTCTTGTCGCGGCGGCGCTTGTGATGGCCAGGAGCGTAACCCTTGTCGTAAATCACTTCGAGCATGCCAGTGTCCTTGCTAATGCCCACGGTCAGAAAGGGATGATCATTGTCCGTGGCCGTGGCTTGGCCAGCCAATCCGTGATAGGTCTCATCGTCTTTCCCAATCGCCCAGGACTCATCCTTGAATTGGGAAAAGACACCCGGCGTCGACCCGGCATTTACGAGCGTACGCGCTTGTAATTGTCCACGGTGAATCAGGGTAATGCAGAACTGGGCCATGGTCACAGGGGCGAATGATGGGGAGTGACGGGAAGGACGGTCCGGCCGAAAAAGACGGATCCGCGCTTCATGAACCCACGGCGCGCGGCCATTTTCAGCCGTCCTCTCTTTGGAAGGTCACTCCTTGTCATGGATTCGCTCGAGACGGCTTTAAATACGCGATTACACCAGTTTTTCATGGGCACAACCTGTATCATGACCCGCGCGCTACTCGAGGAAAAGGCGCGATCCGTCTCGGCGGGCATGTCTTTCCTTCATGAACGCGGAGAAGAGGCGTTCCAGGCCTTTCTCAACGCCTTTTTCTACGAGGAGATTCCCAATTCATGCAAGCCCGTGCAAGAGCGACCGCCTCTTAAACGACCCATGGTGGACGAGGAAGCCTTGAACGACGATCCCAAGGACGATTATGAAACGCGGGCCCGCAAACGCCAGCGGCTTGATCCAAGCAGCGTGACCGACGCCGAAGAGACCAAAGGATGGTTAACCTGTACGGGTGGCTTCCGTGCATGTCGCGCGCGATTCGACCGACAAACGCCATTCTATGTCCATCCGACCAATCCTTATGGCATGGTTTGTGGAACGTGCTGGACCCAACTCTATAAAACGTCGCATTGCCTGGATTGCGGCGCGGAACGATCGGAGGCACGCCCCGTGTACTGTACCAATGCCGGACCGCAATGGAAAGAGATTTATCTATGTGGCGAATGCAGCCGTTTACGCAAGGAACCGCGCGTCGTTCGCCTTCTCCGCACCGAAAAGGGCGCGCGAAAAGACCGGCACCCGCGGCGTTTAGCCAATATGGCAGCTCCTCCAAATGAGGTCGCGGTAAAGACTAAAAGGCGAGCCAGCTGGTGGGTAGCTGACGGCCAGCTTACCAGACTAGACCCGAGCTCGGAAGTGCCATTTGGGCCGTGAGTGAGATCATTCTCTTTGCGTTAGGTCATGTCCAAACCAGTTCAAGACGCACCGCCATTATCATTCCCAGACGCGCGTCTCCTTGTCCATGATATTCCGGCATGGGAGCACTACCGTAGACACCCTAATGTTTGTCGTTGTCGGTTACTAAACCACACCATGCTAAGTCTGGATTCCCCTTATGCTTTGCCATCACTACACGATGACAGGATCCATACAATAGTAGGTGCCA
>Ga0181522_10002323_pt1 | contig 10886 bp, 11 predicted proteins | sample PEATcosm2014_Bin_27_FD_121103 | JGI IMG/M metagenome (GOLD analysis project Ga0181522, IMG submission 121103) | Peatland microbial communities from MTU Mesocosm Facility, Houghton, MI, USA - PEATcosm2014_Bin05_10_metaG | ecosystem: Environmental > Terrestrial > Soil > Wetlands > Peat | place...
GGCTTCGTTAGCCCGGTGGCTGCGGGTGGTCGCCGCGAGCGATCTCGGTGGGACTTCCGATCCGCACGGTCGCGTCGAAGACCTTCCCGAAATGAACGAGGCTCGCGAGAGCGATGTCCTCGAGCGGCGGCGTCGGGCGCCCCAGCGCTTGAAGGGAAGTGACCGGGCGCCCCACGATGCCGCACGGAACGATCAGCCCGAACGCCGTCAGGTCGGTCGAGGCGTTGAATGCGAAGCCGTGCATCGTCACCCATCGCGACAGTCGCACGCCAATCGCGCCGATCTTGGCCACGCGCCGCGCGCCCAGCGCGTCCTTGGTGATGCCCTCGGGCCACGCGTCGGGAGCGTCCGCGTCGACCCAGACTCCAATGAGCCTCCCGTCTCCCTCGATCATCCCAGCTGCGACGCCGAACTCCGCCGCGAGCGCGGTCATCACACGCCCTAGGTCGCGGACGTAACGCCGGACGTCGCAGCGGTCGGGCTTCAAGTCGAAGATGGGGTAGGCGACCAGCTGTCCGGGGCCGTGATAGGTCACGTCCCCTCCGCGCCCAGTCTCATAGAGTCCGACGCCGAGCCTTCGCCGCGACGGCTCGTCGACGAGAACGTTGGCCGCCGAGGCGCTCCGGCCGAGCGTAATGACGGGTTCGTGCTCGAGGAGCAGGAGTACGTCCCCCCGCTCGTTCCGGACCCGCTCCCCGACGAGGCGCTCTTGCAGAGCGTGCGCATCGGCGTACTCGACGCGTCCGAGCCAGTGCGCGGTCACCTCGCGCGCGGTCAAGACGACCGGTAGTTCGGCGCCTCTTCGGTGATCAGGACATCGTGGACGTGGCTCTCGCGGAGCCCCTGGGACGTGATCCGGATGAAGCGAGCGTTCGTCTGAAGCTCGGGCACCGTGCGGCATCCGGTGTACCCCATCCCGCTCTGAAGCCCCCCGACGAGCTGGTGCACGATCGACGCAAGCGAGCCGCGATGAGGCACGCGCCCTTCAATCCCTTCGGGAACGAGCTTCTCGTCCGCCGTTCCTCCCTGCCCGTAGCGGTCTCTCGATCCGCGCTTCATCGCGCCCAAGGAGCCCATGCCGCGGTACTGCTTGTAGCTCCGCCCCTGGTAGAGGACGATTTCACCGGGCGTTTCGTCCGTACCGGCGAAGAGCGAGCCAACCATGACGCTGCTCGCCCCCGCGGCGATCGCTTTGGCCACGTCCCCCGAGTACTTGACGCCGCCGTCGGCGATGACGGGGATCCCTCGGCGGTGGCACACGCGCGCGCAGTCGCTGATGGCGCTGATCTGGGGCACACCGATGCCTGCCACCACCCGCGTCGTGCAGATGCTCCCAGGACCGATGCCGACCTTGACGCCGTCGGCGCCGGCGTCCGCGAGCGCTTCCGCCGCGTCGGCTGTTGCGACGTTGCCGGCGATGAGCTCGACGCCGGGGTGCTCGCTCTTCGTCGCGCGGACCGCTTCGATCACCCCCTTCGAATATCCGTGCGCCGTATCGACCACGAGGACGTCCACTCCCGCTCCCACCAGCGCAGCCGCCCGCTCTTTGCGATCCGTTCCAGGACCGATTGCCGCTCCGACGCGCAGGCGTCCCTGGGGATCCTTGACGGCGAGAGGGTTTCGGTCTGCCTGGAGAATGTCTTTGATCGTGATGAGCCCGACGAGCCGTCCGTCCTCGACGACGAGGAGCTTCTCGATGCGGTGCTGATGAAGGAGTTGCTTGGCGTGGTCGTTAGCGACGCCCGGGGGCACTGTGACGAGCTTCCGCGTCATGAGCGCGCTGACGGGTTGGTCGAGGTTCTTCTCGAAGCGAATGTCACGCGCCGTGAGGATGCCTACGGGGGTATCGCCCTCCGTCACGGGGACCCCCGAGATGCCGTGCTCGCGCATGAGCTCGAGCGCGTCCCTGAGGAGCTGCGTCGGACGCACGGTGACCGGCGAGATGACCATTCCGCTCTCAGCACGCTTGACCTTTTCCACTTCTCGCGTTTGGTCGGCGACCGGCAGATTCTTGTGCAGAATCCCGAGGCCCCCTTCGCGCGCCATCGCGATGGCGGTGCGCGCCTCGGTGACCGAGTCCATGGCCGCGCTGACGAGCGGGATCTGGAGCTCGATTTTCTTCGTCAGGCGAGTCCGCGTGTCGACGTCCTTTGGGAGGACTTCGCTGTACGCGGGGACGAGCAGAACGTCGTCGAAGGTCAGGCATTCCCGGAGCTTGTCGTCGAGCATAAAAGCCACCTCCTCGAATTCCAGGCCCCTATTCGGGGACCCTCTCCCCTTTTGCACGTTGCTCCTGCCTGTAGTCGTCAAGTCCGCCGCAAAACGTGGCGGAGACCTCGGGATCGAACTGCGTTCCGGAGCAGCGCTCGATCTCGTTGACGGCGACCTCGTGGGGCAGCGCGCGTCGGTACGCGCGGTCACTCGTCATCGCGTCGTAGGTATCGGCCACCGCGATGATGCGAGCGATGAGAGGCACGTCGTTCCCCTTGAGGCCCAGCGGATAGCCGCGACCGTCCCACCGTTCGTGGTGCAGGTGCACGCCAGGGATGAGCGGGTGGAGGAAGCGGATCGGATCGAGAATGTCGCGACCGTAGCCGGGGTGAAGTTTGAAGACCTCGTACTCGTCTTGCGTGAGCTTGCCCGGCTTGTTCAAGTTCATCACACAGCCGATCTTGCCGATGTCGTGCATCAGGGCGCTTTGTCGGACGATCTCGACCACGTCGGCCGGGAGCCGCAGGAGCACGGCGAGATAGGTCGCATACACGGCGACGCGATCAGAGTGACCGGAAGTGTAGCGATCCATCTTGTCGATGGCCTTGGCGAGCCCCTGGATCGTCTGCTGGAACGTTGCGCGAAGATCCTCATAGAGTCGCGCGTTCTCGATCGCGGCGGCCGCGCGCGAGGCAACGATGCTGAGGAGCTTTCGCTGCCCCTCATCGAAGCGTTTGGTTTTGGTAAAGCTGACGACGCAGATGAACCCCAGAAGGCGCGCCTTCATCTTGAGCGGGACGGCGAGGATCGAGACCGGAGGAGTTTCCGGTTCTTCGTCGAAGAACCGCGACCCTTTGGCGCCCTGCTCGAGCAGCGTCGCGTCGGTCGCGAAGTGCTCGACGACGGCACGCCCGGACAGGCGCCCGAAGCTCCCTTTGTTCGACGACGCCGGCTGGACGAGCCGTTGCCGCTCGAAAACCCCCCCCTCCCCATCGTCGAGCCAGGTCGATACCAGGTCCCCTTCGATCTCATGGAGCGCCGCGTCCCCGAGCGTGGCAAGAACCTCGTCGAGCGACAGGCTCGCGGTGATGGCCTCGCTTACCTTGTACAGGGAGAGCGCTTCACGGAGTCTCAGGTTCTCCGCAGCGAGTCGTTGCTTTTCGAGACCGCGCTGAACGACGTGGATGACCTCCTCGACCTTGAAAGGTTTCAGGATGTAGTCGTACGCTCCGCGCTTCATCGCATCGATGGCCGTCTCGACGGTACCGAAGCCCGTCATGATGACCGTCAGCGCGCTGGGCGCGGCCTGGCCGATGGCAGCCAGGAGCTCGATGCCCCCCATCTTCGGCATTTTGAGATCGCTCAGGATCATGTCGTAGCGGGTGCGCCCCAGCTCGACGAGAGCCGCTGCGCCGTCCTCCGCCGTTCGGACGACGTAACCCTCCATGCCGAGGAAGTCGGCGAGAATGTCTCGGATGAACTTCTCGTCGTCGACGATGAGGACGCGGGGGCGCTCGTCGTGCGGAGTGGTCATGGCGAGTAAGGAACTGGGCGAGCGCGCCGCCCGGGGGGGGGCGTCGCCCCGGGTCCCGGAGACAGGTGGAGGAACATGCGTCGGAATCGGCACCGGACTCTACCATGACGAGAACCGGCGAGTGAGCGCGAGGAGACTCGCTGCACCCATCGTCGGGTCTTCCCGACCCTCCGCGGCTTCAGGATGACAGTTCAGTGTTTCTTAGAACCTAATCATCCGGGTGGCCACGCCATCGCACGTCCCCCCATCACGTGCGCGTGCAAGTGCGGCACGCTCTGCCCTCCGTCCCGCCCGGTGTTGAGGACCACTCGGTAGCCTGAAGCTGCTAGTCCCAGCTTGTCGGCCACCTCGTGCGCACAGAAAAGCAGTCGACCCAAGAGCTCCGTGTCCTCGATGCCGACGTCCCCCAGGCTCGTCAGGTGCTTCTTCGGAATCACAAGAGCGTGGACCGGGGCGACGGGGCGCACGTCCTTGAAGGCGAGAATATCGTGCGTCTCGAGGACGACGTCGGAGGGTACCTCGCGGCGCGCGATCTTGCAGAACAGGCACATGTCGAGACGGTACACCGTTTGTCGCGACGGCGTCGCTCCCCATCGACGCGACCGAGACGTCTACGATGAAACCGGCGGCCGCGACGGAAGGCCCGCCGCCGTGCGCTCTTCAGCTACCTCCGTCGCGAACGGCGCGAGCTCGGGTGCGCTCGCGGGATGGGAGGCGACGAGCCTCCGCAGAGTCGAAAAGAGTCGCGTCTTGTCCGCTTGACTAGGCACGACCCCCTCCGCGCCGGCGCGCGTGGCGAGATGAAAGACACAGGCCGCTTCGGTCGGAGTCAGCTCCGCCGTGCGGTGCATCCGCAATCGCGCCACGCGGTAGCGGAGCTGCAGGCGCGACGGCGATCTCTCGATCGCCACCTCGTCGAGCGGCCCCTCGGCGCCGGCGAGCTGCCGGACGAGTCCACGCAAAAGCGAAGCCCGCGCGCGGGCCCGTCGGAAGCGTAAATCCACATGAAGTCCGAAGTGCCTGTTTCGAGCATAGATCCCGGGCGCCATGGCCATCGCGACCGTGAGAGCCTCGACGTCCATGCCGCTCGCGGGAGGATGCCCCAAGGAGTCCTCGATCACCGCGTCTCCGCCGCGTCCGGTTCGTCCCCGATCGGCTCGGCGCTCCTTCCGCCGCCACCGCCGGCGAGTTGGAGCAAGGACGCCTGCCGGTGCGTGCGGAGAGCGGTAACCAGCTCGCCGAGGTCGCCCGCGATGATCCGGTCGAGCTTGTTCAACGTGAGGCGGATGCGGTGATCGCTGACACGGTTCTGAGGGTAATTGTAGGTTCGGATCTTCTGGCTACGCTCGCCCGTGCCAACCATTCCCCGCCGTTCGGCCGAGAGCGCGGCTTCCTGCTTCTCGCGCTCGATGTCGAAGAGGCGAGCCTTGAGAACCTTGAGCGCCTTGCTCTTGTTCTTGAGCTGCGAGCGCTCGTCCTGACACTTGACGATGATGCCTGTCGGCTTGTGCAAGACCTGCACGGCGCTGTTGGTGGTGTTGACGCCCTGCCCGCCAGGGCCGCCGCTCGCGGCGATGGAGATCTCGAGATCCTTCTCGTCGACCTGCACGTCGATGTCGTCGGCCTCGGGCAGGACGGCCACCGTAGCCGTGGAGGTATGAATACGCCCCTGGGTCTCGGTGGCGGGCACGCGCTGGACACGGTGCACCCCCCCCTCGAAGCGGAGCTGCGAATAGACCTCCTTGCCAGACACGAGGGCGATGCATTCCTTGTAGCCTCCCGTCGCGCTCTCGCTGATGCTTAGCACCTCGACTTTCCAGCCGAGCGTCTCGGCGTAGCGCGCGTACATCCGAAAGAGGTCCGCCGCGAAGAGCGCCGCCTCTTCCCCACCCTCCCCGCTACGGATCTCGATGATCGTGTTCTTCTTGTCATTCGGGTCCTGGGGAAGGAGCAAGAGCTCGATGGACCGCGCGATTCCCTCCCGCTTCGACTGGAGCTCCGGCAGCTCGTGCAGCACCAGATCGCGGAGCTCGGGATCCGCCAGAGCCTCCTCGTCGTCGCGGATCTTCTTTTCGATCTCCCTGTAGAGTGAGAACTGCCTCATGAGCGGCTCGATGTCGCTCCGCTCCTTGTTCAATTTGGAGATCTGGTTTCGGTCGGAGAGAATGTCCGGGCGGCAGAGCAGCTCGTCGAGCTCCTCGTATCGGCGCGATAGCTGCTGCAGTTTCTCGACGGGGAGCATGGGCGGTGCTCAGGCGGCGGACCGCGACTCGCTCCCGTCCGGGCGGAGACGCTCGGCCAGAGCGATGGCCTCGTAGTTGGGGAAGGAAACGTCTCCGGCGTCGCCTCCGGCCAGGGCCGGCGAGCACTGGCGGAACAGCGTGGCACGCAAGGCGGCCAGGGCCACCTCGAGCTGATCGTCGTCGGGCTCGATCGTCGTGATCTTCTGGACGAGGAATCCCGGCCAAAGAAGGGCACGGAGCGGGCCCGTCGTGCAGAAACGGGCAAAGACGCGCTGAAGCTCGAACGTCAGCGCGACGAGGATCGGAAGAAAGGGGAGCTTCTCGAGGAAAAAGGCCAGATTGTCCAGGAGTGCGCTCCCGGTGTGGATGCGCGGCAGCAGCGATCCGATCGCCGTGAACACGAGGATCGACACGAGCGCGATCATCACGATGAACGTGGTTCCGCAGCGCGGATGAAGGGTCGTCTTGGCGCGCGCGTTCGCGACGACGAGTTCCTCCCGTGCCTCGTACGTGCTAATCGTCTTGTGCTCCGCGCCGTGATATTGAAATACGCGTCGGATGTCCGGAACGCGCCGGATCCCCAAGAGGTAGCCGACCACTATCACCAGCTTTAGCCCACCGGTGAGAAGCTGAAATCCTGGCGATTGCACCTCAAGCCCGAGGTGAAGCAGTCGATTGATTCCCGCGCTCGCACCTTGCGGGAGGGCGACGAAAAAAGCCAGAACGACCAAGAGGAGCACGCCCGTCGCGCCGCGCGATCCTTTCCCCTCTTTCCGCTCGCCTCCCGCGATGGCGCCTTCGGTGGTCGCAAGGAGGAAGGTGGATAGACCCAACGCGCTGAACGCATTGGATAGAGCGCTAGCGAGCGTGCCCGACGGCCCCGGGCCGTCGAAATCGCGCGTCATCTGCTCGGCGGAGAATCGCAGCGCTTCGCTCCCCAGCCGCAAGGATTCGACCAGCGAAGCGACTCCTCGAAGCAGGGGCCACTTTGCCCAACCGCGCCCCTCGGGCTGCATCGAGCGCTCGCGTACCGTCAGCGAGCCGTCACGCCGTCGCACGACGACCGCAAAGGACGAAGGCGCACGCATCATGACCCCCTCGAGGACGGCCTGACCGCCTATATACGGTCGGCGGCCGTCCTCTCCCCTGTCCGATTGAGAAACGTTCATCCCATCACTATACGCACACTTGTTCCTGCTGCATCCAAACCGCAGCGCCCACGAAACGCTCTCCCCAAAAGGGCAAGAGCAACCAGAAAGGTCAGGTCGCTGGCTCTGGGGTCGTGGACGCGCTCGTCGTGGACGCGCTCGCGGAGGTATCGACGGCCCGCGTAGGGGCCGCTGGACGAGCCCCGGTCGTGGACTTGGTCTGATAACGCTTCCGGAAGCGATCGACGCGGCCGGCCGTATCGAGGAGCTTCTGGGTGCCAGTATAGAAAGGATGACAGGCCGAGCAGACGTCGACCTGAAAGTCGCCTCGGGTGGAGCGCGTGACGAACGTGTTTCCGCAAGCGCACGTGATCTCCGCCGCCGGATAGTCGGGGTGAATACCTTCTCTCATGGGAGCTCCGCCCGCTCCGTGCAGGGATAGGAGTGGGGACGGGTACTTAACGCGTGACGCCACCTTTGGCAAGGTCCGTCCCCGATACCGACAGGTCCGTCCCCGACGATGGGCGGAGTTCGACTCCCGCGGCGGCGGCGAGGATCGCGCCGCGTATCCTCCGAGCACATGACGGACTCGCCTCCGCGTCCGTTGCGCCACAAGGTCGACATTCAAGTCGAAGTCGAGGGGACGAAAAGCCTCGTAGGGTGAGCCACGAGCCGTAAGCCCTCAAAAAGGAATGTCGTCGTCGCCGCCGTCGAACCCTCCCCCGGAGCCGAACGGATCGGCGGGCTCTTCGGAGGCGACGGCGGGGGCCGGCTGCCTTGGTGCGCCCGCGGCGCCTGCGTACGGTCGAGGACCGCCCGCGCCGGCCCCTTCCTGAAACTCGGCTCCCCCACCCCGCCCACGGCCGGTCAGTAGGATGTTGTTGGCGATGATATCGGTGCGGTATCGCTTTTCGCCATTCTTCTCGTAGGAGCCGGTCTGGATACGCCCCTCGACGAAGATGCTCGTCCCCTTGGTGAGGAACTTCGCGAGCGCCTCGCCCCGCTTGCCCCATACTGTGACCGAATGCCAGTCGGTGCGCTCCTGTCGAGTCCCGTTCTTGTCGAGGTAGCTCTCGGTCGTCGCGAGGCGGAGCTTGAGCACGGACTGCCCCCCCGCCGTGACGCGCAGCTCTGGGTCCGCGCCGAGGTTTCCGAGGAGCATCACCCTGTTCAAGCCTTCCGCCATGTTACTCTCCTGTCGCCCCGGCTTCTCTAGCATGTCGGAGCGCGCGTCAACGCCCGCCGCTCGGTCTCCTGACTCTTCCTTCGATCGAATACTCTTTCGCGCAATCGTGCGCCACGGTTGCGAGATTTCGAAGAGGGCGTGGTATAGGCAGGCGCCACCATGCCCGGCACCGACCCGCGCATTTCGATCGTCATCCCCGTCTACAACGAGCAGGGTATTCTGCATGCCGCCGTCGTCGACGTGCGCGAGCGCCTAAAGCCCCTCGGCTGGCACTACGAGATCATCCTCGCCGAGAACGGCTCCAAGGACGACACCGTCCGAATCGCCCAAGAGTTGGCAGCCAAGTATAGCGATCCGACCGACGGGCAGATTCGGACGATGAGCTTGGGAGAGCCGAACTACGGGAAGGCGCTCAAGCAAGGCATTTTGCTCGCGCGCGGCGATTTCGTCATCTGCGACGAAATCGATCTCTGCGATGCGGACTTCCATCGCCGCGCCGTCGAGATCCTCGAGACGGGCGAGGCAGACTTCGTCATCGGCTCGAAGCTGGCGGTGGGTGCGGAAGACGAACGACCGATGTGGCGACATGCCGCCAGCCTCGCCTATTCGGGGATGCTCCGCGTCATCCTCGGGTTCAGGGGCACCGATACGCACGGCCTCAAAGCATTCCGGCGCGCGGCGCTCCTCGACACCGTGCGCGCCTGCCTCGTCGACAAGGACGTCTTCGCGAGCGAGCTCGTCATCCGCGCCGACCGGGGGGGGATCAAGATCCAGGAGATCCCCGTGCGGGTCATCGAGAAGCGGCCGCCTTCGATCAACCTGTTCAAGCGCGTACCGAACGTCTTGAAGAGCGTCGCCAAGCTGACGTACGCCATCCGTATCCGAGGCTAAGACCGGGGGGGACCCATGCGGATCCTGTACGGCGTCACTGGGGAGGGAATGGGGCACGCGACCCGAAGCAAGGTTGTTTGCGAGCACCTCGTGCGCCAGGGTCACGACGTCAAGATCGTGGTCAGCGGCCGTGCCCACTCGTTTCTCGCGAAGACATTCTCCGACGTGGTCGAGATCAAAGGGCTTACGATCCGCTACGTCAACAACTCGATGGCGAAGGGGGGCTCGCTCGCGCAGAACCTCATCGCTGCCCCCAGCCTTCTCTATCAGAACGTAAACACGTACTTCGACAAAGTCATCGACTTCGCCCCCCACGCCGTCATCACCGACTTCGAATCGTTCTCATACCTGTTTGGTAAGCGCCACGGACTTCCGGTGTTGTCGATCGACAATCAGCAGATCATCGGCCGTTGCAAGCTCCCCGCTCACGTCAAGCAAGGCGCCAAGATCGACTACCGCCTCATCAAGGCGTTCGTGAGAGCCAAGCTCCCGGGGTGCGATCACTACGTCATCACTACCTTCTTCTATCCGAAGGTCCGAAAGAAGTGCGCGGACACGACGACGCTCGTGCCGCCGATTCTCCGTTCCCCCATCCTCGAGGCGAAAAAACGCGCGCGGCTTGGTAACCACGTGCTCGTCTACCAGACGTCGACGACCGACAAGCGCCTGATTCCCACGCTGAACCGGGTAGCCGGAGAAAAATTCGTCGTCTATGGCTTGCGAAGGAACGCGGTCGAAGGCAACTGCGTCATCAAGGACTTCAGCGAGGAGGGCTTCGTCGAAGACCTCGCCCAAGCTCGCGCGGTCGTGACCAACGGCGGGCTCTCGCTCGTCGGCGAAGCAGTTTATCTGGGCAAGCCCGTCTACTCCGTCCCGGTACAGCACCAGTTCGAGCAGCTCATGAACGCCCGCTACCTCGAGGAGCTGGGCTACGGTCTCGCCGCCGATACCATCGATCACGACGTGCTCCGTCTCTTCCTCTCCGAGAACGAAAAGTACGCGTCGCGCGTGACCCGGCACGAGCAAGACGGCAACACGATCCTCTTCGCCACGGTCGACCACATCCTCCGCGGGTTTGCCAAACGCGAAAAGAAGAGACGGCACGCCGAATCGAATGCCTGAAAACTCGACCCCGAAGGCCTACGCCTTGTCGGCGCCGCCGCCGGCGCGGATACCCATCGACGAGGCACCGACCGAGGCTCACTACGACGTCGCAGTCATCGGAGGGGGAGTAAACGGCACCGGGGTAGCCCGGGACCTCGCGCTACGGGGTCTTCAGGTGGTCCTGTTCGAACGCCACGACCTCGCCTTCGGGGCGAGCGGGAACTCGAGCGGCATGATCCACGGCGGACCTCGCTACCTCTTAAACAACCCGGGCGTCACCAAGAGCTCGTGCCTCGATTCGGGATACATCCAGCACATCGCCCCTCACCTCCTCTTTCGCATTCCCTTCCTCATGCCCGTCAAGAGCGGGGCGCGCGGGCGCATCATGCTCGAGCTTTACGACGCGTTTTTCCGAGCGTACGACGACTTTCAGCCGCTCAAGCGGGGCGAGCCCCACACACGCCTCGACGCGGGCGAACTGCACGAGCTGGAGCCCGGCCTGGTTGGGTCGGTCGCGGGGGGAGTCACCTTCGACGAGTGGGGGGTCGACGGCGCGCGCCTCTGTGTGA
>Ga0181522_10002324_pt1 | contig 10885 bp, 5 predicted proteins | sample PEATcosm2014_Bin_27_FD_121103 | JGI IMG/M metagenome (GOLD analysis project Ga0181522, IMG submission 121103) | Peatland microbial communities from MTU Mesocosm Facility, Houghton, MI, USA - PEATcosm2014_Bin05_10_metaG | ecosystem: Environmental > Terrestrial > Soil > Wetlands > Peat | place...
CCCGCTCCACGTGGTTGTTGATTAATTGCCCGGCGGCCACAATCCGGTTGGGATCCAGCTCCACCGCCTTTTCATACGCCTTGCTCGAGCGCTGGAACATCGCCTCGCCGCCATCGGAATAATCGGCGTCGTAATAACAGCGCAGCCCCAACTGCTCCCAAGCCGGCGCATACGTCGGATCAACCTCGACCACGTGCTCCAACACCGCGATCGCATCTTTATTGGGCCCGGCATCGTGCGGCAGCGCCAGGGCATGCAGGTAAAGGTCGTAGGCCTCGGCGTTCTTCGGTCGCGTGCTGGTGTCGAGGAACCCGCCTGCCACACCAAGCGCCGGCAACAATCCCTGCCGGATCTGCGCCGAAATCTGCGACTGCATCATGATCAGGTCGTCGGCCCGCGCCGTCACATTCGCCTGCCACAATAGCTTGTTGTCGTTGACGCCGATCGCCTCGAGCGTAATCAGCAGACGGTCGCCCTGCTTCAAAAAATGCCCGGTGATCACGCTGGCCACGTGCAGTTCCCGTCCCGCGGCCACCGGGTCGACGTCATTGCCCACAAACTTCCGCGTCATCGCCGAGGGCCGCACATCCAGGCTTCGCGTGTACGTTAATGTATTGGCGATTTCGTCCGCCAGCGCGAAGCGCAGAAAATCCACGCTGATATCGCCGTTCATGTTCTGCAAGGGCAGCACGGCGATCGTGTTCTTCGGCGCGCCTCCAGCCATCTGCCCGCGGTGCTTGAACCACCACGCTCCCATTGCCACCACGGCTGTCAGCAGCACGGCGGTGAGGGCGAGAAGAATGTAAGTCGACCAGCGCGTCGTCGCCTGGAAGGTCGAGGTCGCAATGCGGTAGGGCAGCATCGGTCGCCGCAGGCCCGACTTCGTCATTCCGCTTTCCGTTTCCCGGCGCAGCGACTGCATGTCGCCCTTCATCGCCAGTGCGTTCGGATAGCGGTGCCCGCGCTCCTTTTCCATCGCCCGCCCGATAATGCCTTCGAGGTCGGGCGGAAGTTTGGGATTCAGTTGCAGCGGCGAGACCGGTTTCTGGTTCAGCACGGCATCGAGCGTGGTGATCACATTGCCGGTCGCAAACGGCTTCTTGCCCGTCGACATCTCATACAGCACCACGCCCAGTGAGAACAGGTCGCTGCGCGCGTCGAGCTCTTCCCCGCGAGCCTGCTCCGGCGACATATAAACCGCCGTTCCCGGTATCACCCCCATCGCGGTCAGCGAATCTTCCATCGCCGCTTCGCTCGAATTCGGATCGTGCACCATCTTGGCCAGTCCAAAATCGAGGATCTTCGTCTGCCCGTTCTGCGCCACGAAAATATTGGCCGGCTTGATGTCGCGATGGATGATTCCCTTGGCATGCGAAGCCGCCAGTGCATCCGCCGTCTGAATCCCGATGTCCAGAATTTCGTCGACTTCCATCTTCCGCGACCGCATCAGGTCCTTCAGGCTCGTGCCTTCGAGCTTCTCCATCACGATGAAGGGATGGCCCTCGTTATCGTCGATGTCATGAATTGTGCAGATGCCGGGATGGTTGAGTTGCGAGGCGGCGCGCGCTTCGCGCACGAAACGGTCCAAAGACTTCTTGTCTTTGGCCATATCTTCAGGAATGAATTTCAGGGCGACGTGCCGCGCCAGGCGCGTGTCTTCCGCCTCATACACCACGCCCATTCCCCCGCCGCCCAGTTTTCCGACAATGCGATAGTGGGAGACCGTCTGGCCGATCATGCACGAGGCCTCAAAGCCGTCGGCGCTAATGTTAGGCTTCGCCGCCAAGTAAGGTCAAGAAGCCCAGAGGCGCTCCGGCTCTTTTCGCAGCCTGACCCGCCGCCGAAAATCAACACGAATGACTCTCTCATCTGACAAAACATCAAGAAGTCGTTAGTAGCTGGATGCTCCATCCGCATACTAGAGTTTTCGACGAGTCGGGGGAAAGATACAATTCTCGAAACAAGACTGCCGGCCCTGGTTTTAAGAACGTGCCACGGGAACAACCGGACGCCCAAGTCTGGAGCGGCAAAATGGTCCATGACCTCACAACCTTGATGAAACGGGCGAGGGATAATTACCATTTGAGTCTGTTACTGGCGTCCGCCGCAAAGCCATTGCACTTCATTTCTGCGCGCGTGGCACTTTGTCTCGAGCAAAAAGTACGCAGAAACGGGACTACGATCCTCCTTCCCAACGGCTCCAAAATGTCGATCGCGAGAGACTCTGGTGTCGGAATCGCCTCTGCCCTTTTTTGGCATGGACTCGACGGGTATGAACCTGAAACTTCCCGGACCCTCCGATTCTTTTTTGAACGCGTGGCGACATTCGTCGATGTCGGTGCGAATTGTGGCCTGTACTCTTTGTTGGGTGCGTTGTGGAATCCCAGCCTCGAGGTCGTGGCCTTTGAACCAGTGCCTGCGATATTTGAAGGCTTGAAGAGAAATGTCCTCCTGAACAAACTGGTGGGCCGCATCCGGTGCGAAAACATCGCGCTGTCCAACGAGACTGGGAAGGCCGCATTTTTCCTCCCGAAATCGGATAGTGGCCGTGATGTTGAGAGCACTGGAACGTTAGCCAGGGAGAGCTGGCAGGCGAGGAAGGGCTCCGCACGAATCGAAGTTGAAACGGCGCGGTTCGATGAGTACGCAGCGCGTCACCCGATGCACGTGGACCTGATCAAGATCGATGTAGAGGACTTCGAGGCAGACGTGCTTGAGGGTATGAAAGGTGTCATCGCGAGAGACCGGCCATTCATAGTCTGCGAGGTGCTGCCCCGACTACATGGCAATCAACGCACCCGCAAAATAGTCGAGAGCCTGAACTATCAACCTTATTGGATTACTTCATCGGGCTATGTCAAGGTGCCCAGGTTTGACTTCGGTCGCGATGAGCCAACGGACTTCCTCTTGTCACCCGTGGGAACTTCGGACGTTGTACTCGACAAACTTGACGGTCTTTGGGAATCGAAAGAGCGATCGTGTCAACAAGATCGAATTGCTCTATAGCGGAAGGGAACCGAGCATTGCGCCAGCGATCTGGGCCGGCGCGGCAAATACAAAAAGGCCGCCGAAGCGGCCTTTCGAGCGGCCTCCTGCTATCTACTATTTTTCAAACTGGATTCTCCCAAAAGTCCCGTCCAGATTGTTCTTCGGCCCAGCCGTAAAGAATAGGTGGTTCTTCGCGCCGTTGGCCGGCGTTCCGCCGCCGAACTCGATGCCCCACAGTTGGTCGATGTGGATCTCTTTGCCGTTCGTGTCCTTCAAAGTCCCCACCAGTTGCCCGGTTTCGATGTTGAAGCCATTGATCGTTCCACCATTGGTATTGTTCGATACCAGCAGCGTGTTGCTGAGCGGCCCGAAGTTCTTCGGAGCCACGGCAAATCCCCACGGTTGCGCCAGCGGCTTCCCGGTGATCAGCGTCTTCACGAACGTTCCATCTTCCCGGAAAATGTCCACCGAGCCGGTCGGACTTTCATCCGTTGGCGCAAAAGAAACATACAGCAACCCGTCGATGTCCTGAATCCCGAACACCGACGTGCCCGCCGGAACGTTGGGATCGGTGAACGAACCCACCAGATTGAAGTTCGCGTCGTACATATCCACCAGGTTGTTGTTGATGTCTGCCGCGTAGATGAAGTTCCCCGAAGGCTTGTTCGTGATCGCGAGGCCGGTGTACGAAGCATTGTTCGCCGAGTTGTTCACTGCTACGATCGCCTGCGTCAGGTTGACCTTGGGCGACCATCCGCTGATCGTTCCGTCCAGAGTCGCGAACAGGAAAATCGAAGGCCACCCCTGCACCTGAAACTCCTGCGACCCGTTGAAGACCATACCGGTCGGCGAACCCGGTCCCGCGCCAGCCGATGGAATCACCACCTCCAGGGTCTGCGGAACACCCTGGCCGTTGTAGAGCGTAGACCAGCCTGATCCCTCATCGTTGATCCAGAACGCTCCGCCCGGTCCATAAGCCAGTCCCCACGCGTTCACCAGCAGTGGATCGGTGTGGTGGGCGTCGCCCTTTATGTTGGAGGTGAGATTGGTGAGTTGATACTGCGCCATGGCCGCGCTCGATAAGAACAGAACGGCAAGCCCGAGGCAAAGAGTGAGAGCAATCGTTCGACGCTGCATACAGAGTCCTCCTTGGAATTTAACCAACCGCGATTTGCCCAGCCGAGCGAGAGTGTTTTTGATCGAGCAACGCATTTCCTCGAGTCTCGTAACTGCTGGCAAGTCGAATCCTAGAAGGGCGCTGAGCGCGGAGTGTCATGGCCATGTCATCGGTTTGCACAATTCTTGTTCACTCCGTTCGATGCGAAACCGATTGTCTCGAACAAACAGGTAAAGGAGATGGAGATATAAGTCGTGGAAGAATTTTTAGAAACCCCCCAATCCAAGTTCGCAACTGGAGCGTACTCCGACCAGATTCGGTAAAAACCAGGTTCCGCATAACCAGACCGGTCTCGGAGGAAGACATGAAGATTGCAACTCGCAGTACCTTTTTGCTGTTCGCGCTGACCCTCATTTCGATGTCAGCATTTGCGCAGGTCAACTCCACGCTTGGCTACGGCGATGGAGAACTCTTGCGCTTCATTTACACGCAGAACTTCGATTGCGTTGACCAGCCCAAAGACGACTTGAATTTCAATGGCATCCCCGCCGCCAGCGACCCCGGAGAGATGCAGATCCCGATCTGCCAGGTCGGCACGCAACCTTCCATTAACCCTCCCGGCAAGGCGGGCGATCCAAAATTCACCACCGAGCCGATCTATGTGCTGGTGCCGATGTTCTCCACCGACAACGACCAGAATCCAAACGACGCCATTTCCTGCGATAACGTGGTACCCGGCACAACCTGCGGCGCGGCCCTCGGCCAAACTCTCATCAGCCTCTTCGGCGCGCTGCCCGAGGCTTTCAAGGCGTCGCCAAAGGTGTACACGCAATGTCCCGAGCCCGGTTCGGCTCCCGGAACCTGCACCATGCATGCCTCTCGCCTCGACCTCGCGCCGGTGCTCTCCGAACTCGGCATCATTCCCGGACCGCCGACCGCGAACATTTTTGTGCCGACACCGAATCACAGTCACGTCCTCATTAATCAGGACGTCAATCTCCCCGCGATCTGGTGGCAGGTGATTCCCGTGCTGGTGCTCGATGCGAGCGACTGGCCCGCGCAGGACGGCAGTTCCGGCATTACATCGTTCAAAGCAATCAAGGCCGCAATCGCGGCAGGACAGGCGGTCGAAGCTCCTTCGAACTTCTTCCTCTTCTTCAGTTCGAAAGCTCAGGCCGGCGGCGACCATCAGCACATGCACTAGAAGCCCGGCTCTCGGCGGAACAAACGCACCACCGAAGGAAGTTTTGAAAGCAGGTCAACGGGCTCGGTCCTATCCAGGGACCGGGCCTGTTTCTTCTCGCTCCATGACAGTGGATAAGAAGAAACAATCGCTCCCAGACGCAAACTCAAAGGCTACGTTCCGGAGTAACCGTAAGAAGCCCTACAAAGAGCGTATAAACAAGCTTAGAAACGAATGCGCCCAAGGCTGCCTCGTCAGCGTCCGGCGCATCTTACGGTCGGCAAGTTATTAGGAGGATTTGTGAACGCTCTGCGCCTGTTACGCAATATCGTCGGAACCGCCGGACTGCTATATGCCGGATATATCTTTCTCAATGCACTCCCCGACTTGAAACGCTACGTCCGCATCAGCTCCATGTAACGCTCGGCAGGCGGCGAGCACCGGCGACCGTACTCGACCGTCCGTCGGGCGGCCCTCCACCTCTTTGCACCGCCTCGCGTCCCTCTTCATTTAGCGTCATCCCCAATTCACGTCCTGATTCCTCTCTTCCGAATTGCCGGCACGGTACAATAGCCGTTCTATTGAAAATCCAGCCGTAAGCGCCGATGCGCGCGGAGAGAGCCATGCCCCCCGAATCCATCGAGTGGCGACGACCACCGTCCCGCCGCCGACTCCTGCTCGCTTTTGTCCTTCTCGGCATTCTGCTCTTCAGCAGCCGCACTGCCCTGTCGTATTACGTCGAACTGCTCTGGTTCGGCTCGCTCGGCTATGCCGACGTTTTCCGCAAGACCCTGAGCCTGCAATGGGAGGTCTTCGTTGCCTTTTTTGCCGCCACATTCTTCATCCTTTATGGATGGTTCCTCGCCCTGCGGCGCGCCTATCAGGCCGATCTGCTGAGCGGCAGCGTCATTTTTATTGGCGGTCATCCCATCAAGCTTCCAGTCGAGCGCATCCTGCGCCTGATCGTCCTCATTGTGTCGCTCCTCATCGCCGCCATGACCGGCGCTAGCATGATGGCGGAATGGCCGACCTTCGCCCTCTACTGGTATTCACCGCAAGTGCCTGCGCCGGGCGCGACGGCAGCCGTAGTCGATCCCATATTCGGGCGCTCGCTGCATTTCTATCTCTTCACTCTGCCCGCGTGGCAATTCATCGCCGGCTGGCTGCTGACGCTCGCCGTCATTTGCTGCGGAATCGCCTTCTTCTTCGTTCTGATCACCGGAAGCACGCGCATCTTCGCGGGCCGGCGCGGCAGTTCGATTCCTCTGCCGTGGCGCGGCTTCTCGCTCGCCTTCGCGTTCTTCCTGCTCGTGCTTGCCATGCGCGTCTACCTCAGCCGCTTCGACGCCTTATTCGAGGAGCACACGGTTTTCTCGGGCGTGAACTATACCGACGCGCACGTCACTCTCACGGGCCTCCTCGTCGTCTGCGTGGCGCTCATCGTTGGGTCGGGCATTGCGCTCCTCAACGTGGTGTCAGCGCCGCGCGTGCGCTGGCTGGTGGCATCGCTTGTTCCCGCGATCGTCTGCTATATCGGCCTGCAACTCGTCGGATGGTACGTCGGCAACTTCATCGTCAAGCCCAACGAACTGGTTCGCGAGCGCCCGTTCATCGCGAATAACATCGATATGACGCGCCGCGCCTACGGCCTCGATCGCATCACGCAGCGCGAATTTCCCGCCGAAACGACCGTCGAGTCCGCCGATCCTGCCAACAACCAGGCCACCCTTCAAAATATTCGCCTGTGGGATTGGCACGCCCTGCAAGATACGCTGCGTCAGATTCAGGAAATCCGCACCTATTACGATTTTCCCGACATCGACATCGATCGATATGAAATCGACGGCTCCATGCGCCAGGTCATGCTCGCCGCCCGCGAGTTGAACGTCGACAAGCTCCCCGAGAGCAGCCGCAACTGGATCAACGAGAAACTCATCTACACCCACGGCTACGGCATCACCATGAATCCGGTGAACGGCTTCACCTCCGAAGGCTTGCCCACACTCATCCTCAGCAACATGCCCGTGCAGAGCGCGGTCAAGAGCATCAACATAACGCGCCCGGAAATCTATTTCGGCGAGCTCACCAACACCGACGTCTACGTCAAAACCCGGCAGCAGGAATTCAACTATCCGCAGGGTGAGACCAACAACCTGACGTCCTACCAGGGCACCGGCGGAATTCCCATCGGCGGATTTCTGCGCCGCCTGCTCATTGCCTTCGATCAGGACGATCTCACCAAGCTGCCGTTCAGCGACGACGTCAACTCCGAAAGCCGGCTTCTGATGCGCCGCAATGTGCGCGACCGTGTGACCGCCCTGGCGCCCTTGCTTACCTTCGATTCCGATCCCTATATGGTCGTCGGCGACGACGGGCGGCTCTCATGGATGATGGACGCCTTCACCACTTCGGATGCGTATCCCTATTCGAGCCACTATCAGTTGAACGGCAACCCGGTCAATTACATGCGCAACAGCGTGAAGACGGTCATCGACGCCTACGATGGCACGACCACCTTCTACGTTTTTGACGCGAGCGATCCCATCATTGCCGCCTATCGCCAGATTTTCCCTTCATTATTCAAAGACGCCTCGGCTATGCCCGCTGACCTGCGCAAGCACGTGCGCTATCCCGAATTGCTGCTCAAGCTTCAAGCTTCGGTTTATGGCCTCTATCACATGACCGAGCCAGACGTCTTTTACAACCGCGAAGACTTGTGGACGGTGGCGTCCGAGGTCGGCATGGGCACCATGGGCGAGCAGAAAACGCAGGCCATGGAACCGAACTTCGTGCTGATGAAATTGCCGGATGAGAAATCCATCGAGTTCGTGGAGATTCTTCCGTTCACGCCTGCCAACCGCAACAATCTGATTGGCTGGATCGCCGGGCGCAGCGACGGCGCGCACTACGGCACGTCGGTCGTCTATGACTTCCCGAAGACCAAGCTGGTCGATGGCCCGTTGCAGATCGAGGCGCGCATCGATCAAAATGCGCAGCTCTCGGGACAACTGACGCTGTGGAACCAGCAGGGCTCGCATGTGCGCCGCGGAACGCTGCTGGTCATTCCGTGCGGGAAGGCGCTTCTGTATGCCGAGCCGATTTATCTTCAGGCCGAGCGCAGCCCGATGCCCGAGTTGCGTCTGGTGGTGCTCGCGTTGCAAGATCGGCTGGCCTATGGCCCGACCTTCGAGGCGGCGATGAAGTCGCTCTTTGGCGGAGAAACTTCGTCCTTAAGCGCAGCGGCTGCTCCCGCGGAGTCAGCCCAGAACGCCGCCCAGCCGGGCGCGGCAACCAAGCCCGCCGAGGATCTGAATTCGCTCATCTCGGCGGCCGCCAAAGATCTCGCCGACTATCAGCGCCTGACCGCGGAAGGCAAACTCGGCGAGGCCGGACAGAAACTCGAAGAGTTAAAGCGCAAACTGGACGAACTTAACGCCCGCAAAAAATAATCGCCGCAAGAAATTATTCGTAGAGACGGGCCTGCCCCGTCTCATTCACCAGTCGTGCTCAAGGATGCCCCACGTTCGTGGTTTTCGAAAACGTCGGTCAAGTCATCAATTCCCGGCAGCGTGCACCTCATGCGGTTTCAAATCAAACTCCGGATGCGGCACTCCCATCATCCATTTATCGAACCATCCCACGATGTAGTCGAGCCGCTCGACGCGATGCCACGGCTCTCCCGAGCGTGACAGCTCGTGCGTCTCGCGCGGAAACATTACGATCGCGGTCGGGCGCTTCAAATATTTCAGCGCGCGAAAGATCTGCTCGCCCCCGGAGTCGGGCGGCGTTCGCGAATCGTCTTCGCCGAGCACGAACATAATGGGCGTGTGAATCTTTTCCACGAATGTGATCGCCGAGCGGTTGATGTAGTCCTGCGGATCCTGGAATGGCGGCGCCTTGAACCAGCGCGGCTGGAAGAGCGTGAAATCCGCCGTATACCACCACGACGCCCAGTTCGAAATGTCGCGCTGCGAGACCGCGGCTGCAAAGCGGTTCGTCTGCGTGACGGTCCAGTCGGTGAGCACGCCGCCTCCGCTCCCGCCCGTGACCGCAAGTTTCTTGTCGTCCACGTAGCCACGCTTCAAAAGCTCATCCACGCCCACCATCAGGTCGCGATAATCGTCGCCCGGATAGTGATATTGAATAATGTTGGCAAATTCCTGCCCGTAACTCGTCGACCCCCGCGGATTGATATAGAGCACTACGTAGCCCTTCGCGGCCATCCACTGAAATTCGTGATCGAACACCCAGCCATAAGCGGCGTGCGGCCCACCATGAATGTTGAGGATCATCGGATATTTTTTGTGCGAATCGAAATCGGGCGGCTTCTGAATCCAGCCCTGAATATTGCGTCCGTCAAAAGTCTTGTAGTTGATCTCATCAGGCTCGGTGAGATTGAGCTGCGTCCAAAGTTTGTGATTAAAATCGGTGAGGCGTGTCTGCGTGCCGTCCGCCGCAACCGCAAAAAGATCACCGATCATCGTAGGAGTCGAGATCAGCGCCACGATCGATCGCGCATCGGGCGTCATCGAAAAATCGAGCACCGCCTGATCGCCGTGCGTGATTTCAGTGACTGCGCCCGACTGCGCATCGACGCGAATAATCGGCGTGCGCCCCTGCTTCTCAACAATGTCATAAAGCGAACGGCCGTCGGGCGACCAGTGCAGAGTGGCGCCATTGCCGCCGCGGGGAGCCGCATTGTCGCCGAAGACCGAGCTGCCTACGTCATAGTCATAGTCAGCCGTAAGATTGCGCGGCTGCGCGCCCGGCGCAAGGTCCATCACCCAAAGATCGGGCTGCGTGTAGGAGCGCACTGGCAGCTCGACTGCCCCGTGGAAGGCCGCGCGGCGTCCATCCGGACTCAGCGTAAGGTCGCCGATGCCCATCGGAATCGTCGTGAGTTTCTCTGGCGCGCCACCCGTCGATGCCACCGAATAAAGTTCTGTCGATGGCAATTCGTCATATGGCTCGTCGATGTGCGACGTCAGGTAGTAAATCCGCGAGCCGTCGCTCGTCCAGCGGATCTCGTATTCGTCATAGTCTCCGCTGGTCAGTTGCACGGGCTTGGGCTGAGCGTCAAAAGTCGCGGGAACATCGATCACCCAGATGTGCTCGTGGTGCTTGGGATCAAGGAAGCCCTCATCATTGCTGCGATACACCGCGCGGCTGATGACGTGCACATCGGATTCGTGTTCGCTCTGGAGTTCCGCCGCGGAAGCATTTTTTTTGTGCGCGGCTTTTTCCGTGTCTTCGGGCGAAGTCGAACTCTCGAAGGCGATGCGCTTGCCGTCGGGCGACCACACCGGGCCAGACGCGCCTTTCGCCAGATCGGTAATCACGCGCGCCTCGCCGCCCGAAAGCGTGAGCAGCGCGAGTTGCGAGGGCTTGGGTTTACCACTGTCGTCTTTATCTCCTCCGCGCACGAAGGCGATCTGCCTCCCGTCCGGCGACCAGCGCGGCTGCCCGTCGTGCTTGCCGTTCGTCAGTCGCACCGGCGCTTCGCCGCCCGAACTAGCGACTGAAGTCGAGACCAACCAGATCGAAGTTTCGTAGCCCGTGTGCTTGTCGTCCACCGTAACGCGCGTGAAGGCGACGCG